>Ga0105248_10002296_pt1 | contig 21166 bp, 11 predicted proteins | sample KBSS34metaG_FD_81524 | JGI IMG/M metagenome (GOLD analysis project Ga0105248, IMG submission 81524) | Switchgrass rhizosphere microbial communities from Kellogg Biological Station, Michigan, USA - KBS S3-4 metaG | ecosystem: Host-associated > Plants > Roots > Rhizosphere > Soil | place...
CGCCTCACCCGCTGCGGTCATGTGGAATATGCCTCTGAGTTCCGGTTGGGGTCGGTCACGCAAGTTGCCGGCGACGAAGAGCACAGCATCGGCGATATCAAGGGCGCTGGTCGGATTGCCGCGTTGGTCGGCGACTACGCCGATATCTTCGCGGGTCTCTGCCAGGCGCAGCATGGTCTTCACGAAATTCGCGCCGAATGGGCTATAGACCCAAGCTGTTCGCAGCACCGCGCAATTGGCATGCTCTGCAAGCACTGCCTTCTCACCAGCAAGCTTGGAGGCGCCGTAAACGCCGGCAGGGTGGGTCGGGTCGTCCTCGACGTAGGGATCGGCCTTGGTGCCATCGAATACGTAATCGGTGGACAAGTGGACCAACGGCACACCGAGCCTGCTCGCGGCGCGGGCAACTGCTTCGGCCCCGTGTTCATTGACCGCGAATGCCGTCTCTCTCTCGCTTTCGGCCTTGTCGACCTGGGTATAAGCCGCAGCCGAAACGATGGCATCGGGCCGAGCGGCCTCGATCGCAGCGACAATCGCCCTTTGGGGGCCCGCGAGATCCAGATCGGGCCGGCCGAGTGCCACCAGGTCGACGTTGGCCCTCGCAGCGCTCTCGACAAGCGATCGGGCGACCTGCCCCTCGCGCCCGGTAACGAGAAGTCGCACGCTGTTCAGCCCTTTGACGACTTGAGCAACCCGAGGCGCTGCCCGTCATAACGCTCGCGCAATGGCTGCCACCACCATTCGTTGTCGAGGTACCAACGCACCGTCTTCTCGATGCCCGTGTCGAAATTTTCCTTCGCCCGCCATCCGAGCTCGGCCTCGAGCTTGGTCGCATCTATCGCGTAGCGGGCGTCGTGGCCGGGACGATCGGTGACGAACTCGATCAGCTCCTCGCGGGGACGGTTGGCCGGAGCAAGCTCGTCAAGGACGGTGCAGATCTTCCGCACCACGTCGATGTTGCGCCGCTCGTTGCGGCCGCCGACGTTGTAGGTTTCGCCCACCCTGCCCCGTTCGGCGATCAGATCGAGCGCTCGCGCATGATCCTCGACGTAGAGCCAGTCACGCACGTTCTCACCCTTGCCGTAAACCGGCAGCCGCTCCCCCGCGAGCGCGTTGAGGATCGTGAGCGGGATCAGCTTCTCGGGGAAATGGTAAGGCCCGTAATTGTTCGAGCAGTTCGAAACGACGACCGGTAGCCCATAAGTCCGCTGCCACGCGGTTGCGAGATGGTCCGACGAGGCCTTCGAAGCGGAATAAGGCGAGCTCGGATCGTATGGGGTTTGCTCGGTGAACAGGCCATCGGCGCCGAGCGAACCGTAAACCTCGTCGGTGGAGACGTGAAGGAAGCGAAAGGCCTCTTTCGCATTGTCGTCGAGCCCCGACCAGAATCGCAGCGCCGCCTCGAGCAAGGTAAAGGTGCCAACGATGTTGGTCTGGATGAAGTCGGCTGCCCCGGTGATCGAGCGGTCGACATGGCTCTCGGCCGCCAGGTGCATGATCCGGTCGGGTTGAAACTCGCCAACGGCGCGCTCCATGGCTTCGCGATCGCAGATGTTGGCCTGGAGAAAGCGATAGTTGGGCTTGCCCTCGACAGCGGTCAACGACGGGAGGTAGCCGGCATAGGTAAGCGCATCGACGTTGAGGACCTCATAGCCCATGTCGAGCACAAGATGGCGCACGACCGCAGAGCCGATAAAGCCAGCGCCACCGGTGACCATGACCCGCATCAGCGATCGCCCATCGAGAAATAGGCAGGCAGGTCAGCCAAGGACGGCTGCTGCCGATCCTTTGCGGACAGGGTCTCCGGGTCAGCGATAGACGGCCAGTCGATCCCGATATCGGGATCGTCCCAGGCAACGCCCTTGTCTGCCTCGGCGCTGTAATAATCGGTCACCCGGTAGCTGATGACCGAATTGGGTTCGAGCGTACAGAAGCCATGGCCGAAACCCGCAGGCACCCACAGCTGGTTGTTGTCTTCCGCGGACAGCGCCACGGCGACCCACCGGCCAAAAGTCTGGGAATCGGACCGCAGGTCGACCGCGACATCGAACAGCTTACCGGCGATGCAGCGCACGAGCTTGCCTTGCTCTGCCGGCTTGGCCTGGAAATGAAGGCCGCGGATGGTGCCCGGGCGGACGCTCAGCGACTGATTTTCCTGGACGAACTCCACGCCCGACACCTGCTTCTCGAAGAGGTTCAGGCGGAAGATTTCCGAAAAATAGCCCCGCTCATCCTCGATCTTGCGTGGAATGATCTCCACGGGGCCATCGATTTCGAAATGGCGAAGTTCCAAGCTTTGCCCCCTGCGCGTGCGCCGTTTGTCGCGGATAGCCGAGTGATGCCGGCGTTCAACCCGCAGATTACTGCGTCACCGCGCGCGCGGTTACGATCGGAACGAACAGCTGGCTCAGCAACTGGACGAACTTGGCCGGTTGATTGGCCCTCGCGTTGCCGATGTAGAGCACATCCTGGTCCTGGATTCGGAAGCGTTGGGAGAGGAGGTAGGCGCCTGCACGCATCATGTTCAGGTGATAGACAGTCGGACGCTCGGTACCGTCCGCCTGGCGAACGTAACGAAACACGAAAATCGCGGCCGCATCCCCAGAATTCGGATTGGCTCCGCCGGCGAGAGCCACCGCCTCAGCCAATGTGAGCCTCGACCGCGGAAACACCACCTCATCCGACCTGTTGGGTGCTCCGAGGATCGAGAAGCTTTGGGGTCGGTTGATGACCGTGATCCTGTCGCCGGGGGCTACGGGGACATCCTCCTGGGGCGTGTCGAGCAGATCGCTCAGACGGATCTCGAACGCCCCGCCGTCTCGCTGGACACGCGCGACAGCATCCTTCGCATTGCCCCGATAGCCGCCCGCGAGCGCGATGGCATCGACGAGCGATTCCCGGTTCGTCGCTAGCACCAGCCGGCCGGGCTTCGCGACCTCACCGGCGAGGATAATGCTGTTAGTAATCGACTGGTCGATCGAGACCAATACTTGAGGGTCTTGGGACATGCCCCGCAGTCCGCTCTGGATCATCGCCTGAAGCTCGGCGGCCGTGTGTCCCGCGGCCCTGACCCGACCGACGAACGGCACCTTGATGTAGCCATAATCGTCGACGCGGATGGATGGCAGCCGCTCGGCACTGGAGCTCGTGTCGATCGCGGCTCCACCCGCAGCCAGCGCAGAGCGCAGGTTCGAATTGCCAAACAAGGCCACGCCCGCTTCATAGATCGTGATGTTGAGCACGTCCCCCGGACCGACCAGGTCCGTTGGGCGCGGCGAAACAGGTGCAAGCGTCGCCGGCGGAGCTGCCGGCGGCGGCGGTACTTGGGCGGCGGCCTGCACCTCGATTAGCGTGAATGGAAACTGTGCCTGGTGCGCCCTGGCTGCCTGCCTGATCTCTGAACCGGTGGGGCCACTGACCGGCAGGGTCGAGCACGCTGCCAAGCTCAGCACCGAAGTGGAAAATAAAATTGCGCGGCGGAACAGCCCGCTCCGCCTCGGAACGCACATAATCGACATCTAATCAGAAACCTTGGAAAAGCTCAGATGAACCCCGTTTGCGCTTATCAGGCGCGCGGCGGAAATCAAACCGAGATAGGCGCGCCGCGCAACAAGCAGCCGAGTTCTAACTCTGACGGCTTGACGCTAGCTGAACCTGCGGATTGGCTTTAAACAATCGCTCCGAATAGTCACCTTCGTGCCCACATTGCGCCCGCTTCCGAAGCCATTCCGACGCGAAAGCATATTTCCGATTAAACCGGATGGTCCAAGAAGCTAGCCTCTAGACAGGAGACGACTAGCTAAGGCAGGGATCTCGAAAAGCCGACCGTATCCTGTGAGCATCCGTGGGTATCGCGCCATGAGAATGAGCCAAGCGCGCCGGCAGGTTGCCACGGCAACGACTTCGAAATCATTGGAAAATTGCGTTTTGATGGCTAGGAAACCCGCAATGCCATCCGCGAGCTCAGGCGACGCAAACGGCCCTTGATCCTAAATTCCTGTTTGGGGAACGAATGAACATCAGCACCCTTGACCATGAGACAATCCGCGAGGTCATCCTGAAGACACGGCCTCGGGGTAAGCTGTTCAAACATCGCTGGCTGGCGCTCTTCGTCGGCCTTCCGACGCTACTCGCGATCATCTATTATGGGTTTATAGCGTCCCCAATTTACGTTTCTCAATCGACTTTCGTAATCAAGAGCCCGGGGAAAACCTCGCTTCCGTCCGTCTCCCTGGCGAACCTGGTCCAGTCTGGAGGCTTAGCTGCCGGAAAGGACCAGACGCAGGAAGTTCTTCAATATATGCGTTCGCGCAACGGACTGCGGGATCTTGAGGCGAGTACTGATGTGCGCGCGAAGTTCGAACGCCGCGGCGCGGACATGCTGAGTCGCTTCCCGGCGCCTTTCCACGATCGATCGTTCGAGAGCCTGTACCGTTATTATGGGTCGATGGTCACGGCGTCGCTCGATCCCGACAGCGGCCTGGCCGTAGTCGAAACGAGAGCGTTCGCCCCGGGCGACGCCTATCAAATCAACGCCAAGTTGCTCGACCTTAGTGAGGCGCTCGTCAACCGACTGAATGATCGGGCGCAAACCCGAGCGGTCACGGAAGCTACACGGCGGGTCGACCAGGCGGAGCAACGCGTACGCGAAGCGCGCTTGTCGCTGAACTCTTACCGGAACCGGCAGGACGTGGTGGATCCGAAGATGGAGGCTGAAGGCATCATCGCGGTCACCAACAAGCTCATTTCGGAACGGGCAGCACTGCAGGCGCAATTGGATCTGACGCTCAGAGCCGCGCCGCGTAATCCCTCCATTCCTGCGCTCCGCAGCCGCATCGATGCCATCAGCCGGCAGATTGGCGCCCAGACCGGTCGTGCGGTTGGCACCCCGACTGGCCTTGCTTCGAAGGCCACTACCTACGAGCAACTCAGCGTTGACCAGGAAATCGCTACGCAGATGCTGACAGCGGCGCAGGCATCGCTTGAACAGGCTCGAACTGAGGCTCAGAAGCAGCAGTTCTACCTCGAGCGGGTCGTCGAGCCGAACGTGCCGGACGATGCACTTCTGCCGCATCGTTTGAAACGCATTCTGGTAGTCTTCTCCGTGTCGCTTTGCCTCTACTTCATCGGCTGGATGCTCGTCGTGGGCATCCTCGAGCACGCACCGGAGGAGTAAAGTTGAACAAGTTCGCTGCGGGATGGCGTATCCAGCGCCGGGTCATCGGCGCCCTCATGATACGCGAACTGACAACTCGGTTTGGCCGCGAAAACATCGGCTTCCTGTGGGTCATGGTGGAGCCCTTGCTTTTCGCCGTGCTCGTGGGCCTGATCTGGCGATTCATGAAGGGCCCGGAGGAGCATGGGGTTGGCATCATTGCCTTCATCGCCACCGGCTACATTCCGCTCACCTTCTTCCGAAATGCGGTCACAAGATCGGTGCGGATTTTCGCCGCGAACGGCAGCTTGATGTACCATCGGCAGATCAAGGTCCTTGATTTCGTTCTCGTGAGGTGCCTGATCGAAGGCATCGGCGCGATGATGGCTTTTGTCGTGATTGCAATTGCCTTGATCGCGCTCGGCGAATTCCCGATCCCGTATGACCTGGGAGAAGTGGTTGCGGGATGGCTTCTCTATTGGCTGTTCACGCTGTCGTTATGCCTGATCCTTGCACCGCTTTCCGAGGTGTCAGAGGTCTACGAGAAGCTCCTGCCGGTCACCACCTACATCATGATACCGTTTTCGGGCGCATTCACGATGCAGTCTTGGCTCACCCCGGCTGCAGGAGCGTTTCTATACTATTCGCCGTTCGTCCACGGAATGGAGCTCATCCGAGAAGGAATTTTTGGCCCCGTGATAGAAGCAAGATGGGATCCAACCGTTCCGCTTGCAGCTTCGATGGTGTTGGGACTTGTCGGTCTTGCGCTGTGCCGCAACATTCGTCGGCATCTGGTAGTCGAATGATTTATTGTGAGGCCCTTACCAAATCATATCCCATGGGGAGCGGTCGCAAGCAGGTCCTCAAGGGGATTGATCTGCAAATCGCGCCCGGCGAGAAGATCGGACTGCTTGGCCGCAATGGCGCCGGCAAAACCACTCTGATCAAATTGCTGGGCGGGGTTGAGATGCCCACATCCGGTCGGGTTCGCCGTCGGATGAGCGTTTCCTGGCCGCTCGGGTTCGCAGGCGGCTTCCAGGGAAGCCTGACCGGCTATGACAATGCCCGTTTCATAGCTCGTATCTATGGCCAGGAATATCGGCAGATACGCGATTTCGTTGAGGACTTCAGTGGCCTTGGCCGGCAACTAAAAATGCCCGTTAAGACCTACTCATCGGGAATGCGTGCCCGGCTGGCGTTCGCACTGTCCCTCGCGATTGAATTCGACTGCTATCTGATCGACGAAATCATCATGGTTGGGGACGCCAGTTTTCATCAAAAGTCACACGAGGAGCTCTTCGTTAAGCGCGCAGACCGTGCGCTCGTGCTGGCCTCGCACAGCCCGGGGCTGATTAGGGAGTTTTGCGATCGCGCGATCGTCATCGAGCAGGGTCTCGCGCACGTCTATCCCGATGTCGACGAGGCGCTCGACGTCTATTCGGCGCTCTGCGCCGCCTAGTCACTTCAGACTTCCGGAACGTGGAAGGTCTGGTGGGGATTGAGGAAGTCGCTCATCGAAAGAGCCGCTGCTTGCCGGATGCACCCGCGATAAGCGTCAAGCATCTCAGCATATCCCGGCTGCGAGCAAAGCACTTGCGGGCTATTGGCAGCCATCGCCCCACGCAGGCCCTCGTCTCGCATCAGCTTCTCCAGCTGGATAGCCAGCCGATCCGTGTCGCCAGGACGGTAGAAGACGGCATTTACGTGCTCTGCGACCATTTCTGGAATGCCAAACACAGGCGTCGTCACTATTGGAAGGCCGCAAGCCATTGCTTCCGCCAGTACTCGGGGGGCGCTTTCGACCCGCGATGTACAAAGAGCAACGTCGGCAGCGCGGTAATAAAGGAAGGGGTCATCGACGGGCCCGCTTAGCTTGACGCGATCCGGGCCGATTGCAGCGGCAGCAGCGATACACTTATCTCCATAAAGATCCTCGCCTATTCCACCGACGATGAACAAGAAGGTCCGGTCTTGAAGGTTCCGCGCAAGCTTCGAGTAGGCCTCAAGCGCATCCAGTTGTCCTTTGCGCTCGCAGACCGTGCCCACAAGACAGATGACGAACGCATCGCTTGGCACTGCAAGCGCTGCGCGCGCCGAGCGCCTCGTCCAACGGCTCATATCGCGGGCAAGCGCCGCGGGTGGAATGCCGTGGCGGATTAGCTTGAAGTTGTGTCGAGTCTCCAAAGCTCGCCAAGCTTCGAGCGTCGCCTCGGCGACGTAGACGATTTGATAAGCCTGCGCGAAACACCGGAACGCGAGGGAACGAGCATTCGCAGGAAGAAAATCAAAATAGGTTTCCCAACGATCGCTCTCGTGCTGCGCCCACAGGCACGGGATCTCAGCCGACGCTGCGCTACTGACAGCCCAATAAGACCGCAGCGTATTGGCGAGTACTACGTCCGTGTTCCAGCTCTGAAGAAAAGAGGCAAAATCTCTCAGCTGCGCTTCCTGCGAAAGGCTATCGACGGGCATGACGTCGACGCCAGTCCGCACCACGACCTCTACTCCGGCGGCCTCGTAGGCATACCGAAGCGGCCCCTCGACCGGCGAGATTACGAGCGGTTCGGCCGCGCCCATCGCCTTGAGGCCCACCAGAAGGTCGAACAAGACATTGGAAGCGCCTTCCCGATTGAGATTGTGCGAAACCGCTGCGAGCCGGATCGGCCGCGAGCCGCTGATTTCTGGCCTGAGACAGGCAATCTCGAAACGGCCGTTTTCCGACGAAAGGCGAGAGCTGTACCAAGGATCCTTGGTTGTTCCGTGCCGAGCGCGGAACTTGGCAGTTGGAGCCAACGCATCGTCACTGCGATTGGCAGCTTCGCCGAGTTCCTCGAAATCGACCGAACCGCAAATGACTGTTGCGTAACCGATTTCCGCAGCCCGACTGCAGAAATCGGCGGCGGCCAAATCATCCCCATATTCTTCATCGGAAAAGCCGCCCAGCTTCGAGAAGAGTCTTCGAGAAGTCATGAAGCACCGGCGTGCCGCGAAGCAACTTTCCCGCGTGGTCTTGGCCAAACCCAGGCAGCCAGCATGATGGGCGTCGAGGCCTTCAAAAGCGCGTACAGGGAGCCCGTCGGAACCGCGGATTCGCCCGGCTTCAGCCAGGCGGTGGCTCGCTCGACGAATGCGCGCACCGACCACGCCCGTTCGGCCCATGTCCATCCATCCCAACAACTGAGGCAGCCAATCCGAGGGTGGCGGTACCAGGTCGGTACTGAGAAAAAGCAGCATGTCGGACATGCAGCTCTCGAGAATGGCCTCAACCCCGCCTGCGATGAAACGGGCGCCGAACTCCTCCGCAAGCCGCGCAACCGCCTCCCAATCCCCGTCGTGGGAGCGTTTGACCACGAAGATCTCCGCGGGAGCGGGTGTGGTGGCGTTCAACAGCTCAATACAGCGCCGGAAGCTGTCGACATTCGAGCGGACCTCTAGAATCACCGCAACGGTTGAGGAGCTCGCCCCGAACTGCACATCATATGCGCCGGCGCCCGCGCACTCGGCCCATTCAGCCGACTTAACGCGCGCACCGGTGATTCCGCGTCGTTGAAGCGCTTGTTCGATCGCCAGCCTACCCCGCTCAGTGCTGAGCGGCTTTTCCGCAGCTGAGAGCGCGGTCGATCCGTCGATCGCTCGCCAATGGTAGAGTATCTTGCTGACATGGCCCACCCTGCGCGCAACCTCTGCGGCGCGCAGAGTGAAGTCGTAGTCCTGTGTTCCGTCAAATTGCGATCGAAAGCCGCCGAGGCTCTCAAAAAGGGGGCGTCTTACGGTCAGAACGTGTCCAACGTACATCCACGACAGCAAGAGTGCCGGTGACCAATCCGGCTTGAATTGGGGATCATAACGGCGACCGCTCCGGTCGATTTTGTCATCGTCGCTGTAAACAAGGTCAGACGCCGGAAAGTCGGCGTAGTGAATGGCGATTTCCCCAGCACAGTCGACCGACAACTCGTCGTCCTGATCCAGGAACAACAGGACATCGCCCCTTGCTGCCGCCGCGCCGGCATTCGTCGCAGCCGAAATTCCTCGGTTCTCGCCCAAGTGAACGGTTCCGATCCGTTCATCTCGAACGGTCCATGCGTCGATAATCGCGCTGGTTTTTTCGCAATCGCTGTCGTTCACCAGCCAAAGCTCCCAACCATCGAAGAGCTGGCGGCACACGGACTCGACGGCTCGGGCGAGCAGCTGCTCGTCCGGGCGATAGACTGGGACAATGACGGAAATAGTGGGCAGACTTGCGCCACGGGCCGCAAGACGTTCGCGCAGTTCTTCGACATCAGTCTTGCTGAGAGCGTTGGCCGACAACCAGCTTTCATATCTCGTCAGAACCGCACCGATGGGTGGCAAATAGTTCGGAACGAGCCGCGCCGACCGACCCTCGAATCGTCCGAAGCGGAGATAGTGAGCGAGCGGGTTCGCACCCGATGCCGCCACATCTGGATAATCCTCTAGGTATCGGGCCGCATCGAACTGGGGTCCAGGGTTGCGAGCCGGCGAATGACGGATGAAATCGAGCAGAGGGTTGTCCTCACGCTTGAGGACGGAGGCATAGGTCCGAGCGTACCAGCTCGTTTCGAAGAGCTGGTTCGGATCGAGCTCTCGCCAGCCTACGCGCAGATAGTGGTCAATGGGATCACAGCTTGCTGCGAGCTCGCCCGCTCGCGATCTGTAGAACCGCTCGTCGAACAGTCCGCTCCGCTCAATGATGCGCCGTGCTCGGCGCAACCGAAGGTTGGCAAGCCATTCAGTGGCTGAACGGAACGACCTGAAATGCATGGTGTCGTCAGTCAACGCTGCTGAACGAAAGTTCGACTTGGACGCACCGCATGCCTGAACACTGACAAGGGGTCACGATTGGCGCGTCACCAGCGGGGTCGCGTGAAAGTCGGAACGATCATTGATGCTGTCTCTCTCCGACAGTATCGGCAATCAGCTCGGACCAGGCTGTAAGGTATCGGTCGTGGTTGAAGACGTCGACGGCAGTCCGACGTGCCGCTGCTGAAATCTTCCGGGCCTCCCTTGGCCGGCGAAAGAGGTAGTTCAGCCAGTCCGCGAGCTCGGCCGGATCGCTTGAAAAGAAGCCGTTCATTCCTTGGTCGACGAACCTCTCCACGTCATGGTTCGCAAGCGACACTGGAATCACCCCGGTCATCATCGCTTCGCCGCGGGACCGTGGCATCGGCGAGCGAAGGGTGGTGTTCAAATAAGCTGTGAACTCGCCAATCCGATCGACGTAGGATCGAAAATTTCGAACGGCGAATGCGTTGCTTTCCCGGCGCTCAATCGCAGCACCAGGGTGGTCCGAGGTCTCGATTTGAATCGCCGCGTCGAGCCGCGATGCGACGAGCTCATGTTCCCACGCCCCGCGGTAGTGTGGACGATTAAGGTCTTCAGCAAGCGCAAGAACATAGCGAGTATGGGAGCCGTTTGGGAACTCCTGCGGATCAAAGCCGTGCCAAATGACCCGCGCATCTGCGAAACCCCATTCGGAGAGTGCCTGCCAAGAGTTGCAGACGAGCTTGATGCCGGCGTCTTTGAAGTAACGAACTAGACGCAGCCGTTCGCTCTCATGAATGCTGAAAGATTCGATCGGTGCGGGATTAAGCGCGTACTGACCTTCGAACTGTGGCGTTCCGTGACAGATGGCAACCTTCGGAATGTCCGGGAGGCTGCGAAGCCAATCTGCGGCCTCGCCCCAGCAGCTCGGAATGACGTTGTTGGAAAGGTTGGGGAATAGAATGTTCTCATCGAAATGGATGATCGCAAGATCATATTCACTTGGGTCGATCTGATCTGCCGGAACAAGACGTGCATTTGGCCTGAGCGGACGCTGGCTGTAACTCCACCGGTTTATCCATTCATTCTTGCCGATGTGAGTGGCCAGGGTGAAATCATGCGGCAGCTTGTGCAACTCATATTGGTGGGGGACGTGCCACCGGTGCGTCAGAATCTTTAAGCGTCGTGAGGTAGGTCGAAAGGCCCTAATCAACGGCCGCTGCCAGATGGCCGTTTCTTCGAAGCGTCGCTCCGCCGCTCGCTGCGGCTGGCCTGCGTCAAAATCGGCAGAGTTGGTCCAGTCAACGAGCTTGTCATAGGTGTCGACAGCCCACCGGCGCGCCGCAAATTCCATGTCCGGGTGTTTGGCGAACAAGCGATCGAAATTCTTGAAGGAACCGACGATTTTCCTTGCCTCGGCAACAGAAGAATCATGTGAGACGTGAACGCAAAATGCACGCTCGGTAAATCGGATTACGCCGCGGTGCGCGTAAAGCCGGTAGCCCATTTCTACGTCTTCCCAGCCGAAGCCGGATCCCGGTTTGGCGGAATAGCCAAAATCGGCATCGAACAGCGGCTCCCGCTGGACCACGCGCCGCTTCACGGAGAAGTTGCGCGTAATGCAGTTCACGAAGCCGTCCTGCTGGATAACGTCCTGGGGAGCAGCTTCCGAAGGGATTCTAGCGGGCTCCGCTGTCAAGTCCCGCACCAACGCTTCTGGATCCCGATTCCAGCTCTCGATGTTGAGGGGCCCGATCACCGCGTCCACATCGTCGCGCGCGTGCTCAAACACATGAGCGCTAACGAATTCGGGGCTCATCAAGCAGTCGCAATCAATGACGATATATAGATCCGCCTCGCTCGCCCCGAGGCCTGCGAGACGAGCTTCGCAGTTGCCGCTGTTTTCGACCGTATCGATGACCTTGATCGACCTGTTTGCAAGGGGCGCGGCTGCTAGGCGCTCGGCGCGCGTTCGCGCCAGTTCCGCATCTCTGTCAGGCGATTGGTCGTTGACTAGAACAAGGTCGATGTGCCCCGGAAACGACTGCTGCATGACGTGATCGATGAAGGCTTCGATGACGGCGGCCTTGTTGTAGAGAACGGACACAACGGCGACCTTGGGCAGTCGGCGAGCGCGAGCGAGCGACGCCAAGGTACGTGAAGCGTCGGCAGTCCCACACCCCAGTTTCGACCATAGATTTTCCGCCGGGCGATCGCTGTGAACGACTTCGGAATTGGCAGCGTCCAATTGAAACTGGCATCTGGCAAGATCCGCTTCGACTTTTTCGGCGTGCCCGCGGAGCGCGTCTGCAAACGTGACCTCCGGAAATTGCTCGCGTGGTCGAGAGGATCCGCTGAGGGCCACGGTGCAAACGCCGAGGCGATAAAGGGCGAAGCACATCCCATCATACTGCTCTTGGGCTGACTCAGTGGTCGGATGAACATTGGAGAAAACAACGATGTCGGCGGTGGCGAGCCGTGGCCAAAGCCCCTCCCAGCGGCCGTCAGTGCTTGCTTCGATGACTGTGAACGATTGTCCGGGGAAGCAACCGACCAGCCCGGCAAACCACTCGCGAGTGAGGTGCGACGCGTCGCCGACCACCAAATAGCATTGAAGATGTCCGTTGCCCTCTGCCTGTAGGTCACGACCGCCATATGCAAAAACCCGGTCTTCGCGCCACCGAGCGACTTTGGCGGGCAAGACATAGCGCCCTGCAACGACTGTTCGCGCCCAGACCGCAATTCGGTCGGTCGGTTTGCCCCCGCGGGAATACAGACGAACGTGATATTTGCGGCCGATTTCGAAGTTTCGGCCGGTGAGGTCAAGGACAGGAACGTCCGCTTCATCGACAATCAATTCGGGCGCGATTTCGCCCCTGACCAGAATCGCGCCGTCGACGTCTATTAGCTCACAGATGAGCCTCACGTTGTTCGCTCGCGCAAGTTTTGCAAACCTCAGGCAGATCTTATCGAGGCAACTGGCGGGCGCGACGATCTCGAAGACCGTTGCCTTGTTCTCACCCAAGATTGGGTGCGCGACTGGATCGCCACGCTCGGGAATTGACGGCTCAACCGTCCAATCGACGGAGTCGTCGTGCCATTCGAGACGATACTCGGGCAAAAGATCGGAAGGGATACGCTCGTTGGCGTGGTGGACGCCGACGTCCAAGGACAAAGTCATCGCCGGGTTGATTGGTCCGATGGCACGCCCTTCGTTGCGGCCGTATTGTTTGTAGTGCCACGCAGCAAAATCCTGAGGAGTCCTGAACCGTCGCCGGCGAGCGGCCTTTTCCGCCGCCGCCCTCACATCCGGATTGTTCTGGAGGTAGGCGTCCCACTGGCTGAGCGCTGGGCGCTTGGAATCATCTCGTGATTGACCACGGAACAGAGGGTCCAGCAGGGCTCTTAAGGTTCGTGCCTTTTCTTGACGAAACAGGATCATACTTCCTTCGGTCGTTATCTACGGGACGCTTTCGCCTCTCTCGACAAACCGTCACGTTTGCGCAAGCGACGCATCTCACCTCCGGGTGGAGTTTCAAAAGCAACGCCCGAAGAGGCCAGCGGTCTCCTATCCGGGCTCCGTTTCCGGGGGACTGCCCTACGCGAAGATCCGCGGCGACGGGTGAAAGCCCGAGCCTACTGGTGCAGCGACGCGGTGCACCTCTCCGCTTCGGACAAAAATGCAGCCCCAGATACAAATAGGCCATGACTCTCAATTGACTAGTCCCGACATGCTGGTCTAACCCGCACCCCGTTGCGAGCATCCCTACGCGATGTACTTCGCGCCGTTGTAATAGGTGAAGCTTGTCCGTCGCAGATTTGCATAAAGCCGAAGTTGATCGGGGTGAACGTTTTGCATTTGGCGAGAACTGGAGCCGGTTTCTAAAAAATCTTACTGTCGCGCGGATTCTTCTCGCTGAAGAGTCGCTGAAGAGTAGTTTGCAGCTAGATCGCTTGGACGGTCTAACCTTCCTCGACGTAGGAAGCGGAAGCGGACTGTTTAGTCTTTGCGCGCGTCGCCTTGGTGCAAAAGTTCATTCGTTTGACTTCGATACGCACTCGGTCGCCTGCACGCGCGAGTTACGGAAACGCTATTTCCCAGACGATGCTAACTGGATTGTTGAACAAGGGTCCGTGCTCGACAGGGATTACCTTTCGACACTTGGCACCTTCGATATCGTCTATTCTTGGGGCGTACTCCACCACACCGGCGCGATGTATGAAGCGCTCGAAAACGTCAAACCTCTGGTGCCCGTAGGCGGCAGGCTGTTCATCGCCATCTACAACGATCAGGGTGAGCCAACCGATGAATGGGAGCGCATCAAGAGGCTCTACAACCGCCTTCCCAAGCCGCTCGCTTTTGCATTCGCATTGAAGATCATCGCTCGCGACGAGTTGAGGTCCTGGGAACATCATAAGCACAACGAGGGGCTGAAGAGCTATCTCGCGACGTGGACGGATTACGACAAGTCCAGCACCCGCGGCATGAGCAAATGGCATGACTGGATCGATTGGATCGGCGGCTATCCCTACGAACGGGCGACCGTGGAGCAGATCGTCGATTTTTATGCACCCGACGGATTTGAGCTCCAACTCCTGATCGATCGGAGCAGCGGCTACGGTTGTAACGAGTTCGTATTTCGCCGTGTGGCGGGCCAGGGCACGTACGTCGATTCCCGGCTTGAGGGCGGCAATTCAATGGCTCGCCGATTGGGCTATCGGGTTGTCCAGCCGCTTTCGGAGGAGCCGGACGGCATTTACGGCAAGGTGAACCTCCCGCCGGGCATGGACCCGACGGCGCTGATCGTCATCCATAACAATAAGATCATCGGGCAGGCGGAGCTCTCTGAAGACGGCCGCGTTCGCCTTCCGCCCATCAAGGGCGGTTTGGATACGGTCATGAACGCCGGCGTGTATGTTGTGCCTGCTCAGTCGCGGATCCTCACGCCGCCGTTTACCTGCACCCGGGGGAAGATGTGGCAGGCCGATTTACCCGATCTCCTGCACATCGCGGACGACGAGAGCGATCCCCGCCGCTCCAGCGCCTTCTTGTTCGAGGACGACGTCCAACTGCCGTTCCCGCACGCCACGCATGACGAAATTGACCGCTACGGTTCTGGGCGGTTTTCACATTGGGGAACTGGCATCTATTTCTCGACCTTGGATGGCGATGACCCAAATAAGAACGGAAAGACTTACAGGCTGTTGACGATCCCGCAGCCGATTTCCGGTGATCGTTCTTTCGCCCATCGCTTCGGCATTCGCGCGGATGGTCCCCCGGTGCTCGAGGACAACCGCTGGACGGTGGCAGTCCCGGGATATCTCGTGGGCCAGCCTCTCCTGGTCTTGAGAAATGATCGGCTAATTTCCGTCCACGATGAGGCACCGGAACGCGTTGTGATCGCAGCGGCTGCCGAGTCGAGCGGGACGAGCGAAGACGAAAATGTCTTTTTGGTCCCGGGGAGGGTTGTGGACCTCTCGGGATGCAGGTTCAAACACCAGCGCGAGTTGTTGTGGTCTCTGGCGTGCGAAGAAGTCGAGGGCCTCGGTGACGACGCCACCAATGGCCGTTCTCCAATCTTCCTTTTCGAGGATGGACGTCAGCTGCCCTACCCGCACCGCAGTCACGACAGCATTGCCGCCAATGGTGCGGGAGCCTTCTCGGTGTGGGACGGCGCGGTCTGGTTCTCGACTAGCGACGGATCAGCCCCGAACGACAATCACCGCACGTACACCTTGGCAATTCCGAGCGACCTTCTCGACGGCTAAGGGCCGCCACCGTGCAAAGGTATCGCGAGCTCTCGCGACTTTACGTTAGAATCATCTCACGCCGCCGATCACCGACGACGATCTCATACCGCCGACCATTCGCGAGGGGGTCACTCCCATCACGCGTGGAGAAGGCTAATTGGCCCCTGTAGTGCGTATACGAGCCAGGATAGTTTGGGATGTCATCGTACGAAAAGTGCGCGAGTCCGGAGCACTGGCCACCTTCCAAAAGGATCAATGGCGAGTTCTTTTGCTTGGCGTCATCGGCTACTGATGCATATTCCTCTGGTAGATCAAGCACATACGCTTTGTTTGGCGACTCAGCCCGGCTCTCATCCATCAGGCGAACACGCACTATAAGCATATCATTTTCGACAAATTCCGCGAAGCGAGGTCCGACCGCACCAAACCAGGTTTGTCCCGAGAGAAGACCCCACTGCACAAGGATTTCCTTTTCACAAAGGGTGTCGACAACCGATTTTGTGAGAGGTGCCTTGTCCTGGTAGCTTTGGGAAGCATAGTCATCGATCATCAGCAGGGCGTTGTGAGACATGTATCGCCCAAAGCCATTGAAGGCAGCGTCAACACGCCCGTCCGCGTCCATGAAGATCAAGCCAAAGGGTTCGACCGCGGCTTCAGCAGCGGCAGCTTGCGCGTCACTTGTTCCGTAGTTTCCCACGATCATGACGGTTCGGTCAGCGAGCCCAGCACTGTCGATGTTGGTACGCCAGTCTGCCAAGATATCTTTGGTGGGAAGGCGCGGATGCGACGTATGGCTGCCGCCTTTCTCGATGCACACGATTCGAGATCCCTGGGCCGAGCTTCCTCGGCCGAGCGCAACAGTGACTCCACCCAGGTAGGTACCGATCTCAAGAATTGGCCCGGTTGACATCGACGCCAATGCAGTCACGCCGCAAAGATCTGTCACGTTCAGCATCGAGAACCGTTTATTTTCATCGTACCAAGACCTGACTCGCGCATCACGGCCGCGAGACAGAAGCTCCGAGCTGTAAGTTCTATAGAATCGATCGGGACCCTCGTATTGCTTCATTTCGGCTTGCAGCCTCGCGATGCGTTCTTGGTGATTCACGGCTGCCGTTCTCTTTTTGGAAGTCATGGGGTTGGTTCACTCCGATGGCGCGCGTGCGACATCAAGCGACGTCAAGATCGGCGGGCACCGAAGCGGATTCGGTGTTGAGCAAAAGGAGATATCGTTCGCCGAGCGAGTCGCGCCGAAAGCTCGAACGTACGAATTTTCTTCCGGCCTCGCCGATCCGTCGGGCCCGTGCCGGGTTGCGTAGGAGTGAGATGCAGTGAGCCGCGAGACTGTCGCTGTCACCCACGTCGGCGAGCAGCGCCGTTTCTCCTTCTCGAACGGTCTCGGAGGTGCCGCCCGCTCGTGTCGCTACAATCGGCGCCCCCATTAGCTGGGCTTCGAGCACAACGTTGGGCATGCCCTCCTTGAGCGAGGTCAGGAGAAAAACCGTCGCGAGCGACATCAGGACGTTCACGTCCGTGCGCCTGCCAAGAAGTTGGAGGTGCTCACCAAGGCCCCGTTCCTCAACGGCCCGTTCGACTGTCTCCTGTAGTGGGCCCACCCCAACCAGCAACACCTTTGCGCCAGGCACCGCCGCCACGCTCTTTGCGACCACGTCAATAAAGGTCCCGGGATCCTTCTCGGCGGAGAGCCTGAAAATGCCGAGAATGACCGGCGTGTCCGCTTCCAGGCCGAGTTCTCGTCTAGCTCGGGCGATTGCCGCCTCTCCCGGAGCTTTGAAATGGTCTTCGTCGATCGCGTTCGGGATATGGCCGACCCCATCCGGTGGAATTCCCATCCATTTCGCATAATCGACGTTGGCGTCGTGGTGATTACCGGAAAGTCGAACGCGAGGGGATCGAGCAAGCGCCTTGTATACCGGCAAGAACCAATCGTTCATCAGATAGGGGAAGTGCGTCGGGTTATAATTACGGAACGACAGAACCACCTGTGGAACATCGGCAATGAGCGCTGCGAGCCCGCCGATCGTGTTTGGCTGATCCAGCTGCAAAAGAACGGCGGCCGGCGCCAACTTCGAGAACGTCGTGACTAGCTCCACAAGGTGGTCGGCCTTCGGCAGGCCCGCGACTTCATTCAACGCGATCGGCGCGTCCTTCGGCCAACGCTGAAGAATCTCGCTGGTTGACACGCTCGAGGCGTCCACAACCGGGATTCCGCTCCGATCAAGCAGCGGAAGGTAATGCCCATCGCGCCCGGTCAAGGGCGCAAAGGTGACCACGGTCACGTCGTACCCGAGATCCTTCAGCGCTTGAGCGAGATAGACCCACTGCCGCTCAGCACCCCCGGGCGGCAGGGCGTGCGTGCAGACGACAACCCGATCGCCTGGGCGAAGCCGATCTCCTGCCAGCGGACGCTGCTGGATGATGCGATCGAGCAGCGAAAAATCGTAACCGCACGCGGGTCTCTTAGTGCGGTTCGAGCGAGTGACGGGAAGGAGGTTCCGAGTGGCCTCATCCGTCCTCACGATCCAGTAGGCGCCATGCTTTCGCGCCTCTTCGGTCGGCGAGAAATAGACCATCTGGTTCCAGATTGAATAGCGTCCACCTCCGCGGGCGCGGATATCGGAATGGGAGGCGGGAATGGGCGGCAATTGACGCAGTCCTTCGAACACCGCGAATTTGTCCGACAGCTCGGTCTCGGGAAATGCGTCGATGGCCCGCACTTCTTGCGTGATGAGAAGGTTGCCTTCGTCTGCGAAACGCTTCGCGCCCAACAACTGCCACAGTCGACGATTGGAGGTTACTGCGGTTCGATTGAAAAACAGACGCGCCACGGCTGCAAAGCGGCTCAGTCCGGTCCGCGAGTCAAATGAGAGCTCAACCAGCGACCCGGGCTCATAGAGATGTGGCAGAATCACCCGCGAGACCCCGAGCAGGGAGAACAACTGACACTCGCGATGGCCAAAATCCTCGGCGAGCCTTTGATCGCAGACCAGCACCGTCGATTGACGCATGGCCGCCTTGAGCGCGGGATCCGCGTCGGGAACGGCCGATAAGTCCGGCACAGTCATCGCCGAGCTCCGCGCCGGCGCGGCCGCCAAGCCGCCTTCGAACAAGTGGACCACCGTCGGAAGCCATTCTACCGGGATCTCGTCAAGGAGCTGCCGCAGGTCTTGCTCATTGCGGTCCCCCGCGCGACCGCGCCGGAGAAGGACGACCCCTTCACACAGCGGAGTCGCAGTCATCACCGGTGGCGCGTTGTCCGCTTCAGAACTGCTTGCTCCGAAGACGTCTTGGACTGACCTGGTACCCGCGGCGGACAGGGAGGGCAGCTCTGCCGGGTGTGCCCGCAACCACGACTCGAGCATGACCGCGCTCCACACCTGGTACGTCGAGAAACCGCCGCTGGCGCGCTGGCGCGCAAGGAAGCGCTGGATGCCCTCAGGCCCGAACGTGGCGGAGATTCGGCTGTCAGGATCTTCCAAAAGCCGGCCTGCCACGTCCAGGAGGCTGTTCTTGGCCCAATCGGACATGGGCAACCCGAACCCTTTTTTGGGCAAATCGACTAGTTCGCGAGGAAGGTAACGGTAGGCGATTTCCCGCAGCACCAGCTTTCCTCGCTGGCCGTTGACCAGCACAGAAGGAGGTAGCCGTTCGGCGAACCGGGCGAGCTCAAGGTTCAAAAACGGCGTCCGGACTTCAAGCGAGCATTGCATGCTCATCCGGTCCACCTTTGGCAGCACCGCGCCTGGCATGTAATTTTCTGCATCGGTCCGCCGCAGCTCGCCAAGCAGATTGTCCCCGCTTTGATCTACCTTCTCGCGCAGAGTTGCTACGTGTGCAGCAAACTCATCCGGCACAAAGCCAAACAGCTCCCGGATGTCAGCTTCCAGTGAGACGAGGATACGATTTCCGTAATAGACCTGGCCGCGCTCCCACCAGTCACCGATTTCGCCAGCTGCGCGCCGCTGATCCTCCTCCAGTGTCGCAAGATATCGACCGTAACCGCCGAACATTTCGTCGCCGCCGTCGCCGGAAACTGCGACTGTCACGTGCTGTCGCGCAAAGCGGGACAACAGATAGGTAGGCAAGCACGAACTGTCTGCATTCGGCTCGTCGAGGATATTGCCGATGCCAGCCAAGAAGGACGAGATATCAGGTGTTAAGATTTCCTCGTGATGCTCTGTCCCAAGATGTTTGGCGAAAGCGCGTGCGACCACATGCTCGCTGTCCGGTTCGTCTAGAAACCCCATCGAGAAAGTCTTCAGCGGGCGGTCCAAACGCTTTCGGACAAGTGCGCATACGGTAGAAGAGTCCACCCCGCCTGAAAGGAACGCGCCGAGGGGCACGTCTGCGATCATTCGCCGCGAGATGCTTCGCAGGAGAATGTCTTCGAGTTCGTCAGCCAACTCCGGCAGTGGCCGGTCCACGAAACCCGCCTGCCCTGGGCGGAATTCAAAATACCGACCGGTGGAGGTCATTCCGTCAGCGCTGATCTTAAGCCAGTGACCCGGCTCGAGCTTCTTAACACTTCGATAGATGCACCGCGGCGCGCCGATGTACTGGAAGGAAAGCACTTCAGCCATGGCCGAGACGTCGACGGCGGGGTCGAAGCCGGGGCAGCGCTCTAGCGCCTGCAACTCGGACGCGAACGCGATTCCACCATTGCGCAACTTCGTATAGTAAAGCGGCTTCTCGCCGAACGCGTCCCGCGCGAGGAAAAGCTCCCCCGTGAGCGTGTCGAACATCGCGAAGGCGAACATCCCGTCAAGCCGCGGCAGGGCAGCCACGTCCCAATTCGCCAAAGCCTCGAGCAGTACCTCGGTGTCCGTTCGAGTCCGAAACCTAGACCCCAAGGCTTCGAGTTCAGGACGCAGGTCGAGATAGTTGTAGATTTCCCCGTTATACGTGATTGCCCGGCGTCCACCGGCACTGAGCATCGGTTGAACGCCCGCTTCGCTGGTGTCGATAATACTCAATCGCCGGTGGCCTAGGACACACCTGCCTTCCGGGTCGGCCCAGACGCCGTCGGCATCTGGACCACGGTGCACCATCGCGCCGGCCATGGAGGCCACAGCTTCGCGCATGGTTGAGACGGCGAACGACGCACCACGAGGTGCAAACCAACCAGCAATTCCACACATGATCGTTAACGAAGACCCCTACGCCGGAACTGAACCGCGGTCATTGAAACTCAGCATCGTAGCGCGCAGAGTCACCGGCGGTCTCGTAAGGGCTCCGTGCGATGGCGTCCAGCGTGGTAGAAACGCCATGCTCTGCCGGAGCCGCCTGTCGCGGCCGTCCTCGCCCGATTCCGGCATAGGTCAGGCCCGCGGCTTCCGGCTCGCTGCGGTCGTAGACGTTACGAAGGTCGACCAGCACCTTGCCGCGAAGCAGCGACGCGATGCGCTCGAGGTCGAGCGCGCGGAACTCGTCCCACTCGGTGACGATCACCAGCGCGTCGGC
>Ga0105248_10002297_pt1 | contig 21161 bp, 17 predicted proteins | sample KBSS34metaG_FD_81524 | JGI IMG/M metagenome (GOLD analysis project Ga0105248, IMG submission 81524) | Switchgrass rhizosphere microbial communities from Kellogg Biological Station, Michigan, USA - KBS S3-4 metaG | ecosystem: Host-associated > Plants > Roots > Rhizosphere > Soil | place...
CCGACGATTGGCCATCCATCAGCCCGCGGCTTGACGTCTACGTGAAGCTCCTCGACGGGCGCACCCGGCTCCAAGGTCCTCGCGCGAGTGCCACTGAGCTTGAATGGCCGGCCGATAATCGAACAGCAGGCAGCCAGCAGCGGCGAAAACACGTAGATGCAGTCGAACTCGGGGCCGCGATCCACGAAGTCCGTGACGCGCGTTGACGACGAGACGCGGATGTCGACCGGATCGGCTGCCGCAACCGCGCGGTCATAGGCGGTCGACAACTGCTCTATTCCGCCGGGCGTAGGTGGGCCTTGGATTACGACGAAGCCGTCGTCGCGCAATCTTGCGGCAGCGTCCGCCGGCAAATGCGACTGCATGGCGAGAGCTTGATACACCACGTCGGTCACGCTCATCGCTCGCTCATGACGAATGGGCGGCTGACGCCGCAAACGACGAGATTTTACGTGATTCTCATCTCGGCAACCGCTGGGCAATCCAAACGACCGCGAGCGCGCCGCAGGCCGTCGAGCACGACCACTTCAACACCTGTGGCCAGCCGCGAACACGGCGCACCGCGAACAGCACAGGCATCACCGTGCTCACGACCGCGAGCTGCCCGAGCTCGACGCCGAGATTGAAGCCCGCGAGGCTGACGAGCATCCCCGCGCCGCCCGTGCCGAGATCGCGCAGAGCGGTCGCGAAACCGAGCCCGTGGACCAAGCCGAAGCAGAACGCGAGCCGCGCGCCGAGGCGCGGCACTCGTGGCGCGACGTTCAGCAACGCCGCGATCAGCACCGACAACGCGATCACGGACTCGATCACGCGGCTCGGCACGTTGACGACACCGAGCGTCGCGAGCGCGAGCGTGATCGAGTGCGCGAGCGTGAACGCCGTGACGACACGCAGGATTTCGCCGACTGCCGCACGCGCGCCGAGCTCCTTCGCTCCGCGCGGACCAAGCACGATCGGCACGAGTAGCAGCAGCACGAAAGCGAGGTGATCGTAGCCGTGCCAAATGTGCCAAACGCCCTCCGTGACGAACCGCCCGAGGCTCGACCACGCCGACAGCTTCGCGACTTCGACCTCGATCGACGGATGCTCGGCCGACAGCACCGCCGTCGTCGCCGCCGCGCCGCTGCCGATCTGCACGAGACTGCGGTGCGCACCGTCGACGTCGAACAGCAATCCATACTCCACACGCAGCTGCCGAGGAGCCGCCGCGCACGCGGCGCGCAAGTCGAGCACTGCGTAAGTCGCGCCGCCGTGCGAGTCGACGGAGCCCAAGTGCGCGCCGAGCGCACAGGTCGCACCGTCGGCCGCGATCGCAACGCGACGCAGCACATAGCGCTCGACCTCTGCGCGCCGCTGCTCGACCTCGCGCCACGTGATCGCGTAGTCGCCGTCCACGTCGAGCCCGACGGCGTCTTCGAGATCGCGCAGCGAGACGTCGAGCCGGCCGCTCACCTCACTGCGCTCGACCTGAAGAGTCAGCAGCGAGCGCGACGGATCGTGGGCGAGCGCCGTCGACGTGGCTAGCAGAAGCAGAACGCCCAAGACGAGCCTCATGATCGGAGCCTCCGTTCGAGTTGCTTGAGATCGGCGTGCTCGCAGCCGCTCGACTCGAGCCAATCGAGCACCGCCTGCGCGTCGGCCGTGCGATGCGCCGCCAGCGCGGCTTCGAGCACGAGCCGCGCATCGATCGGCTCGCGCTGCACGTTCCAGTTCGCGAGCGCGCGCTTCACGGCGAGGTCGGGCTTGTCGAGCACGTAGAGCGCGAAATAGGCGGCTTCGCGCGCATGCGTCATGTCGAGCCCCTCGAGGGCGAGCTGCAACCGGTAGCTCAACGAGTCGACGCGCGCGGTGTCGAGCCGCCCGAGCTGCTTCTCCGCCACCGCGATCCGCAACGCGAGCGCGTCGGCAGGCGGCGCGTCCACGAGCAGCGCAAGAACATCCGCGGCGCGCCGCTCGCGAAGCAGGAAGTCGGCGTATGCCGCGAGCAGGTACACGCTCGGGCGCCCGCCTTCACCGGTCGCGGCTGCGAGCGCCGCGCGGTAGTGCGCTTCCGCGTTGTGCGAAGCGCCGAGCGCTTCGGCCGTCTCGGCAGTGAGCGTCTCGATCCAAACACGCAAATCGGGCGTCAATCCGCCCGGCTCCGCCAATGCATGAGTGAGGTATTGATATGCGCCGCCGGCCTCCCCGGTCATCGCGCGCACGGCGCTCGAGCACGCGCCCGCGACGGCCGCGTCCGCGAGCAATACGAGCCGGGCACATTCGCGCCGGCTCGCGTCGTAGTCGGCGCGCACGAGGTCGATCGATGCGAGTGTGAGCCTCGCGGCGACGCTGCGCGGGTCGCGCTCGATCACTCTCTTGAGATCCGCGAGCGCTTCGTCGAAGCGATGCTCGCTCTGCGCGATCTCCGCGCGTCTCTGAAGGATCTCGAGCGGCGGGTCGCGATCCTCGCGCCACGGCGCGAGCGCGCTCTGCGCGTACGCGACGAGCCGCGGCTCGCCTTCCGCGCGAAACAATTCGAGATAACGCCGCGCAAGCTCGGCGGCGACCGCCGCCGAGCGCGGCTCGCGCGCGAGCTCGGCGCGAAGCGAGCCGATCGCCTGCCACTCGCGGCCGGTGCGCGGCGGCAAGCGCTCGAGCACTTGGCGAGAGTCGCTCGGCACGAACGGCGCGCCGAATGCGGCCGGCTCTAGCATGACGAGCGCGAGCAGCCCGGACGAAAGGACGGCGGCGCTCACGCGCCGCCGCCACGACCGACGTACTCGAAAATCAAAACACGTCGTTGAACGCATCGGGATTCTCGTCGCTTACGAAGCTCACATCGTTCACTGCTCGCGCTTCGGCGGACTCGGGATCGGCGATCCCGGCGCGCGCGAACGCCGCGAGATCCGTGTTGGTGGGCATGACCGAGCCGCCAGTCGAGCCCGTCGAGCCGGATGAGCCCGATGAGCCCGAGTCACCAAACGAATCCGGGTGATCCGAGCAACCGCCGGAAAACACCGCGGCCGCGAAGAACAAGAGCGAAGCCACCTTGCGATTCATGTTCGTCTCCTCGTTGCGCCGCGCGGCTCAGTTGGTCGGGCTGCCGGCGAGCGGCGTGTTGAGGTACGGGAACGCCGCGGGGAAGTCGGCCGCCGACTCCGTCGCGCCGTCCGTGTACGGCAACGAGCCCGTCGAAGCGTCCGCCGGCACGCAGCCGAACACTTGCGGCTGATCCAGCGTGCAGAGCACGCCCATTGCCGCGCGCAGCTCGATGTCGACGACGTCGTCGCCGGGCCGCCGGCCGTTCGGGAAGCCAGCCAAGTCGCCCGCTAGCACGCCGAGATTCGCCTGGGCCTCACGCGCGGTCGGCGCGACGCTCGTGTTCAGGCGCAACATCTCGCCCGGCGCCTTGAGCACCGCCGGCTTCGTGACGCCCGGGATTCCGGTCAGGAACACGGCGACGAGGTCGTTGCGCGGGATGTTGGTCGGCGCGCGCACGCCGAGGCCACCAAACAGAGCCTCGAGCAACGCCGGCAGCGTCGGGTTGGTCACATAGTTCAAGAACTGCGGGTCGTCGACGGGCCGGCTCGCGTTGAAGCGATCCTTGTCGCGCAGGCCGATCACGACCTCGTTCACGAGCGGATTGCCGAGTCGCGAGACCTGCGTCAGCGCCCCGCCCTGAACTGCCGCGTTCGTGCGTCCCTTGGCCTGCTCGAAGCGCGGAGTGGGATTCAGGATCTGCACTTGCGGCAAGCTTGCCGTCGTCCAGGCGCCGATCACGGGCTCGTTCTTCGAGGTGAGGCACGCGATCGGCACTTCGAGAATCAGCGACGTCACGTTCTTGTCGTCGATGATGTTCTTCTCGCCGTTCGGCGGACCCACGGCGTTCGTATTGACGAGATCGAACACTTCGCCGAGGTTAACGGCGAAGGGATCCTTGCGCTGACCGACGAACATGCGGCCCGAGTCGGAACAGTTCGGTATCCCCACGTTGTACACGTGGCTCGCCGCATACGCGGCGTAGTCGGGAATCGACTTCACACCGACGTTGTCGACGGGCTTCGTGAACTGCGTGGGATTCGTGCCGCCCGCGAGATTCATGAGCGGCTGGCCGACGTTGCGGTGATCGCCGCGGATGAGGTCGACGGTGTAAGTCTCGATCACGTTCAAGCCGGAGCGATCGAGAATGCCGGGGCCGATTCCTCCGGGAACGGTCGTCACGAGCGGGACTGCGACGGTCTTCTGATTACCCGCCGCGCCGATCGGCAGCGAGATGTCCTGGATCTCGTTCTTGAAGCGGAAGCGGAACGTGATGTCTTCTTTAGCGTCCCCGTCGTTGTCGATGTGGATGTCGTAGGCGGCGTCGGGATCGAGCGTGAAATAGTTCGGTCCGCCGTACGCGTCCTGGAGCGGCAGATAGTTCGCAATCAACGTGACGTAACCCGAACGGCCCGACTCGTAGCTGCGGAACATGTAGAAGTCGGTGCCGTCGACCTTCGGATGCTCGGCGATGAACGGCGCTTCGCGGTGGCTCGACGCCGTTGCGACTACCGGCACGGCGAGCGCCGCGGCGACGGCGATCAGCAAGCGGGATTGCGGTTGGCGATGCATGGGGTCTCTCCTGTGATGTTTGTTGCGAGACAAGATGTCCCGTTTGCCCATACGCGCGAGCACGCGATCCGGATGCAAAAGGCCAACGCAATCAGCAACTTTGGTCGAGAAAACACACGAGCGGAAAGAACTAATACGTACGAGGCCGCGTTTTGGATGCAGCGCCTGCGTGCGGTTGTCGCGCGCGGCTCGCACGCGTAACGTGCGCTGCACGAAGCGGGGCGAATCGCGGTCGCATGATGCCGAACGACGTGAAGAACGAGCTCGAGCCGCTGCTCGCGCGCTGCGCGTCGGGCGAAGCCGCGGCGCTCAAGCTCCTTTACAAAAACACCGCAGCGCAACTATTCGGCGTGCTGCGCCGTATCTTGTTGCGTGACGATCTCGCCCAAGAAGCTCTGCAGGACGTGTACGTGAGCGTCTGGCGCAACGCGAAGGACTATCGCGCCGCGCGCGGCTCGCCGTTCACGTGGCTCGTGAGCATCGCGCGCAACCGCGCAATCGACATCAAGCGCAGCCGGCGCCGCGAAGTGCAGTTCGCCGATCCGATCGAGTACGTTCCCGAGGACGACGACGCTGCGAATTCCGATCTCGCCCTGCTCGCCGAGCGCGACGCCGACGCGCGCCGGCTCAAGGGCTGCCTCGACGAGCTGCAGCCGATGCAGCGCAATGCCGTGTGCCTCGCCTACCTCAACGGCCTCACGCACGAGGAGGTCGCGGGCACGCTCGCGGCGCCGCTCGGCACGGTGAAGAGCTGGGTGCGGCGAGGCCTCGAAAGCCTCAAAGGGTGCATCGGGCGATGAGATACGACGATCCACAATTGCTCGAAGCGCTCGCGCGCGAGTACGTGCTTGGGCTGCTGCCCGCGCGATCGCGAGCGCGCTTCGCACGCGTGCTGTCGTTCTCGCTCGTCGCACGCCGCGCCGTCACGGCCTGGGAGCGGCGCTTCGCGCCGCTTGCAGCGGCCGTGCGGCCCGTGGAGCCGCCAGAATCGGCGTGGACCGGAATCGAGACGGCGCTCGGGCTGCGCGCTGCGCCTCGCGTGCGCGCAGCAGGGATTTGGCCCGCGCTCGCGGCGGCGCTCGCGATCGTCGCGGTGCTGTTCGCCGGGTTGTACTTCAGCCAGCAGCCGAGCGTCGAGCGGCCCGCGTATGTCTCGGTCGTCACCGACGCCGCGACGGGACCCGTGTGGCTGCTGCAGGCATTCACCGAGGCTCGCGCGCTGCGCGTAAGCACCGTCAATCCGCGGCCGGCGCCGGCGGGCAGCTCCTACGAGCTCTGGATGTTGCCGGACGGCGGCAATCCGGTCTCGCTCGGCCTGCTGCCGGAGATGGGCGCCGCTCAGCTGGGCCTCAACGCCGCGCAGCTCGGCGTATTGACGCGGACGATGACGCTTGCGGTGAGCGTCGAGCCGGCCGGTGGCTCGCCGACCGGTCTTCCGACCGGGCCCGTGATTCTCACGGCGCCGCTGATCCGGTCGTGACGCCGTAGTCGGTCCGCGACGCTCGCTCGCCGCGTCGGCGAGTCGAGGCGTGCGTCAGCGCGGGTTCGTGTGGTGCGAGCCGTCGACGATGTGGTCGATGTCGCGCTCGAGGCAGGGAGCCGCCTCGACGATTTCCTCATCGGTGAGATGGGCGGTCCGCTTGGTTGTAGTCCACGGCTCGACGAGCACCTTCGGGTCGTACGCGGTCGCCGTCCACTCGAGCGCGTCCTTCGTGCGCCTGATGCGCTCGACGACGCGCAAGTCCTTGGTGTGAAACGCGCCGTCGTCGGTGAGCCACGTTTCGTCGTTGAAGCTGGTCGATTCGACGACGAGCGTGTCGCCTTCCCAATGCGCGACAGCATCGCCGAGCGACGTGTCATCTACGTCCTTGCGATGCGGGCGGCCGTCCGTCGGCACGATCCTGAAGAAGTTGCCGGACACGTCGTCGTAAAGGAACACGACCTCGTTTGAGCGCTGCACGATCTTGTCGGGCGGACCGATGCGCGGCACGCCGGGCGAGAAACAGCGCAGCACGGGGTCGGTCTGCACTTGTCGCGCCGAGAGGTCGGCTACTTTCGCAGCGAACTCGGGCCTGTACTTCGGCCGATTCGGGGGCGGCGATGCCGCGGCCGGGGCGGCGGACGAGGCGGAGCGGGCCTGTGGCTCGCACCCGCGCACGCAGACCGAGTCGCCGACACGTTTCGGCTGCACGAAGTCGATACCGGAGCCGTTGTCCCAGGTGCCCGAGAGATCGGGATGTCCGTCCGGCATCCGCGGGATCCCATCCGCCGCACCCGCTACTCCGCAGATCGAGAGCGCGGACGCAGCGAGCAGCACGCAGAGCGCGCCACGAGTGCCGCGAGTCTCGGTGAGGGAAAGGGGGCTCGTCTTGCGGTGCATGACAATTCTCCCGGCTGCGTCGCCGCAGCTAGTTCTGAGGCGCGGAGAGCTGGTAATAGTGACCGTCGGCGTACGCGAGCTTGATGACCCACGCGAGATTCTGCGTGCCGTCGCGCGCGAGGATCACGTCGGCCGTCACCGGCGAGCCGTCGCCCATGAGCAGGTCCTTCGTGAGTCCCGCCTTCCGCATCATCGCGGTCGGCAATGACTCGAGGCGCCAAGTCGCGACTGCGCCGTGCTCGTCCTTCACGTCGATGTGTATATAAGTGTGCGGGTTGATCCACTCGACCTGCGAGATCGTTCCGACGAGCTGTGCCTTCTTCGTGCTGTCGAACTCGCCCGCGAACGAGTGATGAGCGGCAACGGACAACGTCGTTGAGGAAAGGGCCGCTATTCCGATCCAGGCAATCCACCGCACATGAATTGCGGGATTCACGATCGTCTTGTCCCCCATCTGATCCTCACACTTGCGACGCGGTCGTCGAAGTGCAATTTTAGCGCAATCGACGGGGTTTCCCGCACCGGTCTATCTCGACTTTGCTACGATCTCGACTTACTCTCGACTTACATGAGCGCCAGCACGCCGACGTCTCTGCTGTCCGCACCGCAAGGCCTACCGAATCCGAGAGCGAAGGAACGCATCCTCGCGGCAGCCTACGATCTTTTTTCTCGACACGGTATCCGCGCCGTCGGAATCGACGCGATTATCGAGCAATCGGGCGTCGCGCGCATGACGCTCTATCGGCACTTCAGCTGCAAGGAGCAGCTCGTGCTCGCGTTCCTCGAGCAGCGCGCGCAATTCTGGTCCAGCGGGTGGCTCCAAGCGGAGGTCATGCGGCGCGGGGCTACCGCACGAGACAGATTGCTAGCGATCTTCGACGTGTTCGCCGAATGGTTTCGCGTCGAAGGCTTCGAGGGCTGCACGTTCATCAACGTGATGCTCGAGACGCCTAATCCCGACGACCGAATCCGGCGCGCATCGGTCGAGTATCTCGAGCGCATACGCCAATTCATCGCGCAGCTCGCGGGCGAGGCCGGCATCCATGATCGCGACGGCTTCGCGCGCAAGTGGCACATCCTCATGAAGGGCGCGATCGTCTCCGCAGGCGAAGGCGACCGCGAGGCCGCCGCCCGGGCGCGCGAGATCGGCGCGCTCGTGCTCGACGACGCGCTGGCGCACGCCGCAGCCAGTCCGCGGTAACTGCCGGCAAGAGCCCCGCCCCCCAAGGCCGGTCCTAGTGCTTTGCGCTCGGCCGAGCGCGGCTGTCCGCGGTGCTATGCTCCCGGGAAACGGCGGGATGGGGGTTTGGTCGAATGTGGCCCGGGGGGCTTTTGCTTGCCGCCGTCGCGGCGTTTCTCGGTTGCGTCGCTTCTCATGCCACGGAGGTCGCCGTCTGCACGGATAACGGGCGGTTCGTGATCGAGCTCGCGGAGCGCGAGGCGCCCAAGCAGGTTGCAAACTTTCTGCGCTATGTCGACATGGGGTTCTATTCGGGCACGGTGTTCCATCGCGTGATTCCCGGCCTGATCGTGCAAGGCGGCAACCTCGATCGGAATTTACGCGGAAGGCCGACGCAGTCGCCCGTCGCCAACGAATCGAGCAACGGATTGCGCAACGAGCGCGGCACCGTCGCGGCGGCGCGCGGCGAGGGCGCCGACACCGCGACCTCGCAGTTCTTCGTGAACCTGCAGAACAACGCCGACTTCGATCGCGGGCCGGGTTACACCGTCTTCGGCCGGGTGAAAGAGGGCCTCGACGTCGTCGAGGCGATCGGCCGTCTGCCGACGAGCACGATCGGCTCACTGAAGGACGTGCCTGCGCCGTTGGTCGCGATCCGATCGATCGCCCGGCTCGATGAGGACGCGCTCGCGGCACTCCCGGAGTTGGGCCGAGCGACGGCGCTCGAGGAGCGCATCGACGCGGCGACGGCGGCCGGAGACTACGCCGAGGCACGGCGCTGGATCGGGCTCTACCGCGCCGCCTGCGGCGCACCCGACCCCAAGATCGAGGTGGCCGAAGCCGGCGCAGCGCTCGCCACGGGTGATCAGGCTCGTGCGCGGCTCGTGCTCGAGGAGTACTTCGCTGTCACGGCTCGAACCGATCCGACCTACGAGGACGCGGTCGCTCTGTATCGAAGCGCCGTGCCAGAACAAGCGGCCGTGCTGTCGGGCGACAAGACGCCGAGCGCCAGCCTAGCGATCGGCGCCTGCAAGGCGCCGACGGCCCCCGAGGTTCCGGATGGCGCCAACGCGTCGACCGACCAGATGATCGCCGCACAGACGCGCATGAAGGCGTTCGTCGCCGCCGGCCAGGCTTACCTCAAATGCATCGACGCCATCGCCGACGACAGGGACCGCACGACGATCGACCGGAATGCAGCGATCGGCGAGCACAACCGGATGGTGGGCGAGCTCGAGCGTTCCGCCGCCGATTTCAACGACCAGCTCCGCTCGTTCAAAGCGCGTAAGTGAACCTTATGCTCCGACGCGCGTCGCGAGCCACCGACAGCGTTGTGCGCGCGCCTCGACCCGCCGAATGACGCGCGAGCGTTGACGTTTTCTGTCTGATTCGCGCACGTGCCACGACCGCTCGGCGCGCGTCGCGTTCCTCCGGTCGTCGTCTGCAGACACCCACCACCTGCCGCGCGGGCCGCGGCTCGAGCCAACTCACTGATTGGTCTACGTTCTCTCGATTGGTACGAACGTTGCTTGACCGCTCCCGACAACGCACCGCGTGCCGCCGGGGGACGGTACGCAACCAACACAACAAATCGACAGGGAGGACTCATGAAGGCATCCAAGATGCTGTTGGCCGCCGCAGCGGCCGCGAGCGTGTCGCTCGTGATCGGAGTACCCGCGCAAAATCGCGCTGATCGGTTTCGCACGCGCGGCGACCCGGCGCCCGAAGACCCGTCCGTCGTCGACACGCAAGCTCCGGCCTCGCGGCGTTTCACCGAAGCGCCTGCGGGCTTCGACAGCCTCACGAACGGCTATCTCGACCAGGGGCCGGACTTCGACACGCTCGAAGAGGACGCGGTCGTGCCGCTCCGATCGTTCAACGATGATCGCTTCATCTTCGAGGAGGTCGAGCGACGCGCGGACGGTCTCGGACCCGTCTACAACGCGCAGTCGTGTCGCGAGTGCCACCAGAACGTCGCGACCGGCGGCGCGAGCCAGGTCGCCGAGCACCGCACCGGGCGGCTCGAGGGCGGCGTGTTCTTCGAGTCGCTCGGCGGCTCGTTGATCCACTCGCGCGCGACGGATCCGCGGATCGTCGAGCGAGTCTCGTCGGCCGACAAGGTCCGCACGTTCCGAATCTCGACGAACACGCTCGGAGCCGGCTTCATCGAGGCGATTCCGAATACGGCGATCCTCGCCGTACGCAACGACCAGCCGGCCGGGATGAGAGGCACGGTCGTGCAGGCGCCGGTGCTCGAAGCGAGCGGCCAGACGCGGATCGGGCGCTTCGGTTGGAAAGCGCAGCACGCAAGCCTCGTGTCGTTCTCGGCCGACGCTTATCTGAACGAGATGGGAATCACGAGCCCACTTCTGCCGGAAGAGAACACCTCGAGCGGCTTGAACGTCGGCTTCGGCACCGAGTTCGACCCGGTGAAGGACCCTGAGGACGATGGCACCGACCTGCGTGCGTTCGCCGACTTCATGCGCTCGACGAAGGCGCCCTCGCGCGGCGACATCACGGCGGACGTGCTGACCGGCGAAACGGTGTTCGATCAGATCGGCTGCGCGACGTGCCACACGCCGACGTATCGGACGTCACCGGCCGGCACGCAGATCAACGGCGGCGATTTCAAAGTGCCGGCGGCGCTCGGCGACAAGATCATCCATCCGTATAGCGACTTCCTGCTGCACGACGTCGGGACGGGCGACGGGATTCCAATCACCCCGGATCTCGAGAGCACCGCGAACCAGATGCGCACGGCGCCGCTCTGGGCGTTGCGCACCCGAAGCCGGCTCATGCACGACGGCCTCACGTTCACGCTGCGCGACGCGATCGAGCGGCACGGCGGTCAGGCCGCGCGTGTAACGAACGCTTACGAGGCGTCGAGCGACAGCGATAAGAAGATGCTCGAGGCGTTCTTGGACTCTCTGTAGGAGACTGTTTTCGGAGGAAGGCGGCGGCGCGCTTCGCGTACCCCCACGCGGGCGTGCCGACCGTCGACCTCGAGCGCGCGACGCAGACCGCGCGCGAGGGTCATGGAGTAAGATCGGGGCATGACCCTCGACCCGCAAACTCCGCGTGCCGCCGCGGACGAGCGGCAGGCGCCCGCCCGAGCCGTTCTGATCGGTCACCGGATCGCGGGCCGAGCCGAAAACGGCGGCACGCGCCGCGCGCCGGTGTTCAACCCGGCCACCGGCAGTGCGATCGCGGACGTCGCGCTGGCGGACCGCGCGCAGGTCGGCCGCGCAGTCGCTGCCGCGAAGGCCGCATGGCCTACCTGGAGCGAAACGCCGGCGCCGAAGCGCGCGCGCGTGCTGTTCAAGCTCAAAGATCTGATCGAGACGAATCAGGCGGCCCTCGCCGCGTCGATCACGCATGAGCACGGCAAAGTGCTCGCCGACGCGCGCGGCGAGATCCAGCGCGGGATCGAGGTGGTGGAATTCGCTTGCGGCGTCTCGCAGAGCCTGCGCGGCGAGCACAGCGACAACGTCGGCGGCGGCATCGATAACTGGTCGCTGCGCCAGCCGCTCGGCGTGTGCGTAGGGATAACGCCGTTCAACTTCCCCGCGATGGTGCCGCTCTGGATGTTTCCGATCGCGATCGCGTGCGGGAACACGTTCGTGCTCAAGCCGAGCGAGCGCGATCCGAGCCCCTCGCTGCTCCTCGCCGAGCTCGCCGAGCGAGCGGGCCTGCCGGCCGGCGTGCTCAACGTCGTGCAAGGCGATCGCGAGGCGGTCGACGCGCTGCTCGAGCATCCCGACGTCGCGGCCGTGAGCTTCGTCGGCTCGACCGCGGTCGCGGAGCACATCTATACGCACGGCACGAAGCACGGCAAGCGCGTCCAGGCGCTCGGCGGCGCGAAGAACCATCTCGTCGTGATGCCCGACGCGGATCTCGACCAGGCCGCGGATGCGCTCGTGGGCGCCGGTTACGGCTCCGCGGGCGAGCGCTGCATGGCGATCTCCGTTGCGATCGCGGTCGGCGGAATCGGCGACGCGCTCGTCGAGCGGCTCGTCGCACGAATAGGCAAGCTCGCCATCAATGATGGCGCTGCGGAACGCGCCGACATGGGGCCGCTCGTCACGGCTGCGCACCGCGACAAGGTGCGCGGCTACATCGACGACGGCGTGCGCGCGGGCGCGAAGCTCGTCGTCGACGGCCGGGGCGCACGGGTGCCGGGGCGCGAGGGCGGCTTCTTCCTCGGGCCGACTCTATTCGACCACGTGGATCCCAAGATGCGTGTCTATCGCGAAGAGATCTTCGGTCCCGTGCTGTCGATCGTGCGCGCGCCTGATTTCGCCGCGGCGCTCGAGCTCGTGAACTCGCACGAGTACGGCAACGGCGTCGCGTGCTTCACGAGCGACGGGCGCGCCGCACGCGAGTTCGCGCGCCGCGTGAAGGCGGGGATGGTCGGCATCAACGTGCCGCTGCCGGTGCCGATGGCATTCCACTCTTTCGGCGGCTGGAAGCGCAGCCTGTTCGGGGACCATCACATGTACGGCGAGGAAGGCGTGCGCTTCTACACGCGCTACAAGTCCGTGATGCAGCGCTGGCCGGATAGCGTCGGCAAGGGGCCCGAGTTCACGATGCCGACGAACGACTAGCCATGAAGCTCGCGAGCATCGGCTACAAGGACCGCGACCTCATCGCGGCGGAGATAGGACCCGGCGAGCTCGTGTCGATCGAGGCGCTGCTCGCCGTCCTACCATCGTCGGTCGCGCGTCCAAGCGTGCGCCGGGCCCTCGCGCGCCGCGAGCGCGACTCCGACACCGACCGACGCCGGCAGCGATTCGGGGCGCCGCACCAGAAGATGCGCGACCTGATCCGCGGAGGACCCGCCCTGCTCGAGGCGCTGCGCCAAGGGCTCGAGATTGCGCGCACCACTAAATCCGTCGAGCGCATGCCGGCCGCGGCCGTGCGTTGGCACCCGCCCGTGCGCCGCCCCGGCAAGATTTGCGCGGTCGCAATGAACAACTCCGCGAGCAACGAGCGCAAGGTCAGCGCGCCCGATCATCCCGCGTTCTTCTTGAAGCCGTCGTCGTGCCTCGTCGGCCACAACGAGCCGATTCGGATCAGGAGCTACTACGGCAGCGTGCATCCGGAGCCCGAGCTCGCGCTCGTGATCGGCCGCGAGGTGCGCGACATCCCGGCGGCCGGCGCGCTCGATGCCGTGTTCGGTTACACGATCTTCGACGACATCACCGGCAACGGCATGCGCGCGGAGGACCGCTTCCACTACTACGCGCTCTATCCGAAGAAGAGCAACCCGAACGAAACCGAGCGCGTCGAGCAGCACCTGTCGTATGCAGGCCGTTACAAAGGAACCGACACATTCGGCGCGATGGGTCCGTGGCTCGTGACGCGCGACGAGATCGCGAATCCAGACGATCTCTCCGTGCGTTGCAGCGTCGGCGGCGACGTCGTGGCCGAGGACAGCACGCGCTACTACAACTACAAGGTGGCCGAGGTCGTGAGCTTCATCAGCCAGTTTCACACGCTGCACCCGGGCGACGTCGTCTCGCTCGGCACGGCATTCAAGCCCGGCGCGACGCGCAAATCGATCCATACGGCGAACCTGCAAACCGTCGCGGGCCCGATCGAGATCGCGATCGAGGGTCTCGGCACGCAGTCGAACCCGGTCATCGTCGAGGATCGCGAGATCGGCGCATGGCGTCTCAACTGAGCGCACTCGAGCGGCTCGAGATCCGTGTGGCGCTCGAAGAGCTCAACACCGCGTTCTGCTATCACCTCGATCACAACGAGGTCGAAGCGCTGCTCGATCTCTTCACCGACGACGTGTTCTATACGCATGGGCCGCGGCACACTCGCGGCAAGGCGGAGCTCGAGCAGGTGTTCCGGAGCCGCACCGCCACGACGCCGCGTACCGCGCGGCACATGTACTCCGGTCTCAAGCTCGAGATCGAGAGCGACATTCGGGCGCGCGGAACGAGCGTCTGCCTAACGTTCGCTCAGAACGGCGAGCCTCCGCTCACGCCCGCGATTCCGATCCTCGTAGCCGACTTCGAAGATCTCTACGAGCGCGGCGTCGACGGCCGTTGGCGGTTCCGAGAGCGGCACATCGAGCGCATCTTCGTCGACTCCCCAACGAGCACGCCGGTCGGACATAAGCCCGGCTGATCCCGACGAGTTCGAGGATTTCGCGTGGCTGCGGAACCACACGATCTGCAGCATTGCCGATCCCGGAAGCGTCCGAAAAGTCGAAGAAACTATTGTTGCTTCCGCGCTACTAATTCGTCAGAAGCCCTGAGCCATAGCCCGAATGGCGTGTTGCGTCCGCGCGCCGCATGGTGGTAGTCTCGGAACCACACACGGCGGGACCGTTGGTCACCTTAAGGGCGGCCGCTTTGTTGTTTTCTCGCAACGGAAAGGGAGCGCCGTTCGTCAAGGATCGACGCTTCCCAAGGGCAACCATGTACCTACTTGGGGGTAATCTCATGACACCGAGACACCGTCCGGGCTCACGCCCGCGTCCGGCATTTTCCAGCACACAAAGGGCACTCGCTCCATCCTTATTATCTGTTTCGATAGCGGCAGCATTGGGTTCGGTCGGCTCGTTCGCCTACGTCCCAAAGGCGCACGCGCAGGAAGCCGTCCCGAATCAGGCGCTCGAGGAAGTGGTCGTCACGGGCTCGCGCATCTTGCGGCGCGACAACTCGTCGAACAGCCCGATCGTCACGATCGAGTCCGACCAATTCCAGGCGCAGATGGGCTTGAACTTCGAGTCCTATCTGAACCAGCTGCCGGAATACAACCCGGCGGCGTCGCCGACCACGACTCAAGCCGACGTGCAGATCACGCCCGTGAACTCGGTCGGCATCGCGTCGATCTCGCTGCGCGGCCTCGGCCCGAACCGCAGCTTGGTGCTCATGAACGGCAAGCGCACCGTCCCGATCAACGCGCTGATGGTCACGGACGTCAACTCGATCCCATCCGCGCTCGTGCAGCGCGTCGAGACGATTACCGGCGGCGCGTCCGCGGTGTACGGCGCCGACGCGATCGGCGGCGTGACGAACTTCATCCTGCGAGACAACTTCCAGGGCATTCAGCTCGACGGCCAGTACGGCACCACTGAAAACGGCGACGGCGCCGAGACGCGCATGTCGGCGGTGTTCGGCGCGAACTCGTCGGACGGCAAGGGCAACATCGCAATCGGCGCGGAGTACTACAACCGCGACGCCGAGATGGCGATCAACAACGAGTTCTATACCGATCGATACAAGGATCCATACGCGGCCGGTTACTTCGCGTTCCTGCAGGGCACGACAGGCCTCGATTGCCAGTTCAACTGCGCCAGCACGGCCGCGGTCAACGGCGTGTTCTTCGGCGGTCCGGCGCCGGCCGGGCAATCGGTGTACAACAACGCGTTCTCGAACACGGGCACATTCCGCCCTGTGACCTTCAATGCGGACGGCACCGTGTTCGCGAACAACAGCCCGGCGGCCATCGCCAAGTACAACCCGAACAATCCGTGGACGTTTTACCCGTACAAGGTGATCGACGGCTCGCACTTCTATAGCGCGGCCAATCCGAGCGGGACGCAGGTCTTCGACGGCATCAAGTGGGAGAACTCGCAGCAGCTCGTCAGCGCGCCCCAAAACCGGTACTCGCTGTTCGCGACGGGACACTACGACCTCACGGACAACCTGTCGTTCTTCGCGCGCGGGTCGATGGCCGAAAGCCAGACCCGCACGTCGCTGTTCGGCACGAGCGTGATTGCCGGCTGGGAGACCACGGTTCCTTACAACCCGGTCACCGATAGCCCGCTCGCTCCTCCGGGCGGGGCGATCAACTACAACGACGCTGCCTCGGTTGCTGCCGCGGTTGCTGCCGTGAAGGCCAATCTGCACGACCCGGTCTACGGCAACCCGAGCTTCATCCCAACGGGGACGATCGGCGCGCACTATCCGGTTCCGGTCGAGCTGGCCGCGCTGCTCAATAGCCGAACCCACACTTCTACGGGTCCCGGCGACCCGATCGCAGCGGGCACGCCCGAAGCGAACGCTCCGTGGCTGCCAGCCTGGAATCCGGATCTGAGCTTACCGCCGCGTAGCACGGTCAACACGAACAACCAGTGGCAGGTCGAGACCGGGTTCAACTTGAAGTTGGGCGAGACCTGGACGGGCGAGTTCTACTACTCGCACGGCCAGTCGTCGACCTACAACAACGCGAACGGCAACTTGTCGTTGGCCCGCTACCGCGCGCTGCTGAACAGCACGACCGTGATCAACGGCGTTCCGACCTCGGACTATGGACGCGGAGCGAAGGTCAGCGGTAACACACAGAGCGTGCGCCCGACCTTCGGCGCGGCGACGGTCACGTGCACGAGCGGCTTCTACAACACGTACTTCGCCGGCGACGCGCGTCTCTCCGACGACTGCTTCAATGCGATCAACGCGGAGCTGCAAACCCGCGCGCAAAACAAGCAAGACATCGTCGAAGTGAACTTCCAGGGCGTGCTCGCGAAGATGAAGCCCGGCGAATTGCGGGCGGCGTTCGGCTACCAAGGCCGCGACAACAGCGCGACCTTCGTGCCGGACATCCTGCAGTCGACCTTCTCGTTCACCGACCAAGTCGTCGGCGTCTACCCGACCGGTTACCTCGACGCCCACACGTCTGCGGATGACCTGTACTTGGAGACCCTCGTTCCGCTGCTCGCGGACCACAAGGCCTTCCGCAGGCTAGAGCTCGAGCTCGGCGCGCGCTACTCGAAGTACGGCCAGGGAGGTACGGACAACGCGACGACCTGGAAGGCGCTGGTCAACTGGGAGATCAACGACTGGTTCCGGTTCCGCGGCGGCTTCAACCGCGCGACCCGCGCGCCGAACCTCGGCGAGCTGTATCTGAACCAGCAGGAGATCTTCACGATCGGCGGCAACGCCTATGGCGATCCCTGCGGACTGCGGTCGACCGCGCCGTTCGGCGCGGGCGGCACGGGAGCGGACCCGACGGGTCAGTCGACCCCGACCTTGGCGCCGGGCCAGACACCGCAAGGAGCCGCCAGCGCGCGGTTGATTTGCGAGGCAATGATGGGAGCGAACGCCGCCAACCAGTTTTATAAGGTCAACGCGCCCCCGATCCCCGGCGGCGCCTTGTTCAACTGGATCAACCAGGTCGGCAACCCGAACTTGGAGGCGGAAATCGCGGACACCTGGACTTACGGCTTCGTGATCAACCCGCCGTTCAAGAGCCCACTGCTCTCGGGCATCAACATGACGTTGGACTATTACAAGATCAACATCGACAACGCGATCTTGCAGTCCTCGGTCGACAACGCGAACTTCAATTGCTACGGCAAGGTGCTCGTGACCACCACCGCGCAAGCGCAAGCTCAAGCGGCGACAAATGCGTGCCAATTGAATCCGAGAGACCAGGTGAGCGGCCTGCCGCTGACCACCACTATCTCGTATAGCAACCAGGCGAAGCTGAACACGGCCGGCTTCGACTTCGCGTTGAACTGGCGCGCGTCGTTCGCGGACTTCGGCTCGAAGCTGAAAGGCGGCTTGAGCTATAGCCTGCAAAGCACGTTCCTCGACTACTACAAGACGAAGCAGTCGCCTGCGGTCTTCGACGTCGAGACGGACTGGAAAGGCTCGCTCGGACCGAACCTCGTGGGCACCCAGGCTGGCGCGTACGACTACCGCTTGTTCCAAACGTTGAGCTACTTCCGCGACACCTGGAGCGTGAGCTTGCGTTGGAGGGGCCTGCCCTCCGTCTGGAGCGCGGCGTACCAGCAACAGCAAGCCATCAAGGCCAACAACGCGGCCGCGGTGGCGGGCGACACGAGCAAGATCGTACTGGGCTACGTGCCTTCGACCGAGATCAAGGCGGACTCGTATCGAGTGTTCGACTTGGCCTTCAGCTACAACCTGAGGTCCAAGATGACGCTCCGTGGAGGCATCACGAACCTCCTGAATACGGCGCCGGTCAACGGCACTGGGGCTACAGCGACTACCGCGGGCGTCCCGATCGGATCGACCTTCTCCGACCTTTGCGGCGGGCCGGTCGGGTCGGCCGGCTACCAGCCGGGTTGCCAGATCCCGACGGCCCCGAGCCTGCAGGCCACCGGTACGTTCAACGGCGGCTACTACGACGTGGAAGGTCGTCGCGCCTTCCTCGGCGTCAGCGTCAACTTCTAACCGACCTTACCTGCGATCCTCGCAACGGCGGGCCCACTGGCCCGCCGTTTTTTTGCCGGCCCTTTCGATCGCCTCGAACGGCGACGCGGTCGAATCACTCCGCGCGCAGCGCGAGCGCCGGATCGACTCGCGCCGCCCGCGCCGCCGGTATCCCGCACGCGAGCAGTGAGACGCCCAAGAGGCCGACGACGGTGACTGCAAACGTGAGGCCGTCGAGCGGCGTGACGCCGAACAGCAGCGACGACAAGCCGCGAGTCACGCCCGCCGCACCGAGCGCGCCGAGCAGTACTCCGAGCGCCGCGAGCGTCAACCCCTGGCGGACCACGAGCGCGGCGACGCGCCGCGGCGACGCCCCGAGCGCGGCGCGCACGCCGAGCTCGCGCTCGCGCTCTTCCACGCTGCGCGCCACCACGCCGTAGAGACCCACGACCGCGAGCACGACGGCCGTCAGCGCGAACGCCGCGAAGACCACGAGCGCGAAGCTCCTCTGCGCTTCGGACGCCGCGACCAGCTGCTTCATCGTCGTGACACGCACGAGCGGCGGCGTCGGGTCGACGGACCAGATCGCGCGTTCGACGCTTGGCGCCAGCACGGCCGGATCGGCGCGCGTGCGGATCGCGATGGACTGCACGACGTCCACCCAGGCCCACTGCCCCATCGCGAAATAGACCGCGTCGGGCGAATCGAGCGCGAGCGACGTCTGCTTCACGTCGCCGACGACGCCGACGATCGTGGCCCACGGCGCGTCCGGGCGACTCAAGTACGGACCCATTCGCAGACGCTGGCCGATCGGGCTCCGGGCACCGAAGCGCCGCTTGGCGAACGACTCGTTGATCAACACGGCCTGGGCCGTGTCCGGACGATCGTCGGCGCCGAGGAGCCGGCCCTCGACGAGAGGGATCCTCATCGTCCGGAACCAATCGGCCGTGACGGCGTAACGCTGAGCGGCGCCCGAGCTCTGATCGTTCGCGCGCGACTCGGACTCGAACGCAACGCCATAGACGTCGGATTCGCCCGAGAGCGGCAACTGACTCGTGAATGCGGCGTCGATCACGCCGGGCAGCCCGCGCACCGCGTCGAGGGCGCGCTCGTAGAACTGCGCTTGCGCGGCCGGCGAGTCGTATCGCCGACCGGTTGCGACGACTTGCAGAGTGAGAACGCCCTCGTCGTCGAACCCGGGCGCCGTCGCGAGCAGCCCGTCGACGCTGCGGTACAGCAGCGCGGTGCTCGCAACCAGCACGAACGCGAGCGCGACCTGCGCCACGACGAGCGCGCGGCGCACGAGCCGGTGGCCGGCATCCGTTCCTTGAGACCCGGCGCGCACGGCGACATACGTGTGCGCTTGGACACCGCGCAAACCCGCAAGACCCCGGCGACGAGCCCGACGACCGTGCTGACTGCGAGCGCAATCACGAACACCGATGCGTCGAGGTGGAGCGCGCCTGTGCGCGTCAACTCCGCAGGCGCGAACGAAACGAGCGCGCGATTGATCGCGACGGCGATGCCGACGCCAGCAAGGCCGCCGAGCAGCGCGATCAGCAGGCTCTCCGCGACGAGCTGCCAAACGAGCCGTGCACGGCCCGCGCCGAGCGCGGTTCTCACCGCGAGCTCCGCGCGCCGCGAGATCGCCCTCGTGAGCAGTAGGTTCGACACGTTCACGCACGCGACGACGAGCAGCAGGAACACGGCGCCGAGGATCGCGAGCAGCGCCGGACGTATGCCGACGGCCATCGCATCCTGGAGCGACTCGATGATCAATCCGCGTTCGAGCGCAGCCCACGCGGGACGCGGAAACTCCGCCGCGGGCGCGCGGCCGATCGACTCGATCTCGCGCTCCGCGTCGGCGAGCGAGACGCCGCGCACGAGGCGCCCGACCATCCGCTGATGATGGCCCCACTCCGGCCCTTGGAAGTCCGGCGCGGCGCGAAACCGCAGCGGCGTCCATACTTCCGCGGCTGGCGCGAGCGCGTTCCGGAAGCCCGCCGGCAGCACGCCGATCACGGTGTACGCGACGCCGTCGAGCACGATCGACGATCCCAAGATCTGGGCGGCGCCGCCGAACCGCCGCGCCGCGAGACCCGAGCTCACGACCGCGACGAGCGGACCTCCGGGCAGATCGTCCGCCGCGTCGAAATCGCGGCCGAGCGCGGGCGTGACGCCGAGCGCGCGAAAGTAATCGGCGCTGACGCGATCGCCGGTCAGCTGCTCGGGATCGCCTCCGGTCGCTACGAGCGCCGGCTGCCACCGATCGGCCACCGCGAGCCGCTCGAACGAGTGGCTGCGCGCCGAGATCTCGAGATACGTGCCGTAAGTCGTCGGCAAGCGCCCGCCTCGCGGGCCGCGATCGCTCAGCGCCACGACGCGGTGGGCCTCCGGGTACGGCAGCGCGGCGAACAAGACTGCGCGGACCGCGCCGAACACGGCCGTGCTCGCGCCGACGCCGAGCGCGATGCTCAGTATCGCGATCGCGGCAAAGCCTGGGCTCGCGAGCAGCCGGCGGCACGCATGACGGAGATCCGAGCGCAGCGAATCCATTGCGACCCTCGTTCGGTTCGGGCGGCGGCGCGCCGCCGTCCGCGGCCGCGATCCAATTAATGTGCCAGGGGCCAGGTTCGGCCTCGGCCGCGCCAGGAGTGGCCCGCGCACGCGGACCCGCGACGCGAACCTCAACGTCGTCCCGCTCTCGGCCGCCGATGTTCCACTCGCGGGAAACGAGCCATTGGGCGGGACGCTGGCGACTGAGCTGCCCGCCCGGCCGTGGCTCAGCCGCCGAAGCCGAACGCGTACGAGTCGAGCGACAGCAGGCCGCGGTCGTAGCTCGCGTGAATGCGTACGCCTCGCTCGTCGTCCCACG
>Ga0105248_10002299_pt1 | contig 21154 bp, 16 predicted proteins | sample KBSS34metaG_FD_81524 | JGI IMG/M metagenome (GOLD analysis project Ga0105248, IMG submission 81524) | Switchgrass rhizosphere microbial communities from Kellogg Biological Station, Michigan, USA - KBS S3-4 metaG | ecosystem: Host-associated > Plants > Roots > Rhizosphere > Soil | place...
ACTAAACGCAGCGGCGAGTGCGATGAGCGAGCTCGGGCTTGAAGCGATCCCGATGGTTGGCATCGTTAAGCCGCCGCAGCGACACAACGACGTCGCATACCTCTTGATGAAAGGCCGTGAGGACGAGCCAATCTATCTCGACTCACACTCGTTGATACTTCGCTTGTTGCAGATGGTGCGCGATGAGACACACCGCTTCGCAGTGACTTATCATCGCAAGCGCCGTGAGTTGCGCGACTTCACGTCGGAACTCACGGATATTCCCGGTGTCGGTGATAAGCGAAAAGGAAGGCTGTTACGTCACTTCGGATCGATTCAACGCATCTCACGCGCTGGAGTTTCAGAGTTAACGCCGTTCGTCGGACGCAAGACTGCGGAAGAGATTGCAGGCCACTTCGAACGACAGAGACTTTTAGCCGCGGATTACACGGATAAACGCGAATCAGCCTAAGTACCCTGGTCTTTCACGCCACTAAACTCATAAGTTAAATAAAGCTTCAACGAACCGTCGAGGATCTCGGCGCGAACGTCCTTCGCTCGCGCTTTCACTGCGCCGTTACTCGCCTTGACCGGAATCATCAACGATAACTGCGGTTCACCCACGAGCACGAGTGGATTCACTTTTTGATTAATCGCACCCTGCACAAACACTGTAACAAAGTTGTTCGCAATCGGATTGACGCCCTCGAGATTCACACCTTCAACATTCACGTATCCAAAAACAGTCTGCTTTTCCTGATCAAACTGTAACTTGATGCTCGTCTGTGCCCAGCCTTTGAATTGAATGCAGCCGCCCAGGTTGTAGTTGCCGGTGAACGCCATCGGCGCGTAGATGGTGCCGTTGCGAAATTGCACGCCGGTCTTTGCGCCACTGCCTTCAGGCAAAAGCGTGATCTCGTTGGTGCAGCCACCTTGAAAGAGTGCTTGCTCGAAGCGCTCGACGCCGTCGTGATTCTGGCCCAGATGGAACGTCGGCGTTCCCAGGCCTGAGAACGTGGCCGCCATCACCGCGTCTATAAAACTCTGTTCTAGAGCGATGACGACTGTGCCCGGCGGAGATCCTCCCTGGTCGGGAGGTTTCACTGCCTGGCCCGGCACCGCCTTTGCCGGCGGGGCGCCGAGAAAGAAGATCGCAGCGCCGCCGCCGAGCACAATTCCTAACAGGAGAATAAGAACATATCTCATGAATTCACCTTACTATCTTGGACTCGGACTTGGACTCGTCGCTGGTGACAGAGTCGGCGACGGTGATGGTGGTGGCGGCGCGGAGTTCATGTTCGTCAAAAGCGCCCGCAAGACGGCTGCAACCGTGTTTGTGACTGCGTTCACCTGCGCTCTCACCTGCGCCTCCGGCACTTTGTTGTAACCGGCCGGGATCTCGAAAAGACTCGCCTCGGGATTCGTCTGAATGTCGCGCATTTCGGCTACGACTTTCGCGCCTTTCACTCCCTGCACGTTTCCGCTTGCTTCGCTGAAGAGTTCCGCGCGCAAAGGTAATCCGGTGTCTTTGTCGACGAAAATAAACGACTCAGTTTTGACTTCGCCCGCGGACGTTTTTGTTTCCGACGTCCGCGCGTAACGATACTTCAGCGCTGTTCTTCCTGCTTGTTGTTCTTCGCCGACGAACTCGATGCCCTTCAGTCGATCGAGGTAGGCCACGAGCTGGCCCGGTGTCATCAGCTTCTGAATTTGAAAGCCGGTGGCTTCGGGCGTTAGCTCAGCATACTGCTTGCGCGCGGGAGCAATTCCATATTGCACGCCGCCGTGTTCCAGGTAGACCAGATCCGATCCGTCGGGTAACTTGAAAGAGAGTCGACGGTCGGCTCCATTCTTTGCGACGTCCGCGGAAAAAGTCGGAATGCCAATGGTTTTATCTCCTCCTTCAGTCTCGGCAGTGAAGACGATGGTGGCCTTGTAACTGTCAGGTTCGCGTGCAGCGAACGTTGACGGAGCGCTCGTAGCGTTGATGTTCGCGCCCGTTGGATTGGCGTTGACGTTGGTATTGATATTGGTGTTGATGTTGGCGTTAGCGACTGGACCACGAGAACAGCCACTCGATGCAATAACAATTATGGAAATAGTTAAGACAAGCAGTTTCATGTTGAGATTCTCCGCAAAGGCACGCGCTCACGCGCGGCGTTCATTTAACAGGGGCCAAAAGGGGGTTGAAGAGGGTAAGGCAGATAGAATACAGGATTACCCACAAAAAGGCACATAAAGCACAAAATTATTAAGAACTAAAACTGGTCCAACTTGCTTTTGTGCCTTGTGTGCTTTTTTGTGGCTGTTTTTTGTAGACTTTCCTGTGCCTTTTTAGTAGAAGACTGCCAATATGAAACACATTGTGGCAGTGTTACTTATCGGCTTCGCCCTCTCGCTGTGTAACCTTTCAGAGAGATTCAAAAAAGGAAATACCAATGCTGGACCAACCGGCTCCGGCGGCTCAACCAGTTCAGCGGAACCGGGTAGGGCCACTGCCGAACAAATTGCTGCGCTTGCAGGTGGACAGTCCGCGAAGTGGGAACGGCAGGGAATGTCGTGGACCGTGCCAAAGGGTTGGACCGAGCAGGAGAATGAGTCGAAGTCGTTTCACTGGCGTTCGCCGGGTGGTGGTGACGCGGCATCACTGATCGTCAGCATCTCGCCAATGCCCGAGAGTTTCCCAACCGACTCCGCCAATGATGCGGCTTACGAACAGGCGAGAGATCGCGCGAAGAATGGTGAAGTCGATGAAGTGAAGTGGGTTGAGATTGACGGGCTGAAAGGCGTTCAATTTCGTGAAGCAAACACGGAACATCCTGATGACTCCCGGCGACTGCAGTGGCTGTCCTATCGAAAGTACCTCGGTCAGGTGCAAGGCATTAACATAATGCTGGCAACGCAGGGCAAAGATTTCGAACGTCACAAAGACGCGCTATACGGAATTCTTTACTCAACAAAGATCACGCATTAACTCCGCGGTCTTTGCGAATCTCTGCGTTCTCTGCGGTAAAGGGCGTTCTACCGCAGAGAACCGCAGAATGGTGCCGCAAAATGCCTCAGTTTTCCTTCACCACGGTTTTATAGTTGACATACTGCCCACGATAGGCTAACTGTCTGCAAGTTTAATCAGGCTCTAAGTACATCCTTACGATCCTTTCGGAGTATTCCTGGGGCTTGCTCAGACAGAGTTCCCGAGTCAAACAATGGATCAGATTACATGGGTAGTTTAGGGGGGAGGTATGTCAGTTTTTTCTGACATCTACGTGTAACAGTGTTTAGCGTCCAGACCCTCAGGGACCACAACGGTCTCTCTCAAGACGAAATGGAATTACCGAACACCGCATGATCTATAACCGCGGAAATCAAAGTTACACAATAACCTGGCCGTTGAAGCATAAGGAGTAATTTCAGGCCAGTTGTCACCGCGCAATGCGTGATGAAGCACGATTGGTTTTTGTCGCAGGAGGCTTTTGATGACCTGCTTGACTGGCTTGATTCGGATCGCGAACAAGCGGGAATCAAGTATGAGGAGATTCGCAGGCGCCTGATTAAAATCTTCACGGGGCGCGCTTGCGTCGAGGCCGAAGATCTCGCCGACGAGACCATCAACCGTGTCACCAGCCGTTTGAGCGAGATTAAAAAGGGGTTTACGGGCGATCGAGCCCGGTATTTTTTCGGCGTCGCCAACAAGGTATACATGGAGTATATGAGGAGAAAACAACCTCAACCGCCTCCCCCTTCAACTACTGACTCACATCAAGTCGAACTCGAATATCGCTGCCTCGAACACTGTATTGAAAGTCTCAGCGAAGAGAACCGGTATTTACTCCTGAAGTACTATGGAGCGGAGGGACGTTCAAAAGTCGACCAGCGAAAGCGACTGGCGGAAGAGTTAGGGGTTGCTCCGAATGCGTTGCGCATCCGGGCCTATCGCATTCGTCTGGGGTTGCAGGAGTGTGTGGAGAAATGTATTGAAAGCTCAGAAGCATGAAATAAGTGGTAGTTTTAAATCATAGAGATTAGAGGCGGCCGTATCGCCCCTGGAGATTGCAAAATTTGACCCCGAAGCTTGATAAGCAAGAGATGAGAAACTATCTGCTTGGCAGTTTAGAAGCAGAGCGCCGAGCGGCTCTTGAAGAAAGTATCCTGTGTGATCCGGAGATTTACGAAGAGCTTGTGGTAGTTGAAGAAGAGTTAATCGACGAGTACATAACAAACAATCTATCACCTTCTGAGAGGCAACAGTTTGAGACTCATTTTCTGATCACGGCTGAACGTCAAAAGAAATTGCGTTTTGGCCGTTTGCTACGGCGATACCTGGACTCCCAACCGGTCTTCGTTCCTCCTGACGATATTCCGGCGCAGGTAGTTCGACAGGACAAAATAGACGCTCCCGCGACCAATTTTTTTTCGTTTGCCACCGGCAGTTTTGCCAGAGGTGCGACGCTCACTGTCTCATCGGCAGTCGTCATCATCCTCGTAATACTCACGCTGGTATGCTGGCGTGCAAATAGAAAACTTGACACGGTTCAGGAAAACTCCCTCAATCCAATACCATACACGCTGACACCCGGCTCGTTGCGGTCCGAAGATGCAGGTACTCAACGTGTAAAGGCTCCTCCCAAAGGCATCAATGTCCGGCTCAACCTGGAAGTAACCAATACCAATTTTCGAAATTACAGGGCCGGACTTTTCCGCGAGAAAAATTTCGTGCAAACCGCCGATGAGTTAAAAGCGGAACCAAACGGTGAGCAGCGCGTTGTTCCCTGGACTATTGCCGGGGAAGTGCTCAGCCCGGGAGATTATCAAATCAAGCTCAGAGGCGTGGCCGAGTCGGGACCGGATGCATTCGTCGACAACTATTCCTTCCGAGTTACCAAAAAGTAGGTGTCACTTCGAAGTAAGCGCTCACTCCGTTCCACGCCAAAGATTTTTCTGAAATGTTTGACTATAGCGAGTCATAACAAGTGAGGCGTCGGATAATAGAGCCTCGGGGATGAGGCCGACGACGCTCGTTTGCAGAGAAAAAACACCCCACGCAAAAACGAAGTCCCTCACCCCTCCATGCTAAATGCATGCCTCATAAATAGAAGGCGAGCGGCAAAAATTGGAGCGCCGCTCGCCGTTTTTTTGTCTTTTGTGCCTATGGTGGCTACTGTTTCCGAATATAGTTTCGATGGACCCAGCCGTCCTTCTGATCGCGGTCCTGAGTTTCGAAGAAAGCGTTCTTGTCGTCTTCGCGGGTCACCATTCTTACGCGTGACGTTACCTCTTTTGCCGCAGCCGCCGGCTTTTCAGATTCGGCCAGAAAATTTTCGACAATCTCAGCCGCCACCGGCTTGGCGTTGTCAGCGTCCTTATTCAATTCGGCAATCGCTTCCACGGCACTCGCTTTGAGAAGCTTGGGCCAGAGTTTCACAAACAACGCCCGCGACGAGTAAACATCGGCGCTATTCACCTTGCCATTGATCGCAAAAACGTAACCGATCACGTCGGGTTTGTTCTTCAGTATTCCGTCAAGCTCATTGATGTAGGCCGCGCTTGTTTCCTTAACTTTCGAGTTTTCAATCGACAACTCCAGGCTCGAACTGGAAACCGGCGAGCTAACATTTCCACCAACATTGCGGCTTAATTTCTCCTGCGCCGCCGTGACATTTTGCCAGACCGCTTGCTGCGAGTTTGCGCTTTTGGCTGCGAGTTTCAGCTCCCTGGTCGCAACTGAGTTTTCGGAAGTGCTGAATACGGCAGCCTCTTCATTTCCTCGCTTGTTCCAACGACCCGACTCAACGCAAAACGCCGCGATCGGCATGCGACCTGATTTCGGCGGCACTATGAAATCGACTGAAATCATGCGGTCCTGCTCGCCGCCGCGCACGATGTCGCCCGCCTGAACGTAGATGTCCTCGTTCGAGAGATTCTGGATCGCGAGTTCATTGACGTCCTTGGTTTCATAGACCTTCACCTTCTTTTGCGCGAGCGCCTCCTGAAGTGTGAGAAACGTTTTGTGGGTCTGATCCTTTCCATGGATGAGAAAGACTGTCAGGTTCTTGTGTGTGTAAGGACCGGAGAGACGGTAATTGGAGTTCGTTGCGGAGTTTTGCCCCTGCAGTACTAGCGGAAGAGCGATTAGCAAACAAAAAACCGCGAATGTGATTAGGTGCTTTAGCTTCATTGTCGTACTCCTGGCTCGATTAGCGATGGACCACCGGGGAGACGGCTCGCGGGGAGACTCGGACTACCTTGCGGGTAGAGGAACGTAAACGATGAAGACTTCTTGCGCCCTGAGACGATACTTATCGATAGACGGTTGTCCGAGAGTGGGGAAAACCCATTTTTGCGGTGTTCTCGGAGTGAAATAAATCCGGTTCAATTTTCACCGATCATGAAGGCAAAAGAGAGGTTCATGGTTAACAGGTGAGATTAGCCTTGACTAATGTTCAGATGACGACTATAGATGCTGCGCTAGCCAATTTGTCTGCCTGCTTCTGTACCTACTGGCATCAGGCGAAAACGCCGATTACCACGAGCCCTCTCAGCTCTACAGATCCAACAGGTCCACTGCATTCGTGCTGCGCACGCTGGGCCGAGTTCTCTTATCACTGTTAGTGGATGGTTACCTATGCAAGTACTACTTGAAAACATCGCATTCAATCACGACGCGGATCTCAGTAAAACAGGATCGTTTTTTCTCCGGCGTAACGAGACGCAAGTCGTGCCTATTCCTGAATGGCGGAACGAGTGTTGTTCAAATCCAGAATGTGCTCCGGCTGGATATGTTATTGATCGACTGCCTGGCACTCTCACTATTAAGGCGAGTTTTCTTTGTGACGATCTGCAAGCCACCAGTATCAACGTTCAAGCTCTCGAGACCACGGCCACCGGCACGAGCATTTTAGGTGCGGTCGAAGCACGAGCGGTCCCTCTACAAAACGGGCGCTCCGGTCTCGTAGAGTTCAACCTCCCGAACGCGAGAAGCAGAATTACCGGCGCCGGGGTCAGTGTCAGCGATGTTACCTGGCAGTGGCAATTTGCAACGGGTACCCAGGCCTGGAAGGATTTTCAAACAACTGAGCACAGGATCTACTCCGTGTCTCGTATGCCAAACAAGCCCTGGAATCCGACGTCCAACAGCCTAACGGACATTAATGTCCCCTGGACTGAGGTATTGGATCATGCTTGCGCATGGGCGGCTGGGCTTATACAGGAAAATGAAATTGCCGAATCGATTACTCGCAATGTGTACCAATTGGGCCAGCAAGAGCTAATGCGATGGGATGGTGGTCCGTGTTATGTCCGGAACGATCTATTTGACTGCACTGCTTTCCTGCAACTGCTGAAGCAACGCATCGGCAATGGTCAAGCAGTAAACTGCGATGATTGCGCAACGATCGTTTCCACCTTTTCCAACATATTGGGTTGCAACCTGTTTCAATCCAATATGGGCTTTGATTTCGACACCCATCCCGTTCTCTTAATCGGCAACACAGAGGAGTGTGCTATGCGATTCGGCAAACATGCTGTCGCCTGGCAACTGGAATGCGATGCCTCAGCCGCGCTTTTCGACGCATGCTTGCAAGTGGATACTGACGGTAAGCCTGGCATCAGAGATATTGATCACGAGTTTACCCAGCCGACCGGCCTTGTTTTCGATAACATGCAGCCCGACTCTTATAAGTTCTGTTTCTTCAATGTTGGTGCATGTGAACCTAAGCCCAGGAAAAAAAAGCAGCGCTCTCTCGGCTCGGGTCCGTTCGGACAGCCGAGAATTGACGACGAAGATTACCTGGATATTTTGAAACGCTTCTACACGTTTGACGCTTGGGACAATCATACTGAGCCACTGAAGCCTTTTGATTTTCGAACCGCACGCAATGCGTTCGCCGGCTGGGATAGTCGCAGGGAAAGGCGTTTTGAGGATGAGGCCCTTTCCAGCGGCGAAGCGCTACTGAAACGCAGCGACTCTGCTAAAGAACTAGTCGAGATCACTGTTCATGAAACCAAGCCCCCCGCAAATCCAAAGGAGCTTCTTTTGCAGCTTCTTGGGAGTGTTGAAGCACTGCACTTCACGCGTTTGGAACCTGAGATAGGAGAGGTGTCATTCGTGGACCCCAAAGCTGGTTCCGTACTCTTCAAGCGCAGGAACTTTGTGGTTGCGGTTCGAAGTGTAGGATTTCGACAAACATCCGTGCTCACAATGGCCGCGGCGATCGATCTTAAGCTTCAGCAGCAGTTCTCTGGACTCCCCTACACGTTAACAGATTTATTGAAACCGACGGACATCATTTAAAGTAAGGAGAAACGACAATGGAACCGAAAACGAAAACGTATGAACCCGATCAGGAGAAGAAGGGAAGATCTACTCCCGCGAGTGCGCATAAACTTGCGGTGGACTGGACCGCTAACCTGGTCATTGATGGAGAGCTGACTTCTAACGGCAAAATGGACTTCAAGAAAATGGATGCCCAGGGAGTCCTGAAGAACGGCTCACACACGAATGGAACACAAACGAAAAATATCGATGCCGATGCAACTCCTGTTACGCTTCCGGACGGAACCCAAACTTTCGCTGTCGTCGTCCGAGCTACGGATGGGTCAGCAGTCTATAAAGGGATACTGCTCCGCGATAAAAACAACGAGATGAGCATAGTTGGTGTTTTTAAGCTAAATCCCGGATTGCCTCAAGATTCTACCTTGCCGCCGTCGGCACAGGACGAAGGCGTCTGGGTTATCACTAAACCATAATCGCTCGGTATGTTAGCGGTTATTCAAATCTGCTTAGCGACGATCGTCAGTTTCTCAAGCTTGAGCTTGAGCCTGACTCAGACTTCGTCTGCCCCCAATCAGAAACTTCAGAAACAAGGCGACGTCGCTAAGCAGCAAATCAAAGGCGGAGAAACTAAATCCTACTTCGTCACTCTCACCGCCGGACAGTACGCAAGCCTGCGCACAGAACAGCACGGAAGCATTCTGCTAGCTACCCTGTTCGATCCTCAGGGTAAAGAGATCATCAAAATGGACTACGCGGCCGGTGGTCATGGTCCGATCCTGATTTCAACAATCGCGTCGCTGTCAGGTGATTACCGGCTCGAGATTTATTCGCCGGAAGAGTGGGCTAAACCAACCGACTTTGAAGTCGTTCTTAACGAACGAAGAAGCCCGCGCGCTGAAGACCAGGTGGTGCTTGACGCGCAACAGGCATTTGCCGAGGGCCGGAAAAATTTCACAGCCAAAAATTTTGATGCCGCTCTGACTAATTACAAGCAGGCGCTCAGTCTTTGGACCGCGGCGAATAATGAACACTGGCAGGCCCTCACGCACCTTGCCCTCAGGCAAACCTACAGCGCTATCGGGGAACCGGAACGTCCCAACGCAATCAGGGAACTCGAGGCCGTGCATGAGATTGTTAACCAGCGCCTCGCACCGAACGATTGGCGCATCAAGGCTGTTGCGCTCAACGATCTCGGATCTCAATACAGGCAGATTGGTCAGATCGAACGCGCCTTTGATCTTAATCAAGAGGCCTATGACCTGTTTCTGAGCCACGGAGATCGGCGTGGTCAGGCCAGCGCACTCAATAATCTCGCCATCGCTCACGGTATTACCGGCAACTACTCTCTGGCGCGAGAACTCGTAGAAAAAGCTTTGGGGTTGCGTTACGAAGAAAACGATCGTGCCGGCGCCGTTAACGTTTTGAACAGCCTTGGCGCCATCTCGAATGAACTCGGTGAACCGGATAAAGCATTGGAGTATCTCGAGAGGGCCTGGAAGGAGTGGCAGGCTCTCGGTAAGTTATCGTCCGACGATCAAGGAACAGTTCCCAACCTGCTGAATAGCCTTGCGGCTGTGAGTGATAAGTTAGGCCAGTGGGAGAAAGCACGTGATTACTACGATCAAGCTCTAGCGATGTTCAGTGAAGGAGATCCTAAGCGCGCCGCGACTTTAGACAACAAAGGTGAACTCTATGCCTCTTTTGGCGATCCGATGAAAGCGCGACAGCTTTACGACGAGGCTTTGTCCATCATGCCGACTGAAAAGTTTAACGTTGACATCAAAGCCGGCATTCTGGTCCACCTGGGCCAACTCTTTTACCTTCAGGGAGACGTAACGAACGCTATCGCCACTCTCGAGCAGGCCAGGGAGCTAAAACTCGGGCCGCGGCGCTTAGCGGACGTGCTGACGAATCTTGCGATTGTTTTTGTCGCGCAGCAAAAACTGCCAGATGCGATGCTGGCATATAATAAGGCTCTCGATATTCAAGTCGCACGAAAAGACAAGCGAGGACAGGCTCTAACTCTTCAGAAGCGCGGTGAAACATACAACCTCTTAAAACAGCACCAGCAGGCCAGCGACGATCTTAAACGCGCACTCGTCCTCTGGGACTTACTCAAGGATCCCCGCGGTCGAGCAGCGACTCTCAACACGCTTGCACAAGTTGAGCAAGACCGCGGAAATCTCAAAGATGCTCTCAATTACAGCGACGAAGCTATCAATATCGTCGAATCTCAACGTACAACACTCTCGAGCCGGGAACTTAGAGCTTCGTATTTCGCAACTCAGGAGAACTACTACGAACTGAATATCGACCTGAACATGCAACTCAGCAAGTCAGGTGGCGATGAACACGTTGCGCGAGCATTCGCAACCGCCGAAAAAGCGCGTGCGAGGGTTCTGCTTGAAACCTTGACTGAGAGCGGAGTGGACCAATTGGAGACGAGCCAAACGTCTCAACCCGAACTGGCAACTCTGATCGAGCAACTCGCCGCGGTAAGAAAAAAACTCGCTGCCAAAGCCCAGGCGCGTACGAAGTTTTTAAGCGGTAACCCAAATCCCACTCAATTAGCGGCGCTCGATAAAGAGATCGATGCGATCTCAGAAACATACAACTCGCTCGAGACACAAATGAGATCGCAGCACCGCAAGTTTGCGACTCTAACAAGACCGCAACCCGCCACACTCAAGGATAGCCAGCAGCAACTCGATGGCGACACGTTATTGCTTGAGTACGCACTCGGAAACAAGCGCAGTTACGCGTGGCTAGTTAGTCAAAACTCAATAAAGAGTTTTGAATTGGCGCCGCGTGACCAAATCGAAAAAGTGGTGTGGCAACTGCGGGAGACAGTCACTGGAGACCGTAAGGACAAAAACGAAACTCCTCTGCAAGCGCAATCGCGCATGCAACAGCAGTACTCGAACAGTTCCATTGAATTATCAAAACTCATCATCGCGCCGGTCGCTTCGGTGTTGAGCGCTAAACGACTCGTAATCATACCCGACGGAGCCCTTCAATTGATTCCCTTTGCATCTTTGCCGATTGCTGGTGCAGAGATGTCGTTGATTACTGATCACGAGATCATTTATTTCCCATCCGCTTCCGTACTCACTTTACAACGCCGCGAACTCGCGAATCGAAAACCTGCCGCGCACGCTGTTGCTGTCCTTGCGAATCCGGTTTTTCAACCGGACGATGAACGGGTTACTGAGGCGAGAAAGAAGAAACCCGAGAGAGACACGCTGGCTCAAAGCACCAAACAGCGGCGTGATATTAAAAGTGCTTTGCGTGACGTCGGAGTGGACCAGCTCAGGAAGCTTCCATACTCGAATCAGGAAGCTTTGGCGATCATGAACGTGGCGCCGAAAGGTGAGGTCTTATCGAAACTCGGCTTTGAGGCGACCCGTGCAGCCGCGCTTAGCCCGGAGTTGTCTAAGTACCAGATCATTCACTTCGCCACGCACGGAATTCTCGATTTGCAACATCCTGAACTGTCGGCAATCGTCCTTTCACTCGTAGATAAGAATGGTGCGCCGCAGGATGGCTACCTCTTTCTGCACGATATCTACAATCTCAATTTACCTGCGGAATTAGTGGTTCTCAGCGCGTGTCAAACCGGTATCGGCAAACAGGTAAAAGGTGAAGGACTCATTGCACTGACTCGCGGATTCATGTACGCGGGCGCCGCTCGACTGGTCGCGAGTCTTTGGAAAGTGGACGACGCTGCTACCGCAGCGCTTATGAAAGAGTTCTATAAAGAGATGTTCGTTAACGGTAAGAAACCAGCAGCGGCACTACAAGCTGCGCAACTTTACCTGCGCAGCACGAGGCGTTGGAATGCCCCGGTCTACTGGGCCGGATTCTTTATCCAGGGTGAGTGGAGATAATTCTGACGGGCATTAACTGTCCATCTCTACTATAATCCGCGCCGAAGGTTCTCCCACCTTGTTTCCCCTGGAGCTGCATTGAGATTTAACGACCCCCAGCCGAACGATCTACGCGACAAGAGTGACGCGAAAAGAACTCACAACAAGCCCAAATGGGTCATGACCCAAACGGCTTTCGACAAGCTCTTGAGTTGTTTCTCATTAGACCGGGACGAAGCAGGCAGGCAATATGAACGTACCAGAGTAAGACTGTTTCGCGTCTTCGAATGGAGTGCGGTTGGGCCTGCGGATGAACTTGCTGATGAAACTTTTAATCGCGTTGCGCGTCGCATCGATGAGGGACAGAAGATCGATAACCTGATCGCCTATATCGTGGGTGTCGCCAAGATCGTCTGTAAGGAAGCTCACAAAAAGCATGTGCCAGTGTCGTTGGACGAGGCTCCCGAAACTCGGCTTCGAATAACGCCGGAACCGGTTGAGCCAGATGTTCGAATGCAATGCTTTGACGAGTGTCTGGAGGGCCTGAGTAGTGAAAGACGCTTTTTGATAGTGGAATACTACCAGCAGGAGAGACGCAACAAGATCGATCGGCGCCTAAAACTGGCCGAACGTCTGGGAATTCCGCAAAATGCGTTGAGAATTCGCGCTCATCGAATCAGAATGGCACTGGAAAACTGTATAACTCAGTGTTTGGAGGCGGCTGCGGGGCGAAACGAATAGCGCACCGGAGGCACTTCATTCAGGGGGGCTGTTGCTTGGCAGAACAAACCAATCGAGAAGAGCTTGCCAGTCGTTACCTGCTGGGCAGCCTGTCTGAGAATGAGGCAATGACGCTCGAGGAGCAAATTCTCTCGGACGACGGGGTCTTTGAAAATCTCGAAATTGCGGAAGACGAGTTGATTGATCGCTATGTTCGCGACGATTTGAGCGCCGAGGAACGCCGGCGAGTGCGGGAAATGATCCTTAACTCACCGCGTCTGGCAGAACGCGTGGAGATAGCGAGAATTCTCACAACAAGAGTTCCATCACGACCGGCCGAGGCAGTTAGAGCAGAAAAGAAAACTTCGTGGTGGCATCTGTTTTTACCAACTCCACAGATGGCACCGGCGATGCGGCTGGTTGCGGTGGCGCCACTGGCCCTGCTGCTGCTCACGAGTGTTCTTCTTGTTTTGGTGTGGAACAGGCATAGCGCCGACGCTCAGCGTTGGGCCAGGGCGGAACAACAACTCTCACAACTACAAAAAGAGATCGCCGATCAAAACGCTAAAAGCAGCGGACTCGAAACTGCGCTCACGCAAACGCAGCAAGAGAAAGCCGAACAGGAAAAGCTCCTCGCCGACCTTCAGCGGCAACTCGCAGAGCAACGCGGACAAACTCCTTCCATCTTCTCTTTTTTTATTAATCCCGGCGTTGGCACTCGCGGCGGGGGTGATGCGGCAGCGAGTCTCCGCATTCCGCCCGAATCTAATGAGATAGACCTACAGTTGAATGTTGAGAGCGGTGATTACCCTCAGTACGAAGCAACACTGCAGGATGCAAATCTCAACCCGATTTCAAAGCCCTCACGACTAAGGCCAATCCGCCGCGGCAATCGCAAGTTTATTTCATTGAAGGTTCCCATCCGTCTCGTCCGTCCGGGCAGCAGCTACTCCGTTCACGTTGATGGTTTAAATAGCGAGAACGTACGTGAGGATTTCAGCGACTATCCTTTTCGCGTAACCGCCCGTTAGAGATTTACTCGGAATGCACCGTTGGGGCGTCGGCGTGTGGGACGAAGCACATGCGACAGCGGGCTTCATACTTGTCCGAAGCGCCCACCGCGACGCGCTCCTCTGATTCAAACGTGCGCTGAGAATAGTTCGCGGGCTGGCCACACTTCATACAGATCGCATGGGTCTTAGTAATGTATTCGGCGATCGCGAGTAGCTGCGGCATCGGTTCCCAGGGTTTACCGGTGTAGTCCTGGTCCAACCCGGCAATGATCACGCGCACGCCTCGTCGCGCAAGCGTGTTGGCAACGTTAACTAACTCGCTGTCGAAAAACTGTCCTTCATCGATGCCAACAACTTCCGTATCGTCGTCAACCTTCGCGAGTAACTCCGCCGCCGAACGACTGTTAGACGAGTCGTGCCGCATCTCCGAATGGGAAACAATCTGACTCTCTGAAAAGCGCGAGTCGAGCTCGGGCTTGAAGACCTGCACTTTTTGCCGCGCGATCTTGGCCCGGCGCAAACGGCGGATCAGTTCCTCCGATTTGCCTGAAAACATCGATCCGGCGATTACCTCGACCCAACCCGCGTTCTGGCGCGAGTGGGCCGGTGCTTCATCATGGTTAACTTGGGCGACTAGTTCATCCATTCCGATTAACTGTAAAGTTTGGGATTGTAAAAAGGCGCAAAGGCGGCGATGAGTGCCAACTCAAAACTCATGGACCGCGTTACCAGATCGCGTGACAAAACTCCCCACGCACCCTGCTTGCTTCTGACGTCGCGACCGCCCGTGACTTCATCGATCACGATGCCCAGTTCTCGGTGGCCCTCGTTGAAATTCTTAACAATATCCGGTGGAACTGAAATCGACGGCGCCGCGCCAAAAGCACTGCGGTCGCCATTGTCAGTGGCAAAAGCCCAGCCTCTTAAGAACGTATGCCATTGACCTTCGATGGAAACTGAATGAAAGCCGCCTTCGAGTCCGACGTAGATGTCAGCCTCGAGCCTGCGACTGTGTAGTGATTCGCGGGCTGCCAGGGCACGTTCGCGTGCTCCCTGCATCAACTGCCAGTCAGTCAGCGGCATGCTGGGAACACTGGTCTCGACGCGGCGCGCGACGACGTTGGCGTTCGCCCAGGCCGGGTCGATGGTGGCGATTCGCGCGACGCTGGCGCGCACAGCCATGATTTTTGCCGCACGATCAGACCCCAGGGCGATTGTCTTGACTGCCACAGAGCATGAGCCTATAGCACAGGAAAGTGTTCACTGCAAATAGCTCCTATAAGAAGTGGTGCCCTAAGTTGAACCTGTTCTCTGCGTACCCCTACGAACTCTGCGTTGAATTCATATGTAAAACAAATAAACGCAGAGAGCACAGAGGTACGCAGAAGAAAATAGGGCACTACCCTACAAGACTTATTTCTCCAGACACATTTTCTCTCCCTATTGCATAGCTATTGAAAGCAGTCGAAGGATTAACGCTGAGATTTGGTTGACAGAAATGTGACGTAGGAATAGCCTTTGTCGCACCTCTGGTATTTCTACTGCCCAGCATCCCTTTCTGGCCTGGCGTCTCACGTTAGCCCGCGTGACTCCGAAGGAGGAGATTTGAAATGTGCGAACCTAAAGAATGGACATTGATGTTTTATTTTGCCACTGATAATCCGCTTGCGATCAGTGCCATTTCCCAACTGAAGGCCATCAAGGATGCCGGATTTCATCCTGATGCCAACGTCGTGGCTCAGTTCGATCCTTACACTGAAGGAACTCCCACTCACGTCTTTGACGTGAATGTCGTCAATAAACTCAAATTCAACGGCAAGTCGAATATTGGGTTTTCCGGCACCGATGAAACCGTGCGTAACCTGATCGAAGACAAGCTCTGGAGAGACGAACGGACCAGATTGGAGCCGGATGGCGTACCAGCGACAGTGTCAAATCGAGAGCCGGTACGAAAAGTACTCAACAAGGTGCTAAAAGCGAATTTTGGAATCGACTACAAGCCGCCAGTCGCTCCTAATACGGACAGCACCTTCAACCCTCGCACCGACCGGATGGAAGAACCGGGCGCGCAAACGTCGTTGCGAGAATTTTTGCGGTTCTGTGCCGATAAATACCCGGCCAAACATTACATGTTGTTTCTGCTGGGCCATGGCGTTGTGGTCGGAAACGACATCTTCATGCTCGACGAACACGCGAGCGAGCAATCGCTGACGTTGACCAACCTCGGGGACATCCTTGGTGAGTTCAAGCACAGCATTGAACTCGAAGGATCAGTTTTCGACCTCGTTAGTTTTCACAGTTGTTCGGTGAGCTCGATGGAGGTCGCTTACGAACTACAGGGCACGGCGAAATACATGCTCGCGTCGCAGGGCCCGGCCTTTGTCGGCAGTTGGCCTTATCGCCAGATTCTGGTCCGTATATTCAACTCCCTGCCGGACAAAAGCGGCACAAACGGCTCCTCAGCCAGCAGCAGTACTCCGATAAATATGCGGGATCTGATGTTCGAGATCTATCGCTCCTGCATACGCAATAGTGCGGACTACCTGCTGGCCGGTTACTCCTTTCAACTAACTCTCTGCGATCTCGAAAAAATCCCGGATATACATAACGAGATCAAAGATCTGGCGAAAGCGTTGACGGCTGGTTTGGAACAAAATCTCACGCGTGACTTTATCCTGCTGTCGCACTGGAAGTCGCAAAGCTTTTTCAACGAGATGTACACCGACCTTTACGACTTCTGCTTCTGCTTGAACAACAAGATCCAGGATCTTCTTGACGACGGTGGCCGGCTGAGCCAGGAACTTGAAGACATTCAAGTTGCCTGCAACAGAGTGATGGATAAACTGGTGAAAGAAAATCCGAAGAAAGAAAACGATCCCGAGATGGAGCAGCTCATTATCGCCGCTGACTCTCTGGGACCGGCATTTCAGTATTCGCGTGGTTTCTCAGTCTACTTTCCATGGGCGGAGCCTTCGAGGGAAAGTCCCATCATGGCGCAGTATGAGAGATACCGGTTCACCACCGATTTCAAGACGGATGACCCCAACGATGTTGAATACTCGTGGTTAAAGTTCCTGCGTGCATACTTCGAGGCCACCAAACGTGTGGTAAGTGGTATCGAGACTGATAACAGGCGTTTTCTGCCGCATTTGCCTGTTAATGCACCAGTGCCGATCGAATCGGTTTTGGACGAAGACATTGCCAGCCTTATTTACAACGGCGAGGGAACACCGGATCTTCGGGGCGCTCTGGGTCACCCTGACAAATCTGATCCGAACGACAAGACTGGTGGCGACTACGAGGCTGTTTCGATCAAAAACTTCCCACGTGATACACGAACTCGCGAACAACGGATGCAACGAGCTGTCACGACGTTCCCGATATTCGAGGCTTTCGAGCTAATCGACAAAAAGAGCCTCAATGGTAAGAACGGCAAGAACGGCCAAAACGGTTGCAGTCCAAACGTTAGCTACCAGAGCACGACCGAAAAGAACGGTAAGTCTTGACGAGCCATTGAGAGTTTTACGTCGAAGGCGTTGGGCCGCAACCAACGCCTTCAGCGTTTTAGTCCGCGTTTGATGAAAGCGATCTTAGTTTTTCTTCTTTGCCTCATCCTCAGTTGGCATTTGTCCGCTGGGGTGTCGGCGTCTGCCGTAACTCCGGACACCAAACAGAAAGCGCAGCAACTGCTCGACCTCAGTTTTGAACAAAATGCGATCAATCATGATCTCGCTATCCAAACAGCGCAGGAAGCACTGGCGCTCTTTCAGGCCATAAACGATCAGGAAGGCATCGGTGACACATACGTCGATCTCGGTCGCTACTACTTCGCCCTAAACAGGCTGAACGAGGCGGTTCAGAGCTATGAGTTGGCACGACAAATCTGGCGTCAGCGCCAGGATCCCGTAAAAGAAGCCCGGGCGCTAATCCAGTTGGGTTATATCGAAGGACGAAAGGGTGAGTGGCTCAACGGCTTTTCCTACTTAACGCAGGCGCAGAATCTCATAGACGATCAGCAAAACGCTGCTCAAATGGCGGGGATCGCTGCGGGATTGGGTTACTTTTTTGATGAAAGCGGCTTGCCGGAGTATGGATTAATTCAATATCAGCGAGCAAAGGAATATTACCAGCGGGCTCACAACGAGCGTTCTTACAACCGTCAGACGATGTTCGTTGGTTACACTTATTTCCAGCTCGAACGATATTCCGAGGCACTCGCTCAGTTGCAAGAGGCACTCGCGAAATTCGAATCGTCAAGTGATCCAGGAAGTGAATTCGATGTCGCTGAATGCCACGAGTACATCGGCCAGGTGTACCTGGCCGAAGAGCAGTACAATCTCGCGCTGCAACACTTACTGCCGATCCCCGCCTTCTTTGAAAGCAAACGTAATTACAGCGACGCCGCACAGGTAAAAGGACTAATCGGAGAAGTCTATCAACGGCAGGGAAAGATCGAGCTCGCTCGCACCAATTATCAGGCAGCGCTTAAAGGTTTTCGTGAAGCGACTGACTCGGTTAAAAGAGCTGTCGTTGCCTTTGCACTCGGACGCCTGGAGTTAACCCAGGGGAACTACGATGCCGCAGAGAGTTATCTCAAGGAGTCGATCGACAACACCGAAGACATTCGAAGCGACTTGCGTAGCCGTATGTTAGCCACGGCGTTTTCCGCCAGTGTTCACGACCGCTACGAGACCTATATCGAGTGCCTCATGCGAAAGCACAAACAGCAACCATCGCGAGGTTTGGAGGTCCAAGCTTTCCAGGCCAGCGAACTCGCGCGAGCCCGTTCACTCGCGGCGATGTTGCGTGACAGACAGACAACGATCGTAACGGGCATCGACCCGCGCTTAGCAGAACGGGAGAAAACGTTGCGCCAGGCGATCCACGCCAAAGCGGAACAAGCAATCTCATTGCTGGCGACAGACTACAAGAAAGAGCAACTCGATGAGTTAGAGAAATCTATGACTGGTTTGCGCCAGCAACATCAACAACTCACACAGGAACTGCAAAAGCAGAACCCACATTACAACCAGATAGAAGAGACGGCTAACTACTCCGTACAGCAAGTTCAGGAACTCATCGTCGAAGACAACGAAACGATGTTGCTGGAGTACTTCCTCGGGAAGAACGCCAGCTACGTGTGGGCGATCACGCGCAACGGTGCACGAGTTTACGAATTGCCAAAAGCTGACGAGATTACTGATGCGGTGCGAATTGTCTATGAACTCCTCGCCAGAAAGCCTGATGACGACACAGAGCAACGTCTCAATAAAGCCAGTGGCGATTTGGCAAAGATGATTCTCACGCCCCTGGCCGATCAGTCGAACATTAAGCGAGTGATCGTAGTCGCGGACGGCGCCCTCAATTACATTCCGTTTGAAGTGTTGCCTGCGCCTTCCGGTAATCCATTAGTCGCCAATTATGAGATTGTAAATGCACCTTCAGCGTCGATTCTCGGTCAACTACGTGAAGAGAAACGGGAGCGTCCGGCAAACACGAAGGTTCTGGCGGCGTTCGGCGATGCGGTATTCCGTTCAAACTACGCCCAGTTCAAAAACTCCGAGCCGGATGAAGTCATTGCATCAGCGGCAACTGAGCGCGGGCTCGAAGTGGCTGCGGATTCATTCGACCCTGACAAAATCCAATCGCTTGTTTACAGCAGGTTTGAACTGGACTACCTGCGCAACATCGCCGGCCAGGGAGCTTTCGTTGCCACAGGATTTAACGCATCGCGTGCAATGTTGGAAAAAACCGACTTCTCACCATACGCAATCCTGCATTTCGCCACGCATGGACTGCTCGATCCCAAAAATCCGAAAAAATTGGGGCTTTATCTTTCGATGGTGAACAAAGCTGGACAGGACGAGGATGGCTTCATCACGATGCAGGACGTTTACAATCTTCGCGTCCCCGTGTCGCTCGTTGTGCTGAGCGCGTGCCGCACTGGTCTGGGTGAAGATGTTCGTGGTGAAGGACTGATCGGTCTGACGCGCGGGTTTATGCATGCCGGCGCTTCGAGCGTGGTGGCGAGCTTGTGGAAGGTAGACGACGAAGCGACCGCGGAGTTGATGAAGTACTTCTACACAAACATGCTCAAGAACGGCATGCGTCCGGCGGCGGCATTACGTGAAGCACAAAATACGTTGAGACAAAATCCGCACTGGTCGTCGCCGCACTATTGGGCCGGCTTCACCTTGCAGGGCGAATTCAAAGAATCGATTAGACTGCCGCCACCGACCTCCGCATCACGCGCCGTCCAAAATGCGGTTGGCGCCAGCTTATTGATTACGTTGTTGGCGGGAATCGGGTGGGGCTACTGGCGCCGCCGGAAAGCATAATCTGTACTTGGGTACAGTCAGTACCACCTCGCGGTAGCGGGTGGGTTGATCGCTAAGTTTGACCCACCCGCTACCGCGAGGTGGTACTGACTGTAACCAAGTGCGGGTTAATCATTCGACTGAGAAGTAATAACTACCGGGAATTCGTTCTTCCGTACCGTCAGGTTTGACTTTGGAGAGTTGGACCGCGTATGTGCCGGGCTTTGACAACGCCGGTGATATTTTAACCGTCACTGTCTTATCGGTTCGTTTGTCGATGTCTAGACCATTTCCATTTCCCAACCGCGCCACATAATCTTTAGCGCCTCTCGCATTTTCCGGAATCGTCAGCGTCAATTCGAGTCCAGTGTTCGGCGGCAGCTTCACGTGTTTAGCCTCGGCTCCCTGATCACGCTCGGCAGTGCTGATCTCCAGGTTGAGTGCCAGATAGTTTGCGTTATCCCTGGTCAAAACATAAAAGATGCCGACCACGACGATCACGGCTGCTGCCGTCATCGCGACGTGCGCAAATGATTGTCCCCTCCAAAACGCCGAAATCTGCTCAAACAGGCTCGGACGAGGTTCAGTTACCTTCTTACCCCGCTCGGATTCAGCGCGGCGGCGCAACTCAGCCGCAAACTCCAACTTATTCTGACGTTCAGTAGTACTCAGAAAATACGTTTCAACGCGTCCACGTTCGTCGTCCGATAATTGATTGTTCAGGTAGTCGTCAATAATTTCGTCTACTATCGTGTCAAATTCCTCACCAAATGTGGGATCCGATAGCAAACGTAACTCGAATTGCTCATCGTCTGCTTCAGCTAGTCGACCAAGCAGATATTCCCGTACCTCAGTTTTATCCCTGCTAACTATGATTTTATTGCTCCTCTGGTTTTGCCGCCGTTACTTCGGTACGCTCTGATACCTAACTCGTTGGTATTTACCGGTACCTATCTACTATGACATTAGACCGCCGTTTCGTTTTGC
>Ga0105248_10002300_pt1 | contig 21148 bp, 22 predicted proteins | sample KBSS34metaG_FD_81524 | JGI IMG/M metagenome (GOLD analysis project Ga0105248, IMG submission 81524) | Switchgrass rhizosphere microbial communities from Kellogg Biological Station, Michigan, USA - KBS S3-4 metaG | ecosystem: Host-associated > Plants > Roots > Rhizosphere > Soil | place...
GCATTGTTCTCTGATTTCAATTATCCATTCTTCTGATACTGTCCGCGAGCGGTGGCCTGATTCGCCGCCAACAATCACCCAATCGATGCCGCTCAAGTTCATGTTCGGAATCGGTCCCAGCAAAGGCTCGACCGAAAGAAATTTGACTGCGGCTTTAGTTTGTCGCAGGCAATCTATGCGCGAGACATAATCGGCGCTTTCGACGCTTACACCCATCCAGATATTTTCGCCCCATTTGAGCCTGTCGCTCATTTCGGCAAGACGTTCGGCGCGTTTGGTCAGGACCTGATATTGATGCAGGCTGACTTCGTTCATCACGTCGAAGACTTTGAAAATGTATTCTTCGGGCACATCTTTGTGGAAAAGGTCACTCATAGAATTGACGAATATGCGTTTTGATTTTTTCCACTGTGCCGGAAGAGCGAGGCGATTAGGCCACAACTTCAAATCAAATCCCTGTTCATAGGGATGATTAGGCACGCCGCGAAAGCGTTCTGCGAAAGTCTCGGCATAGCAATTGGCGCAACCCGGGCTGATCTTAGTGCAGCCCGTAATGGGGTTCCACGTGGCGTCTGTCCATTCGATGGCGGAGTTGTCGCTCATTCATGGCATTCTAACATAGGGGTTCGGAGGGCGCTCACTAGCATGCGCTCTCAGTGACTAATTCTTCGAGTGTCAAACGTGTACCAATCATCGAGACCCGGAATCGCGTTGTTTTAACTGAAAGTCGTCTCCTGCACCCAGATAACTGGGTCTGGACCAGGTTCTTTCAGCGCCACGGGCGCGCCTTCCGCGGATGAATAGACATCATATTCTTTGGTGAATGTCTCAAAAGAGTCCGTTGGACGGCTGATGTCCTCACAGGTGATCATTTCTTTGTCGTTCAGGTAAATGTCGAAAAGTCGGTAGTACATAGGCGCGTCATCACCGGCCGCCATGTGACAGCGGCAGCGTACTTCTCGTCTTACCGGCGTAGTCGTGCGATATACCCAGGTGTAGAAGCGAAAGTGTTCTCGTTTCATTCCTGCTTCCATGTCGGCGAAGAAGGGAAATGAAAGCATAAATAAACCGAACAATACGCCCACAATGTGAATCGGCATGGGCCCAGGCAGGCAGCAGAAAACAAATACTGCTATGGCAATAGGCCACGTGCCAATTGCACAGACGATAGCTTGTTTTTTTGAATCGGCGATAAGCGGAGCGAAGTCCGGATGGATTTCGGTGAATGTCCGCGGAGCGCGCATTTTTACCAAAACCAATTGATTCTTTTGTTCAGCCTGGGACAACGGTTAACCCTTGTGTGATGGATTCCCTACTCCGCTAGTGCTCTGGCGTCCAATCCCCAGCTGGCAAGAATTTCTCGTTCTTCTTGCGCTGACTTAGCCTTTTTAAATTTAGCGTTGGACTGACCCTTCACGTGTCTTTCGCATTCGGGCCAGGTAGAGTGCCGTTTGACGACACCGTTGTGATAGCTGAGATAAGTGGTCGGTCCTGAGCCGCTGCTCTTGGATGATGACTTGCTACCACTTCCACTTCCGCCCGCGCTGCCACTACCGCCGGTGCTCTTTCCTGAACCCCCGCTGGCGCTTTTGGATTCGGGTAGTGGTGCTTCGACTGGCAAATGCGTCAGGTCGACAAAGTAACCATCCACCGGCCCGTTGTACAGCTGTTCCGGTTTGCCCTTGGAGTAGGAAACCGCAATCTCGTCGCAGCGCTCGTTGCCCTCATATCCCGCATGGCCTTTGACATATTTCCAATCAATTGTGGCCGGTTTCAGCCGTGTCACCTGGCGCAGCAACTCTTCCCAGAGTTCGCGGTTGGCCACATCTTTGCCTTCGGCATTTTTCCAGCCGCGGGAGCGCCAGCCAAATATCCACTGGGTGATGCCTTTGATCACGTATGTCGAGTCTGTATATAAAAGAATCGGTCGGTTCTCGCTGGCCACCAGCGTAGCCAGGGCGCGAATCGTGGCCATCATTTCCATGCGATTGTTGGTGGTTTCTTTGTCGCCGCCGCCCAGCTCGCGCACGGTGCCGTCGGGCAGGGCAACGATAGCCGCCCAGCCGCCGGGGCCGGGGTTGCCGGAGCAAGCTCCGTCGGTAAATACAATCACTGATTTGGGCGCTGATTCCATGAAGCACGCTCGAATTGGGGCTGTCTAAGAGATTTTACTCGGAAATCTTACTTGGGGATCTTACTAGTAAATCCTACTAGGAACCTTTCAGGCGATACAGTATTAAGTTGCATACATCTTCCGGACGGGCTTTCACACCCGACAGGTTGAGACTGATTGCAGTAAAGCCCATGGCCTGGTTGCCCTTGACCAGCAATTTCATGGGCGCTGTTAGTTTGCCGATATATTTTTCTTCGTCTTTCAGTCTTAAGCAAACAAAAGGTTGGCTTTCCACGCGCTTCACATACGCGCCTTCGATGTCATCCCAGGGGATGGTGCCAATGCGCAGCATGCGGTCGTAGACACCGGAATCATCGATAACTATGCGCGGCCGGTTGTCCGCAAGTTGATAGATGAAGGTGGCAGCGCACAGTCCAAAGAATGCTGTGCTGGCGCCCATCTGCCATAGCTTCTCGGGATCTCTGGTCGTAGCCAACACGAAAATGCCGCCAACCACAAATACCATGCTGATGGCGAGCATCATCGCATAGCGCTTTTTATTGTTGCCGATTTCTAGTCTTTCGATTCTGGCTTCCAAAGCTCTTCCACTGGTACTTCTGAGTGTTGGCCCACGACGAGATGGTTGCCCTCTATTTTTTTTAAATTGAGTTTTCTGCTGAGTGATTCTCGTACCGCTTTAGGCCACTTAGGGCCTCTTACGACCAGGATGTTTCCATTGTGTTTCAGTATTTTGGGAAAGATGTCTTCGCACTCCGGACCAAGAGAAGTAAATTCAATCATCAGTCGAAAGAGGTTGTTTAGCTTGCTCAGCGATTGCAAACCCTTCTTTGTCACGGCGGTGCTGTTGCAAATATTGAGGTCCTTCAAGGTCTTGAGATTGGACAGAATCTCTATGTCTTTGTCTGAGAGATTGCAGTCCATGGCAACGAGTTTTTTAATGGTCTGGTAGCGCACTAGTGCTTTGAGAAGGCCGGTCACATCAGAACAATGGCTGATTATCAAAGTATCAAAATGTTTTAGATTAGGCAGGCTGGCGAGCCCGGTTGCTGTAAATTTTGCTCCCTGCGCATCCAGCTCAACTAATCTATTGAGACTTCCAATTGTCGTCAGTGACCTGTCGTCAAGGTTTATACCGTCTAGCCTGAGATGTTCGATACTTTTAAATGGTGCCAGACGGCTAACCATTTCATTACTTACCCCGCCTTCCTGCGTTAGTGTGACATTGCGCAGGTCATTGGGGCGGAAGCCCTCAAGCAACTGCGGGTGTTGCCCCAGGTAAGGCGATCCCTCAAATTGTAGGCCTGCGTTTAGAGGAACGCTCAGATCCCCTTTGGCCTCTATTGCCTCCACGTTGTCCGTATGAAAGTCGTCTAGTGGAACGATTGTACCGATACTCTCGTTTGGAAAGTGATAGTACTTTGTGCCGTTGGCCACTTTGACAAAATATTGGCCGGGTGCAACTTTTTCGACGGTGGCATTTTTGTTCCTTGTTGTCGTTGCATTTTGCGCGGTTTTAGCCGTTGTTGTCCTTGCTGCGTTTTTTGAAGAGTCGGTTGTACCTGGTATATTCGGATCGATCTTGTAGAGCATTATTGCCGCTGCAATTAAAATCACGCTAAAGGACAAAAATCCGATGGCAAATGGCGCCAGTGATTTAGTAGCAGATGCCTGCGTTGACTGGTCTTTCGATTCATTCTTTGATCCGGATTTTGATTGACCCTGATTAATCACGGCAATAGTTGCGTTCAGTTCATCAATGATTTCTGTAAATGATTGCGGCCTGTCGTCAGGATCCTTAGCAAGACTCTTCTGTACTAAATTTTTTAGGCGCTGTGGCATCGGTGTTTCAAAGGCGTTTGTCAAATTGGGTATTTCGGCGGACTGATGCATGAGCATGGTGGCAAAAGCATTTTCACCGTAAAAGGGGACATTACCCGATATAGCCTCGAACAAGGCGCAACCAAAGGAATAGACATCTGAAGCCGGGCCGACATGCTCTCCCATCGATTGTTCCGGACTCATATAGAGTGGGCTGCCAAATATGGTGCCGGTTGCTGTTTTGACTTGGCTCGCTATTGTTTCATCGGACATGCCGGCGATGCCGAAGTCCAGGACTTTTGCTGTTTCTGGTCGAGTGGCGGCGGCGGCGGCAAGGAAAATATTCGCAGGTTTTATGTCGCGGTGAATAATGCCTTTCTTGTGAGCGGCAGCAAGCGCCTGTGCCACTTCCAGGAAAATTTTCAAAGCCGCGGCTAATGTGGGAATGCCCCGCCTGTCCATTCGGTCCGCCAGCGATTCTCCACTTATATTTTCCATTGTGTAATAGGGGGCGTTGTTTTCGCTGTAACCAAAATCCAGTATTTGCACGATATTGGGATGAGCGAGTTTGCTCAGCACTTTCGCTTCGCGTGCAAAGCGTATCCAGGCCTCAGCGCTCACGTTTGATGAACGCAGGGTTTTGAGAGCGACTTCGCGGTCCAGCGCCAGGTGGTGCGCTTTGTAGACGACACCCATACCGCCCTGGGCCAGCACTTTTATGATTTTATATTTCTGGTCGACCACCGAGTCGGGCGGAAGATGCTGCGTTTGTGATGGGTCATCCGGGCCACCTTGCAGAGAATCAATTTCGACCTTTTTAGTCAGATCGAAAAATCGCGACTTACTAAGCTGGTCTTTTTTGTCCACTTTGAGACTTACCCGACAGGTGGCGCTATTTTAGCAGTTGCCCGCTCTAAAACATAGATACGCTCATTTTTTGCCACGTCTTGGCTGCTTCAGCTGATGGCGCTCAAAGAATTTCCAGATTATCGACGTGCCGAATTTGTCTTTATGAGTATGCCCTAAAACTAGTTTGGAAAACCATTTATCTTGCCGGTCCGCCGGCCAGGTATGGCCGCCGCCTTCAATTGTTACCAGTGAGACTTCGCTGCCGGTTTCGTCGTCGAAGGATTGTAGCAGATGTGCACTGGTCGGACTTTTCTTGAGATTTCGCTTAACGCTTGATTCGACTGATGGTGGCAGATGCAGTGCTTCTTTAGTCTCAGATATTTTGTTGTGCGACTGCCAATACGCGAATGTATCTTTCACCGACATCCAGCGTTTGGTATCACCGTCCCAGCGGTTAAATTTATCCTGGGTGCCGTTGATCATCATGATGGAGGTTGGCCATTCATGCTCTTTTGCTGCTGCCCAGGCTCGGTCTAGATTGGAGCACACGGGGGCGAAGGCAGCGATTTTTGACGAGAGCGAAATGCTGCAGGCCATGAGATGCAAGATGTCGGCACCACTGGAAAATCCTGTGGCATAAATCCTCTGTGGATCAACGTTTTGTGTTGAGACAAGCATGTCGATCAGGCGCTCGATAAAGAGCGTATCTTTGTTGGCGAAGCCGCCCGGCACATCCCATTGCCAGATGTAGGACATGTCCGGATAAACGAGAATACTGTGATGCACCGCGGCAAGCTCGCTCAGTTCACTGAAGTACATCATACGCTTGCTCGACATAAAAGAGCCGTGCAGAACAATGACTAAGGGCCACAGGTTTTCTTTGCCAACATCCGGGCGGATGATTGCATCCGGCAATTGCAGCCAGTATTTGCGTATCTCTCCATTTACAATCAGCTCGTGTTGTTTGAGCAGACCGTGTGCGCTCATTATTTGCGCCAGCTCCACTTGCTTAGTTTGTGCTTGATCATCGTTTTAATATCATAGGGCATAAATACGTTTAACAAATTTCCCACGAGGACCAGCCGGTTGTCGCTCCGGTAGTGGCACAGATAGTTACCATCCCACGAGGTCGGTTTGAATTTGCCTTTGAAATGCTCGAGCGCTTTGAAGTGATAAATGCAGGATAGGTGGTTAAAGAAAAAGCGCAAAATCATATTTAGATATGGCCGCTTGGCGTCGCGCTGTGGCAGACCGGCCAGGGGGGCCAGACCGAGTGTGGCCATGTCATAGCCTTCGGCGGCGAGCGCTTCCATTGTGCCTGTCACCAGCAATTCCGTGGTGCCGTTAGGTGCTGCTTGCTCACGGATCAAATCTTCCAAATACCAGCCGTTTTTTGCGTATATCGGTGAGCAGGCGAGGAAGGCCTGGACAGTGTCTTGACCGTCGACAACAAGGAAATATTTCTTGTATTTCTTAGATTCAAACGGACGCAGTTCAAAGAGAAATCCCATGGCGGGCAGCTCTCGGCCGTCCTGCCATTTCTTACACAGGTCATCCATTTGATTGCGATATCTATGACTGTACTGCACAAGCTGCAGCCCATTGCGCTTGGCGCGCTTAATCGCCTGGCGTATGGACTTACTTGGTTTTGCCAGATTTTTCAAATCATAAATGGGCTCTTTGCCTACATATATGGAGGTGAAGCCTGAGCCAACGAGCATTTCTTTGCCCGATTCGCCTGTCGGTATGGCGGCAACAATGCTGTCTGTGGCGTCGGCATAGTCCTGCAACGCGCTGATCATGATGTGTGACATGGCCGGATCGCAGATGGGTTGGCCCACGATTAAGATGAAATTGTTGTTGATAGTCAGCGGGATATAGCCGTCCAGGCCAGGTACGGTGAAATATTTGACGCCTTTGTAGAGCGTGAGAAATGAATGCGTGCCTTCGCCCCATTTCTGAAGAGCTGCAAGTCGTGAGGAAAAGGGAAAGTCTTGAGCGTCGTGGATAGCGTAGCGCTGGTCTGGTACGAGGAATAAATTGGGCTTGTGTTCAACATGGACGGTGCCGCTGGGGCCAACGGGTTTGAGCCGGTCTGGGTCTATTTTGGCTATTTTTCGGGCGTTTGCTGAAGACATTTTGTCCTTCCTTGGAAGCCTGGTCTATTGCCGTTGTATCACTGGCTCCGCAGCCTAGTGGTGACTGTCTCGGTGCCCCTGATGGGCCTGACGGGGATTGTGCCCGGTTAGTTCCACTTTTTAATGAATTTAGAGCCCTTAACCCGGTATATTTGGCCTTCTGAGGGATAAACAATGCAAAAAGCCAGTGTTATAAAAGCCCAAGCTATCTCACGCGGCGCCTATGCGCCCTACGGAGAGCTTCTCGTGGCCGACCCGGAGCGACCGCACAAGCCGGCAAACTTTGGCCGAGCTAAGCGCTACAACTTCCTCTCCGACGCCAAAAATCTGCGCCCCGACAGCGCCAAACCAAACGTCTGTATTTTTAGATGCAGTGCCTGGACCGAGCCGCAGCTGCAGATGAAACTGCTGGAGAGGCACGAATTTTCGACGCAGATTTTTATGCCGATGGAAGCCGGCCGCTATATCACTGTTGTGGCGCTGGGAGACAAAGAGCCCGACGTTTCAACGATCAAAGCCTTTGTCATCGAAGGGCCACAGGGCATCAGCTATCATCCGGGCACCTGGCACTATCCAATGACGGTGCTCGATCATCAGCTCGATATGTTTTGTCTTGTTTTTGAAAATGGTGAGGCCGGAGACTGCGAGATCAAAGACTTGCCTTCGGAACTGACAATCCAGATCTAGACATCAAATCTAGATCTGGATTGTAGTGGTCTTATGAACCGGCCTTACTGGGTCAGGGCCGTTTTAGTTGCCGTGCGGAGCGTTCATGCGTTTCATGATCGACTCTTTGACCGATTCCATGTTGAAGCTTGCGCCTTTTTGCATGGGAGGGAAAGTGACGAAGCTCTCAGCTGTTTTGCCAACAACTTTTTGAACAAATACATAGCGCCAGAACTCAGTGGAGTACCAGGCATAATAGTTCAAAGATCCTGTTTTTCCGTTTGACATACCGGTGCGCTCAAAGGGATCGAGACGCAGGTTGGTCAGAATCGGCCAGTCTACTTTTTCGGTTGCGCCGAGCCAGCCGCCAGGTTGATCTGTGAATCTATATTTGAAGTCGTTGACGCGCACCGCCGATAGTGTACCTTCGGTGAAATAGAATATTTCTTTGCGGGCAGAAGGTGCCTGACCGGTGAGGAGTGGCAACTGGTTGTAGCCGTCGAGATGCACTTTGTAGCTGCGGCCGTTGAGCTGTTTGCCCTGTTGCAGTTCGTCGACGACGTTGGCATTGCCGGCAGCTGCCACAAATGTAGGGAACCAGTCCAGCCCGGACATGATGCTGTTTTCTACTTTACCTGCGGGGATTTTTCCCGGCCATCTAGCGATACACGGTACGCGGAAACCGCCTTCCAGCGCCGTTCCTTTTCCACCAGCAAAGGGTGTTTGCCCACCATCAGGCCAGGTGAAGTTTTCGGTGCCATTGTCGGTGCTGAATACAACGATTGTATTGTCGTCCAATTTGTTGTCTTTGAGGTATGTCATAACCGAGCCTACGATGTCGTCGAGCTGGGCCATGCCTGCTTCTTCTTCGCTCCAGCCGTTTTCGGCGTTGCGCAGATTGTTATACTTATCTGATAGGTGAGTGATTATGTGCATGCGAGTGGGATTGAGCCAGACAAAGAACGGCTTGCCGTCTTTTTGCGCTTTATCCATAAATTTGGTCGTGCAGGACAAGATTTCGTCATCAACTGTTTCCATGCGTTTGGGATACAGCGTGCCGGCGTCTTCAATTTTTTGTTTGCCGACTTTGCCCCAGCGCGGCTGTTCGGTGGTGTCATCGGTATCGGTCGCCCAGGTGTGCAGCATATTGCGCGGACCGACGGTGTTCAAAAGAGCTTGCGGATAGTTGCGGTGGGCCGGATCTTCCATGGCATCGAGGTGATACAGATAGCCAAAGAACTCATCAAAGCCATGTACTGTAGGCAAATACTGGTTTTTATCACCCAGGTGATTTTTGCCGAATTGACCGGTGGCATAGCCCATATCTTTCAGGGCTGTGGCGATTGTCACAGCTTGATCGGGAATGCCTATGTCGGCGCCGGCCTGACCGACTGTGGTCATGCCCGTGCGAATCGGCAACTCGCCTGTGATGAAGTTGGCTCTACCGGCGGTGCAACTGGCTTCGGCATAATAATCGGTGAAGCGTATTCCTTCAGCCGCCATTTTGTCCAGATTGGGTGTGCGACCGGCCATCATGCCCTGGTGATAGGCGCCGATGTTAAACCAACCAATATCGTCACCCATAATAAAGACTATGTTTGGCTTTTTGGCATCAGCAGCGTAAGCCTGACCTGAGGTCAGTGAAACCAATACCGGAGCGGCCATTAAAAGAACAGCCAATAGTAGGCCCATGGGCCTCTTGCTTTTGAGCATTAAAAATCCATCCCGGAAGAAACCTTATCTCACGCAAATGTAGTCGATATCTAACAGCGGCGGTTTAAATAGCCCGGATGTCAGTCGGTGAATAGATTTTCATATTGCCTGGAAAATCGCACTATTTGGGCTTATTGCTATCGACCTTATCCCAAAGTGGGCCATCTGTAAAATCATGAGTGCGCCCATTTTCTCTCATCCACAGCTCTTGCAAAGCGAAGGTGTTTGTGTAGCCCAGAGTAACGAACTGCGATAGCGTCGAATGCGTCAGCGAGATCCGGCGAGTGGGAAAAAGAGTATTGGTGCAATAGATTACTATTTTGGACTTTTTGTCCGGCACCAATTTCTGCAAATGTTCGATGCTTACATCGCTGCCGAACAGCAGGGCGCCTTTTATATGGCCCTGTTTATATTCATCCGCCGAGCGCAAATCGAGAGTGTAAACACCGGGCTTATCGTGCTCTGCTGTGTAGTCTTCCAGCGAGATCGTGTGCTTTTTGATGTCTACGGCCTGTACCGATTTTTGGAAGTCTCTGTAACTCAGAGGGTGGATGCCTTTGATCGCGTCTCGGTCTGTGCCACCACCGGCGCCTCCGGTTGTTGTGTGACCTTCGCCGCCATTTCCGCCCTGGCCGACGCCCGGAGCGCTATCCAGGACATTGTAGAGCGTTGCCACTTTATAGTCCGGGGCAACCGTCGTCCAGCCCGAGCCGTCCTTGCGCAGGGCCAGCGTGTGCCAGCCTGAAGTGAAGGTGCCTGTTTCGTCCTTGATTTGAGCGCCCTCGGCGTTCTCAATGCGACCTTTGATAAAGATTGGTTTTTTTAGATGTAAGACGCCGCTTTCAGCCGTAAACTGACCATATAAAATCACGTCCGAATTTTTCCACACAGTCGAGTCTTCGCCGTTAGTCATGTTGCCGGTGCGGGGATCGAATGTATAGTGACGCATGCTGGTGGTTTCAAATTCCAATTTGCTGCCGTCTGGAGCGAATTTCACGGTCGGTTGGAAATTCCAATTGGCGTCGCGAGTTTCGGGAATCCATTGGGTGTGCGACACAGAGCGTGAGACTAAACTGTTGCGGATCAGTAGTTCCGATAGGCCGTATGTCTTAACCATCTGACCTTTGTGAAAAAAGATCACAGCCGGTGCCTGCAATGATTTGTTGTCTATAACTCCACAAAAATGATCGGCCAGCAGCCAAGCTATAGTCTGGCCGTCGTCCGATATGTGGGCAGTGCCAAGATTTAGCCCGGCGACAATGGGTGAAGTCGTATATAAAAGTTTTCCATTGACCGTGACTTTGTAGGCCGTGCCTCCGTCAACTAGTTCTGCCTGGGCCGCTTTTGACAACGATTGAACAGTAGCGCCATCGGTCTGGATGTTGGCCACAGCATCAGCCAGGGACGGTGCCGTTGTGGACAGCATCACACTGGCTACGGCGAGCATGAGCACTGTGCGTCGCAAAATTGGGCGCCGAAAAGACAGGGAAATTCTCATTCGTTTACCTCTATATAGGTATAGATACTATCGCCGATCTGCTTTTAGGCAGGCAGGCCGTAATTAGCTTCCTAAATGTTTTCCGCAGGCCGTATTCTATACTGAATGTCACTCAGTGTTAGCGGGGCCCAATGGACAGAAGCGTAGCATCGGATCACTTGTTTATTTGTAAGATGACAAAAATTGCCACGAGATTGTCTATTGTTGCGTTGATCTTCATTGGGCAGCCGTCTTTGGCCGCCGACTCTGAAGACAATACCATCAGAGCGGGAGTCGGTCTCGGTACAATCTCACTCGGTATGAGTCCGTCCCAGGTGCGCAAGATTTCGGGCAACATGGACGGTAAATACACTTTGCCGTCAGGGGTGAAAGTAGAGTTTGCCGAATGGCGTGAGAAGCCACCCAAACAAAATCCGAACCTTCGATTTTTCTATGATAAAAGCGGCAAGCTTACTCAAATCAACTGCACCGCTCCTGTGCCCGCCACCGCTGATGGTATCTCTTGCAAATCGACCATGGCTGATATCGCCGCCGTGTATAAAAATTTGAAACGCGTTCAATATATGGGCGGCCAGTTTAAGGGCGGCAAAAAAGAATAGATTGATTATTATGACGCCGACAAAGAAGGTATTGCCTTCGAGTTTAAGTCTGCAAGCGGCATAGCTAATAAGTTGTATGCTGTAATAGTGCATGACAAAGGTCATCCTGTAATGGCCGACAGCGGCGAGAAACTTTTGAAGTAAGGCGAGAACAGGGCCGGTAGTGCGAAGCAGGACACCGGGGATTTGTTCCCGAAAAAAATCAAATTTGACGAGTTTGCTGAAAGAAACTTGCGCCGATGCTGGAAACACTCATCAGGTGATGCTTTTTGCTGCGCCGGCTGCTTAAGTATTGAGCTCTTTTTGCTGGCAAAATGGTGCAAAAGCCTTACTGTGCGGCCGTCTGCAGCCTCGCTGTCCGATAACTAAAGAACTTTCCAATACTCACGGAACGCTCACACACCAGTTTTAACATGGGTCTGTGGTCAAACAAGGCATGTGCCTCGTGACCAGATTTCCGGACCAACAAGGTGTGAATCATGAATCCTATTATTCGCAGAGCGGTTCCAGTCATCGTCTCGATGCTTTGCAGTTTGCCCATCGCCACCATTGGCGCCGCCGGTGCACTCGCGCTAAACGATCGCACGGGCAATAATCAGCAAACCTATCATCCACCTGCCTATCAGCAACCTGCTTATCAGCAACAGACCATTACTTTCCACGATTACATCTCGACCCATCCCAAAATGAAGTCGGCCACAATCGGTGCTGGTGTTGGTACTGCCGCCGGTGCCGTCACCGGACTGCTGACCGGCAGAGGAGTGCTTAGAGGCGCTGTAATTGGCGCTGGAGCTGGTGCAGGCACCGGACTTCTGCGCTCTTCCTACACAATGCAAAGGCATCCCATCGTAAACAACATCGCCACCGGGACTATGGTTGGTATGGGCCTCGGCCTTGCCGGCGGTAGATTCCACGGGACAACCGCTCGCACTGCTGGTGTAGGCGCTGCGGCCGGTTTGGCAACAGGTTTGTTGGTGCACGGACTCTAACAGACCGACAATTCCCAGACGGGAGGAAAGGACTATGAAAAAATACATTTTAGCTGCGGCCCTGGCTCTTTGTGCCATCGTTGGTCCGACAGTCGGAAGCGCTAACGCCCAGGGTTGGTTTGGCCGCGGTGGCCCGACTTTCGTCGACAGACTTGTGGGCAACGGATACAACAACTACGGCAATTATGGTGGCTACGGCAACTATAACGGCTACAACAATTTCAATAATGGCAATCGCTGGCGAGGCTGCAATAACAACAACTGGAACAACGGTTGGGGCAACGGCGGCTGGGGCAATGGCGGCTGGGGTAACGGCAATGGTTGGGGCAACTTCAAGCACCATCACCACCACCACCACTGGTAAGTTTTATATTCCCCACCAAAACACTGATATAGCCGGTCGCCCATGCTAGGTGACCGGCTATATTGGTATTTATAGACTTGAGAGTTAGTTCTCTACTCTTTGCTGCCTACCAAAATTATGTTGGCTCCAACCTGATAAGGCATGCCGTTTTTCGGATTTTTGATTTTTCCGTTGGCATAAAATCCGGTGGATCCGGTCTTAAATTCACGCCCTTCGGCGGTGATGGTTGCCCAGACCTCGCCCTGCGGCGTTTTAAACTCGATGATTAAAGCGGGCGGTGCGTCTGCGTCGACTTTCTTGGTCACTGTAGTTCCTCCTGAGCGTCGCCTATCAGCTTACATTATTGATCGCATAAATTAAACGTTTACTTTAAATAGAAGAAAATAGGACACACCGATTGTGTATCCAGGTTATATAGACTGGATTGCGGCAGCTTATCGACTGCTAAAATTGGGTCTTCTATCCATGGGTATTTGTCATGAAAAAGTCTGTGCCAGTGGTGGTTGGGTTTTTAATTCTGGCGAGTCTGTCCCCGGCCGTCTTGGCTGAAAATCAGATTGCTAAGGTCAAAGCGGCGCCTCTGTTGGAGTGCGCTGACGACTCCACCGTTCAGTTGGGCCGGACGATTCCGACTGGAGCCCCAGCTGCCACTGGAGCTGACAAGTATAAGTACGATCCGCTGCGTTCTTGGACCGACGGCAAGTCCAAGGAGCGCATAGTCAGCTTTGTCCGTGACATCGCTACTCCTGGTAGCAAAAATTATGTCGCCCCCGCTGATCGCTATGCGACCTTTGACAATGACGGCACCATATTGTGTGAGAAGCCTACTTATTTTGAAGTGATTTATACCCGTGACCGTGCTCGCGCTGTGCAAGACAAGCATCCCGAATGGGCTGGAGATGCGGCGGTGCAGAAATTTATTAACAGCAGCGACGACGACTTGCACGACGTGCACACAAGCGAATCTATGAAAATCTTGGCGCAGGTGGCCGGTAATTCCAGTCTTGAGAGTCTGCGTGAGCCGGCCGTGAATTGGTTGGACTCAGCTAAACATAAGCGTTTTCAGAGACTCTATAAAAAACTCCATTACTTGCCGATGCTGGAATTGATCAGTTATCTGCGCAGTTATGAGTTTAAAATCTATCTGTGTTCGGGTGGTCAGGCCGAATTTATGCGCTGCTATGCCAAGCCCGAATACGGCATCGAGTCGTCGCAAGTAATCGGCAGCAGTCTGGAACTTGATTACGCCGAAGATTCAGGCAAGTCCGAAATAGTGACTAAGCCGAAGCTGCAAGTCTTTAATATCAACGGAAATAAGGCTGTGACTATTTCACAGCACATCGGCAAAAGACCGGTGATTGCTTGCGGCAATAGTGACGGCGACACGCAAATGCTTACATATGCTTCGGATCGAAGCGGGCCGTCGCTTTCGATCTTGATCCATCATGATGACGCCGAACGTGAATATGCCTATGACAAAGGCGCTGAAAAGGTTCTGCCGATTGCCGCCCAAAAAGGCTGGCTTGTCGTCAGTATGAAAGACGATTTCAAGAAAGTCTTTGACTTCGACAAATAGGACCGAGCGACAAAAAATCGCTAACAAAGAACATTGCCGGATCTTCACAAAAGTGGAGAATCCGGCAATGCCTTTATTTAATTACGACCTAATTAGTAGGAGCGGGTTTTAGGTCTGGAAGCATTTACGACCAGTTGGCGACCGTCGACGGTTTGACCGTTGAGGCTATCAATGGCGGCTTCAGCTTCAGCTTGAGTGCCCATTTCTACGAAGGCAAAGCCGCGCTTTTTACCGCTATCGCGATCAGTCGGGATAGCCACGGAGACTACTTTACCGGACTTAGCGAAAAGCTCTTCAAGGTTAGCTTCTGTAAGGTTGTACGACAGGTTTCCAACAAATAATTTAGTGTTCATATAATCTCGAATTGAAAAAGTCTATGCCAGAAGACGATCTTTGGCACAGGAGTCCTTATGACCCAAGTCAAGTATGACTTATATTGGGGGAAAATAATAGATGTGGATTTCTAATCTACTTCACAATACATATGCGGTATTACCCCAAATCTCTTATCAGGCAACCCAATATGTCCGTCATAACCAGCTGTCAATCACTGTCCAAATCCTTTAGTGCCAGGCCACTCTTCAGGGATATTTCCTTCACTGTGGATGACCGGGATCGTCTGGGTCTAATCGGCCCCAACGGTGCAGGAAAATCAACTTTACTTAAGATTTTGGCGGGTCTTGCCAAGCCCGATGACGGAGCCGTTCTGCCCCGTAAATTCTTGCGTTCGGCGTATGTAGCGCAAGATAACCAGTATCCGGCCGGTTCTACGGTTCGCCGCATCGTCGACGCTTCCCTTGATGGCATCGAGCTGGAGGAAGGCGAACGCCAGGCGCGCGTGGATGTGACCCTGACGCGTATGGGCTTTGCAGACGCCGATGCTGATGTGGCCAGCCTTTCAGGGGGCTGGCGCAAGCGTCTGGCCCTGGCAGCAGAGCTGGTGAAGGAGCCTGATTTTTTACTTCTTGACGAGCCTACCAACCACCTCGACCTCGAAGGAGTGCTCTGGCTGGAGGATTTGCTCAAATCATCCAATTTCGCCTTTGTGGTTGTCAGTCACGACCGCAATTTTCTCGAAAACGTCACAAACCGTACAATCGAACTGAATGCTCAATATAAGGATGGCTACCTGGGTGCCAAGGGCCCTTATAGTGCTTTCCTTACCGCCAGGGCCGAATATTTGGTCGCACTCAACCACGAGGAGCAGGCCATCGCCAGTAAGGTGCGACGGGAATTGGCCTGGCTTGCCCGCGGCGCCCGGGCGCGGCAGACCAAGTCTGTTAAGCGCATTCGTGACGCTGAGACGTTGCTGGACGAATTCGAAGATGTCAAGAGCCGGAATAACATGACCAATACGGTCAACATCGATTTCAACGCCTCCGGTCGCCGGACCAAAGAATTGGTTGTGGGCAAGGGTGTGGAGAAATCGCTGGGCGGCAAGAAGCTGTTTTCCAATTTGGATTTTGTCCTGACACCAGGGCAAAAGCTGGGCTTGCTTGGCACCAATGGTAGTGGCAAGACTACTTTGCTCAAACTGATTGCCGACAAATTGCAACCGGACAAAGGCACTATAAAAAGGGCCGAAGGCCTGAAAGTGGTCTGGTTCGATCAAAATCGTGAACAGCTCGACCAGACTATCTCGCTCAAGCAGGCGCTTTGCCCCAGCGGCGATAGCGTCGTCTACCGCGACCGCTCCATGCATGTGGCCAGTTGGTCTAAGCGCTTTTTGTTCAGACCCGATCAGCTGCCGCTGCCTGTCAGCTATTTGTCCGGTGGTGAGCAGGCCCGTATTCTCATTGCCAATCTTATGTTGCAACCCGCCGACGTCCTCATTTTGGACGAACCGACAAACGATCTGGACATTCCATCATTGGAAGTTTTGGAGGAAAGTTTGGCCGATTTTCCGGGAGCTCTGGTGCTCGTCACCCACGATCGCTTTATGCTCGACAGCATCTCCAATATATTGCTTGCCCTGGACGGTAAGGGGGGCGGCGAATATTTTGCCGATTACCCGCAATGGGAGTCTGTGCGCCGGGCCGAGAGTCGCGGCAATAAGGACAAGGGCAAGAAGAGCGACACGCGTTTAAAATCTATGGAATCTCCAGTGGCGGTGGTCGAAAAGCCAGTTCTTAAGCCACTAACCGGTTCGGAAAAAAAAGAGCTTCTGGATATACATGGAAAAATTGAGCTGGCTGAGATGGCTGTGGTCGTAGCCAAAAGGAAACTGGATGATCCTAAATTGGCTACCAATCACGTAAAATTGCAGGAATGCATGGTCGATGTGCAAAAGGCCGAGGCCGAAGTGGAAAAGCTCTTCTCCCGCTGGACTGACCTTGAGGCACGCCAGGCGGCCACCTAACTGTTAAAATAGCTACTTCGAAATTCATTTAGAGGCCAGTATGTCCACAATTTGCGTCATCAGCGGTACCGGCAAAGATCGCGTCGGCATTGTGGCCGAGCTGGCCGAATATCTAGGGCAACACGACTGTAATCTCATGGACAGCAGCATGACCAAGCTGCGTAATGAGTTTGCCATTATCCTCATGGTCTCGCTGCCCGAGGCCGGATTCGCCGATTTTAAAGCCGGATTGGAATCTAAAAAAGCCGAACTGGGCCTGACTATCACGGTGCGCGAATTGCACGCCGATGATCTGAAAGAGCCTGAAAAGTCCGACCGTTATTTTCTAGTGCGTGTCTACGGTGCTGACCGCACAGGCATTGTCGCCCGCGTTACCCGCGAGCTTGCGGCTTTGGGATTGAACGTCACAGACGTGCAGACCAAGATGATCACCCAGGAAAAAGGCGATGTTTTTGTCATGTTGCTGGAGGCGACCGCCCCTGAGACAATGACCGAAGACAAAGTCAAAGCCGCTATGGCCCCAGTTAGCGCCGAGTTGGGCGTGACAATTTCTGCTGAAGAAATTGAAGTGATGGAGCTCTAAGCAATGGCTGTTCGCGAAGTCCTGGTTTTCCCCGATGCGCGCTTGAAAGAAGTTTCCGCCGAAGTAAATATCGGTGATGACATTGAGTTGAGGCAAATATTGGAAGACCTCAAGGACACTCTTGAGTCCAGTCCCGGTTGCACCGGCATTGCCGCGCCGCAGTTGGACATTCGCAAGCGTATCGTGATTATCGACGCCACGCGCGCGCGCAAACCAAACGACAATCATGGCCGTTTGTTTCTGATCAATCCGGTGATCGAATCTACTAGCGGTAGTGCCACCGCCCGCGAGGGCTGCTTGAGCGTGCCGGATCTTACCGGAAATGTCACCAGAGCCGAGAGCATCACTGTAGACTTTGTAGATGAGAACGGTACCGCCAATCAGATCAATGCTTCTGGATTTGAAGCCAGACTGATTCAACACGAGATCGATCACCTGGACGGCTATTTGTTTATTGACCGAGTTACTTGTCTGAAGACGGATGTCTTCCGGCGCAAGCGCTTTGATGGTTAAATTTGTAGTTAAATTTCCGGTGTTATTGGCTCATTGTCCAGGCGTTTGACGTAAAACTCTTCGCCCAGATAAATGCCTATCGAAACCAGTGGGACGGCCACGATAGCCCCGGCTATTCCAGCCAGCGTGGCACCGACAATCATGGCGAGGAGTACGGCCAGGTAATGCGACTTGACCTGTCGGCCAAGCAGTATTGGCACAATGAAGTTGCTTTCTATTGACTGTTCCACCGCAAATAGCAAAGCTACTGCCACAGCCAGGAGCGGGTTCTGATTGAAGGCCACAAGCAAAGCAAAACATGCAGCGACAAAGGAGCCTATGTAAGGCACGATATTAAGCAGCCCGGCTACGGCTCCCACGGTCAGTGCATATTTGACGTGCAAAATACTGAGCCCGGTGATGAAAAAAATTGCCACCACTGTTGCTACCAATATTTGACCACGCACATAACCACCCAGGCGGTCCTGCAATGGCTCAATCAGCGACTCTAAGCGACCATGGTGCTGCTTTGGTATCCAGCGAAAGAGCTCTTTCCAAAGTTCATTGGCCTTGACGACAAAAATGCCGGAGAGAATTACTATGAACACAGAATTCAAAATCAAACTGAGAATGCTCGTGGTCATATCGACTGTACGATTGAGAGCCTTCATCACGAAGCCTTTTGAATCGCCCGGGGAAATGCTGACCAGATCAGCTTTATCGCCGGCGAAAGCAAGCATGCGCTGATACAAGCTTGTCAGTTTTTCTATGTCATCCGGAATGTTTTGAATCAGCGTGCGTGTCTGCTCAATGATGGCTGGGAATAGCGCGAAAGCTAGAACACCATAAATTAGTAAGACAACAAAATAAATCACAATAACCGTTACCAACCGGGGGATTTTTTGCTTCTCCCAGGACTCAGCGACCGGTGTCATTGCCGCCGCCAACATCAGTGAAAGAATCAAACAGATAATCAGCGACTTTAGCGCTATGGCCAGCCCAAGCACTATGACCGCTACCGTCATGTAGCAGGTTATGCGCAGCGCTTGAATTTGATTGTTTGACATGGGTCCCCGGCCGCTGCTTGATAAGCAGATTTTGTGCCCCAATTGTAACCTAAGAGCCAGGCCTTTTGACCTGGCTCCAGAGGGCTGAACAGTGGCGGGATTACTTGCTCAGAGGTGCCATGATTACTTTTTCGAGCACATACATCACACCGTTGGTGCAAGGTATGTCGGCTGTTTTGCACAGCACACCGTCGATAAGTAAATTGCCGTTTTTCTTTTCGATCGTCATTTCGCGACCTTCCAATGTTTTGACCGTAGTCATTTTGGTCAGCGCTTTTTCGAAATAGATACCTGGGACAATGTGATAGGACATCACTTCTTTGAGCTTTTTCTTGTTGGCCCAGAGCGTGTCTTTATCATCTTGCGGCAACTTTTTGAAGTCAGCGTCGCTGACTGCAAAGAATGTAAACGGACCATTGTCTTTCAACGTTTTGTCCAGACCATAGGCCTGGGTCAGGCCGTCCAGCATGGTGGAAAAAGGCGCTATCTCATTGTCTTTCATCGTATTGATAATATCTTTTGGTTTGCGCTCGAAACCTTCCTTTTGGGAGAAGGTCTTGGTTTTTCCCGATAGATTTCGGTCATTAAGATATTCGCTGGCCGAATGATCGCGAGCGACGGCAAACAACTGACCGCTTAAAGACAGGCTGCATGCCACAGTTACAAACAAGCAGCCAAATTTCTGCATTTTCAAATTCATTACAATACTCCAGTACACTAATGTGGGCTATTGGGTACGACGGGACGGCAACCTTGAAGTTCCGGTCAGTCTACAGCAATAGTATTTTTCGAAACTCCTGGAGGTTCTAAAGTGAACGAGCGTTTTACATTGCGTGGTCGCAAAGCTCTGGTGACCGGGGGGACCAAGGGCATTGGCCTGGCCATCGCTGAGGAGTTTCTTTGCTTCGGGGCGGCCGTGACCATTGTCGCGCGCAATAAGGATGAAGTGCTTGGGCAAGTGGCTGCCTGGCAAGCAGACGGACTGCCGGCCTACGGGCTTGCCGCTGATATGTCGACGACTGATGGACGCAAAGAGGCCATTCTCTATGGCGTGGACAAAATGGACGGTCTTGATGTCCTGATCAACAATGTCGGCACCAACAATCGTAAAGCCACACTCGAATATAGCGCCGAGGAGTATCAGGCTTTGATGGCCACTAATCTCACATCGGTATTTGAAATGTGCCAACTGGCGCATCCATATCTAAAGGCCGCCGGCAACGGTTGTATCGTCAATATTGGATCAATTGCCGGTTTGACGGCCGTACCCACGGGCAGCATCTACGGCATGACGAAAGCGGCGATCAAACAGTTGACCAAAAATCTGGCGGTAGAATGGGCTGGCGACGGCCTCCGTGTTAACTGCATTGCACCCGGCTTCATTGCTACGCCCCTGACGGCAAATCTTCTTGCCAATGAATCGTTTGTAGCCAGGGCCAAAAATCAAATCCCCATGAATAGAGTCGGTGAGGCCTTCGAGATTGGCGGCCTGGCCGCATTTTTGTGTATGCCTTCGGGCGGTTATATAACGGGAGAAACTATAGTTGTCGACGGCGGCTTCACCGTTAAGGGTATTTAGAGCCAGCCTCGTGTCTTGAGTGAATCTTTCATCGTAATGCCTGTAGTCATTTCGTCGTACATGCCGACGCAGAATTGAGTTTCTTTGATCAGGCCTTGCGCTATTAGTAATTGACCCAATTCCAATGAATCGACAGTAGCTTCGCGCACATAGCCGCCGTCTACAAGCAGGCGCTGTATAGATATTTCAGGGCAGCTGGCCGCTTTTTTCTGCAGCAACGCCTTATCGCCGTCTCCGATAATTTGACACATCCTCACCAGAGTTAGTAGGTCATGACGGACTCCAACTGTGGGTTTGACTCCGGCGTCTTGACTGTCGCTACTCATCCATTTATCCTCACGTTGCCTTCCCTTCTGGGGGCTATACTTCTACCAGCCTATCCTATTTGTAGCGATAGCGTTAGGCCGCGTAGACGGTAAGCCCATCGGGCTTGAGGTAAACCAATTGTTGCGATCTCTTAATGTGGTTTCTGTAGCCGGAGGGGAACAACCGGGCTCTTCTGGCCGTCGTATCAATCAGTCTGCAAAAAATCTGTTGATGGCACAACATTCCCGTTGTGCTCAGGGGGACGTATGAAAAGTTTTCGTTTAAATCAGGTGTCCTCGTCGTTACTAGTTTCTGTGCTGACAGCGGCATGCACTCTGCAATTCAGCCAGGCCGCGTTTGGACAGGCGACTGTTTTGACCGGCAAAGTTGCTTCGGTCAATAATATTCAGAGCATACC
>Ga0105248_10002301_pt1 | contig 21148 bp, 20 predicted proteins | sample KBSS34metaG_FD_81524 | JGI IMG/M metagenome (GOLD analysis project Ga0105248, IMG submission 81524) | Switchgrass rhizosphere microbial communities from Kellogg Biological Station, Michigan, USA - KBS S3-4 metaG | ecosystem: Host-associated > Plants > Roots > Rhizosphere > Soil | place...
ATAGACCGCGACGAAGCCCCCGCCTGCAAGCGGCGCGACCGAGGCATCATCGCCGACGCCGCCAGCGATCGCGAAGACATCGCTGACCTCATTGCCGGCCGGATCGAAGATCTGACCCTGCCATTCGGTCGCGCCGGGGAAAGGGTGATCAATTGCATCGGGATTGTCTATGGCATATGTGAAGTCCCCGGTGAGAAGGATATTTCCGTTCGAGAGCCGCGCAAGCTCGACGCCTGGTCGGCCGAACCACGATCCGTAGCCTACGTCAAAACCGGGGCCCACCGCTTCGATCGCCATGACATGTCTCCGTGCTGCGCCAAGAGATTGCTACGCCACATCGCCGGCCATAAGGCGAAATCGTCTCACGTTACCGGCGGGGCATAGCAGAAACGGATGGTGTTGGGATGACATTGCGCGGAGCCGACCAGAATAATTCAATCCATATCGGATTATTATTGGCCGATTATTGATTTCGTCTATGAAACATTCTGCCCCTTGTTTCATTTTCGACATGCCGGATTTCAATTTCGAACTATCGCGGCAAGATTGGCGTTCCAGAAGGCCGAACAGGGCGGATCGGTATTTCTCCCCTGTTGGTGCCGGTCCGCCCACCCGATCGCTCGTGACAAGGATATGTCGATGCCCAGGACCCGCTGGATCATAGTAACCGGGCTGGCCGCCTCGCTGGCCGCGGCCGCCTATGCGCAGCCCCCAGCCGAAGGGCCGCCGCGCACCCGCGCCGAGTTGCAGGCGCGCATCGCCGAACAGTTCAAGCAGGCCGATGCCAATGGCGACGGCTATGTCACCAGTGCCGAGTTCAAGGCTGCGCGTGAAGCGAGGCTCGCTCGCTTCGCCGAACATCGCGAGGAACGGCGCGCCGAGCATTTCGCGATGCTCGACACCAACAAGGACGGCTCCTTGTCGAAGGAGGAATTTCTCGCGCGGCCCCCGCGCGGCGAGCATGCCGACGGCCGCGGCGAAGGCCGCTGGCGTCACGGCCCTCACGGCAAGCGGATGCACCGTGGCGGGGACATGATGGGCAGCGGCTGGTTTGCGCGCGCCGACGCGAACAAGGACGGCAAGGTAAGCCTCGCCGAAGCCGAAGCCGGGGCGCTCGCGATGTTCGACAAGGTCGACACCAATCATGACGGCGCGATCAGCCCCGCCGAACATGACGCGATGCGCGCCAAATGGATGGAGCGCCGCGAGCCGCCCAGGGGCTGACGCGGCGCCTCTATCCCGCTTCCTCTACCGCGGCAGATCCTTCTCGGCCGCGCTGATATAGTCGCGCGTGATCGGCAGCGCGCGGCGGTCACGGATATACTGGATCTGATAATTGCACAGATTGCCGTGGTAGAAGGCCGCCCGCGCGCCGGCGAGATAGAAGGTCCACATCCGGAAGAAGCGCTCGTCGTAGAGCGCGACGATCGCGTCCTTGGCGGCCATCGTGCGATCGTACCAATGATCGAGCGTCATGCCGTAATGGAGCCGCAGCGTCTCGACATCGGCGACGATCAGCCGCGCGGGCTCGCTCGCCGAGACGATTTCGGACAGCGCGGGATTATAGCCGCCGGGGAAGATATATTTGAGGGTGAAGGCGTCGGTCTTGCCCGGAGCGCCCAGCCGCCCGATGGTGTGGAGTAGCATCACGCCATCCTGGGCGAGCAGCTCGCGGCACTTGAGGAAGAAGGTCTCATATTGGGGCACGCCGACATGCTCGAACATGCCGACCGAGACGATCCGATCGAACCGGCCCGTCAGCTCGCGATAATCGACCAGCTCGAACTTGACCTTGTCGGAGACGCCGGCTTCCTCGGCGCGGCGCCGCGCCACCCTGAGCTGTTCCTCCGACAGGGTGATGCCGAGCACCTCGACCCCCGCGACCCGGTTCAGATAGAGCGCCATCCCGCCCCAGCCGCAGCCGATGTCGAGCAGCTTCAGGCCCGGCTTGAGATGCAGCTTGGCGGCGATATGCGCCTTCTTGTCGGCCTGGGCCTGATCGAGGCTGTTGCCCGGATCGGTGAAATAGGCGCAGCTATATTGCCGGTCCGCGTCGAGGAAGAGATCATAGAGCCGATCGTTGAGGTCATAATGATGCGCGACGTTGGCCTTCGAACGGCCGGGCCAGTTGATGCTCGCGGCCCCCGCGCGGAGCCGGTCGCGCACCAGGCTGGCGAAGGTGCCGCGCAGCGTGACGCGCCCTTCTTCCCATTTCCCGTTGGCGCGGACCAGATCAACGAGGTCGCGGACATCGCCCTGCTCGATCACCAGTCGGCCGTCGATGAAGGCTTCCGCGGCGTGGAGGTGCGGATTGGTCGCGATGAAGCGCGTGACCCCAGGGTCGGTCAAGCGGATCGTGACCGGCTTGAGCGTCGGATCGGGCACGCCGTATGTCCGGCGGCTGCCATCGGCGAGGATGATGGTGAACTCGCCGCGCTTGAACAGGCGGCCAACGAACTTGTCGAACAACGACATTCATGCACTCCCGGGAGGGAGCGCATAAGAGCGCCGCGACGCGGTGGATGCAAGTGGGAACGGCGCGGCAGATTTAACCGTTACATCTCGCCCGCCAAAGCGCTGGTCTAGCCGAGCGCCGCCTGCTTCTCGGCGGCGAGCCGGTCGAGTTCGGCGCGGCTCTTCTTTTCAGCGGCCGATTTGAGCTGGCCGCACGCCGCCATGATATCGCGCCCGCGGGGGGTGCGCACCGGCGCCGAAATGCCCGCCTTGAACACGATGTCCGAGAAGCGCGCGATCCGATCGGGGTCCGAGCATTCGTAACCGGCGCCCGGCCACGGGTTGAACGGGATCAGGTTGACCTTGGCGGGGAGCTTGTACTTGCGGAGCAGGCGGACCAGCTCGCGCGCGTCCTCGTCGCTGTCATTCTTGTCCTTGAGCATCACATATTCGAAGGTGATGCGCCGCGCATTGTTCGCGCCCGGATAGTCCGCACAGGCCTGAAGCAGCGCCTCGAGCCCATATTTGCGGTTGAGCGGAACAATCTCATCGCGCACCTCCTTGGTCACCGCATGCAGCGAGACCGCGAGGTTGACCCCGATCTCCTCGCCCGCCCGCGCCATCATCGGCACCACGCCCGAGGTCGACAGCGTGATCCGCCGCTTCGACAGCGCGAGCCCATCGCCGTCCATCACGAGCTTGAGCGCGTCGCGGACATTGTCGAAATTATAGAGCGGCTCGCCCATTCCCATCATCACGATGTTGGTGAGCATCCGCCCCTCGGGCTGCGACGGCCATTCGCCGAGCGCGTCGCGCGCGAGCATCACCTGGCCGACGATCTCGCCCGGGGTCAGGTTGCGCACGAGGCGCATCGTGCCGGTGTAGCAGAAGCGGCAGTTGAGCGTGCAACCGACCTGGCTCGACACGCACAGCGTTCCCCGATCGGCATCGGGGATGAACACCATCTCATAATCCTGCCCGTCATCGGACCGCAGCAGCCATTTGCGCGTCCCGTCCGCCGACACCTGCGCCTCGACGACCTCGGGGCGCGAGACGACGAAGCGCTGATCGAGCCAGCCGCGCATGTCCTTGGCGATGTCGGTCATCAGCGCGAAATCGGTGACTCCGCGATTGTAGATCCACTGGAACAGCTGCTTGGAGCGCAGCTTCGCCTGTTTGGGCTCGAGCTGCGCGGTCTCCAGCGCCATCCGCAGATGGTCGCGCGACAGGCCAAGCAGGTCGATTCGGCCGTCCTGCCGCGCCGGCAGGCTGCGCGGCACCGGCACGGGATCGATATGGCCGGGAATCGGCATGGTGATGGGCTGCGGGTGATTCATCCGCGTCCCCATAGGCGATCGAGCAGGAATTTTACAGAGGGCGGCGCGGCGCGTGAAAATCCGCCGCCTCAATCCCGCAACACATCGCTCGCCTCGGCCGCCGCGACCAGGCCGTCGACATCCTCGGCCAGCAGCCAACCTTCGGCCCGCTGCGCGGCCGCGACCTGCTTCACCCGGGCGACGAAACCCGCATGGTCGCCATAGCGCTCCTCGAGCGACGGGCGGGGATCGCCGGTTTCGATCCGCTCGGCGCGGGTGCGCGCAAAGGGAATGAAGCCGCCGTCGAGGCCGCAGCCGCCGCCCTTGCCGACGCCGCGCGTCTCGACGTTCCAGCCGGTATAGCTGCCCAGCGGCGCCAGCAGGTGCACCGACGCAACCCCCGCGGTTTCATTGCCGTCGGCATCGACGCGCGGGACCAGCTGCGGGATGATGCGCCCGAGCCGCGGCGGCTGGCGCGTGATCACCCCCGACACATCGGCATATCGGAAGGCCGGGCCGAAATCCTGATCGGGCAGCGGGTTGATCTTGCCATCGGGCAGGGGGGCGCCTGGCAGCGCGGGCCAGCCCATCGCCCGCGCGGTCGGCGCCACGAGGTCGCCGCGGGCGAGCATCGGATAGCGGCTGGGCGGAGGCTCCTTGCCCGAGACCACCCAGTCGACCAGCGCCCGCTGCGCGGCGGCGAGATAGGGCCGCGAGGGATTGGGATTGCCCCGAAGGACGCACTGGCCGTAGGTGGAACCGCCGCTGGACGAAAAGCGCGTGACGAAAGCCCCGCCATGCGTGACGCTCGGGAAATAATAACGCCGCACGTCGGGCGGCAGCGCGATGTCGGCCATGGCGTCGGTGCCGACGAACATCGGCGACGCGCGCAGGTTCCAGAACTCCCCCGATCCGAGCGTCTCGACGATCTTCGGACAGGTTGCGGAGCGCCGGCAGCGATCGAGCAGGCTCGAGGGCCCGCGCCGGCGCGCCCGATCGTCGTAACGGCCCCACCACAGCGTGCCTTCGCTTCCCGCCTCGAAGACGCCGGCCGCCCCGCCCGGCACGCCGAAGCGGACGTTGAGCGGCACCAGCCGCGCGGCGATGTCGGGATTGACGCCATCGAAGACGCGCGCGCCCGCCTCGTCGGCGTTGAAGCCGAGATGGACGAAGCTGCGCAGGAAATTGCCCGACTGGGAGCTGCCGCTCGCCACGGTCCAGCGGATCGCGCCGCGTCCGGGATTGGGATGGCCGGCGTCGTCGGCGCGCCCGCTGCGCAGGAAGGAGACGAGATCGCGCGTGGCGGCAAAGCCGATGCCGAGCACCAGCGGATCCTTGCCCCGATAGACGAGCGTATAGGCGGCGTCGGCATCGAAGCCATCGCGCAGGCAGAGCTGGCGCGGATCGGGCGTCCCGGGAAAACGCGCCGTCCGGCAATCGGCGAAGGCCCAGGCCGCGGCGGGAACCAGCGTCCGGCCCCCGTCGCGCCGCTCGCGCCACAGCCGCGCCAGCGACGTATCGAGCGAGACCGGCAACGGCCGCGCCACCGGGGTGCCGAGCCCGCCCGTGATGGCGATGCTCCCGCCGCCGGCGGCCAGCTTGTCGAAGCGCGCGAGCACCGGCCCGGTGATCGACCCGCCATCGGCGCGGCGCGCGACCGGCACCGCGATGCTCTGCACGGCCGGACCGGCAACGAGATCGCCCTGCCATCCGCTGATCACGCGGACATGGCCGTCGGCATCGGCTTTGACCATGCCGGTGCCGCGATTGGGCACGTCGTAGAACAGCACGCCGCTGCCCGCGGCCGGGTCGGCCGGCCGCGCGATCCGGAAGGTCGCACGATACTCGACCAGCCCGCGCGCATTGCGCGGCGCGAGCGCGAGGTCCGTGATGATCCGGTTATGGCTGCCTGCCGGGTCGAGCTCTCCCGAGAATGTCCCGGAGACGATCTCATAGGGCGGCTTGCCCGGCGCGTTTGCCGCGGGCTTCACCGACTCGACCATGATCGCCGCCAGCCGCGCATCGGCGGCGCCGGCCAGCGCAAGGCCGAGCGCGCCGGCCAGAGACAGAGCGGCATGCCGGATCAGGGCCGTCGCTTCGAAGGCAGGCTCACAACCTGCGCGCCAGCTGGACGACGTGGTCGCGTGGGAGCGGCGCCGGCGGCATCGTCGCGGCGATGCGGATCGTGCGGTTCACCCCCTCCGTCATGACGCGAGCCTAGCAGCATCGGCGCGGCGCTCAATCCCTCGGCGCATCCGGAGCACGGTCTTGCCGCGGTCGCCGAATCCAATAAGCTGGCGCAATGTTGCGCCGCACCCTGCTCTTCTTCGCCCTTCTTCTCGCGCCAATCCCGGCCTCCGCCGCGGGCATCGTCGTCGCGACCGAGCCGCGCGCCGCGGCGGCGGGGCAGGAAATCTTGCGCGCCGGCGGCAGCGCGGCCGACGCCGCGATGGCGGTGATGGTCGCGCTGACGGTCACCGAACCGATGGCGACCGGGATCGGCGGGGGCGGCTTCCTGCTCCATCACGATGGCAAAACCGGCATGCTGGAGACGATCGACGGGCGTGAGAGCGCCCCCGCTTCGGCCGGTCCGACACGCTTTCTCGACGCGCAGGGCCAGCCGCTGCCCTATATGCAGGCCGTGCCCGGCGGTTATTCGGTCGGCGTGCCCGGCGCGATCGCGCTGATGGCGGAAACCCACCGCCGCTGGGGCAAACTCAAATGGGCCCGGTTGTTCGATCCCGCGATCCGCCTCGCCGAGCAGGGCTTCACCCTGCTCCCCGACAACGCGCCCGGCCCTTATGCGGTCCAGCCGACGCTCGCCGCGCGGCTGCGTCAATATCAGGCGCTGTGGCAGGATTTCCCCGAGGCGCGGGCGATCTATTGGCGCAACGGGGCGCCGGTCGCGGCCGGCGATCATCTCGCCAATCCCGCGCTCGCCGCGACGCTGCGCGAGGTTGCGGCGAAGGGCCCGCGCGCCTTTTACCGCGGATCGATCGCGAAGCAGATCCGCGCCGCCGTCGCCGGTTCGAAGCGCAATCCGACGACGATGACCGCCGCCGATCTGTCCGGCTATCGCGCCCTGCCACGCGCGCCGATCTGCGGCCGCTATCGCGGATATCGTATCTGCGGGATGGGTCCGCCCTCGTCGGGCGCGATCACCGACCTGATGATCCTCGGGCTGCTCGAACGGTTCGATCTCGCGGCCCTCGGCAAGGATTCGCCGGTCGCCTGGCACCTGATCGGCGAAGCGATGCGCCTTGCCTTCGCCGACCGCGACGCCTGGCTCGGCGATACCGATTTCGTCGCCGCGCCGGTCGCGGGGCTGCTCGACCCCGCCTATCTCGCCGAACGTTCGAAGCTGATCGCCCCCGATCGCACGCTCGGCGCGTATAAGCCCGGCACCCCGCCGGGCGCGCCCAGGCTCGCCGCCGCCGCCGCCCCGCCCGAACAGGGCACGAGCCATCTGGTGGTGATCGACGACCGGGGCGACATCGTCAGCCTGACCTCGACGGTCGAGGCGCCATTCGGCAGCCACCTCGTCGCAGGCGGCATGTTCCTCAACAACGAGCTCACCGACTTCGCCTGGACGCCCGAGGCCGGCGGCAAGCCGGTTCCGAACCGCGTCCAGCCCGGCAAGCGCCCGCTTTCCTCGATGGCGCCGACGATCGCCTACGCACCCGACGGCAAGCCGTGGCTCGCGCTCGGATCGGGCGGCGGCCGGACGATCATCATGCACAGTCTGAAGGCGCTGGTCGGGACGATCGACTGGAAGCTGCCGGCCGCCGATGCGATCCGCCTCCCCAATATCTTCTTCAACGCAGGCGGCCTGGTCGTCGAACGCAACAGCCCGCTCGAGGCGATGATGCCCGCGCTGGCCGGCCTCGGCGAAATTGTCGTGCCGGGCGACATTCCGTCGAAGATCATGGCGATCGAACGCACGCCGCAAGGCTGGGTCGGCGCAGCCGATCCCCGCAGCCCGGGTGTCGCGCTGGTGCAATAGTCGCCGATTATCCTATACTGTCACCCCGGCGGCTGCCCCAGCCTCGCCCGGGTGTCGCACGCGGCGATGGTCCCGATCGGGACCGGACATAGGAAGAGCGGCTCAGGCCAACCGCCCAGGAGAGACGATGCGCGCGTTCGAGCGATTCCCCAATCTGGTGACGATGTTCTTCACGCGCGTCGCGGAGAAGGGGGATGCACCCTTTTTGTGGGCGAAGCGTCAGGGGGCTTGGACGCCGCTGAGCTGGAACGAGACCGCGCGGCAGGTCGCCTCGCTCGCGGCGGCGCTGCGCGCCGAGGGGCTCCGCGACGGCGACAGGGTCATGCTGGCGTCGGAGAATCGGCCCGAATTCTGCGTCGCCGATCTCGCGATCATGGCGGCCGGCTGCGTGACGGTGCCCACCTACACCACCAATACCGAACGCGATCATGCGCATATCCTCGAGAATAGCGGCGCGCGCGCCGCGATCGTGTCGACCGCGAAGCTCGCGCAGACGCTGCTGCCCGCGATCGTCCGATCGTCGACTTGCGAATTGCTGATCGCGATGGAGCCGCTGCCGCCCGGCGGCGTGCGCACGCTGTCCTTCGCCGCGATGGCGGGCGATCGGCAGGCCGACGTCACGGCGCTCGCCGAGCAGGCCGCCGATATGCGGCGCGAGGAGCTGGCCTGCCTGATCTACACCAGCGGCACCGGCGGCGCGCCGCGCGGCGTCCAGCAGCACCATGGCGCGATCCTGTGCAATGTCGAAGGCTGTCTCGAGATCGTCGCCCAGGATTTCGGCTGGAACGACGAGGTGTTCCTCTCCTTCCTGCCGCTGAGCCATGCCTATGAGCATAGCGGCGGCCAGTTCCTGCCGATCGCGTTGGGCGGGCAGATCTATTATGCCGAGGGGCTCGACAAGCTCGCCGCCAATATCGAGGAGGTCCGCCCGACCATCATGGTCGTCGTGCCGCGGCTGTTCGAGCTGCTGCGCGCGCGGCTGATCAAGACGGTCGAGAAGCAGGGCGGGCTGGGCAAGAAGCTGCTCGACAAGGCCATCGCCCTGGGCGCGCGCGAACGGCCGCGGTTCGTCGACTTCCCCTACCGGATCGCGATCGATCTGCTGCTCAAGCCCAAGGTCGCCAGGAAATTCGGGGGACGGCTGAAGGCGCTCGTTTCGGGCGGCGCGCCGCTCAACCCCGAGGTGGGGCAATTCTTCGCGTCGCTGGGACTCACCCTGCTCCAGGGCTATGGCCAGACCGAGGCGGGGCCGGTGGTCGCATGCAATCGGCCGCGCGCGGGGATCAGGCTCGACACGGTGGGCCCGCCGCTCAAGGGGGTCGAACTGCGCATCGCCGACGACGGCGAGATTCTGATCCGCGGCGAGCTGGTGATGCACGCCTATTGGCGCAATGAAGCCGAAACCGAACGCGTGTTGCGCGAGGGATGGCTGCATTCGGGCGATGTCGGCATGCTCGACGAACGCGGCCGGCTCAAGATCACCGATCGCAAGAAGGATCTGATCGTCAACGACAAGGGCGACAATGTCGCACCGCAGAAGATCGAGGGCATGCTCACCCTCCAACCCGAGATCGCCCAGGCGATGGTGTCGGGCGACCGGCGGCCCTATGTCGTCGGGCTGATCGTGCCCGATCAGGAATGGCTCGCGGGCTGGGCGGCCGAACGCGGCCTTGCGCCCGAGCTGGCGAAGCTGCGCGACAATGCCGATCTGTACCGCGCGCTGATGGCGGCGGTCGATCGTGTCAACAGGGATCTGTCGGTGGTCGAACGGGTGCGCCGGATCATGATAGCCGACGAGCCCTTCTCGATCGCCAACGAGCAGATGACCCCTTCGATCAAGAACCGCCGCCATGCGATCCGGGCGGTCTATGGCGCGCGGCTCGACGCGCTCTACCGCGGGTGAGCGGTTTCGATCTTTCGGTATAAGGATCGTGGCCGCGGGCCGCGAAAACAGGACAAGGGGAGCAAGTGCGATGGCGGAGCGTTTCGAGCGGCATCGTCAGCCGTGGGCCAGCGACGAGATCCAGAAGCTCCACACCCTCGCGAAGAAGGGCATGGCGCTCAAGGCGATCGCCAAGGCGCTCAAGCGCAGTGAGGAATCGGTCAAGGACCGCGCCAAGCTCGACGGCCTCTCCATCGCCAAGCTGCGCTAGAGTGGTTTCGAGCCAGATGGAATCATCTGGCGACCGAAGATCACGGAGAAGAAAGGCTCCTAGCGCTCCACCCGTCCTCGGGGATATCGCATGTGGATTCCGGGTGGCGAGGCTGTGTTCCCGGCGACATCGAACCTCACGACCGCGCCCGCTACACCAGCAGCGTCGCCACGCCCCACAGCATCAGCGCGATGCCCGCCGCGCGGCCGAGCCAGCGGCCCCCCGGCAGCGTCTTTTCCGCCAGCACGAACAGCGTCAGCGCGGCGATCCAGGCGAGGTTCATCACCCCGCCCACGAACAGCAGCGCCATCAGCAGCCAGCAGCAGCCGAGGCAGAAGCCGCCGTGCAGGGCGCCGAGCCGCAGCGCTCCGATCGTGCCTGGCCGCCAGTGCCGCGCAAGGAAGGAAGCCGGCGACCGGCAATGGGCGAGGCAATTTTGCTTGAGCGGCGACAGCTGGAACAGCCCGGCTGCACCGAGCAGCCCGGCCGACAGCCAGCGGCTGCCCGAGCCCATCGACATCGCGGCGACCAGCCCGCCACGTTCGAGCAGCCAGTAGATCAGGGTCGCCGCGACCGAAAAGCCGAGCCAGACGAGCAAATAGCCCGCCGCGAAGGCCCCGCTCGGCGCGGGACGGGCGTCGCCGCCGGTCGCCTGGGCATGGCGGTGGACGCGCGCATGAAGCAGGATGGTCGGCGCCGCGCTCGGCGCCATCATCGCGACCATCATCGTCCACCACATCGCGAGCATCAGCGCCCAGGTCGCCCACGGCCAGGGCGCCGCGGCCATCGCCATGCCCGCCAGCCGGTGGGGAAACAAAGTGAGGCTGGTCATCGCCGCGGCGCTCATGCCGAGCCCGGCGCCGGTCGCGACGTGCAGCCAGGCGAGCGCGCAGAGCAGCGCCAGCCCGGTCGCGGCGATCAGCCGATCGCGTCTCAGCAGGCGTTCGAGCGCCGCCTCTCCGGCCATGCGCGGCTCAGGCCCGGACGACGCCATGATTGTTGAGGTGCAGCCGCGCGAATTGCCCGTAGCTGTCCTTCATCTCGACCTGCACCGGCCCGCGCGTGCGGCTCGTCGCGCTGCCGATCTCGGCGAGCGCATATTCGAAGCCCTCGGGCAGCACGATCTGCGCGCGTGTTTCGGCGCCGGTCGCCTTGTTGCGGATCGGCTCGCCGGTCGTCTCGACATAGTCGGGCACCACGATCCGGCCGCGGCGCGCATCGACGTCGATCTCGAGCGCGATGCGGGTGAACACCGGTGGGTTCATATGGCTGACCGTCGACGCATAGACCGCGAACATCGTCGCAAAGGGATCGGTGTCCTGCCCCGTCATGATCCGCAGCAGCGCTTCGCGCTGGCTTTCGTCGGCCGCCTCGTCGACAAAAGCGATCGCCTCGCCATTGCCTTCATGGATCGCCCCCGGCCATTTGAAGATCGCCGCGACCGACAGCCCGTCGAGGCGGGTCTGGCCATGATACCCCTCGTCGATTCGAATTCCCGCCACCGCATGGCAGTGGCCCTTGTCGGGCAGCGCATTGAACTGGCAGTTGCAGCCATATTCGCAGGTGCAATTGACCAGCTCGCAGCCCTTGATTTCCCACGGAGTCATATTGATGCCGCCTCTGTTGCGATGCGCGAGCATAGCCGATCCGCGCGGTCCGCGCCATGTCCGGCCGCGGGACTCCGGCAGCACCGGCTTATGTGAATAAGGCGTGACAGGCGCGGGTCGGTGTCCGATGGTGACGGCGCAACGCGCAGGCTGCAGGAACAGGCATGAACGGTATTGAAGACAAGGATTCGGCGCGCCGCGCAGGCGCGTCCGAGCGGATATTGCGAGCATTGGCGGCCGAGTTCCCGCGGCTGCACGACCGGCAGTCGTTCCTTGACAGCGCGTCGCTGCGCGAATGGTATGAAAAGGATGGGGCAGCGGGGCTGACCGACCATGAAAGGCAGGCGGTCGCCCGCGCGCTGACACGCATGATCGGCGACAACACCATCGCCGAAGTGCTGTGGCCGCGCGGCCATGCCGAAAAAATCCAGCTTCCCGAACAGGGGATGATCGCGGTTTCGGTCGATCTCGGCTCGCTGCGCGAGGAGCGGCTCGCCTGGGAGGGCCGCCGCGAAGGCGCCGAACCTTCGCAGGAACGCATCGTCACCGAAATCATCGCACGCTCGCGCAATTGGATCGAAGCGAATCTTGACGGCGGCAAGCTGCCGCTGCTGCTGACCAACGCGAGCATCATCCACGGATCGAACAATTTCGACATCCTGATCAGCGCGTCCTACCGCAACCCCTATAATCTGCTCCGCTACACGCGCGAGGTCGTCCAGATCGTCAGCCATGTCGCGGGCACGCACACGATGCTGGTCGCGCAGAATTACGGTTTTCCGAACTTCATGGCGGGCAAATAAGCCGCGCACGCACCGGCTGGCGTCTCGCCGGCGGCGCGACGATCAGCGCGAAGCCGTCCCCACCGCCTCTCCGACGCTGGCGAAGCCGTCCCGGTCGAGCAGCCGGAGCAACCCGCGGTTGATCCGCCGCGCCAGCCCGGGGCCCTCATAGACGAGCGCCGAATAGAGCTGGACAAGGCTCGCCCCGGCGCGGATCCGTGCATAGGCGTCCTCGGCGCTCGCGATCCCGCCCGCGGCGATCAGCGGCATCGCCCCGCCGGTGGCCTTGCGGAAATCAACCAGCCGCCGCTGCGCAAGATCGCGGAGCGGCGCGCCCGACAGTCCGCCCGCCTCGCCCGCATGGCGCGAGCGGAGCGGCGGACGCGCGATGGTGGTGTTCGAGACGATCAGCCCGTCGAGCCGGTGCGCGCCGGCGAGCTCGGCGATATCGTCGATGTCGGCGGGTTCGAGATCGGGCGCGACCTTGAGGAATATAGGCGGCCGGGAGGCTCCGGTCTCGGCGGTCTGCAGGGCCGCCGTCACCGCGCCGAGCAGGGCGTCGAGTGCGCCGCGATCCTGCAGCGCGCGCAGCCCGGGGGTGTTGGGGGAAGAGATGTTGATCGTGAGATAGCGGGCGACGCCCGCCATCACCTGGACGCCGTGCGCATAATCGGCAATCCGGTCGGCCGCGTCCTTGTTCGCACCGATATTGACCCCGAGGATTCCAGGCCGCGCGTTGCGCCGCAGCAGCCGTTCATGCGCCGCGGCCTGGCCACCATTGTTGAAGCCCATGCGGTTGATCACCGCCCGGTCCTCGACCAGCCGGAACAGCCGCGGGCGCGGATTGCCCGCCTGCGGAAAGGGGGTCAGCGTCCCGACTTCGACGAAGCCGAAGCCTAGCCCGAGCAACGCGTCGGGCGCCTGCGCATCCTTGTCGAACCCCGCGGCGAGGCCGACCGGATTGGGGAAATGCAGCCCCGCCACGCGGCTCGCGAGCCGCGGATCGTCGGCGGGCGGGCGCCGGCCAGGCTTGAGCCGGAGTGCGCGGATCGTCGCGCGGTGCGCGCGCTCGGCGTCGAGGGTGAAGAGCAGCGGACGAAGAACGGCGTAGATCGGCATGGGCATGCCCTAGAGATTTTTGCGGGACGCGCAAATCACCGGTTCCGCTCGGCCGTGATGCCGCGAAGGCCGGCATGCCGAAGAGTCGCCATTCCCTCCTTGACCTTCGCCGCCTGCACGCCCATCTGCCAATCGGATCGAATCAGTCCGATTGGAGCCCGATGCGTCTTTCCAGCCTTGCCGATTATGCGGTCGTGATGCTGTCTGCCGCGGCGCGCCATGCGCCCGGCGCACGGCTGACCGCGGCGATACTCGCCGAGGAGACCGGCGTGCCGCTGCCGACCGCGCAGAAGCTGATGGGCCGGCTCGCGCAGGCCGGGCTGCTCGCCTCGGCGCGCGGCGGCGGCGGCGGCGTGCGCCTCGCGCGCGACGCTGCGGCGATCAGCCTCGCGGACATCGTCGAAGCGGTCGAGGGTCCGATTGCGATGACCGCGTGCGTCGACGACCATCGCCATGATTGCGGGCTCGAAGGCGCGTGCCGGGTCAAGCCGCATTGGAGCGTGGTCAACGGCACGATCCGCAGCGCGCTCGACGGCGTGAGCCTTGCAATGCTGTCGCGCCCTTCTACGGGGGTGCCGGCATGAGCGACCTCCGCACCGAAAAGAATCGCGCCGCGCACGAGGCGGCGGCCAAAGCCTCGACCTATGAGTGGGGCTTCACCAGCGATATCGAGCAGGATTTCGCTCCCAAGGGGCTGTCCGAGGATATTGTCCGCTTCATCTCGGCCAAGAAGAACGAGCCCGAATGGATGCTCGAATGGCGGCTCAAGGCCTATCGTCACTGGCTGACGATGACCCCGCCCGACTGGGCGAAGCTCGACGTGCCTCCGATCGACTATCAGGACGCCTATTATTATGCCGCGCCCAAGGCCAGGCCGGCGCTGTCCTCGCTCGATGAGGTCGATCCCGAAATCCTGCGCGTCTATGAGAAGCTCGGCATCCCGATCGAGGAGCAGAAGGTGCTTGCCGGGGTCGAAGGCGCGCGCAAGGTCGCGGTCGACGCGGTGTTCGACAGCGTCTCGGTCGCCACCACCTTCCGCGCCGAGCTCGAACGCGCCGGGGTGATCTTCCGCTCGATCTCCGAGGCGATCCGCGAATATCCCGATCTGGTGCGCCAATGGCTCGGCAAGGTCGTGCCGATGCACGACAATTATTTCGCGACGCTCAATTGCGCGGTCTTTTCCGACGGCACCTTCGTCTACATTCCCGAGGGCGTGCGCTGCCCGATGGAATTGAGCACCTATTTCCGCATCAACGCCGAAAATACGGGCCAGTTCGAGCGCACGCTGATCGTCGCCGACAAGGGCAGCCATGTCTCCTATCTCGAGGGCTGCACCGCGCCGATGCGCGACGAGAACCAGCTCCACGCCGCAGTGGTCGAACTGGTCGCGCTCGACGACGCCGAAATCAAATATTCGACCGTTCAGAATTGGTATCCCGGCGATGCCGAGGGCAAGGGCGGCATCTATAATTTCGTCACCAAGCGCGCGCTGTGCCAGGGCCGCAACAGCAAGGTGAGCTGGACCCAGGTCGAGACCGGCTCGGCTATCACCTGGAAATATCCGAGCTGCGTGCTCGCGGGCGAGAACAGCGTCGGCGAATTCTATTCGGTAGCGGTGACCAACATCCGCCAGCAGGCCGACACCGGCACCAAGATGATCCATCTCGGCCGGAACAGCCGCTCGACGATCGTCTCGAAAGGCATCTCGGCGGGCAGGAGCAACAACACCTATCGCGGCCTCGTCCGCGTCGGCCCGACCGCCGAGAATGCGCGCAACCATACGCAGTGCGATTCGCTGCTGCTCGGCCATCAATGCGGCGCGCACACCGTGCCCTATATCGAGGTCAAGAATCCCTCGGCGCAGATCGAGCATGAGGCGACCACCTCGAAGATCAGCGACGACCAGCTCTTCTACGCGATGGCGCGCGGGCTCGACCAGGAAGCCGCGGTCGCCCTGATCGTCAACGGCTTCGCCAAGGAGGTGCTCCAGCAACTGCCGATGGAGTTCGCGGTCGAGGCGCAGAAGCTGCTGGGGATTTCGCTGGAGGGCTCGGTTGGCTGATCTCACCCCTCACGATCAGGATCGCCGCCTAGACTCCCCTCCCCTGAAGGGGAGGGGCAGCGCTGCTCCCTCTCCCCAACGGGGAGAGGGTCGGGGTGAGGGGGAGCGAGGCACAGCCGAGCGTCCTAGCTGGCGGTTCGGAAACCCTCACCCAACCCTCTCCCGGCGGGAGAGGGCTTTTGAGGTCCGGGAATTGATGGGTGTCCCACTGGGAGGACCGGCGGGATGATCGAGGGCGCGCTCGATCAAATACCCCGCCTCAGCCCCTCCCCTCGAGGGGAGGGGCTTGATCGGGAAGGCCGGACGCCATGAATGCAGTCCTCTGCTCTGGCATGTTCGCAAAGATGACGAATCATTGGGTGGAAGATTTTAACAGTGCTCCAGATTGATAACCTCCACGCCGAAGTCGACGGCAAGCCGATCCTCAAGGGGTTGTCGCTCGTCCTTAATCCGGGCGAGATCCATGCGATCATGGGTCCCAACGGCGCGGGCAAGTCGACGCTGTCCTATGTGCTGTCGGGCCGGCCCGGCTATGAGGTCACCGGGGGCAGCGTGACCTTCGACGGCGAGGACCTGCTCGACAAGGCGCCGCATGAGCGCGCCGCCGCCGGGCTGTTCCTCGGCTTCCAGTACCCGGTCGAGATACCGGGCGTCTCCAACCTTCAGTTCCTGCGCGAGGCGCTCAACGCCCAGCGCCGCATCCGCGGCGAGGAGCCGCTGTCGGGCGGTGATTTCCTCAAGCGCGCCAAGGCCCAGGCCGACGCGCTCGGGCTGAGCATGGACATGCTCAAGCGGCCGGTGAACGTCGGTTTTTCGGGCGGCGAGAAGAAGCGCAACGAGATGGTGCAGATGGGGATCATCGATCCCAGGCTCGCGATCCTCGACGAGACCGATTCGGGGCTCGACATCGACGCGTTGCGCACCGTCGGCCACGGCATCAACAGCATCATGCGCAAGCCCGACAAGGCCGTGCTGCTGATCACCCATTATCAGCGGCTGCTCGACTATGTGAAACCCGATTTCGTCCATGTCCTCGCGGGCGGGCGCATCGTCCGCACCGGTGGCGCCGAACTCGCCCACGAGCTCGAGCGCGAAGGTTATGGGGCGATCGCAGCGTGAGGCCCATAATCCCATTCTATCCCTTCCCTTCCCCCTCGCTCGCAAGGGCGGGGCTTATATGAGTTCGCTCGCCCTCCCCTCCGCCCGTGAGGAAGCCTGGCGCTGGTCCGATCTGTCGGCGTTGCCGGGGCTGTGCGATGCGCCGCCGACGGGAGTCGCTGGCGAGCCGCACTGGATCGGCGACGGGCCGCGCCTGCTGTTCGTCGACGGCAAGTTCGACGCGGGCCGCAGCCGGCCCGGCCCGGTTCGCGTCGGGCCGACCGAGGCCGCGTCCGATCATCCGCTGGCCAGGCTCGCGACCGGATCCGGCTGGACGCTGTCGCTCGGCGTCGACGCCGCCACCCCGCCCGGCGCGGTCGAGATCGTCCATATCGCGACCGGCGGCGCCAGCCATCTTCCCGCACGGATCGTGATGGCCGAGGATGCGCAGGCGAGCATCGTCGAAACCTATATCGGCGACGGCTGGGCCAATCGGTTGACGCTGATCGAGCTCGGCCATGCGGCCCGACTGATGCGCGCGATCCGCATCGGCCAGACGAGCGGCTTCACGTCGCTGCGCGACGAGGCGCGGCTGGGACAGGGGGCGAGCCTCGTCACCACCGTGCTCGGCGCGGGCCGGGGCGGCAGCCGGATTGACGCCGCGATCATCCTCGACGGGCCGGGGGCCTTCGCCGAACATGGCGGCGCGCTGCTCGCCCGCGACAGCCAGCGCCACGAGGCGGCGATCGTCGTGCGCCACGCGCAGCCGCGCGGCACCAGCCGCCAGCTGTGGCGCGCGGTGGCCGACGACCGGGCGGTGACGAGCATGGCGGCGCGGGTGGAGGTGGCGCGCGACGCGCAGAAGACCGACGGCGAACAGTCGCTGCGCGGGTTGATGCTCAAGCGCTCTGCGACGGTGAATCTCAAGCCCGAGCTCGAGATCTTCGCCGACGACGTCAAATGCGCGCATGGCGCGACCGTCGGCGAGCTCGATGCGCAGGCGCTGTTCTACATGACCTCACGCGGGATCAGCCCCGATCGGGCGAAAGCGCTGCTGACTCGCGCGTTCATCGCCGACGCACTGGCGCGGATCGGCGACGAGCCCGTGCGCGAGGCGTTCCAGGCCGAGGCCGAGCGCTGGCTGGAGGCGCAAGGATGAGTGGCGCGAAACACCTTCTTTTCCCGAGCGGGGAGAGAGCTTTCAGGGCGGACTTCCCTGCTATTCCCGAGGGGTGGCATTATCTCGACAGCGCGGCGACCGCGCAGAAGCCGCGCACCGTGATCGAGGCGATCGATCAGGCCTATGGCCGCGACTACGCGACCGTGCACCGCGGCGTCTATCGCCGCTCGGCCGATATGACGATCGCCTATGAGGCCGCGCGCCAGCGCGTCGCCCGCTTTCTCAACGCGCACAGCTCGGACGAGGTGGTGTTCGTGCGCGGCGCGACCGAGGCGATCAACCTCGTCGCGCAGAGCTGGGGGGTCGCCAATCTCAAGCCCGGCGACCATATCCTGCTGTCGAAACTCGAGCATCATTCGAACATCGTCCCCTGGCAACTGATCCAGGAGCGCACCGGGGTCGCGATCGACGTCTGCCCGCTGACCGCGGACGGCCGGATCGACCTCGACGCAGCGCAGGCCATGCTCACCGAGCGTCACAAGCTCGTCGCCTTCGCGCATGTCTCGAACGTGCTCGGCTCGGTGCTCGACGCGCGGCGCGCGACCGAGCTTGCGCATGCGGTCGGCGCGAAGATCCTGATCGACGGCTGCCAGGCGGTGCCGCGGATTGGCGCCGACGTGCGGGCGATTGGCTGCGATTTCTATGCCTTTTCGGGGCACAAGCTCTACGGCCCGACCGGAATCGGCGTGCTGTGGGCGCGCGGCGAGATATTGAATGCGATGCCGCCCTGGCAAGGCGGCGGATCGATGATCGATAAGGTGACCTTCGCGAAGACGACCTGGGCGCCGGCGCCGCAACGCTTCGAGGCGGGCACCCCGAACATCGTCGGCGCACTCGGGCTCCACGCCGCGATCGACTATGTCGAGGCGATCGGGCTGCCCGCAATCCATGCGCATGAGACGGCGCTGGTCGCGCAGACGCGCGCGGCGCTGTCGGCGGTCAACAGCGTGCGGCTGTTCGGCCCCGATGATGCGGCCGGGATCGTCTCCTTCGCGATCGAGGGGGTTCATCCGCACGATATCGGCACCATATTGGACGAGGACGACGTCGCGATCAGGGCCGGGCATCATTGCGCGCAGCCGCTGATGGAGCATCTCGACATCCCGGCCACGGCGCGCGCGAGCTTCGGCATTTATAATGACGACGGCGACGTCGCCGCGCTGGTGCGGGGAATCGAACGGGTGACACGGATTTTCGGATGATGCCAAATAGCGAGCAAGAGCGCGTGAAGGACACGGGAAAGATCGAGGTCGAGGAGGTCGCCGCGGTGGCGCCCCCGCCCAAGGCGCGGGTCGATCTGGCGGACCAGCCCGATGCGGGCCGCCAGCCCGATTATCTGGAGGGTTTCCTCACGCAAAAGCCGGCCATGGTCGGCGCGGGCGAGCCGGGCGGTGATCTCTACGAAGGCGTGCTCGACGCGCTCAAGGAAATTTACGACCCCGAGATCCCGGTCAACATCTACGAGCTCGGGCTGATCTATGGAGTCGACATCACGCAGGACGGCCATGTCGTCGTGACGATGACGCTGACCACGCCGCATTGTCCGGTCGCCGAATCGATGCCCGGCGAGGTCGAGCTGCGCGTCGGCGCGGTGCCGGGCGTCGGATCGGCCGAGGTCAACCTCGTCTGGGATCCCCCCTGGGATCCGGCGAAAATGTCCGACGAAGCGAAGCTGGAACTGGGGATGTTGTAAGAATCCCCTCCCCTCAGGCGAGGGGTTTTGGAGACGAATGATGAGTGACGTGAAAGCCCGCGCGCGCCCTGCCGCGCTGATCCTGATGCCGTCGGCCGAGGCGCGCATCGCGCAGCTGATGGCGAGCGCCCCCGCCGGCGCGATCGGCGTCAAGCTGTCGACCCCGCGCCGCGGCTGTTCGGGGCTCGCTTATTCGGTCGACTATGTCACCGCGGCCGATCCGTTCGACGAGAAGATCGAGACGCCGGGCGGCGATTTCTATGTCGACGGCGGATCGTTGCTCTATCTGATCGGATCGACGATGGATTGGGTCGAGGACGATTTCGCGGCGGGCTTCGTCTTCCAGAACCCCAACGCCAAGGGCAGCTGCGGCTGCGGCGAGAGCTTCACGGTATAAGCGCCCGGCAGGACGGTTGCCTCGCCCTTCCGCAGCGTCTACTCGCCGCGCCATGCTTGGCGCACTCGGACATATCGACGCCTGGATCTTCGATCTGGACAACACGCTCTATCCGGCGTCGGCGGACCTGTTCGGGCTGATCGACGCGCGGATGGGGCTCTATGTCCAGCGGCTGCTCGGCGTCGACGCCGAGGAGGCCTATGCGATCCAGAAGCGGCTGTTCCGCGAGCACGGGACCACGCTGTCAGGGCTGATGCGCAACCATGAGATCGATCCGCACGAATTTCTCGCCTTCGTCCATGATATCGAGATGGATGCGCTGGCCGAGGATCGGCGGCTGGTCGAGGCGGTCGCCAAGCTGCCTGGCCGCAAGCTGATCTTCACCAATGGCGATGCGCTCTACGCGGGGCGCGTGCTCGAGCGGCTCGGGCTGTCGAAAAGCTTTGAGGCGATCCACGATATCCACGCTTGCGCCTATCAACCCAAGCCGCACCTCGCGAGCTACGAGACGATGGTCAAGGCGTTTGGCATCGATCCTGCCACCTCGCTGTTCGTGGAGGACATGGCGCGCAACCTCAAGCCCGCCAAGGCGATCGGCATGACCACGGTGTGGGTGAACAACGGCTCCGAGTTCGGCAGCCATGACGCCGATGCGAGCTTCATCGATTATGAGATCCATGACGTCGGCCAATGGCTGCACGAAATCACAGGGGGATTGGAATGAGCGGCGATCTTCAAGCGACGATCGAACAGGCGTGGGATGAGCGCGACGGCATCGGCTTCGCGACCAAGGGCGCAGTCCGTGATGCGGTCGAGACCGCACTCGCGATGCTCGATTCCGGCGAGCGCCGCGTCGCCGAGAAAGCCGCGTCGCAGGATGGCAAGAGCGTCTGGACCGTCAATCAATGGCTCAAAAAGGCGGTTCTTCTCTCGTTCCGGCTTAACGACATGGCGCTGATCCCCGGCCCCGGAGGCGCGAGCTGGTGGGATAAGGTACCCTCCAAATTCGCCGGCTGGGGCGAGAGCGAGTTCCGCGCCGCGGGCTTCCGCGCGGTGCCCGGATCGATCGTGCGGCGCGGCGCGCATATCGCCAAGGGCGCGGTGCTGATGCCGAGCTTCGTCAATCTGGGCGCCTTCGTCGACGAGGGCACGATGGTCGACGCCTGGGCGACGGTCGGCAGCTGCGCCCAGATCGGCAAAAATGTCCACCTGTCGGGCGGGGTCGGCATTGGCGGAGTGCTCGAGCCGCTTCAGGCGGGCCCTGTGGTGATCGAGGATAATTGC
>Ga0105248_10002304_pt1 | contig 21144 bp, 11 predicted proteins | sample KBSS34metaG_FD_81524 | JGI IMG/M metagenome (GOLD analysis project Ga0105248, IMG submission 81524) | Switchgrass rhizosphere microbial communities from Kellogg Biological Station, Michigan, USA - KBS S3-4 metaG | ecosystem: Host-associated > Plants > Roots > Rhizosphere > Soil | place...
AGCAAAGGGCTTGCCGGTTGTAGGGTCGATGATCGGCACAGTAAATTGCGCATTACCATCGGAGCTGTAGCTGCCACCCTTCCAGGCATCCAGAGGTGTCGTTCCAGAGACCGCCGGATCTACAGAAAGGCGGGTTCCTTCATAGGTTGCAAAGAAGAAAGTCTTATCTTTGTAGATCGGACCGCCAAAGGATCCTCCAAAGAGCTTGGTCTGTCCAGCTGCAGTGATCGTGGGAGTTCCCGGAACATAGTTGAAGTTGTACTGTGGTGCATTCCATTTGTTGTTGCGGTAGAAAATAAACGCTCCACCGTGGAATTGCTTAGCGCCGCCGCGTGTCGACAAAAGGATCTGTCCGCCATTCCTACGTCCAAATTCCGCGGGTGCCTCGCCCGTTAGGATACGAAATTCCTGTATGGCATCAAGCGATGGTCGGACTGTGGGCTGGCCTGTAGTCCAGTCATTGTCGTCGGAACCGTCGAGAAGATAATTGTTGTTCGAAGACGGAATACCCGCGACGACAAAGCCTCCGCGATTGGCCAGGCTATCGCCTGCAGGCGTGGGGCTGACGTTGGGATTGAGCTGTGCCATCTGCCAGAAGTTCCGGTTATTCGTCGGCAGTTCTTTCAATTTTTGCGTATCGAGCAGCGACCCGTTGACCGAATCTTCGGTCTGCAAAAGGATAGCCGTGGAATTCACCTGAACCTGCTGGGCTACCGTGCCAACCGTAAGCGTGGCATCCACGCGGGCCTGCTGGTCCACATTGAGAATAATGCCGGTAAATTTGCTTGGGTCAAATCCGGGCTGCGTGATGGTCAGGGTGTAAGACGCAGGAGGCAATTGGAGAACCACATAGTCTCCGTTGCTATTCGTAGTCGTTGTATGCGCTATGCCCGTCTCTGTACTCTCGACGACTACGGTAGCTCCAACAACGATGGAGCCAGCTGCATCATGCACTGTTCCGCGCAGCGTTGCAGAGATGTTCTGTCCTCTTACTGTGGATACCAGAGAAACGATCAACAGGATGAATAGGCTTAAATTGCGATGTTTCATAAAGCAGGCTTTCCTTTCAAGTTGGCACTCCCAAGGGAGACAGTTTGCAATTCGTAGTTTCGTGTCCGCTTGTCATTTGGTGCGGACATCGTTTGCTGTTGAAAATCGATGGCATGGGACAACAACTCGATGCTTGCGTCATTTCTGCTTACTCTCCTGTGAGACTTCAGGCTGTGCCTGAGTTGTGGCTGAGGTGGGTTTTTCTACTTTTGCTGTCGCTACAGCCTTGTCTTCTTTCGGCGGTACGACGCACTCGTTGGATCGGCAGTTGTGCGAATTCACTGAGCCCTTTTGCTCCAGCAGAGCCACAGTCTCAGGATGAACCATGGCGTGTTCAAAGAGTCCGTTGGCAAAATCCGCAACTGTGTCTCCATCTTTTGTCCTGGCATGAATATCTGCACCTAGTGATAGGAGATAATTTGCCATTTCGTTGTCACCGCGAAAAGCAGCACCATGAAGGGCCGTGTAGCCCTTGGCATCCGTAGCTTTCAGATCGGCGCCATGATCGAGGCAAAATTTCACAGCATCGAGCCGAGCGTACGGCGCATTGCTGGTCCAATAGGCAGCCCAACCTATTCCGGCCGCTGCCATCAAGGGTGTATCGCCACTCGCGGTCTTCAGATTGGGATCGGCTCCGTTCTCCACAAGAAGCCTCATCGCGGCCAGGTCGGAAGCTAACGAAGCACGCAGAAATGGAGTTGCACCGTCCAGCTCAAACCATGTTTCATCGTTGGCAAAGACCCTGTACCATAGCTTCTTTTTGATCACCGCATTGGGGTCGGCTCCGTGTGCGAGCAACGCCTTCGCAAGATCCAGATACGGTATATGTTCACGAGAGACAACCGGCTGCGGATACCAAGTGTGAGGGGCCCATTGCACATCGAGCAGCACATACAAAGGCGCGACGCCATCGGTCGTAGCCAGCTTTGGATTAGCACCTCGATCGAGCAGTAGTTTTGCAAGATCGTAGTGCCCGTTGATAAGCGCCAATATCAGCGGCGTTGCGTGATCGGTGCCGCTAGTCTGGTTAACGTCATCATGTGCATCGAGCAACGCCTTGACAGCTGCTTGCTGGCCATCGCGGGCAGCGATCAGGAGAGCGGTCATGCCTCCTATCTGTAGCGTGCCGTAGACACGTTTCTTACGGTCGGCCGCTGTAAAGCCGTAAGCATCTTTGGTCTTATCGTCGGGCTTCGCTGCAGGCTTATCCGCGTTTTCGCCTTTATCGGAATCGCCCTTATCAGCTTTGCTCGATTCCTTGTTAACACCGCCGCTGTCTGCCGGTTTGTCCGCGGATCCTGATGCGTTCGAAGCATGCGCCGGTGCGCCTGCTTCCGTCGGCTTTTTGTCGTCCTGCACTTCTCCGTTGACGCCGAGTGTGACACGCTCGAGCTTGCTGATCGATGTGACAGTCTTCGGGTCTGCACCCCTGCTCAAGAGCAGCCTTACAACCTCGCCGCGATCGTGTGACGCCGCAAACATCAGAGGCGTCTCGCCAAAGGTTTTATCGCGGGAGTTCACATCCGCGCCTTGGGCCAGCAGCAGATCGACCGCGCCTGTACTGCCGGAGGCGGATGCAATCATAAGCGGGGTCGTTCCCAGTTCATTCGTCGCGCCGACATTGGCGCCAGCCTTTAGCAAAACCTCGATCAGCGCAGAATCGCCAGTCTCCGCAGCCATATGCAGCGGCGTGACACCACGCACGCGGGTGCGAGCATTGGGGTCAGCTCCGGCGTGAATCAGCGCCTTTGCAAGTGCAACGTTGTCGTTATACGCAGCCCAATGTAAAACCGTTGTTCCATCAGCTTGCGCCGCTTTTGCAGACGCACTCTTTTTCAGCAGAAGCAGTGCTTGAGACGAGTCATCCTGCTCGGCGGCACGGAGAAGCTGCGCATCGAGTTTGGCTGACTCGCGCAAGAGAGCATGTGGCCGCTCCGCCGTGGAGCGTACGCCAGGCGTGCTCGATGCAAATGCGAAGGCGCCCGCCATAATCAGCAAAATAATCCCGGTCGCTAATGGAATGTATGCGTTATGTCTCTTCATAGTTTTCAAGCCTGAGTGAATCAAATTGCAAGTTCCCCTGTGCTGTCGCCTATACTTGGCGTCTCAACGCCCAGCCGCCTTAACAGCGTCAGATATGTGTTTGCCGTTGGCGTGCCTTCGGGTGTCTTGAGATGGAGATTGCCTTTGAATGCACCATTTCCATGGCCTGCGAGTAGCATCGGAACCCGCTTATGGTTATGCACATTTGAGTCGCCCATAGGACTGCCATAAAGAACGACCGAGTGATCGAGTAGATTCCCGTCGCCGTCGGGAGTGTTCTTGAGCCGCTCCAGGAAGTAAGCAACGAGCGAAACATGGTAGTGGTTGATCTTGGCGAATTCAGCTATCTTTGCTGGGCTCTCACCATGATGCGACGCAGAATGGAAAGGCGCAGTAACACCGGCTCCGGTGAATACCCGCTGACTCACATCGCGGCTTAGCTTGAAGGACGAGACGCGTGTCGTATCCGTCATGAAGGCCAACACCTGCAAGTCGAACATGAGCTTGACGTGATCCTCGTACGACTCAGGGATACCAAGAGGTGCGGCGGGTAGCGCAGCCCCGCCAGTGTGTTGGTTGTAACGCTCTACGTTTTGAATGCGACGCTCCAGCTCTCGAACGTCTGTGAGGTATTCATCGAGCCGCGACTTATCAGCGGCAGTCAAAGAGCTCGAAAGCCGCGCAACATCGGCGACGATGCCATCGAGAATGCTGCGCTCAACGCCACGTCTTGCCGCACGCTCTTGAGCTGTAGCACCATCTCCAAATAGCCGTTCAAACGCAGCGCGAGGATCGCGAGTCATGGGCAGTGGTTCCGTCGGAGAGGCCCAACTGATGGTGTCGGAATACACGCATGCGTAGCCGTAAGCGCACGCTCCGGTCGAGTCGACGTCCTCTACGCATAGCTGCAGCGAAGGCAGCGGTGTCTGCTGTCCAAAACGCTGTGCATAGATCTGATCGATCGAGGTGCCTGCGTGAATATCCGAGCCTTCTGTCATGCGCGGATGCGAGGCCGTAAGATACGCTGCGCTGGAGCGGAAATGATCTCCGCCCTCTTCATGTGGCGAAAAGGCTCCAGCGGCATTTAAGTCTGTTCCTGAGACGATCGTCAAGTAGTCCCGCAGTTTGGTGAGCGGTTCCAGCGTCGGAGTCATCTCGAAATCTGCGCCCTCTTTGACAGGCGACCAGTAGTGTTTGTTGGTGCCGTCCATAGTGCTGCCCGCGGCTCCGTGGACGATTTCGAGGCAGGCCAGGCGGGTCTTCGTCGATGCTGCTGAAGCCGCGATTGGCGCGAGCGCCGGAATCATCGCATCGAGCAGCGGCAGTCCCAATGCGACACCCGCATTCTTCAGCAAAGTCCTTCGAGATAGGTGTCTTCCAGTAACAAACACTGCGATACGCTCCTGAGAATTGTGCTTCAACGCATCTCTATGCGTTGCGAGCTGAAGTGAGCCTTGCTTGGCTCGAAGCCGGTCTCCCATAAGTGCAAGGAAAGTCGGATATGCCGGGATTTTTCCTGATGTTGTGTCACGTCCGGGTGAGCGTGAATCGATTTCCAGTAGTGGCTATTGGTATCGGCAACAACAACTCGGTCGCATCAGAGCGATGCGGTACATGCACATGGCGCAGCCTGAACCTGCCTGCTGCTTGCGTGATGAATTGGGGTTATTCATCGCGATTCTCCCAGCGGCTGCACAGGTTTGGCAGTCAACAGCTCATGCTCCCGCGCATTGCTAGCTGGCGCCTCATGCGAGATGCCAGCGTTGAGCTGAGGTGTTTTGCTGGCTGGAGCGACGGGGATGCTTCGATCCAGAAATCCCGGGCTCTCTACGATACCGAGGACAAATTCAGAAAAGCGATAGTCATGTTGTCCGGCCCGATGAACAATCGCGCGGACCTGGGGAAGATCGCGATAATCCGTAACGCGGCCAAGCCCGTATGTGTATAGATTTTCAGCGAAGGTCTGTAAAAACGCATCGCGATGACGAAGTATTCCGTTGCGCAGATCGGCTGGTCCATGCAGCGGCGTACCGTCAAAAAGCGTGCCTGCTGGATCGATCTTGACGCCATCGTCGGCATCGCGCCAGGCTCCAGTCGGATCGTAGTTTTCGAGCGAAAAGCCAATCGGATCGATCACTCGATGGCAACTTGCGCATGCGGGATTTTTGCGGTGCTCTTCCATCCTCTGGCGCACGCTCTGCGCTGTGGTTAGATCTGCAGCTTCAAGTAGAGCTGGAATATTTGGTGGCGGTGGAGGAGGCGCACTACCCAGCAGCACCTGCATCACCCACTTGCCGCGCGTTACAGGAGCGGTGCGATTGGCAGTAGAGGTAAGCGTGAGGATGCTTGCCTGTCCCAATAGACCGAGGCGGTTTTCGTCCGTGATCTCAACCCTCCGGAACCGGTTGCCGAGCACGTTGGGAATACCGTAGTGCTTGGCCAGCCGCTCGTCCACAAACGTGTACCTTGAGGTCAGTAGATCGAGAACATTGCGATCTCCGCGAGCGATATCGTCGAAGAGCAACTCCGTCTCGTGACGCATGGACTGCGCCAGATTCCGGTCAAAGTTTGGAAACTGATACGGGTCGGGCAAAACATCATCGAGATTTTTGAGATTGAGCCACTGCACCGCGAAGTTGGTCGCCAGTGTCTTCGAGCGGCGATCCGCGAGCATTCGCCGCGTTTCGCGTTCAAGTACCTGCTTTTGGTGTAGTGTGCCGCTGCTCGCTACGCGCAACAGTTGCGCATCCGGCGGAGCGCTCCAGAGGAAATATGCGAGCCGCGAAGCAAGCTCCAGATCTCCGATCGCGTGATTCTGTCCGGCATGCAAATTGGCAGGGAGTTTTTCAAAGCGGAAGATGAACTGCGGATTCGCAAGGATAGCCTGTAGCGAGGCTCGAATCCCCTCATCGAAATCTGCACCCTCAGCCCGACGTTGGTTATAGATGCGCACAATCGCATCTACATCCTCAGAGCGAGCCGGTCTGCGGTACGCGCGCTGAACCAGGCTTGCAACTATCGTTCGCGCTGCCGCTGCCTCATCGGCAGTCCGCGCAGGATACACCGTAAACACCTTGTCGCGGCTTGCTGTTTCAGAGATGCCAGTGACATGATTGGGGCCGATAATCGACAGTCCGCGCAGATGAACGAGGGTAGTCAAGCCAGGCAGATTGGCGACGTTTACGTCGATCAGGCTTTGTTCATACGGCTGCACTTCGTCTTGAACTGTTCCGTCCGATCGCTTGAGAAAAGCTGCGGAGACAACCTGCTGACCAGCCTTGATATGCACTGGCGGAGTGCGAAGATCATCTGTGTCTTTGAACTTGGGATTGACGTCGATCACAGCAACCCGCTCGCCGTTGATGGCGATCTCTAACTGCTGTCCCTTAGCCTGCGTCTGCCCAAACAGATAGCCCTGCTGATGGGTGTAAAACGCCACCTTGAAAACATAGTCACCATCGGCCGGAAAGGTGTGAACAAGCGCAACGCCGCCACGCGTGCCGAACGGCGCGCCCTCGACATGGCGAGTCTGGGAGATGACCCGCGGAATCATGTACGTGGACATCGTCGGCGAGGCGTGAGGATCGCCGATAGCCTCGCGGCTTATCTTGCCGGCAGCGGATACATACGCCTCCAGCAGCGCCGGTGAAACCGTCAGCACATCAGCCATATTGTTGAAGCCGTGGCTCATATCGTCGGCAGGGAGCAATGCGGATGTATCGACATCGAGATCCAGAAGGGCTTTTACCGAGTTCGCATATTCAACGCGATTCAGCCGGTGCAAGGGCGTAAAACCTGCGTAAGGATGCGCGGCCGCCGCTACGTCGATGCGCTGCTCTAATGTAGCCGCCAGAGTGCTTAGCTCTGCATCCGACGGGCGCGATCTGCCAGGTGGAGGCATCATTCCCGCGCGCAATTTACGAACGATCCTCTCAGCGGTCTCAGGATTTTTTTCAGGATGTTGCAGGTCAAAGCTTTCGAGAGACAAGCCTCCCGTGTGCTGATCGTCGCTATGGCAACTCGCGCAATAGCGATCCACGAGCACGGCCGCATTTGCACCCTCCGCCGAGCGCTTTTGAGACTGAGGCTTATGGGCCTGAGACTGCAGCGCTGCCGGGCAGCAATAAGGCGATAAGGATCGTCGAAGCCAGTTGCAGCGGCGCACAGGCGCGCTGGTTCAATAGCTCTATGTCGGTAAATCGAAGGAAACTCAAGGCTGACCCTAGTCCGGTTGGCATCAGACCGGAAGCTGCCCGCAGGGCAATGGTGGCAAAAGACAACTCAACGCTGAACGCGCGAATTGACTCAACAGTGCCGAAACTGCGGAAGATCGTTTAGTGGAATCAGAGAAGAAGAGAGCTTTTGGAGGGAATCAACAACAACGCATTCGTGCTTCTCGTTCGTTGAACGAGGAGCAGAGCCGAGCCATCACTGGGAGATGCGTAGACATGTTGATCTCTATCAGGGTTATCACCACTCCCGGGCGCTGTCAAGTTAAACAGAGAATACTTTGCCCTATTGAACGAGCCGTACAGGCTGTGCAGTTGATTCAGCCAGCCTTCGCGGCCATGAGCCTTTTGCAATCGAGAACCTTGTTGTATTTCCCCATTACTATCAAAGATTTACAATTCTCCATCCGTTGCATATCCGCTCCTGACGCATGGCTCTTGCTTGCTTTAGACGACCGATTTCCGCATCGATTTACGCAATTGCATTTTTCAATTTTTTATAGACTCTGAGCCTGCTCTCCGCTTACGCGGCCGACTCTCCGCGGCGGCGACTCGCACCGGAACAGCCGCCCTAACATCACCCATTTTGGCTACGATCGCAGCGAACGAATATTCTCGTATTTGTGACATAACGCGAATCTATATTCTTCCTCGGTTTTATCGCCTTTATCTTGATTACAGCCCAGACAACAAAGAACGAGATTCTGTCTGGAGGTTTTGTGTCCCCCTCTTGATTTGGGCGTCTTATGGTCGAGTGTCGCGCTGTTCCTGAGCCGATTGTCATCAGGCCGGAGCACGATCAGACAGCGGCAATAGTAGCAAGTTTTGTCTGCGGCAAACATCTCCTCACGGATTCTTGCCATTATCCCTTTTGCTTTTCTCGGAGAAGGAGGCTTGCGGTGCATAGGAGAAGTATCGCCGATTCTTCAAGGGATGATGGCCAATCGTCCTCAGCGTCGTCCTCAAAAAGGATCTGTGCTTAGAAGGCTATATCGACAGCGGTGGCCGGTTCATCAACAGGTTGCTTCGGACAGTCTGTCGCAAAATCTGTTCCAGGTGCCGGGCTGCCCTTCGATACGTTTCCGACCGGGTCGTTGTCACCGCGACTTCGGGCAGTCTGATCAGAAGACTTAGCAAAAACAACATGCAACTCATCCTAGAAGGGACCGGGAGACATCGTGATTAGATCGGAGGCGTTTTGGCGAGGCCCGGCAGTGGATACAGGAACTGATCTCTTACTGTCCGCTGCTGGCGTCTGTTGATCTGCTATCGAGTACAGTTCCTACGAGATCGCCGAGTTGCCTCGCTGTGAACTGATTGCCTTCAAGATTTGCGGCGAGGCGGCCTTCGCGATTGATGATGACTGTGTGAAAAGAGTGGATGAGGAAGCCCTCATCGTTCCAAAAATTCATGCCGAAGGCAGCTGCGACCTCCCTCACGCTTGCGAGCGGGCCAGTAAGGAAGTGCCAGGTTGCTGGATCGGCTTTCCATGTATCGGCGTATCGCTCTAGAGCCTTGCCCTGGTCGTTGTCAGGATCGATGACGACGGTGACGAGTACCAGTTCACTTCCCGTACGATCATGAAATCGGCGGCTGAGTTGGGCCAGATTGTTCGAAAGCTTGAAGCAGTAGTTGGGATTAGGACATCGGGAGTAGGTAAAGGTCAAGGCTACGACCTTACCTCGAAACTGCTTTAGGTTTGCCTGTTGATGCGTCTGATCGGTGAGAGTGAAGTCCGGCACAAGCTGGCCGATCGGAACAACTTTATCCATGGCGGACCGATCAAGGGCCCGATGTAGAAGCGTGAGTCGCGCTGCCTCTGTTGGCTCCGATTCATTGTTGGCTGTCGCGACGGCATGAATATCCTCTGCATAGGTATCGCGGTCTTGCTCGACCATGGTGAAGCGTACCGTTGTGCCGGGGTGCATGGTATTGAGAACCGTAGAATCGTGCACCAGAAAGGGCATTTCCATTGCTTCCATATAGCCGGGGATTGGATCGCATGAGACAAGAATCGAATGCTGCAGCGGATCGATTTGCAATAAAACTCCTTGCACCACGTGACTGTTCACAGCTGAAGCCTCAAGGGTCGTCAATAAAGAGAGGACACTTGTCAGAAGCATTCTACGTAAAATCATTTGTCGTCCCTTTCCGATTGAGTTGCTGGTGCCGGTGTTAGCTTGACCCGTGAATGTGCAGAGGCCACAGACATAGTTGACGAAGCACTTCCACCGATACGAAATGGATGCCGTTCCAGCTTTGCGTATGTGGTAGCGAATTCCTTAATCTCGATGTACTGGTTCTTTCCGATTCCCGCAAAGTGTTGTTGTGTACCGGTAGCAGGCCAGAAGATATCGAGTGCCGTCACATGAGCGTTATGCCCGAGACCGATGTGTTGCTCCAAGGGATTGCCACCAAAGGAGCTATTGCCTCCGACAGTCCGATAGATCGAACGTGGAGTCTCGGTTCCATCCTGCACTGTGACGTGAATCTCTGCGCCGACTGCGGAGCGAGTACTCTTGACTCCCACCAGTCGCACGTTGAGCCAATCGTTGTCGTTGCCTGGGTTTTCAAAGACACGCATTGCATGGGCATCCGATGGAATGGCTCCGCCAATCTGGGCCACGATATCTTGCACACCGCGTCGACTCAGGTCTGCAAAAGCGATGCCATGGCCTTTGTGCAGTTCACCCGTTCCAGAAGACTGCGTGATGTCTACGAAGGATTTGCCTTCCTTGTTTCTCAGCAGCACATGCGGCAGTAGTGCTGTGAAGGATGGTTGTCCTGAACCAAGGTAGATGTCGAGGTAACCGTCGTTATCCACGTCGCCAAAGTTGGAGCCCATAGGCATGAAGACTTTATCGAGGCCGACCTTGGCGGTCACATCTTCAAAGGTTCCGTCATGCTTGTTGCGATAGAGCTTGAGCGTCTCGGCATTGTGCGGACGACCTACGTACGTATTGAGAGTCTCGTCGATCGCGGGTAGATAACCGACGGCAAAGAGGTCAGGCCAGCCGACGTTGTCATAGTCAAAAAACCATGTAGCAAAGCCATAAGCAGGAGACTGGACGCCAGCCTGCCGTGCTACCTCTGTAAAGGTAAGATTACCGTTGTTGTGATAAAGCCGGTTCTCTCCGCCTCGATTGGAAAGATAGAGGTCGACGTAGCCGTCATGGTCGTAGTCGGCAGCGGTGACTCCTTTGGCAAAGGCTGTTTCGGCGATTCCGGAAGATACACCGATCTCGGTAAAAGTGCCGTCGCCGTTGTTATGATAAAGCTGCGCAGGCGAGTTTTCATTGCCTACGAATAAGTCGAGATTGCCATCGTTATCGATGTCTGCCCAGACTGCGGTCTGGGTAGCAGTGATGCTTGCTTCAAGACCGCTCTCCTTCGTAACGTCGCTGAAGGTGCCGTTGCAGTTGTTGCGCAGCAGAGACTTGCGCTCTGGGAACTCCCAGCCTCCACGCAGAACAAGCAGATCCATGCAACCGTCGTTGTTGTAGTCGGTCTGCACCAGATTGAGGCCGCCAAGCTGGCCCAGTACTCCAGCCTGCTCCGAGCGGTCGCTGAATGTGCCGTCACCATTGTTGTGGAAGTAGTGGAGTGGATCACAGACATTGTTACTCGAAACCATGACGTCGAGTAGTCCGTCATTATCGAAGTCATCTACGATGACTCCGCCAGCTTGCCGAAAGATGTTGAGACCTGCAGCGGGAGCTACATCGACGAAACGCCCGATGCTCTCTTTTGATTGAAAGTCGCTTTCAAGAATTCTGTAAGCAGCCGGCACACCGGACGGGTACTGGCCTAACGTCATATACGAGAGATTCAGCAACCACTTCACTTCCAGATCGTCCGGACGGCCTTCAAGGTACTTCAAAAAATATTGGATGGCTTGCTTCGATTCATTGGTCCGCTTGTAGCTTGCGTGCGGCCGGATTGGAGGAAAGATATCGAGGTCGCTCGAATCACGATAGGCCCCGTTTTCCATCTCGGACAGGTGAAGATATGAGACGCCGAGACTCTCTTCAAGATTGGGCAGCCGACCTGGAGTATCCGTGCTCGCAAGCTGGTAAGCTGTTTTCCATTCGGCGATCGATTTTTCCATATCGCCGTTGTAGGCATGGATCTGAGCAAGAGTGGAGTGGACCGTGCCGAGATCGACTTGCGATCCCGCTGCTGCCAGGCTTGGATCATTCGGATCGGAGAAGCGATTCAGCGTGCTGATCGCTGAGGACAACGACTTTTTGCGAAGCTCGCATACCTGCTGGAGATCGTGATCCCATCCTTTGGGTTTCTCATAATCGCCAAAGGCGGCATCCGCCTCAACCAACCCAGCGACAGAAGCACCCCAGTGAATGGTGCTATTGCCCATGAGAGCGGAGATTCGTTTGGCGTTTGGGCTATCCCCCGGGGGCGGCGCGGAGAGAACCTTGAGAATGGCGAAGCCAGAGGGAAGTTGCACTACTGATGTTAGTTGTCCTACCTGGTGACCTGCAAGGGCGTCACGCAGTTCGGCGCGAAGCTGAGCCGGGTTGAGCCGGCCCATGTAACCACCGTCGATTGCGGTGGCGTCAGTGGATTTCTCCTTAGCTAGAACGAAGAAATCCTGACCCGCCCGAAGTTGCTTTAGCACTAGCTCTGCTTCGCTGTTTGAAGAGGAGACAATGATGCCAATATCCATGGGATGCAATTCGCCCGGTGTCTGACCTTGCACCTGGACCGACATGTGTCCTTGCGCAAGACAGAGAACAACACTCATCAGGAAACAGAACCATCCGCACAAGGTCTTGCGACGAGACTTAATCAAGAGATACATCACTATGCAGAGCGACCTCCGACTGCTTGGTAGGATCCGAATGCAGTTCGCTACGAACAGCTACCAACGCTAACGGATGTCAGTCGGAATGTCTTGAACACAGCGATGGAATGATGAGTGCTCCAATGGATGGATGTTTGTGTCGCGGAGAGGTCCGAAGCTCATCTCTAGAACGCTCGATCATAGTTGGGATAAAGCTGGCAACTGTCAGTGATGAGATGATCCTGCGCAATAAGAGGGCCTCTTACTCTTTGCCCTAGCACAAATCTCCACCTGGGGCTGGGATTCTAAACCAAACGATTGGTGGAAGACTCGTATTGAAATTCTTGTCATACTAAGCGGGTCTTAAGAACGACATTGTTGGGCGCCAACAGTGCTTGTCGCACGGGGCATTTGAGCCAAGTGTCTTTGCTTTCGGTCTACCTTCGGAATATCCGAATGCATGGCCTAGAGCTCTTGCCGGGCCATTTCTATCGTCGCTGTATGACGAGCAAGATACACGATCTGGCCGCCTCTCGATTATGTGCTAGGGGCTCAATAGATGCTGCGCACAAATCACCCAGATGGAGCAACGGTTCTCCCCCCCATGAATGATGCTCATTCCGCTGACAAGCTTTCCTTTCGCGCTCACCTCATCCGTGTGCATGGACGAAAACGAGACACCACAGTAAGGGTGTTGTTGATTGAGACGACCAACATTGAAGCTATCTATGAAGGTTTTGCGTCTTTGTCGAAGTGCATGCGCTGGATAAGCCGCCTTTCAGCTGTCAAGGTTTCTAAGGAAGAGTCCATGGCCGTGATCAAGCTGCTTGAACGGAAAAAGCTGGCGACAGTGCATGATGTTCGTGCATCGCCACAAGACCTGGAAATGCTTGGGCTTCATCGTGCAGATTCACAAGGCTGAATGATCGCGCGCAGGGGATTTCGAGCGAACAAGGTGAATGTGTACATGTATGGCAGGATGCCGCATGGTCCGTGATCGATGATAAAGAGAACAAACGCGAGCGAACTTGTTAGGAGCAGACCTGAGCTGACGACATAAACTTGATCCTTTCCGATGATATCGTTTTCATACTTAAGTATTAGGTTTCGTGCATGTGAGGAATATGCAGTAAAACAGGCATTGTTTGATTGACATCAGGCATGCGTGAAGAGTACTTTTTGTCTCTGAATGAATACGATTACATGAGTTCGGTTCGTTCAATGTAGTTAGTCCAAGTTACGTCTTGTCGCCTGTCTTTTAGAGATGGCAGGCCTCGGGAAAGCTGCGCCTATTAGAGCGCCCGTCAGTGGCGCGAAGCAATCAAGAGACAAAACAACAAGCCGCTCCCGGCTACGGAGAGCGACTGCACAACTGCTGGAAATATTCTCGGGGGTCCTCAAAATGAATATCGTATGCGGAATGCTACGGCTTTTCCCGTATAGGGTGAAGAGACTGCGCGATCTAACGCTCGCCGTGCTCTTTGCCACTCTTGCAACAGGGCTTGCGTTAGCGCAAGCAGACCAAGGTACCATCACCGGTGTGGTTCAGGATTCCTCCGGTGCGCTGATTGGCAGCGCCAGTGTCACTCTCACCAACATTGACACTGCTCTGGTGGTCAAGACTAAGACCGACAGCAGTGGCGTGTACGTCTTCTCGCCGGTAAAGATTGGCTCGTATACCGTCACTGCTTCTGCGCAGGGTTTTCAGACCACAACACAGACGAATCTGCATCTCGATCTGCAGCAACGGCTAAATGTTGTCGTGACATTGAGCCCTGGCTCTGCAACCGAAACTGTGACTGTAAGCTCAGAGGCTCCTCTGCTGCAGACGCAGGAGAGCTCAGTGGGCCAGGTAGTCGATACCGAAACAATCAATAACGTTCCCCTCAATGGACGCAATTGGGTTTTCATTGCTCAGCTTTCCGCTGGAGCAGTTCCGTCTCAGGGCTCTCGCGGTGCAGGAAAGGGCGACTTCAATGCCAACGGCCAACGCGCGGAACAAAACAACTTCATCCTTGACGGAGTAGACAACAACGTAAACGTTGTTGACTACTACAACGGCGCAAGTTTCGTAGCTCAGCCTCCACCGGATGGGTTGGCTGAATTCAAGGTACAAACCAGCAACTATTCAGCCGAAATCGGTCACGGCGCTGGCGCTGTAATCAATGCCAGCTTGAAGTCGGGCACCAACCAGATCCATGGCAGCGCCTGGGAGTACCTGCGCAACACTGCCTTCGACACACATGACTGGAACAGTAACGGACAGCCGGTTCCGACGTACCATGAGAACCAGTTTGGCGCGACTCTCGGTCTACCCGTCTTAAAAAATAAGCTGTTCTTCTTTGGCGACGTGCAGGCCAACCGCATTGTCTTCAACGAAACATCCACCTTATCTGTTCCGACTGCGAAGCAGAAAACTGGGGACTTTTCTGAACTGCTGGACACAACGCTTACCGAAAAGACGGACCCGATCAACCTTTACAAGCAAACCGAAAATGCAGCCCCCACCAAGATCGCAAACAACGACCTGACGAACAGTGGACTGACGATCGACCCTCTTGCGCTCAAGGTACTCAACCTGTATCCCTCGCCAAACGCCAACGGCGGCAAACTGGCCAACAACTATGTTGTTCAGCGGCCTGCCCGCGACAATACATTCCAGTGGGACACGCGCGCGGATTGGAATATTGGCAGCAAAGACAATGCATACTCTCGTTTCAGCTATTGGCATCAGCCGGGATACCGGACTCCGCCGCTTGGCGCCGTCCTGGATGGCGGCGGGTTTGGCGACGACGGGCAACAAACCAACCTGGGAGAGAACTTCATGGTCAGCGAGACACATGTCTTCTCGCAGACGCTGACCAACGAATTCCGTCTGGGGTACAACTATCTCCATACCGGATTCCAGCATCCCAACGCGGCGAGTTTGGATTTCGCGGCCACACTTGGGTTTGGCGGCATTCCTACGGCACCTCTCAATGGAGGTTTGCCATGGGTTTCACCAAGCGGCATCTCGGGCTTTGGTAGCCCCACCTGGTCCACAACAGATGAACACGAGAATGTGATCACGCTATTGGACAACGTGACCAAGATCGTTGGCAGCCACGCGCTGAAGGCGGGCGTCAGTTTCCAGAGCGTACGCTTCTCTACGCTGCAGCCCCAGCAATCTCGCGGCACCTACAACTACAACGGCCAGTACACCAGCAATCTGAATGCGTCGAACACCGGTTACGGGGTGGCCGACTTCCTACTCGACAAGCAGTACAGTGCCGGACTCTCCAACGAAGTCACCAACGGCGATGCCTTCTGGTATGACTCGGCCTTTGTTCAGGATGATTGGCGCATCACGCCAAAGCTCACGCTCAACCTTGGTGTGCGTTGGGATATGTTCCAACCCTATAAGGATGTGGGTGGCTACCAGGCTTCGTTCTATCTCACCGGAACACCAAGTCTGAATACCAGCACCGGCTTTGGCAGCGGTTCGGCAGCCTACCTGATACCGACCGAGGGCAAGTCGTATGCGGATAGTATCTTTGCCGCGACGTCGAATGCCTTCCCGAATATTCTTGCCAAAGATAACATCGCGCTCAAGTACAGCAGCAACTCTCGCCTGATCGAAACGCAGAAGGCCAACTTCGCACCGCGCATCGGTATCGCGTACTCTCCCGATGCGAAGAGTGTGGTACGTGCTGGCTTTGGTACCTTCTACGGTGGTGCGGAAAGCGCCGGATATTGGCCAAACCGGGGCGAGAACTATCCCTTCCAATATGCGGCTAACTTCCCGGCAGCCAGTTGCGGAACCAACTCCTGCCCAACGGACGGCATCAACATGACCACGGGCTTTGCCTCTATCGTGGCCAATGGCTTTGCCACAAACGTAACCAACCTGACCATGCGTGGTTCCGATCCCACATTCAAGGTCGCTTACACGGAAAGCTATAACCTCTCACTCGAGCGAAGTCTTACCAACAGCATCGTGGCGACAGCAAGCTATGTCGGAAACACCTCTCGGCATCTCACCGTCTTCCCCGATCCCAACAGCCCTCTGGCACTGGAAAACCCGAGCAATAGTACGCAGAACGCCCGTCCCTTCCCGGATTTTAGCGGCTCGTCCTATTCCTCGTATTCCGGGAACAGCAGCTACAATTCGCTGCAGACGCGGGTGGAAAAGCGTCTCTCCAGAGGCTACAGCCTGCTGGCAACATACACCTGGTCGCATGTGCTGGACGATGCGCCCACACCCCTCGGCACGACGGGCGATGGCGGATACCGGCAGTCCAATCTGGTGCCGCTCAAAATGGACTGGGCAAGCACCGGTTTCGATACCCGTCACCGCATAACCTTCAACGCTTTCTATGATCTTCCTTTCGGTTCAGGGCGCAGGTTCCTCAACCGGGGCGGTATTGTGGATGCAGTCATTGGAGGATGGTCCACCAACACCACCTGGGTTGCTCAGACCGGCAATCCTTTCACGGTGTATCCGAAGAGTGCTCTAAAATCGGCTTCGGGTGGCAGTGCCAGGGCAATCAAAATAGGAGATCCATATAAAACCGGCGGTAGCGGCTCCAATTGCGCAACCAAGACAAAGACCCGCGCCAATTGGTATAACCCGTGCTCCTTCGAGAACCCGTGGGATCCAAATGATCCTGTCGGCGATCTGGCGCACTACATACCGAAAGACGCTGCAGACGCTGCTCAAACAAATGCCGTACAGCCGATCTACGTGACCAGTCTGTCCTCTGTTCTCGGATATCTGGGCGGCAGGCGTAACCAGGTTTATGGTCCTGGCTATGAGCGCGTCAACATGTCCATCTTCAAAAACTTCAAGGTGTTCCACGAACAGAACATTCAGTTCCGTGCTGACATCTTCAACGTACTCAATACGCCCTCGCTGGCTCAGCCTAGCAACACCTCGCTCGATAGCAATGGCGGAAACATTACCGCTCCGCGCACCTTCCAGGCGTTGACCCCGGATTCGCGGTTTATTCAACTCTCAGGAAAGTATTCATTCTGAGTTGTCTCAGAATATTGCTTTGCTAAATCAAACAACAGAAGGGGAGATCCGGTACAACGGGTCTCCCTTTTTCAGATGAGCGACAATCGCAAGAAGCGCACGCAGGGATTGTTCGTTCAAGAAACGTGCGTTAGACTTCTGGCTGCGATGATCTTGTTTTGGCAGGGACTGGATTTTCAGTGACCAACCGAAAGTGGCTATGGCGGTGCAAGTCGGTGGCGTCAGGATGCCTTGCTCTGGTGGTGTTGCTGCTGCGCGTTGTACCGGCAGATGGCCAGCACAATGCTACCGCGGAGCAAGAGTTTCAAGCAGCGATGAATGCGCAAGATCATGGGGACCTTCACAAGGCAGAATCTATATTGCTTGCCTTGCGGACTAAGCATCCCGGTATCTTTGCCGTCGATGAGTCGCTGGGATTGCTCTATGGAATCCAGGAGAAATTCGAGCTGGCAGTTCCAATCCTCAAAGTTGCGGTCAAGGAAAATCCTGCATCCGCAATCGCTCATGCCAACCTGGGCGCCGCCTATCTGAAGCAGGATAAGAGCACAGATGCTGTTCATGAGCTTCAGGCGGCTGAAAGACTGAATCCACAGGATCGAGATACAGAGTCCAATCTAGGGCAGGCTCTGTTAGCGGCTGGACAACGAGTGGAAGCAGCTAAGGCATACGGCAGGGCTGTCGCGCTCGATCCTGGCAATAGCGACCTGCGTTGTGATTGGGCGGCTCTGCTGCTTGATAACGGGGATATAGATCAGGCAGCAAAAGTACTTGCTGCTCTGGATCGCGCAGATACGATACCGCGAGCGCAAGCTCTGCTCGGCGAGATCGCGGAGAGGCAGGGGCGCTTTCTGAATGCGGTGGAGCATCTTCAGACCGCGGCGAAGCTCGATCCCAGCGAAGCCAATCTTTACCTGCTAGGCATGGAGTATCTGAAGCACTGGACATTTCAGCCTGCCAGTCAGTTCTTTGAGTACGGCATCAAGCGCTATCCATCCAGTGAGCGTATGCGACTGGCAATGGGAATCACATACTACTCGATGAATCAGCTGGCGCAGGCTGCTCCTATCTTCGCGCAACTATTGGAAACACATCCGGAAAACGCGTCGTATGCCGAGCTACTCGGCAGAAGCTGCACGCTCACGCCAGATGCTATCAAGGAGTGTGAAGACCTGCAACGCTATGCGGAGGCGCATCCAGGGAACGCGGACGTCGATATCTATGCAGCCGAAACTATCCTGGCTCGTTCCAATCAGGCACCGAATGTCGAGACGGCTGTCAAACTGCTCGATGCAGCGATCCGGGCCGATCCAAAGTCGGCAGAGGCGCACCTTCAGAAGGGACTGGTGCTGCAAGGCGGGGAGAAGTGGCAGCAGAGTATTTCGGAGTTAGAGACATCGATCGCGTATCGACCTGCATCTTCCAAGGCGCATTATCGTCTCGCCCTGGCATACTCCCATGTGGGGAACCGAGAGAAAGCTCAGGAGCAGATCACTCTTCAGAAGATGTATCGCGAAGAAGAAAGAAATGGCGTCGACGCCAGGTTGAGTGAGGTCCAGATGTTTCTGGTGAATACTCCATGAAGATCGTTGACGATTGGATGTAACCGCGCAATTTAGTGAACGCAAACTCGTACGAAGTATCGACTGCGGTAGCGGCGAACAGAAAAGGTTTCTGTGCACGGCTATCGGCATCAGCGCAGGTTTCAGCACCATCGCACCGGCTATCCGCTTTCGCGCGCTACATCGATGATGGTTTTAGATCCAGACGTTCGTAAGGGCGAAGTTTCAGATCTGCCGGCGGAGTCTATTGACCTGGTTCCTACGCAGGGCGCGCTTCTGAGCTTTCATCCGCGCTTTGCACAGGGCACGATTCCGCCGGAGGTCGTATGACAACGCCCTCCCAGCTCAACTCAAGGCGGATACGCCATGCTGATTGAGCGCTGGAAGCATGGGAAGATTTTGCTGCCACAGACTTTGGCATATATTTGAGGTCGGCCTGCGTCCATGGCCTATTTAAAATCGCCGGCCAAAACTCTCTTGATTGCATCTATTTTGAAATAGGCTGCTCTTTTTGAATCCCGAGTAAATCGAGTGCGGGCGTTGTGCACATCGTCGTGACCAAAGCCATTACGACCAATATCGTAAAGAGCGTTGAGGAAAAGACGCCGATGCTGTACCCGATGTTGAGCACGATCAACTCCACAAGTCCTCGCGTGTTCAAGAGGAAACCCAGAGCAAGCGAACTGCGCCACGACTGGCCTGCCCAGCGTGAAGCCAGGGCAGCTCCACCAACCTTTCCAATGGTTGCAGACAGCAGGATTATCACGGCCCAAAGCCACGCAGTCTGGGTATCTAAAAGATCGAGGCGCATTCTCATACCGGTCAGGGCGAAGAACATGGGCAGCAAAAGGACGGAAAGCAATAAATCGAGCTGCCCGCGTAACGCCTGTTGCAGAGAAAGCTCCCGCGGCAGGCACAGCCCAGCCAGAAACGCGCCGAAGAGCGGATGAACACCGAGAGCATCGGTCACTGCTGCTGACGCAAAAGCGAATCCAACCAATATACCGAGAGTTTCGATAGAGAGCCCTGATCCCTTTTGAAGACGAAGGAGCTTTGCTGCTACCGGTCGAACCGCACCAATCATCACAGCTACGTAGAGAGCCAGGATGAGAAGCCTGATTGGCAAAGAAAGAGAGCCGTTGTCTCCTTGGACCATCGCCACTGCAACTGCCAGCAGTGTCCAGGCCACCACGTCATCGACAGCGGCACAGAGGATAGCCGTCGTTCCTAACTCGCTACCCTGCATGCCACGCTCTTCGAGTATCCGGGCAAGAACGGGAAATGCCGTAATGCTCATCGCAGTTCCCAAGAAGAGCATGAATGGGGTAGCTGCGATTCCCGACGGAGGAAAGCGAACATACAACGCAGGAGCCAACAGAGCGCCTATCGCAAATGGTAGGAAAATACTCATCACGCTAGACAAACCAGCTACCGTGTGTTTGGTGTAAAGGTGTTTGAGATTGACTTCCGTTCCAATCAAAAACAGAAAGAGAATCAGTCCTACCGTCGACAGTGTTTCCAGCGATCCAAGGGAGGACGTAGGGAACAAAGCGCTGGCAACCGCCGGAGCAAAGCGGCCGAGTATCGATGGCCCCAACAGTATTCCGCCAACGACCTCTCCGATCACACGCGACTGTCCCAATCTTCGAGCCAGAGAACCGCAGGCAAGCGTGACGAGAATTACGATACAAATTTCAATCAGAGGGGACATCGGTACCCGATCAGAGGATTCTACTTTGATGTATCAAGCTTTTCTTATATCAGCAACTTGGGACATGCGAAATTTCTTAAGCAGGCTGCATGAACTGAACAGTGAATCACTCTTACGGTTGAGCAATCTTCACAACCTTGGATGGATGCACAACCGCGCAATAGACGAGAAGATGAGGGGCTCAACAATTTCTGGTTCCTTCATCCATGAAAACGCTGGAGACCCCGCGACGCATGTCCGATTCCGTTCGTGAACCTTTGCCAATTCAGCCATCTTTGTCCAGCGGGCAAACGTTCAGAAAGAGAGCGCTCAGATTCAATCTTATGCTTGCCTTCCTGGTGTGGGCTGCATGGCTGGTGCTCGGAGGTCGATTCGCAATACAACATCTCATTTCGGATTGGCGAATTGCGCTGACCATGGTCTTCGGTTCGCTCGTGGGCGGCGGAACCAGCGAAGGCGGTGGAGCTATTGCTTTTCCGGTGTTCACCAAGCTGCTGCATATAGCTCCGCGCGATGCGCGCAATTTTTCGTTGGCTATTCAGAGCGTGGGTATGGGAGCGGCAACTCTGAGCATTCTTTATCTGCGCATTCCCATTGAGCGCCGGGCTCTGCTATGGGCGGGCATTCCAGGAATACTGGGAGTTGTCATTGGGTCGTACTTTGTCGCGCCGCATATCCCGCCGGTTTTCGTGCGCACGTCATTCACCGTGCTTGTGAGCAGCATGGGAGTAGCGTTG
>Ga0105248_10002306_pt1 | contig 21143 bp, 24 predicted proteins | sample KBSS34metaG_FD_81524 | JGI IMG/M metagenome (GOLD analysis project Ga0105248, IMG submission 81524) | Switchgrass rhizosphere microbial communities from Kellogg Biological Station, Michigan, USA - KBS S3-4 metaG | ecosystem: Host-associated > Plants > Roots > Rhizosphere > Soil | place...
CATGGGCGAGGTTTATCGCGCACGTGATCCACGCGTCGGGCGCGAGGTTGCCATCAAAGTATCCACGGAAAAGTTTAGCGAGCGCTTCGACCGTGAAGCGCGCGTGATTGCGTCGCTGAATCATCCTAATATCTGCCAGCTCTATGACGTCGGACCCGATTATCTGGTGATGGAGTTGATCGAGGGTGAGTCGCCTGCGGGGCCTCTGCCGCTCGAGATGGCGCTGAATTACGCTCGACAGATTGCGGATGCGTTGGAGGCCGCGCATGAGAAGGGCATCACGCATCGCGATCTGAAGCCGGGCAATATCAAGATCGCGCCTGCGGGAGTCGTTAAGGTTCTGGACTTCGGTTTGGCTAAGACGGGGGGCATCCCCTCTGTGCAGTCGGAGAACTCACCGACGGTCAGCATGGACGAGACGCAGGCGGGCGTGATCTTGGGCACGGCGGCGTACATGGCTCCGGAGCAGGCCAAAGGCAAGTCCGTCGACAGGCGTGCGGATATCTGGGCCTTTGGCGTGGTGCTGTACGAAATGCTGACGGGTCAGCGGCTATTTCGAGGCGATACACTGCAAGAGACGCTGGCGTGCGTGCTCAAGGAAGAGCCAAAGCTGGAGCGCGCTCCGGCCCAGACGCGCGTTCTACTGAAGCGCTGTCTGGAGAAAGACCCCAAGCGTCGGCTGCGTGACATCGCGGACGCGATGCCGCTCGTGGAACAAGCGTCGGAGCTGCGCTCGGGAAGCCCGCGTCATTCCTGGTTATGGCCTGTAACGGTGTTGGTTCTCATGGCGGCATTCGTTGGGCTGGCGGTGATCCATTTTCGCGAGGACGCGCCGCCACAGGACGCGATGCGCTTCCAGATCGTCCCTCCCGCCACTCCGACGGACAACGGCTCCATGGCGCTGTCTCCGGACGGACGCCGACTGGCTTTCTCGGCAATCGGATCCGATCGTGTCACGCGCATCTGGATCCGCTCGCTCGATTCGTTGGACGCGCACCCGTTGCCGGCCGAGATCACTAGTAATACGCCCACTCCGTTCTTCTGGTCTCCTGACAGCCGATCCCTGGTGTTTCAACCCGCGTCCGGGGGGAGGCTCAGCAGAATTGATGTTTCCGGAGGACCTCCGCAAGTCTTATGCGACGACCCTCACGGTTATATGCTCAGTGGCGGCTGGAGCCGCGACGGAGCGATCATTTTCGGGACTCAAACCGGACCCGTGATGCGGGTTTCGGCGAGCGGCGGAACTGCTACCCCGGTAACTGCATTGGATGCTGCACTCGGCGAGACCTCTCACAGCTATCCGGTGTTGCTACCCGACGGGCGTCATTTTCTCTACCTGCGCCGGTCCTCCAAGGCTGAGCAAACCGGACTGTACGCCGGCTCCCTGGACGTGAAGCCCGAAGAGCAGAGCCGCAAACAGATCCTGGCGACGACGTTCTCGGTGAACTACGTGCCGCCACGAGCGGGCGGACCTGGACGATTACTGTTTTTACGGGAAGGCGTTCTCATGGCGCAGCCTTTCGATTTAGAGCGCCTCGAATTGATTCCCGCCGAGCCCACCGTAGTTGTGGACCGAATTGGAACTTGGTACAGCTTCGGATTTTTCTCCGCCTCCTCCACTGGAGTGCTCGCTTACAGGACCGGCGGCGTTCCGAATCGCAAGCTCACGTGGTTCGATCGCGAGGGAACCCTGTTGAGCGAGACGCCACCTCAGAATGATGCGGCTGGCGTAGCACTTTCATCTGATGAATCCCAGGCCGCGGTTGTAAGGGGCCCCGATATTTACCTGACCAACTTCGCGCGAAAGACGAGCCAGCCTTTTACTTTCGGCGCGCGGGCTGCCAGCCCCGTCTGGTCACCCGACGGGAACCGGATCGTTTTTGCCTCCTCGCGCGACGGAAGGATGGACCTCTATCAGAAGCCGGCCAACGGGGCGCAAGCCGAGCAGTTGCTACTGCATTCCGAAGAGGACAAAGTTCCCATGAGTTGGTCCCGGGACGGCCGATTTCTCTTGTATGGCGTCAATAGCGATAAAACCAAAGGCGATCTTTGGATCTTGCCAATGCTGGGCGATCATCCCAAACCGTGGCCGATGCTAAACAGCGAGTTTAATGAGACTGATGGTCAGTTCTCACCGGACGAGAATTACATCGTTTACACTTCGATCGATGCCGGGCCACGGTATATGTCCGGCAGTTCTCCGCCAATTCCGCAGGTGGGTCGTCTGGATCCGAAGGGCGGTGGGTAGTCGCCAAAGGAGGGGACCGCGCGCGATGGCGTCCCGACGGCAAGGAATTGTTTTACCGTTCGCCCGTGGATGACCGGCTCATGTCCGTGGAGGTAACCACCAGTCCCTCGTTCCAGGTGGGGTTGCCTAAGGCGCTCTTCCTGCCGGGCGTAACGGGCAACGCTTGGGTCGGCCCCAAGGATGGGAAACGGTTTCTGTTTGTGACGCAAGTGGTTCAGAGTGCCCCTTCGTTTACGGTGGTGCTCAACTGGGAGGCAGTGCTGAAGAAGTGACTTCATGCAGTCGGCTTGATCTCTAAATCTTGGTTGATCCTCGACAATTCGGAACTTCTCAACTCAGAGCCGCCCTCAGCTGCGTTAACCGCCCGTTAACGAGCATTGTCGCTAGCTACTCGCCGTGTGACAGGGAACCAAGTCGAAGTCCGACGTGATCACGGCGCGCAGGTATTCTTCAAAAGTCACCGTATCCGGAGCACAGTAGTCAAGCGCGCGGATACACATTTGCGAGATGTGTCGCGCAGTCTTGGGACGCTTCACCTACCGATGCCGCCGCACTCATGCTGAAGGCCAGTTCAGTTCTGACTGCACAGGCAGGGGTTCATCGCCGCGATATGGGTTGCCGGGATTAATGTCCATATTGACCCAGTATCGCCCCGCGTAGGGTAATGAAGTATCAATCGGCGAGTGTCACTTTTGCTTCTGTCGGCGAGCCTTCTCTACGTCCACAACGGCAGGGTCTGAAATGGTGATAGTCTCGCGAGCCTTTTCGAAAATCTCCATGCGATTCGGCGACACAAAAACCGATGCGATGAGTGGGGGATCGGTCACACCTTGCTGCATGATGAATGCGAAAGTGATTACCCATTTCTCGGTGGCATTGTTTTGTGGCTTAAAACGCCACTTTCGCGCCGCAGATTCCGCCGCTCCGCGAAGACGGTCTGGGCCCATCGTAGCCTTTGCCAAGGACACTTCGCCGGAGCGAGTGATTGCAATCTCGACCTGGACCTCTCCACTTTCTCGAAAGCCTGGAGGAAGTCGCGGATAGCTTGGAGCAACAGCTTGTTGTACTTCCGGAGTCTGCGCCAGAGCCAAGTCGCTCATCAAGAATACGCACGCTATTAAGGCAAACAAGAGTGTCAGAGTAAGTCGCATAACCTCGACGACTATTCCGACGTTGTCCATTCGTTTGAGCGCCATGGTCCAATCTACAAGATGCCGTCTAGTCTGACAACGGACCTCGATCGGACCTGGGCGATCGCGCACCCAGACGTTAATCCTATCAACACGGCAATGAAGCGCCTGATGTGACGTGTTATCGGTAGGGACGCAGTTCCTTCAATGTGACGTAACACCGAACCGATCGGGTTGAACAACTGCCAGGGGCGATTCGCTCTGTCATCGCTTGCGTTGAATTTAGAACGTTCGCCATTACGGAACTATTGACCTGCTAGGCTGCAACCGTCGACGCGCTTGGCGAACCCAAAATAGCGGTGTAGACGGCATCTCTGAGCGCTATATCCCGAGGGTCTCCGGTAAGGCGAGTTCCCATCTGACTCGTCACGTACGCGTAGCCGACGCCAGCCCTCGGATCAGCAAAACCAAGCGACCCGCCGGCACCGGGAGACCCGAAGGAATTGGAACTGCCGAACGGCCAGACGGGGCTCGGCTTCATGAAGCCCAATGAGAACTGTATGCCTGTCGACTTCATGCATTCATCGTAAAAACCTCGGCTCGGAGGAATCGCCGGCGCCGACAAGAGTTCCAAAGTCTCCGCCCTCAACCCCAACTCCCGGCCGCCGGTTGCGAAAACGCTGTAGGCGCGCGCGATGCCTCGTGCGTTCCCCACGCCTCCTCCAGAAGGCACTTCGAGGTTGCGCGCGTATACGCGCTGCTCATCAAAGTACACCGCTGCGCCCGGATTAATCTCGAGTGCCCGATGAATGTTGGAGCGCCGATTCATCGCTTCCAGCGTCAGGCGAAGCGGGAAGCCGAGGAGCATGGCAATCCGCCCGGGCGGCGAAATCGACGCCAGGCGGGAGTTGGCGATTTCCTCAGGTAGCCGGATGTAGACGTCCAGCCCAAGGGGCGCAGCGATCTCGTCCTGGAAAAACTGTCCCAGACTGCGGTGGCGAGGATCGACACGCCGCAATAGTTCGCCCTCATAAAACCCGAGGCTCAGCGCGTGATACGCCTGACGTGTTCCGGGCTCCCACGCGGGTTTCTGGCGCGCCAGGACGACCGCGAGCCGATCAAAGTCGGCGAGTAAGTTGCGATCGACAGGCTCGTCGATTGCGAACAGCCCTGCCTGGTGCGCCAGGAGTTGGCGTACCGTGACTCTCTGCTTTCCCTGCTGAGCGAACTCCGGCCAGTAATGGCACACGCGTTCTTCATAATCGAGCCAGCCCCGGGAATGCGCGAGCGCTAGGGTCATCGCGGCCAAGCCCTTGGTGGCTGAGTGGACGACCACCATCGTATTCTGCTCCCACGGCTCGCCCGTCTTCTTGTTTCGGATTCCACCCCAAAGATCGACAACCTTCTCGTCGTGAAAATAGACGCAACAAGCGCCGCCCAATTCGTGCCTGCGCGCGAAATTCTCGACGAAGGCCTCGTGCACGCGTTCAAAACCACGGCTCACGTGCCCCTGAACCCGGAAGCGATTTGACGCCGGCATCAGCATGTCTCTACCTCTCCGTCGTGTTCTCACACCGAACATCAATTGAAATAGCACGCAAAACACCGAACGCTGAAGGCAAAGGAAAACGCCGGATTCACTCACGGAGATGTCAACAAGACTGGGTCAGGTAACCCAGGAGGTCAACGCGAAGCGGTTTGATAGATCCAACCTCGCCGGGACAGCCATTTTTCGAATTCGACGGCAAGGAATACCAGCGCGCACAAGATCACCGTGAGCGCCAGTTCAGGAACCGTTAGAGGAGCCGTCTTGAAAATCCGCTGGAAGGCGGGAACGTAGATCGCCGCGATCTGTAATGCCACGGTGAGCAAGGCTGCCCCGAGCAGTGGAAGATTGGACAGCAATCCGATTCGCCACAAGGATTCCCTCTCCGAACGCACCGCTAGAACGTGCGCCATTTGGCAGAAAGTCAGTACCGTAAACACCTGCGTCTGCCAGTGAGAGGAGCCGGTTCTGATCGCATACGCTTGCGAGAAGATCGAGAGACCGGCGATCAGCAGTCCCACCCATACCATGTGCTGCCAGAGGCCCCTGGCAAACAGGCTCTCTCCAGGAGGACGCGGCGGACGGCTCATCACCGTGCGATCTTCGGGTTCGGCCGCGAGGGCCAATCCCGGTAATCCGTCGGTCACCAGGTTAATCCAAAGGATGTGAACCGGCAGTAGAGGCACCGGCAGCCCCAGCAGGGGTGCCAGGAAGATCGTCCAGATCTCAGCCGAATTGCTAGCCAGGACGAATTTGACGAATTTCCGGATGTTATCGAAAATGTGTCTGCCCTCGCGAACAGCGGCGACGATGGTCGCAAAATTGTCGTCCAGCAGAACCAAATCCGCCGCCTCTCGTGCGACGTCGGTTCCGCTTCGGCCCATGGCGATGCCGATGTCGGCTTGCTGGAGCGCGGGCGCATCGTTGACGCCGTCTCCGGTCATCGCGACGAATTCGCCTCGTTTCTGCAACGCTTCGACGATGCGCAATTTCTGAAGAGGATTTACGCGCGCGTAGACGCGCACCCGCTTGACTTGGTCTTCCAGATCCGCCGGGCTGAGCGATTCAAGCTCCGGTCCGCTGATCGCCAATCCGCCCGGCCCGACCATGCCGAGCTTTTCAGCCACGGCGAGGGCCGTCGCACGATGGTCTCCCGTGATCATGACCGGAACGATTCCGGCCTCTATACAAACACGAACGGCTTCCCGAGCCTCCGCCCGGGGAGGATCCATCAGGCCTACCAGGCCCAAGAACGTAAGTGACGTCTCCGTCGATTCCGCGCTAGCGGCCGGCGGCGAATCGGTCATCGCACGATACGCTACCGCGAGAACCCGCAATCCCTGGGAAGCCATCCGCTCAGCCGCGTGCGCGATCGCCGCCCGATCGAGGGGACGTTCTCCCTCAGGATGCAGCGCCGCGCGGCAACGCCCCAGGATAGCCTCGGGTGCTCCCTTAGTGATCGCGAGTGCTCCCGTCGAAGAGCGGTGAATGGTGGTCATGCGACGCCGTTCCGCGTCGAAAGCAAATTCAGCCACCCTTGGGAGCGTGAGCTCCAGAACCGCTTTGTCGTAACCCGCTTCCAAGGCAGCCTCGAACAGAGCCAGCTCCGTCGGATCCCCGATGGCTTGACCGCGCGAATCGCGGGAAGTATCGTTGCTGAGCGCGAGCGAGGTGAACAGCTTCTCCCACGGTTCTGCTCCGTTGCGTCCGGGCCAGGTAGTAACCGCAGCACCGGCGGCATAGATGGTCATGAGACGCATCTTGTTCTCAGTGAGTGTTCCGGTCTTATCTGAACAGATATAGGTCACCGAACCCAGCGTTTCCACAGCGGGAAGACGACGCACCAATGCTCGCGCCTTCAACATTCGACGGGCCCCTAGCGCTAGAGTGATGGTCACTACTGCCGGGAGCGCTTCGGGAATGGCGGCTACCGCGAGGCTGACCGAAGTCAGGAACATCCGCACAACGGGTTCGCCGCGTTGCAATCCGACGGCGAAGATGAGCGCGCATATCGCCAGTGCTGCCAACGCCAGATACCTGCCAAAGTGGGCCAGTCGTTTCTGGAGTGGAGTCTTGACCTCGACGCGCTGCTCAAGAAGCTCGGCGATCCGGCCAAGCTCGGTCTCCATTCCGGTGGCCACCACGATTCCGCGCCCTCGCCCGTAGGTCACGATGGTTCCTTTGTAAGCCATGTTCTTGCGGTCGCCTAACGCAAGTTGACGGTCCGGCTCCAAGGCTTTGTGGTGCTTTTCCACTGGCTGGGATTCACCGGTAAGGGCCGCTTCGTCAATCCGAAGTTGCGCCGCCGTCCCTACTCTCATATCCGCCGGCACTGCATTGCCGGACTCGATCGCCACTACATCGCCGGGAACCAGCTCGGTTGCCGCGACGGTCATGGTTTCTCCGTTGCGGAAAACGCGTGCCTGATGGACCGCCATCTGCCGGAGCAGCGCGAGCGCCCGCTCGGCACGGTACTCCTGGACGAAACCGATCACCGCGTTGAGAGCCACGATAGCTAAAATCGCGATGGTGTCCTCGGGTTCGCCCAGGAACCCAGCGATGGCGGCAGCCACCAGCAGCACCACGATCATGAAATCGGCGAATTGGCTGGCAAAAATCCGCCACGGGCCCTTCGGTTTGCCCTCGCGGATCGCGTTGGCGCCGTAGCGGGCCTTTCTGGCCAAGGCTTCTTCGCCGCTCAGCCCGGATTCGAGGGTGGTATCGAGGCGCTTCGCCACTTCCTCCAATGACGTCGCGTGCCATGGAAGTGGCGCAGCGGCAGAAGGGCGGTCGGGCTTGCTAGACGGACTCACCGTAAGCCTCCGGTCAAGGGGAGCTTCCCCGTCTGAGGAAGGCGAGGAGGAGTACCGAGACTATCCCCAACCCAGCCAAGCCGCCAACCGTCATCATGCGAAAGCGGCCCCTTCCCAACACCGCCGCCAACCCGAGCTTCAACACCGTGTTTGAGATCGTCCCAACTACCGTGGCGATGACGCCGGCTGCAACTTTATCCGGCTCAGCGGCAGCCTGGGTCATAGAGATCACCAGCGCATCCATGTCGGTAAACCCCAGGATCGCTCCCGACGCAATCATTCCAGTCTGTCCCCAACGTTCGCGCGCGGCGGTGACCAGGTAGATCACAACCTGGAACAGGATCGCCATTTGAACTGCGGCGCGGAACTGTAACGGATTCGCGCTCGCCTCCGCTTCGTGCAGCTTCTCGGGAGGATGCCGAAGTCCCCACAGCACAAATCCCGCTCCGACTAGCGCGGGCACCAGCATGTAGGGAATCAGCGCGAGACCCAGCCGCGGGTTCAGGACAGCCGCCGTGACGTTTACCCGGAGGTACATCATCGTGCACGCGGCCAGCACGCCAAACGCCAGCGAAACCCCGGCTTGTTTCTGTTTCACGCCCATTTTCGAAAAAGTGAACGTCACGTTAGTCGAAGAGATGAGTCCGCCGAGCAGACCCGCGACCAAATAGCCACGTCCCGGCCCCAGTAACGAACGGGCGATGTAAGCCAGGAAGCTTAACCCCGAAAAAAATAGCACCAGCGTCCAAAGCTGGCGGGGCCGAACGCCTCCGAGGGGACCATAGGGTCCTTCCGGCAGGAGTGGAAGGATGACCACGGCCATTACAGCAAATCGGAATCCAGTCTTTAATCCAACATCCGATATCCCAGCGACCATGGTGTGGAGGCGAGATTTTTCCACCAGGAGCAGGGCTGTAACCGCGGCGATCGCGCTCGCGAGCTTCCATGATCCCAGGCCCGCGAGTACTCCAGCCGCCACGACGATAAGGGCCGCGACCTCCGTAGTGGCGTCCACGTCGCGCCGGCTCACAGCCACGTAGGCACTCACGATCACGCCCACGGCCCCGATCATGAGCACGGTAGACAGTGCCTGAAATCCGCTAAGCCAGAGAAAGCCGGCCGTGCCGGAAAGTCCACCCAGTAAGGTAAATGTTCGAATCCCGGCGAAGTGCGATTGTGCGCGCCCGGACCACTCGCGCTCGACGCCAATCGCTGCTCCACAGAGCATCCCGATGAGTATCCCGATGACTCCGTGGTCCATTACCATTGTTCCCCCGCGGCAGAACGGCGATCGGGCTTGCTAGCCGGGCTCACGGGAGCCTCGAATCTCTTCCCGCAGGATGTCGAAAAGAGTCATTGTGACCGCCAGCGTCACGGGTCCGCCGAGAATGCCGATCAGGCCGAACGCCTCGATGCCGCCTAAAATGGCGACGAAAATCACCAGCGGATGAATCACATTGTCAACCATGCCGACAATTCCGGCGCCCCAAACCAGCATGCATATGCCCCATCCGATGGATCCCTGGGCGAACAGAACTCCGGCGGCCGCCAGACGCAAATTGCGATCGACGTTCGATTCTCATGGAATGCCTCTCTAAAACCGAAGCAATCCCAAGTCCATGCTCCTGCCTACGTACGGATTGGTTTCTACGCCGGCAACTAGCGAGGTAACGTACGGCTGATCCTGGACCTTCCGCCGAGCGGACAAGGCTGCGAGCTATCCGGATAATCGCGTTTCAGCACGCAGGTCCATTGGGTGCTTTCACCCTGCGTTGAAACGCCAGAGGGTGAGTCGGCCCAAGACCATAGCATAGAACCAGGAATGCATGGTGTTACGATTGCACCGTCAGCGTCGGAGATTGGCCATGACCACGATCAAGCACATTCTTTTCCCGTATGATTTTTCCGAACAAGGCCGGCTCGCGGCACCGTTTGTCCGCGCGCTCGCCTGCCGTTTCGGCGCCAAGATCACTTTAGCCGGAGTGGTTCCTCCCATGTGGACGGCGCCCCCCATGGGAATGCCGCCCATGATCGGGATCAACACACCCGAGATGCAACACGACCTCGAAACGCGTCTGCAGGATGCCCTGACGTCTGAGTTCGCGCCCCTCAACGTGGAACGGGTAGCCGTGTCCGGCGATCCAGCACTCGAAATCGTCGAACTCGCGAATACCCTGGAAGTGGACCTGATCATGATGCCTACCCACGGATTCGGCCTCTTTCGCAGCATGCTGATCGGCTCTGTTACCGCGAAAGTCCTGCACGACACCAACTGTCCGGTATGGACGGCGACACATGCTGAAGAGCAACGATCCGTGCCGGTTCCGCGCACTGTCTTATGTGCGGTAGACGGCTCTCCAGAGACCGTCAGTTTGATGCGCTGGGCGGCCGGCTTCTGTAAGACGATCGGCGCAGCATTGGAAATGGTCCACGTGGTGCCTCCGATCAGCGACTGGCTGGCATTGCCGACGGAGCGGGAACTTCAGGAGGCAGTCCGTGCCGAGGCCCGCGCTCAGATCGAAGCTCAGCAACAGGAGACCGGAGTTCAGGCGCCCTTGCGGGTCGTGGTGGGCAAGATTGCAGAAACAATATGCGAGGAGGCTCGGCAGGAAGGCGCCGATCTGATTCTTATCGGGCGAGGATCCGTACAATCCACGCTGGGCCGCTTGCGAACGCATGCGTACGCGATCGTGCGGCAATCGCCGTGTCCGGTCTTGAGCGTCTAGACGAAACCCCTATGACCCTGCCCAAGAACATACTGTATCCAATCGACTTTTCAGATCGCTGCCGAGTTATTTGGCCCGCGGTTGCGGACATGGCGCTGCAGTTAGCGGTGCCGGTCACTCTATTTCATGCTTTCGACGTTGAATATCGGAATGACTTGGCCGCCGCCGACCTAGCCGCGATTCGCGAGCGCGTTCAGGAAAAGCTGGATCATTTCCTCCCGCCTGAATCCGACCTCCTCAGCGTCAGGCGCAAGCTGGTGGATGGACCTGCGGCTGAATGCATCGTTCACCACGCTGCGCAAATGGAATCCCCGATGATCATGATGCCTACTCGCGGGCATACCCGGTTCCGGCAGCTACTTCTTGGTTCGGTGACGGCTGCCGTATTGCACGACGCCGCCTGCCCGGTATGGACAGAGGCGCACTCAGAGGACGAATCGGTAAGCCGAGGGTTGCACCATTCCATCGTTTGCGCGATCGACATGGGCCGCGCCACGCCCCAGGTCTTACAGACCGCGAGCGCCTTCAACGCGAAGTTCGGTGCGGTCCTTCACGTCGTGCATTCAGTACCGGGGATCGACCCGCGATTTCCAAGCGGCGCGGCGGACAGGGCCCATGAGTTCTTGGTCGAGAAGGCTCATCAGGACTTCCCGGATCTATGTTCGAAAGCCGGAATCGATTCCTCCTTGGAGATCGTGGAAAACGTCGGACTCGTCGACAGTATCGTGGCAGCCGTCAGGAGGCATCGTGCGGATCTACTCATTATCGGGAGAGGCGTGATCCAAGGGCCTCTGGGCCGCCTGCGGACGAATGCTCACGAATTGATTCGCCGGTCGCCTTGTCCGGTTTTGAGTGTTTGACGCGGGCAGCCCCTTGCCTATTTGGGCAACATTCAACACAACGCTTTCGTGTCAGTCAGTCGAAGTGGTCGCTCGCCTGCGAGGAAAGGAGCTGTAATAGCGAGAGCGCTGTAGACGAGGGCGAGGCCTAGGTATTCGGTTAGTTCGAACGGCCCGATGGCGTTCACGATCCAGTCATATCTCATGGCCGAGACTAATGCGATCGTGTTGCCGGCGAGCAACGTCCACCATGCCCAGTGATCGCCACGGCGGAAGGCCGTGACCGCGATGGCGCTCCCCATCAGCCCGAACACCAGGCAGTAGATGCCATACATGCGGAACACCACATCGATGTACCCAACCGTCATCGGAGAGGCACGCCCGAGCTCCGACCATGAGCTTCTAGTGAAGCCCTCATATCCGGCGGTAATGATGGGAATGCCCCTTGGTCCGAGCAGGTGGTCCGGCCATATACCCGCCATCGCGCCCCACACAACGTATGCCACCTCGACGATGAGAATGAGAATCCAGGCAATACTGCGCTTCATTTTGGGAGTCCTCCTTTGAGTTTGAGGATCCACCGCATGCACGCGTGTCCGAAGTCCACGCCGTCGCCGAACATCATCGGGCAGGCACCGGCGATCACGCTGATATCGTGTTGACGGCAGTACTCAACCGCCGCCAGCGAGACGCTCGATCCCTTGGCGAGCGATTCATGCATCCAGACCCGCCGCACTCCTGCATCCCTGCACTGGTGCACAACGAGCTCGGTGACATCAGGTCGCGTGACAATCACCACTCCGTCGACTCCACCCGGGATTGATGCCACGTCCGGATAACAGCGATCGCCATCGAAGGTCTGCGTGTGCGGATTCAACGCGAAGACATCGTGCCCGGTTGTCTTCAACCGCCGATAGATCAGATTTGCGGCAGGGTGGTGGCTTTGGTTGCGCGACACACCCGCAACGGCAATTCGCTTCTGACCGAGGAAGTCGGTCACCTTGGCTTCGAGAGTTGGCATAGTCATAGGCACCTCAGAGCTCATACAGCTTGCTTGACGTCACGATCCGCTCCAGAAATCCGCGATGGTTTCACTGGGGATGGCTCCAAACCTTGAAGGAAGCGGAACCAGGTGTGCCCCAACTGCGTGCGCCTTCAGTAAATCGAGCAGCGGTTGCGACAGTTCCCCGTAGAAGGTCATGAAGTGCCCGTCCGCGTAATCCCTGAACAGCCTGGTCCGTGCTTCGATGATATTGGTATTGTGCTCGATCAACCCTTCCGGGCCGGTATAAGCCTCACGAACCTCGCACTCAGTGCCGTCGGTGCTCAGGAACCAGTCGTACCGTAACGTTCGTGTGTCCTTCTCCTTTGTAATCCGGATCAATTCAGCCGCCTGTCTTTTGAAGCCCTCGAGGCATCCCGCGCGCACCTTCATGTGTGCGCTCAATTCCAAGTAGTCCATAGCTTCTCCCTTATCTCCTGTCGTCGCGGGGATGACATTGCGGCCGACCGGAGGCCGGCAAGTGCCGAAGGTTCGACTCCATGCGATCAACAATCATACGCTTGCAAAATCGCGCGGCTTGCATCGGCCAGTGGGTTTGCGTAGCTCGGAACGAATGAGTTGTGCGGCAGCAAAGACACCGTGGCAGGCACCGGCGATCCGCTTCGATCATCTGCTCATGCTCCCTCCCCGGAATTAGGAGTTTCGTGTGTGCCATTACTTTCCTGCAAACGCGCGACCATCCTCTTCAGCAAACTTAACTCATTGAGTTTTAGGCTGTTGCGGGATTAAACCTTTGGGACGCCAGTTCGCGGGTGCGCTGCCCTACTACTTCCCGTGGGTGAAAACACTCATGCCGCCGAAGTCAGGGAGCTCATGTTGGTGACGTTCGCCATAAAACGCGAATTAAGTTTGCACGAGAGACCTACACCGGCACACGGCGCTCCGTATTTTCGATGTCTGCGCGTCGCAACGATGCAATTTCGTGGGTTCAAGTGATCCGATGCGTCCGTGCGTTCTGCAGCCTCGAGCGTACCAGACGGCGATTCGGGTTTGTGTTCTAGAAAGACGGATAAAACTCGCGAAAGCCCTGGCGCTGCACACCAACGTTTGAAGGCCGTTGTGCGGCATTATCGTCGATCCCAGCCGGCCCGAATTGATTGGAAGCACTTGAATACGACCAAAGCGGTAACCTGTGGACGTGCAAATTCCAGACGAACAGCTACCAACGATCATTCGCGCACTTGAGCATTATGCCGATTACCTGAAGGCGATGAACCGGGACGATCGTGTCCAGCGGGATATCGCTGAATCGCTCGAGCGCAAGCCCGCAGCGGAACAGCATTCGGAGCGGACGGCCAAGCGAAAGCGAGCGTGACATGAGCAGCTTTGCTGAGCGAATTGCCAAAGAGTACGATGCGAAGTATGTCTATCCGGCGACGAAGGATGATGTCCTGCGTTTTCTGGACGAACTGAAGGGCGTCATTGCTAGCTTGGACGACTTCTCCGCCTTCCCGGAGGGCCGATCAGGCATTGTCCTCTATGCCCTCCTGAGGGTAGAGGCTCGAAGCTGTCCCGATGCGGGAGACTTCAGTCACGCACACCAGGGTTTGCAAACGGCACTCACGGCATCCTATGAGGATCTTGTAGAACTAGTCGTTGGTGGCCGAAGTGACGCATGAGGTCCCCAAACCGGGCAGCCGGTATCGGGAAATCGTTCCTCACGGGCGGACAGATGGCAGACTCTAGGGCGCCAAAATGTAGGGCTTCAGTTTGGGCGGCCCCATGTCTGCGCGTAGACTGGAAACTTCTCGATCGCGGCTTTATGGATAGCCTCGGCGAGATCCGTTGCCGTCTGGCAGTGAGGCCACGGTGAAGGAGTGATGCGCGGCTTGGGATCTACAAACGATTCCAGATCGTCAAGCGGGGTGCCTGCTTTGTTCCACTCCATATACGAGATCAGCGCGAAATCGAATCCGCCGTCCCACAACATCGTTATCGTTACGTTCAATTCGCAATCGTACAAGTGCTGGAGTACTTCTTCCAGGTGGGGCATGCGTCCAGGATAAGCGCTGCCGTCGCGAGCGCGCCCCCTTATCGGGACTGGCAGCCCAGTCCTCTCAGCGCGCATCCAATGGTTTACAAGGATCACCGGGAACCGAAGGAAAGCGTTTATGAACCGGCCGCGCGGGCGCAACTCCGCTTTCGGGCCATCCTCGCTTCCTTCAGCACGGCGCGCAGGCGCTTCAGGACGATCTGCGCCTTCATGCTGTACATCTGGCGTTGAATGGGTCGCCCTGCGATGATCAGCGCGGCGCGCAGCTCATCGTGGGATCGTTCCAGGTCGGTTCGCACGTCGGGATATAGTGGGGGAGCCTCCGCTAAACTCTCAACGCTTCTGGGCCGGTAATGGGCGGTTCGCCCAGTCCATCGCTTTCCCGTATGTCGTGCGAAATTGACGCCCGTCCGCTGTCCTCACTTCCACGGCGGTGGAGCGTTCCAACTTCGGAAAATGCCTATAGCGTCCACATACTTGTTCCGAGTTGTATGCAAAACCGCACTGTAGAGGGAACGCGCCCGTACCGTGAGTGCCCATCGTTTCCCCTGGACATTGGTAACGGATACCTCACATTCGGGAGGTTCAACAGGCTTGATCACGCCAGACATTGTAGCCTGGACACGGGAGATTGCGCCGACGGTCCCCCGCGAGTGTCGACTGGGTCAAGATCCGCAACCCTGTTTACCTAAGCGCTAGACTGGGAAACTCCGTAATGCACCCCGAGTCTCGTCACAAACCAGCAAGCGTGGGACATTGTTGCCCCTAAATTTCGCGGCGTATGCGCTTTGCCCACGTGGGGACCTTTCGATGTCTGCAAAGATCGTGACCTCCTCGGCGATATCAGCGATCAAACCGTTCTTGAAGTTGGCTGCGGCAGCGGCCATTCGCTCGCGTATCTTGTCAATAAAGGTGTTCAGAAAGCCTATGGACTCGATTTCTCCACGACCCAGCTTGGCTTCGCCGCAGAGCTCAACCGCGAAGCCCGCGTCCGCTTGATTCAGTCTTCGATGGAACAGTCCATCCAGATCGAACCCGTTGACCTTATCGTCTCCGTATATGCCATGGGCTGGACCCGTGATCCGCAGGCGCTCTTTCGAAACCTGTTTTCCTACCTGAAACCAGGCGGAGGACTCATTTGGAGCTGGGGACACCCGCTCTTCGACAAAGCGCAATACGAAGGCGGTCATTTCGTGCTGCGAGAGTCTTACTTCGACGAAACTCCTCGTTTCTCACCGAGTTGGGGCGGCAGCAACGGCGTCTACATGCAGAACCGTACCATCGCTACATGGTTCCGCTACCAAACTGAAGCCGGCTTCTTGGTGCGTGACTTGCTTGAACCTTCGCCCCTATCCACGGACGACGCCCCAGATGATCCAACGCGCTACTACTCGGCAGCCAAGGCGAACCATGTTCCGGGCACCATCATCTTCGTGTGCGAGAAACCGTAGTCAGTGGCGTCTAGTGGCTCGCTTGCCCTCAAAGTCTGCCCTTGTGCGGGCGCTAATCCGTTGAGAACGCCTTCTGAGAAAGTTATAGAACTCGAAACGATGTCTCGCATTATCGGCAGCTACCTCAGGCTCTTCGGAAGCGGCCTGAGGTCTCGCTTCAAAAGCAGTGTTACGGATGCGCCGTAACTCAGGAGCAATACGCTTAGACGCGACTCGCTCAATCACTTTTTCGTGCGATGAAGCCAGCGCCATCGGCTAGCTTTCTCCACCCGCATCAGATCCCGCAGAATCTCCGTGTTCACAGTACCCACGACAAGCCCGCATTCGTCGCACACCAGTTCAGTATCATGGCCACGCACATTCTGCACGATATACCCGACGCAATCGACGCCTGCGTCTTCGTGCGGAATTGTGGGGAAGTCGTCCATGGGAACCTCAGGTCTTACTCTATACCAGCCGGCGGGTAGCGCACAGCGTAGCCCTGTGACATGCCGGAGCCGGGATCACATTTCACTCCTCTGAGGACGTAGCCTAGTTATTAGGATGAATCTCAGCGAACTTTCTAATGTTCCGGTGATAGACATCGCTCCTTTGGTAGATCGAACAGCGGAGCGGGCGAACGTCGCTGAGCGGATAGGCGCAGCATGCCGGGAATGTGGGTTCTTCTACGTCGTCGGCCACGGGGTTGATGAATCGGTGTGTCGGAACTTGGAGACGCTGAGCCGCCGGTTTTTCAGCCAAAGCGAACCTGAAAAGCTGCAGATCGCGATGTCCAGGGGCGGCCGCGCATGGCGCGGATATTTTCCAGTCGGCGGCGAACTCACGTCCGGCGAACGGGACCTGAAAGAAGGTCTCTATTTCGGAGCGGAACTTGCGCCGGATCATCCCTCAGTCCGGGCCGGCAAGCCGCTCCACGGGACGAACCTGTTCCCGGAGATCTCTGGCTTTCGTGAGACCGTGCTGCCTTACATCGATTCGCTGACAAGTCTCGGCCGGCTGTTGATGTCGGGAATCTCACTGGGCCTGGGCTTGAATGAAAACTATTTTGCGGAGCGGTATGTCGGCGATCCGCTCGTTCTGTTTCGCATCTTCAACTATCCTCCTGCGGCCGAAACCGCAGACATGCACTGGGGCGTCGGTGAGCATACCGATTACGGGCTGCTCACGATTCTGCTGCAGGACGACACGGGTGGGCTGCAAGTGAAATCCCGCTCCGGTTGGATAGACGCTCCGCCGATTCCAGGTTCTTTTGTGTGCAACATCGGCGATATGCTCGATCGTCTGACGCGGGGAGTCTATCGCTCCACGCCACATCGCGTGGTCAACAAATCACGGCGGAGCCGAGTGTCATTTCCATTCTTTTTCGATCCAAATCTTGACGCCAGGATTCGGCCAATCGAAAGTTTGAAAGGCTGCGCTCCCGATGACGCCCGCGAGCGATGGGACCAGGCCAGTGTGCACGAGTTTTCCGGGACATACGGCGATTACCTGCTCAGCAAAATCTCAAAGGTGTTCCCGGAGCTACGTAAGGAAGTGCTGCAGCAATGATGGGCGACATCTCGCTCATGCGGAATATGCAGCGAAGCGCGACGGGCAACTTGCATCACCGAACCCAGGCGTCTCGTCCCTAATCGTCCGCGGCTCTGGATGGATCACCGACTAACCCGAAGTCGGAGCCCGATGTGGGTCATTATCGTCCGCTGCTTCCAAGAACGGCGTTTGCCAAAACTCAGACTCCTGACTCCCCTTAAAGTCCGCGCGAAAGCCGGCGCATCCCATAGGGAAATGATTGACTCACATTCGCTGATCCTGTAGATTTCTGGTGAGGGGCGCAAGGATGTTTTTTCAGCAAGCTGGAAAGCGGATTGGACCGGTGCTGCTGATCGGGGCCGGAATGGCGACAAGGGGTCCAAGCCCAAGCCCAGCCCAACGGGTGCAACCAGCCACTCGCTTCGTCGTCGATGACCATCGCGCTCCCTTCGAGTCCTTTTGCCGTGAAGCCGAGCGCCGATGGGTGCTGGGTGTTTGTTTCCTTGAGTGGCGCCGACGGGGGCGGCATCGCGGTCCTGAAGCGTCAGGGCGGGCGCCTTGAGATGGTGCGGGTGGTGCGCATTTCACCGGCGCCAGCGGGCATTGCCCTTACTCACGATGGAAAACTGCTCGTTGCGGCGGCCATCAACTCCGCGGTGGTTCTCGATGTCGCCCGGATGACCGCCGGCGCAGAAGATCCTATCCTGGGTACCTTCAGCAACCAGGAGGGGACCTGTCTCCAATGCATCTATATAAACGTGACTCCCGATGACAAGCTGCTGTTCGTGAGCGACGAGGGGGCGGACGTCATCATCGTAATTGACCTCGAGCGTGCGCGTGCAAACGGGTTCAAAGCGGCTGCGATCATCGGGAGCATCCCAGTGGGGGGTGGCCCCATCGCCCTTACGTTCTCTCCCGACGGCAAGTGGCTTTACTCCACCAGCGAATCAGGCTCGCCGGCCTGGAATTGGCTGCGGGCCTGCAAACCAAGTGGCGCACCGCTGACCCCGGAACAGGTCACTGCACGTAAGGTAGATATGGAAGCCAGGATTGCCGCGTTAGAGGCGCTACAATCCGGCGCCTCTGAAAAAGGCGTGGCTCGGCTGCAACAGCAGATTGACTCCTTGAAGAGCATCATCGGTAGTCTGTCTGGAGTGCCTCTCGCGAATCCCGAGGGCGCGGTGGTCGTCATCGATGTAGCCCTAGCCAAGACTGACCCTGCCAAGGCAGCATCGACCCGAATCCCCGCGGGTTGCGGCGCGGTGCGGATGGCGATTTCTCCGGATGGCCGCCGGATATATGTCACTGCCCGGAACAGCAATGCTGTGGCAACCTTCGATACCGCGAAGCTCGTGGCCGACGTGGATCACTCGCGCTTGGGAATGGCACCTGTGGGAGAAGCTCCAGTGCCCGTCGCGGTGATCGACGGCGGCAAGAAATTGGTTGTGGGGAACTCGAACCGCTTTGGCGTGGGCAACGGTCCCGAAACTCTCAGCGTTCTGGACACAGCGAAGATGGAGCAGCCGGGCGCAGATGCCACCGTGGGCACTATCCCCTCGGGGGCCTTCCCGCGCGAGCTCAGCGTTTCTGCCGACGGCCACACTCTGTTCCTAACCAACGCGGGATCAAGTTCTCTCCAGGTTATCGACATCGACCGACTGCCAGTGGAGTCCGTGCGCAAGCCGTAGGATAGCCCGACGTTGTTGGGCAATTCATCAACGGGAAGCTATCCCGAAACGGCTTCAGAGACGTAAACCTACGTATGAAACCGCCAAATGATTGCCAAGACTGCCACGTTATCATGTGTTATCGGTGGGCGATAGCAAGGCAACTTCCCGTAACGCCGTTGGTGGCCAGCCCGCTCGATTTGCCAACAGATCGTCAACGTGGATCGCCGGTCGGAGCTAGAAGAGCCTATGAAGCTACCCCGTATCCCGCAGTGTTGGAGATGTCCCACGTAAGATCGTTGTATGAGGGAACGAGCGCTCCTCGAACCAGATTGGGCGCAGCCACGGCCGACGTTCGTCGAGGTACTGGCAATGACGAGGCGCATTGGTCTGGACCCTGTGACACTGCCCGAGAAACCGTTTAGCGATTTCCTGCGTTGCCTTCGCGAGTCCCACAGCAACGGCGGCGCGCACATTGCGGCATTTGAAGTTCTGCCGGACACCATTTTCGATTGGTTCGCTTCACGCAATCGTCTTTCGGACGACGAACTGATCGACACGCTGATTACTCATCCGGCGATTCGAGCGGCTCTTGGCGAAGTCCGGATGCCCGAAACCAAGGCCAGCACCGGCCTCGGGCTCGCCGACCCATTTCTCCTTGATGGCAGGTTTGCACGTTGCCTGCATGCCGGCGGAGCCTATTGGAACGCAGAAAGTGACGGGAAAGCTTCAAAAACTTTGGCTTTGGATGTCTGTGAAGCGATGTTCGGCCTGCGTTATGGTGAAGTCGCCCTGCTAGAGAGCGTCCAAGCATGGACGCCGTGGTTTCACAACATCGCCTGGGATCTGACGGAGGTCGTGTTCGATCGAAGGCTTCGCAGACTCTGGGTATTTGTGATCACCGACACGGATTAAGCACGACACCCGAGCGTCCGGAATGTTGTCCTCATGCGGTGCGATCATACCCAGCACAAGATGCCCGTCATGGATTGCATCTCCCTGCAAATAACCGCTCTGCGTTTCCGCGTAGCGTAGGGCCTCGTCGGCGTACAGAGATGCCTGGGCGTAATTCTCAGCGCAGTGGGGCCTCGGCGAATGCCGACAAGTCACGGCCTGGGATATCAGTGCCGCGCGGCGACCGATTGGGGATGCTTGACCAGCGGTTCTAAGGATCCGGCTTGCCTGGCTTACCCGTCTCAGGCGGTGTGGATTCCTCCTTAAACGGCAACGGCTCCCTTCGGTGCGGCCGATCTGGAAACGTATACGGCTCCGACGGCTTAAGGGTATCGGGTTCCCGAGGATAATCGGGTTTCGGTGATGGGGTTCGTACCCCTGGGATGCCGCCCTCATCAGGCCTGCTGGGGCGAACGGGGTAACCAGGTTCCCCAGGGCCAGGGAAGCGCGGGACAGGCTGCGGTTCTTGCGGAACGGGGCCCGGAGTTGTTGGAGCCATCGGTTCCGCACCGGCATCCGATTCACCCTGCTGGTCTGCGCCACCAGGAAGAGTACCTTCGCCCACGTCCGTATCCGCGATTCGTTTCACTTCGTCTTCGACGGTATTAATCAGCCCCTCGATTTTAGGGGCCATAACATACGCCGTCCCGATTCCAACAACGGCCTCTACCGCAACGATTCCTGCGGCGACGACGGCTGGCGCCGCGGCAGCACCAGCACCAGCGCCGATCTCCGTTTCGAGTACAATCTTGGGAGCTAATGCCAACACCGGCGATTCGAACCCAGGTGTGGTTTTGGGAACAGTGGAGGCTCCGTAGCAAGATCTTAGCTGCGCATATTTTTCCGAAACGTCTGCGCGCAGGGGATACGGCAAAGTACGTGCGTCATAGAAGTCCTTAAACGCAACCAGACAAGTCAAGAAACCTGACCACATCAGAATTGTTTGACATCGAAGCACCGCCAGTGCGGACGACCCCGAGGGGTCAACCAGGTTCCTTCTCCCACGCAGGTACGACACAAAACGCCAGAACATCAACATCTGGCCGATGATGCTCACGATCGTAATCGCCGTCGTTTGCGAGAACGCCACAGCCTTACGATGTTCGAAGGATGGTGACAGGAAAACAAGCCAAAATCCGTAGGTCATGACCACGATTGCCGCGATGCGATAAACGATTTCCCA
>Ga0105248_10002308_pt1 | contig 21141 bp, 15 predicted proteins | sample KBSS34metaG_FD_81524 | JGI IMG/M metagenome (GOLD analysis project Ga0105248, IMG submission 81524) | Switchgrass rhizosphere microbial communities from Kellogg Biological Station, Michigan, USA - KBS S3-4 metaG | ecosystem: Host-associated > Plants > Roots > Rhizosphere > Soil | place...
ATGTCGGCGAAGGGCGAGAGCGCCGGGGCCGCCGAGGTTCGCGTCCGGCTCGGCGGCACCGCGGCGCCTCCGGGCGGCTTCGCGATTCCCTGGCCGCTCGAGGGAGAGCGCGTCTCGGCGTCCGTCGACGGCCGGCCCGTCCCGGCCGGCGCGGAGATTCCGGTTCGCCGGCTGCCGGCGGTGGTCGTGCTCAAGGGACGCGCGTGAATCCGTCCCGCCCGCTCCCCGCGAACCGCTACGGCGGCTTCTCCGCCGACGGGCGAGAATACGTGATCACGGACCCGCGTCCTCCCCGGCCCTGGGTCAACGTGATCGCGAACGAGCGCGTGGGGCTCGCCGTGAGTCACACCGGAAGCGGGTTCTCCTGGATCGACAACTCGCAGCTCGCGACGGTCACGCGCTGGCAGCAGGACCTGGCGGCCGACCGCTCGGGCAAGTTCGTCTACGTCCGCGACGCCGAGGACAGAAGACTCTGGTCCCTCTCGCCCTCGCCGACGTGGGCTCCGCTCGAGAACTACGCTTGCCGGCACGGCTTCGGCTACACCGTGTTCGAGGCGCTCCATCATGGGATCGCGTCGCGCTGGACCCTCTTCGTCGACGTCACGGAGACCGTCGAGCTGTGGCTCGTCGAGCTGACGAACTCCTCCGGCCGGGCGCGGCGCCTGTCCGCGAGTGGCTACCTGGAGTGGTGCTGCGGCGTCTCGCCTTCGCCGCGCCGCGAGTTCGGCCGGCTCTTCCTCGAGACGTGGCGCGACGACCCGCGGCGCGCGGTGTTCGCGCGCAACCACATGTGGGACGTGCCGTCGAAGGAGTTCGGGCACTGGAACACGAGCTTCCCCTTCGTCAGCGCGTTCGCCGCGAGCGAGCCCGTGGACGCCGCCGAGGGCGACAAGGCCGCGTTCCTGGGCCGCTTCGGCGACCTCCCGGCGCCGGCCGCCCTCGGCGAGGCGGCCTGGGCGTCCCGCTTCGGCCGCCACGAGGATCCGATCGGCGCCCTGCGCGTCCCGATCGATCTCGCTCCCGGCGCGACGCGTCGGATCGGCTTCGTGCTCGCGACCTCGCGCGATGACGGCGAGACCGCGGGCCTCGTGGATCGCTTCGCCCGGCTCGACGCGATCGACGAAGCGCTCGCGCGCGTGGGCCCCTCCTGGGAGAGGCGGCTCGCCGCGCACCGCATCGAGACGCCGATTGCCTCCCTCGACGCGCTCGTCAACGACTGGGTCCGCTACCAGGCGATCTCCGCGCGGCTGTGGGGGCGCTGCGGCTACTACCAGCAGAGCGGCGCGTACGGGTTCCGCGACCAGCTGCAGGACTCCCAGGTCTGGCTCACGATCGAGCCCGAGCGCTGCCGGGCGCAGCTGCGCCTCCACGCCGCCCACCAGTTCGCCGACGGCTCCGTCTACCACTGGTGGCATCCGCCGACCGAGCAGGGCCACGTCACGGCCATGACGGACGACCTGCTGTGGCTCGCCTTCGTCGCGGCCAGCCACCTCCGCGAGACCGGCGAGCTCGGGATCCTCGACGACGAGTCGCCCTACCTCGACGCGCCGGCGCCCGCGCCGCTCTCCGACCACGTCCTGCGTGCGTTTCGCCGCGTCTTCGGGCGGATCAGCCCCCGCGGCATTCCGTACATCGGCGCCGGCGACTGGAACGACGGATTGTCGGCGATGGGGCTCGCCGAGCGCGGCGAGTCGTTCTGGCTGGCGCAGTTCCTCGCGGGGCTGCTGCGCGACTGGGCGGAGATCTGGAGCCGACGGGGACTCCCCGAACTCTCTTCGGAGTTCGCGCACCGCCGGGAGGCCCTGGTCGCGGCGATCAACCGCCACGGCTGGGACGGCGAGTGGTACCTGCGGGGCACGCTCGACTCGGGCCACCCGCTCGGCGCCTCGGCGGACAAAGTCGCGCGCATCTTCCTGAATCCGCAGACCTGGGCGATCCTCTCCGACGTCGCGTCGCCCGAGCGCGCCGCGCGATGCCTGGCGTCGGTGCGCCGGCACCTCGTCACGGACGCGGGGGCCCTGCTCCTCGCGCCGGCGTTCGACCGGCCCGTCGCCGAGATCGGCTACATCACGCGCTACGCCCCCGGGCTCCGCGAGAACGGCGGCGTCTACACCCACGCCGCGACCTGGGCGATCGCGGCGGCGGCGAAGGCGAAGGACGCCGAGCTCGCCGGCCGGCTGCTCGCCGCGATCAACCCCGCCGGAAAGGACCCGGAGCGCTACTTCGCCGAGCCGTACGTCCTGCCCGGCAACGTCGACGGGCCCGACTCGCCGCACCACGGACGCGGCGGCTGGACCTGGTACACGGGCTCGGCCGCCTGGCTGCATCGCGTCGTGTCCGAATGGATCCTGGGCGTGCGGCCGGAGTGGGACGGTCTGCGGATCGACCCGTGCCTGCCTCCGGGCTGGGACCGCGCGCGCATGGTCCGGCCCTGGCGCGGGTCCACCTGGGAGATCGAGATCGAGCGCGGGGCCGCGCCCGGAATCACCGTCGACGGCGCGGCGCTCTCCGGCGGGATGATCCCGGTGCCGTCCGGCGTCGGACGGCACCGCGTGCGCGCGACGATCGCTTAGGGGCGGCTCTTCGGGCCGCACGCGCGCCCGCCGCGGCTTCCAACGCCGCCCCGTTCGACCGGATCACCTCCGCGTAGAACCGCCCGCTGGCCTTGAGCGTGCGCCTCTGGGTCGGAAAGTCGACTCGGATCAGGCCGAAGCGCTTGGACGTCCCCTCCGACCACTCGAAGTTGTCGAGGAGCGACCAGGCGAAGTAGCCGCGCACGTCCGCTCCGGCCTCGATCGCGCGGCTCACCGCGCGCAGATGATTCCGGAGATAGGCCACGCGGAGCGGGTCCTGGACGATCGCTCCGCGCTTCCCGGGAGAGGCGTCGCGGAACGCGGCGCCGTTCTCGGTGACGTAGAGGGGAATCTCCCCGTAGCGCCCGCGGACCCAGAGCAGCGTCTCGGCGAGGCCGTCGGGGTAGACCTCCCAGCCCATCTCCGTGTGCCGGCCCGGCTGGCGCACGCGCGCGGCGCGGACCGGCCACGCGGCGTCGTCGCGCCGCATGACGCCGCGCGTGTAGTAGTTGACGCCGAGGAAGTCGAGGGGCCGGCGCATCGCGTCGAGGTCCGCGTCGGCGGTACGGGGCCACGCCTCGCCGAAGATCTCGGGAAGCTCCTCCGGGTGCCGGCCGAGGATCGCGGGATCGAGGTACTGGCGGTTCATGTACGCGTCGGACCGGCGGGCGGCCGCGCGGTCGGCCTGCGACTCCGACGCCGCGTGCTTCGGCTCGAGATTCACGACGAGCCCGATCCGGGCCGAGCCCGCCTCCGCGCGGAGCGCGTCGACGGCGGCCGCGTGGGCTCGGAGCAGGTTGTGCGACGCGATCGGCGCCTCGAAGAGGCTGCGGTGCCCGGGCGCCAGGCCGCCGTGGAGGTAGCCGCCGTCGGTGATCACCCACGGCTCGTTGAGCGTCGCCCACATCGGCACGCGCTCCCCGAGCGCGCGGGCCGCGGCCGCGGCATAGTCGGCGAACCAGCGCGCGGAGTCGCGGTTGAGCCAGCCGCCGCGGTCGTCCAGCGCCGCGGGCAAGTCCCAGTGGTAGAGCGTGGCGAGCGGCCGGATCCCCGCCTCGAGGAGCGCGTCGGCGAGCCGGCGGTAGAAGTCGAGCCCCTTCGCGTTGACGGCGCCGGTCCCCTCCGGGAGGACGCGCGACCAGGAGAGGCTGAAGCGGTACGCGGTGAGCCCGAGGCGCTTCATCCACTCGACGTCCTCTTCCCAGCGGCGGTAGTGGTCGCAGGCGACGTCGCCGGTGTCGCCGCCGCGCACGAGGCCGGGCGTGTGGCTGAACCGGTGCCAGATCGAGGGACCGGCCCCGTCCGCGAGCGGGGAGCCTTCGACCTGGTACGCCGACGTGGCGGCGCCCCAGAGAAATCCTTCGGGGAAGCGGAACGTCTTCGAGGGTGAGGGCACGAAGGGAGGGCTAGCTCCCGTAGATCGGCAGCCAGGGCCGGGTCACGTAGTCCGAGGTCGTGATCAGGATCAGAAACGCGAGCCAGAGGATGGCCGAGATCGCGACGAAGAAGGTCAGCCGCGGCGAGTGGCGCAGGTGCATGAAGATCAGCGCGACCAGCAGGCCCTTCGTGACCGCGATCGCCAGCGCGACGGGAGTGTTCCAGACGCCCAGGTGCAGGAACGAGGCCCAGACCGTCAGCCCGGTCAGGGCCATGAGCGCCGCGAAGACGCCGAAGTAGGCCTTGGGTGTCCCGCTCGTGGAAGCCCCGTGGCTCATAGCGTGTGCCTCCCCAGCAGGTAGAGCAGCGGGAACAGGAAGATCCAGATGACGTCGACGAAGTGCCAGTAGAGCCCGACGAGGTCCACCGGCGTGTTGTAGCGCGGCGAGAAGGCGTCGTTCTTCGCCTTGACGATCAGCCAGGTCAGGAGCCCGACGCCGATGATCATGTGGGCGGCGTGGAGGCCCGTCATGCAGAAGTAGAGGGAGAAGAACATCTCGCTCTGCCGCGGCAGCGGCTGATGGGTTCTCTCGTCGAGCGGCACCACGAAGTGAGGCCCGGGGACCTCGTGGTGCTGGAACTTCTGTGTGTACTCGACCGCCTTGATGCCCAGGAAGACCCCGCCCAGCAGGATCGTCCCGATCAGGAAGAGGATCGTCGCCTTCTTCTTGCCGGCGCCGGACGCCCACACCGCGAGCGCCATCGTCAGCGAGGAGCAGATCAGGACGGCGGTGTTTACGGTGCCGAGCGTCAGGTCGAGGAGGTTCGAGGCGCCCTCGAACGCGCGCCGGTACGTCGAGCGGTACACGACGTAGGCGGTGAACATTCCGCCGAAGAAGAGGACCTCGGTGACGAGGAACATCCACATCGCGAGCGTGGACGCCTCGCGCTGCGCCGGGAGGTTGGCGAAGTGGTGCCGCAGCTCCGGCGGGTGGGCGTCGTCCTCACGGGAGTCGGCGGCGTGGGCGCGGACGTCAGCCAATGGCCGCCTCGCGATCGCGCGCCGTCAGGTAGTCGTACGGGCGGCCCGACACGGTCGGCGTCTCCGGGAAGTTCTCGGTGGGCGGCGGCGACGGCGTCTCCCACTCGAGGCCCGTCGCGCCCCACGGGTTGTCCGCCGCATAGGCGCCGTAGCGCATCGACCAGATGAAGTAGACGAGCGGGATGACGTACCCGATGCCCAGGATCGACGCGCCCGCCGTCGACATCACGTTCAAGACCTGGAACTCCTCGGGATACTGGTGGTAGCGGCGCGGCATCCCGAGGTAGCCCACGATGAACTGCGGGAAGAAGGTCAGGTTGAAGCCGACGAAGATGACCCACGCGGAGACGCGCGACCAGTACTCCGGATAGATCCGGCCGGAGATCTTGGGCCACCAGAAGTGCAGCCCGCCGAGGTACGCCATGATCGTGCCGCCCACCATGATGTAGTGGAAGTGCGCGACGATGAAGTACGTGTCGTGGACATGGATGTCCAGGCCGAGCGTCGCGAGCATGAGGCCGGTCAGCCCGCCGAACGTGAAGAGGCCGATGAAGCCGAGCGCGTAGAGCAGCGGCGTCTGGTACGACACCGAGCCCTTGTAGAGGGTGGCCGTCCAGTTGAACACCTTGATCGCGGACGGGATCGCGACCATGAACGACAGGATCGAGAAGACGATCCCCGCGTACACCGACTGGCCGGAGACGAACATGTGGTGGCCCCAGACCAGGAACGAGAGCACCGCGATCGCGACCGACGAGGCGGCGATGAACTTGTAGCCGAAGATCGGCTTGCGCGAGAACGCCGTCACGAGCTCGCTGATGACCGCCATTGCCGGCAGGATCATGATGTAGACCGCCGGGTGCGAGTAGAACCAGAAGAGGTGCTGGAAGAGCACCGGGTCGCCGCCCTGCGCCGGATCGAAGATCCCGAGGTGGAAGAGCCGCTCCGCCGCGACCAGGAGGAGCGTGATCGCGATGACGGGCGTGCCGAGGATCTGGATGATGCCGGTCGCGTACATGCCCCAGCAGAAGAGCGGCATTCGCATCCAGGTCATCCCGGGCGCGCGCATGGTGTGGATCGTGACCAGGAAGTTCAGGCCCGTCAGGATCGACGAGAAGCCCGCGATGAAGATGCCCACGGCGGTCACGACGACCCAGCCGTTCGAGTACACCGTGCTGTACGGCGTGTAGAAGGTCCAGCCCGTGTCGACGCCTCCGTGCACCACGGCCCAGAACGCCATCAGCGCGCCGATGATGTAGAGGTACCAGGACAACAGATTCAATCGTGGAAAGGCGACGTCCTTTGCCCCGATCATCAGCGGGATGAGGAAGTTTCCGAGGACGCCCGGGATGCCCGGGATCATGAAGAAGAAGACCATCATGACGCCGTGCGTCGTGAAGAGCTTGTTGTAGGTCTCGGCCTGGAAGACGTCGCCGGCCGGCGTCAGGAGCTCGACCCGGATGAGCGCCGCCGCGATGCCGCCGAGCGCGAAGAAGAACGTCACGCCGATCAGGTAGAGCAGCGCGATGCGTTTGTGGTCGGTGGTCAAAAGCCACGACCGCACGCCGTAGGCGGCGTTGAGGTAGTTGACGCGGCGTTCGGGTCTTTCGGGGGTCGCGCTCATGGCGTCTGGGTCTTCCTTTCCGGGGCGCTCGGCGGGGGGATCGGGGTCGGCGGTCCGGGGGAGAGCCCGGGCCCCGTCTGGGCGGCGCCGGTTCCGGCCGGCGCCGACGAGAGCGACTTGATGTACGCGGTCAGCTGCAGCAGGCCCTCCTCGCTGATCTGACCCTGGAACGTGGGCATGATCGGCGGGTAGCCGGCGACCAGCTTCGCCTGAGGGTTCACGATCGACTCGCGGATGTAGGCCTCGTCGGCGATCCGCGAGGAGCCGTCCGAGAAGTGGATCACCTTCCCGAAGATTCCCGCGAGCGACGGCCCGCGCGCTCCCGGCTGGTCGCCGTGGCACGTGTTGCAGGCGTGCTCGACGAAGCGCTTCGCTCCGGCCGAGGCGAGCGACTCGCCGGGCGTGCCGCCCGAGAGCCAGGCCTGGTAGTCCGCCGGGGTCATCGCGTACACCCAGCCGATCATGTTCGAGTGCCGCGTTCCGCAGTACTCGGCGCAGAACAGGTGGTACTTGCCGGGCTTGACCGCCTCGAACCACGCCGCCGAAAAGCGTCCCGGCACGACGTCGCGCTTGAAGCGGAACGCCGGCACGTAGAAGCTGTGGATGACGTCCTCGGACGCCATCGTCAGCCGCACCGGCATCCCGACGGGCACGTGCAGCTCGTTCATCTCGCGGTGGCCGTCGGTGTGCTGGATCTTCCACATCCACTGCTTGGCGGTCACGTAGATCTCGATTGCGTTGGCCGGCGGCCGGGTGATCCGGAAGTACACGCGCGTGCCCCAATAGAACATGATCAGGACGAGCCCCAGCGGGATCACCGTCCAGACGATCTCGAGCACGGCGTTCTCGTGGACCTCCGTCGCGACCTCGTCCGGCGCCCTCCGGTGGTAGCGGATCGCGAAGTAGACGACGAGCGTGCCGATCAGGACCGAGAAGAACGCCGTGATCGCGATCAGGAAGAGGTACAGGTGATCGACGTGGCGCGCGAAGCTGCTGGCTTCCTCCGGCAGAAACGGCATCAGCGGCTCGCTCCGTGCAGGGCGCTCCGGCGCTCCAGGGAGATGCGCCGACGGCGGGACATCCACACGATCGACGCGGCGATCGCCAGGACCGTCAGGAGGCCCCCGAGGCGCACCAGGTTCACGACCGCGGCGCCGTACTTGCCGAGGGCCGGGTCGTAGTGGAAGCAGAAGAGGAGGATCTGGTCCACGGGCGTGCCGATCTTGCCGGCCGACGCTTCCACGAGCGCGAGCCGCAGGTCTCGCGGCGCGTACTCGATCCCGTAGAAATACCGCGCGAGGCGTCCGTCGGGCGTGGCGACGTAGATCGCGCTGGCGTGCGCGAACTGGTCGAGCTGGGAGTCGTAGCGGTAGCGGAAGCCGACGGCCTGCGCCAGCGCGCGGGTCTCGGGCTCGCGGCCCGTAAGGAAGTGCCAGCCCGCGGAGGCGGCCGGGTGCTTGTAGCGCGTCAGGTAGGCCTCCTTGCTGGCGCGCGCGTTCTCCGGCCTCTCGCGGGGATCGAAGCTGACGAGAACGACGTCGAAGTCCTCGCCCGCCGCGAGCGAGAGCGTGTTGAGGGAGCCGACCATCCCGTTCAGGACCTGCGTGCACAGCATCGGGCAGTTGTAGTAGACGAGCGCGAGGATCACCGGGCGCTTCCCGAAGAAGTCGCCGAGGCGCACCGCGCGGCCGGCCTCGTCGACGAAGGGCAGCGAAAGCGGCAGGGGAGCGTCGAGCCGCTGATCGATGCCGATGTCCTTCAGGAGCGCGGGCGTCTCGTTCGCGTTGACCATGCCGGAGGGCGGGGGGTCCATGGCCTGGGCGGAGAGGGAGGAGCTCCACCCCGTCATTCCGAGGAGCGCCGCGACGAGGAATCCCCTTCCAAGCCTCAGGGCGGCTCGAAAGGGATCCCTCGCTCCGCTCGGGACGACGGGGGTATTCATTTCGCCTTCCCCCTCGCCGTCGGCGTCACGCCCTTGCTCGGCTCCGGGGTCGCCTCGAGCGCCGGCATCGCGATCGGCGCCGGCGGCAGCGGCCCCACGCCGCGCACCGCGATCAGGTCCATCGCGCGCTCGATCGGGACGTGCACGGCGCCCGTCGAGCGGTCCATCCAGCCGTAGGTCGAGAGTCGCTCGGCCTCGGCTTCGCGGAAGCTCTTCCAGTGGCGCGGCTCGTAGACGAGCAGGCGCGGCGCCGGCGGAATCCGGCCCTCCCGCGTCTGGAGCCCGGCCGCCGCGACCGTGGCCTCGTCCTTCCTCTGGGCGCCCTTGTCGATGCCGCGGAAGAGCGCCGCCATCAGCCCCATCGCGACGATCGTGAGGATCACGAGGACGATCCCGAAGCCGACGACGATCCGCGAGGAGACGCGGTCGGGCTCCGCCCGCACGCCGGGCTCGTGGTTATTCGCGTCCATGCGCGAGCGCCTCCTCGAAGCCGGGGTCGTGGACCGGCAGGAGCGGACGGGTCAGGAGGTTGCGGGCGAAGAAGGACAGCCAGACGCCGCCCAAACCGATCGGCAGGATCAGGTCCAGCGGATGGATGCGGAGCTCGCCCTTCGAGAACGCGGGGAGGACGAGCCACGCGGTGTCCACGAAGCGCATGAAGAGCAGCAGCGCCGCCGCGCCGGAGAGCAGGCGCGGGTTGCGGTTGGCCTGCCGGGACAACAGGAGCAGGAACGGCACGACGAAGTGGAGAATCACGATCGCCGCCCCGATCCAGCCCCAGCCGCCGCGGAAGCGCGCCAGATACCACGCGATCTCCTCCGGCAGGTTCCCGGACCACGTGATGAGGTACTGGGAAAACGCGACGTAGGCCCAGATCATCACGAAGGCGAACGTCATCTTGCCAAGGTCGTGGCGGTGGCGCGGGCCCAGAAAGTCCGACACGGGCTCGAAGCGGGAAAGGAGCACGGCCGCGATCGAGGCGAGCGCCAGCGCGCCGAGCGCCTGCCCCACCATGTAGAGGACGCCGTACATCGTGGAGTACCAGTGCGGCTCGAGCGACATGACCCAGTCGACCGACGTCCACGTCGTCGTGAGCGCGTAGACGACGAGCCCGCCGCCCGAGAGCAGCGCGAGGCGGCGGTCGATCGCCTTGTGGCCGTCGGCGGGCGCCCGGTCCTGCTCGCGCGAGAGCCGGTTGATGAAGAACATGAGAAGGAGCCACGCGGCGAACGCCGCCGCCGTGCGCGCCACGAAGAAGGGGACGTTCAAGTAGAGGATCTTCTTTCGGAGCAGCTCGTCGTGCGCCACGACGTCGGCGTGCGTCCACTCGTACAACCGGTGCATCCCGAACACGAGCGGCACGAACGCGGCCGCGGTCAGCGGCAGCGTCCGTGAGGCCGCCTCGAGCTCGCGGCGGATCGCGATGCCCCAGGCGCCGCCGGTCAGGTACTGGACCATGAGGACCGCCATGGCGCCGACCGCGAGGCCGTTCCAGAAGACGAAGGCCAGCAGGTACGAGTGAAAGAACTGCTCGGGGTTCGTGAACCCCCAGATGGCGCCGCCGAGGAGCAGGACCGCGCCGAGCACGAGCCAGCGCGTCGCGAAGCGGCCGACCGCCGCCGGGAGGTTCGGGTCCTCGCGCAGGGCCGGCTCGGTCACTGGTGCTCCTTGTTTTGGGCGTCGGGGTCGGTCGGCGCCTCGTCGGCGGCGTTCTTCCAGTCGTCGGCGCCGACCGGCAGCGGCTGCGCCTTGGACGGCGCGTCGGGGCTCTCGAGCCTCCGCGCCTCGCCGGACGGAACGTCCGCGATCGTGGTGCGCTGCGAGAGCTGGAGCGCGCGCACGAACGCCGCGATCGCCCAGCGGTCCGCGGCGGGGATCGCGCCGGCGTAGTCCGGCATGGAGCCGAAGCCCACCGTCTCGACGTCGAAGACGTACCCGACCGGCGCCGCGCGCAGGCGGTCGATGTTGAAGCTCGGCGGCTGCCGGAAGCCGCGCTGCACGACCATGCCGAGCCCGTCGCCGGTCAGCCCGTGGCAGGGCGAGCAGAAGATCCCGTAGCGTTCGCGCCCGCGGTCGAGCAGCTCGCGCGTCAGCGGCATCGGCAGATCCGCGACCGGCTGTCCGTTCTTCTTGCCGGTCGAGAAGACCTCGCCCGCGTGGAGGAACCCGCGCGGCACGGTGTCGGGGACCTTCGGCCGCGCCGAGCGGTGGTCGTCGAAGAACGCGGACCCGCGCAGGTCCTTGTACTTGGGTTGGTCCTGCATGTCGCGACGGCAGGCGGCGGCCGCGACCGACAGCGCGGCGGCGACGGCGGCGGCGAGGCGCAGCGAGGCCCGGGACGTCGTCATTCGTCCACGTCCATGACCGCGTGCGCCTTCAGTCCCGTGAGGAACGCCCAGACCTTCTCGCGGTCGAATTTCGGGTCGCGCGCCTCGATGCACAAAAAGAACCGGTCGCGCGAGGCGAGCGCGAAGCGCTCGGCGTTGAAGACCGGGTGATACGGCATCGGCAGGCCGTTGAGCCCGAGCATGCCGAGGACGGCCGCGAACGCGGCGAAGAGGATCGTGCACTCGAAGGTCGGCACGATGAAGGCCGGCGCGCTGTGGTACGGCTTGCCGCCGATGTTGAGCGGGTACGCGATGACGGAGGTCCAGTAGCAGAGCGCGTAGCCGCAGAGGCCGCCGAGGATGCCGCCGCCCAGGACCACGGCCGGGAGCCGCCGATCCTGGATGTGGAGCGCCTCGGTCAGCGCCTCGATCGGGTACGGCGTGTAGGCGTCGAGCCTCGTGTAGCCCGCCTCGCGCGCGTGGTGCGCGGCGTCGACGAGCTCCTGCGGCGTCTCGAACTCGGCCATGAGACCGTGGAGGCCGTGGCCGCGGCGCGTCCTGTTCGGAGCGGTCACGCTCCCTCCTCCTCCTCCACCTTGGCCTCGGGGAGGATCGCCCGCATCTCGAAGATCGAGACCATCGGCAGCAGACGGATGAAGAGGAACATCAGCGCGAGGAAGAGGCCGATCGTGCCGATGTAGGTGGCCTTGTCGAAGAACGTCCCGTGGTACATGCCCCACGACGACGGCAGGAAGTCGCGGTGGAGGCTGACCACGACGATGACGTAGCGCTCGAGCCACATGCCGACGTTCACGATCATCGCCATGACGAACAGCATCGGGATGCTGCGGCGCACCTTGCGGAACCACAGCAGTTGCGGGGCGATGATGTTGCAGAAGAGCAGGGCCCAGTACATGTGCTTGTACGGGCCCTCCATGCGGTTCCACATCATGAAGCGCTCGTACGTGTTGCCGCTGTAGAACGCCATGAAGGCCTCGACGCAGTAGCCGTAGCCGACGATGAGGCCCGTCGCGAGCATGATCTTCGCCATGTTGTCGAGGTGCCGCATCGTGATGAAGTCCTGGAGGCCGTAGACCTTGCGCAGCGGGATCGCGAGCGTCAGCACCATCGCGAAGCCGGCGTACACGGCGCCGGCCACGAAGTACGGCGGGAAGATCGTGGCGTGCCAGCCGGGCACGATGCCCGCGGCGAAGTCGAACGACACGACCGTGTGGACCGAGACGACGAGCGGCGTGGCCAGTCCGGCGAGAAGGAGCGACGCGGTCTCGTAGCGCTGCCAGTGGCGCGCGGACCCGCGCCAGCCGAGCGCGAGCATCCCGTACACGACCTTCGCCCACATCTTCTTGGCCCGGTCGCGCAGCGTCGCGAGGTCCGGGATCATTCCGACGTACCAGAACAGGAGCGAGACCGTGGCGTACGTCGAGACCGCGAAGACGTCCCAGATCAGCGGGCTGCGGAAGTTCGGCCACATGTTCATCGCGTTCGGGTACGGGATGAGCCAGTAGTCGAGCCACGGGCGCCCGGTGTGGAACGCGGGGTAGATGCCGGCGCAGGCGACGGCGAAGATCGTCATCGCCTCGGCGAAGCGGTTGATCGAGTTGCGCCAGGGCTGGCGCAGCAGGAGCAGGATCGCCGAGATCAGCGTGCCGGCGTGGCCGATGCCGATCCACCAGACGAAGTTCACGATCTCGAAGCCCCAGCCCACGGGCTGGTTCACGCCCCAGATCCCGATGCCGCGGATGACGAGGTAGGAGAGCGCGCCGAGCAGGACCATCGAGAGCATGAAGCCCACCGCGGCGCCGACGAACCAGACGAAGGGCGTGCGCCGCGACAGCGCGATCGACGCGAGCTTGTCGGTCAGCGTCGTGAACGTGTAGCCCGGCGCGAGGATCCCGGTGTCCCCCGGCTTCGGCTGGGGGATCGAGGACTCCGGCTTGCCCTTATCGCTGCCGTCGCTCACACGTCGTCCTTGTGCCCGTGCTCGCCCTCTCCCGCGGGCCTGGCGGCGCCGCCCAGCTTCGGGTTCGGGTTCGACAGGTGCGCGAGGTACGTCGTTCGCGGCCGCGTGCCGAGCTCCGTCAGGAGGCCGTAGGTCCGCATCTCGGACTTGACCTTCGAGACCGCGCTGTCCGGGTCGGAGACGTTGCCGAAGACGATCGCCTGGGCGGGGCAGGCCTGCTGGCAGGCGGTCACGATCTCGCCGTCCCGGATGGGCCGGTTCTCTTTCTCGGCCGCGTAGCGCGCGTGGTTGATCCGCTGCACGCAGTAGGAGCACTTCTCCATCACGCCGCGGCTGCGGACCGTGACCTCGGGGTTGCGCACCATCTTGAGGACTTCGGTCGTGTAGTCGGAGTAGAGGTAGAAGTTGAACCGCCGCACCTTGTACGGGCAGTTGTTGGAGCAGTACCGCGTGCCGACGCAGCGGTTGTAGACCATCTGGTTGAGCCCCTCGGCGCTGTGGCTGGTCGCGGCCACGGGGCAGACGGTCTCGCACGGCGCGTCCTCGCAGTGCATGCACGTGACGGGCTGGAAGAGCGTGTCGGGCGCCTCGAGCCCGCCCGTGTAGTAGCGGTCGATCCGGATCCACTGCATGTGCCGGCCGCGCGTGACCTGGTCCTTGCCGACGACGGGGATGTTGTTCTCGGCCTGGCAGGCGATCACGCAGGCGTTGCAGCCCACGCACGTCGAGAGGTCGATGGAGAGGCCCCACGCGTAGCTGCCCGTCGGCAGCTTCGGGTACAGCGTGTCGGTCGGACCCGGCGGCTCCTCGCCGAGCTTCGCGACGATCCGCGGGTCGGCGGCGTACTGGTCGGCGGTGACCGAGCGGATCAGGCCGCGCCCCTCCATCGAGTGGTGGTGCTGCGTCGTGGCGAGCGTCCGGCGGCGCAGCGTCTTGGAGAGCTGGAGTCCCGCACCCGACCAGAGGGCTCCTGTCGTCCGCAGGGCGTAGGCGTCGAAGCCCGCACCGCTCGCGACGCGCCCGCCGCGCGCGCGCCCGTTGCCGAAGTGGACCGTGACGCAGGACTCGGACTGGCCGGGCAGCACCCAGACCGGCGCAAGGACCTTGCGGCCGTCGAGGGTCAGCTCGACGACGTCCTCGGTCTGGAGGCCCAGCCTCTGCGCGGTCGACGGCGCGACCATCGCCGCGTTGTCCCACGTCAGCTTGGTCAGCGGCTTCGGCAGCTCTTGCAGCCAGCCGTTGTTGGCGTAGCGGCCGTCCCAGACCGTCGGGTCGGGACGGAAGAGGAGCGTGAGCCCCGCGGGCTCAGCCTCGGTCTTGGATTTTGGATTCTGGATTTTGGCTTCGAGCGCCGAGGAGTCCACCCGGACGTCCTTCGCCTTGAACTCGCTGTCCTTGACGATGCCGTCGTGCAGCGCGGTGCGCCACGCGGTGTCCAAGTCGGCGCCGCCTCCCGTCGTCGCCAGCCGGCTCTTCCAGTAGTCCTTGACGATGTCGTGGGCGGTCTTGTCGGGCTGCTCGGTGAACGCCGCCAGGACCTCGTGCGCCGTCCTCCCGTCGTAGAGCGGCGCGATCAGCGGCTGCAGGATCGTGACGGCGCCGTGCATCGACCGCGCGTCGCTCCAGCTCTCGAGCTCGTGCGCCTGCGCGACGTGCCAGTGGCACAGCCGCGAGGTCTCGTCCTCGTAGAGGCCCAGGTGGACGCGCAGGTCCACCTTGTCCATGGCCTTGCCGAACTCGAGGTCCGCGGGCGCGTCGAAGACCGGGTTGCCGCCCACGATGACGAGGAAGCCGACCTTGCCGGCCGCCATGTCGGCGACGAGCTCGGGGAGCGTCGCGGACTGGCTCGTCAGCGGCGCGCCGGCGGAGGGCTCCGTGTAGTCGACCGTCTTGCCGGCGTTGCCGAGCGCCTCGTTCATGGCGTGCGCGAGCGCGTGGACGTGCGCCGGCTGCGACTCGCCCGCGATCACGAGCGACGCGCCGCGGTGCGCCTTCAGATCCTCGACGACCGCCGCGGCGAACGGATCGGGCGCGTTTCCGGGGGCCGCGCCCGCGGCGCTCGCGCCGACGCCGGAGACTCCGCTGGGCAGCGCGCCGAGTTGCGTCGCGACCGCCCGGGCGAACGCCTCGATCTCCCGGGGCGCCATCGGACGGCGGTGGTCCGCCTTCGCGCCGGTCGGCGACGGCGTCGACTCGACGACGTAGAGCCGGTTGCTGCCCTTGCCGCGGCGGCGCGCCGCGAAGTCGCGGACCAGCCGCGGCATGTCGGGTCCGGTTCCGAGGAAGTCCGACTCGAGCGAGAGGACCACGTCCGCCGCGTCGAAGCGGTAGCGGGCCTCGACGGGCTCGCCGAACGCCAGCCGGGCGCCCTCCATCGCGTTCTCGCGGCCGACGGGCTCCCACGAGGTCCACTTCGCGTCGGGATGCGCCGCCAGAATGTCCTGGAGCTGCTGGAGGAGCGTCGGCGAAGTGACGGTCCCGGTCAGGAACCGCAGGCCCGCGCCGCGGCCGCCCGCCGACCGGTCGCGCTCGAGCGCGAGCTTCACCGCCGCGATGAAGCTGCTCCAGGCGCGGATCTCGCCGCGCTCCGTCAGAGTCTGCGAGCGGTCCGGGTCGTACATGTTGAGCAGGAAGCCCTGCGCGAAGACGTCGGTGCCGCCCTTGCTGGAGGGGTGGAGATCGTTGCCCTCGATCTTCGTCGGGCGGCCCTCGTAGCTCTCGACGAGGATGCCGCGCGCGTAGCCGCCGTGCAGGTGCGCCGACGCGTAGTAGAGCGGCTCGCCGACCACCGACTCCTCGGGCGGGCGCACGTAGGGGAAGACCCGCTCCTCCGGCTGGCGCACGCAGCCCGTGAGGCCGGCGAGCGCCATCGACGCGCCCATCAGCGTCAGCATCTCGCGCCGGTCGAGCCCCCCGTCCATCGGGACCGGGACGCGGAACTCCCGGTGGAGGTGTTCCTGGAAGTCTTCGGTCCGCGCGAGCTCCTCGAGGCTGCGCCAGTACTCGCGGCCTCGCAGGGCCTCGAGCTTGCTCGCGTCGACGGCGACCCCGGGGGGTTTCCGTTCGGCGCTCATCGGTGGCACGTCCAGCACTCGGTCAGCTCGTTGGACGGACGGATGTGGTACTGCGCCTTGAGCCGCTCGCCGATGACCTCCTGGTCGCCCGCCGGCACGTAGCCCATCGTGAAGATCTGGTCGCGCGGGCGCAGGTGCTTCTCCGGCGCGCGGTGGCAGTCGAGGCACCAGGACATCTCGAGGGTCGGATGCTGCGCGACGAGCGGCATCTTGTCGATCCGGCCGTGGCAGGTCTCGCAGCCGACGCCCTTGGCGACGTGGATCGAGTGGTTGAAGTAGACGTAGTCCGGGAGGTCGTAGACCTTGACCCACTCGATCGACTTGTCCGTCCGGAAGCTCTCCTGGACCGGCGCGATCTCGGGCGACTGATTCCAGATCTGGGAGTGGCAGTTCATGCACGTCTTGGTGGGCGGGATGTTGGCGAACGCCGACCGCTCGACCGTCGTGTGGCAGTAACGGCAGTCGAGCCCCATGCCGCCGACGTGGTGGGCGTGGGAGAACTGGACCGGCTGGACGCGGGCGACGTGCTGTTGCGTCACGTAGGGGGAGCGGTTCACCGCGTCCATCAGCCATCCCAGGAACGCCACGAAGAAGACCGCGCCGAAGACGGAGACGCGCGAGATCGTATTCGTGCTGCGATGGAAGATCTGCATGGATCGACTGCCCGCGGCCTCCCCACCCCTGAGTTGCGCCGTATTCTATTTCACGGAAGAAGGGCACCGGGCGAGCGCGGGCCGACCCTTTTGGGCAATCCTCCGAGGAGGGGAGCCTCTACGCCGTCACTCCAAGCAGCGCGTTACGCCTTCATCTCGACGAACGCGTTTGCTCCGTCCCTCAGCGCGTCTTGCTCATTCGAGGACGAGCTGCGCTTTCCCCGAGCGTCGGAGACGTCCATCCCGAGGAGAGAAGAGACGCCGTGATGGATGCCGGCTAGGGTATCGACTTCATCGCGGCGCAAGAAGACGCCCTTGGACTTTCCGCACGCCGGATCGCGAGCCCGTCGATGAGCTGAGGATGCACGCCCCACTCCGGGCAGCGGCGGCGACCGCGGTCTCGGACCTTCGGTTACCGCCCTGAAGGCCCGGTGGGGACCGCACCACGCCGCAGGTCGCTCCCGACATCACCATCGACTCCTTCGGTTGCCTGACGGGGGCGGCGCCCGCAAACGCCTCGTGCGCGCGGCTGCCAGATCTCCGACCGTCCTGCCCCGCCCGACGCCCTACCCGCCGAGGGGGGGCAACAACCGCCGAAGGGGGGTTGACACGCGGCGGCGGGCCGAGTTTATGATTGCGTATACTTTCACTTACTTGTGTTCACTCGCGAGTGCCGATGAAAGCGATTCACATTCAAGACAAGGGCTGACTCTCCTTCGGTCGACGGCCGATCGTTCGGGAGCGGCCCGCCTGGATTTGGAAGGACGTGCTCACGGAGAGCCGGGGGGAAGCCATGAAGAACTTTCGCCTCGTTTCGATCCTGGCGGTGGGGCTCGGTTTCGTGGCCGCATGGGCCGCGGCGCAGGTGGACACCGGCTCGATTCTCGGCACGGTGAAGGATCCCAGCGGGGGCGTGCTCCCCGGCGCGACGGTGACGCTGACACACAAGCAGACGAACATCGCGACGCGCATCACCACCGACGCACGCGGCTACTACGAGGCGGTCGGCCTCTCGATCGGCACGTACGCCGTGACGGTGACGCTCCAGGGATTCCGGACCGCGACGCGGGACAACGTGGGTCTTCGCATCCAGGATCGGCTTCGCATCGATTTCGCTCTCGAGCTGGGCAGCGCGGAAGCCGTCGTGGTCACGACCGAGGCGCCGCTGCTTCAGACGCAGGAGGGCTCTCTCGGCCAGGTCATCGAGGAGAAGCAGATCCGGGAGCTACCGGTCGAGCGGAGCTTCCTCCCGCTCGCCGCGCTCGCCCCCGGCGTCTGGCTCGTCGGCGGATCGACGAACGGCAACGCGGGCGAGGAGGACACCCTCATCACCAACGGCATGCGGGCCGCCGCGACGAACTTCATGCTCGACGGTGTCGACAACAACAACAACGACAGCCCCGGCCACCCGATCGTCGAGCCCAACGTGGACGCGATCGCCGAGTTCAAGACGCAGACGTCCAACTACTCGGCGGAGTTCGGGCGTAGCGGCGGCGCGGTCGTGAACATGACGATCAAGTCCGGCGGCAACGACCTGAACGGCACCCTGTTCGCGTTCGGCCGAAACCAGGGCCTCATCGCCCGCGACTACTTCGCGGACCCGAATGAGCCCAAGCCTCCCTTCGAGCAATACCAGTTCGGCGGAACCATCGGCGGCCCGATCCAGAAGGGGAAGACGTTCTTCTTCGCCGACTTCCAGGGCACGCGCGCGCGGCGGTCGGACACGCTGACACTCTCAGTTCCCACCGACAAGATGCGCCACGGCGACTTCTCGGAGGAGGGCAACCCGGTCCTCTTCGACCCGCAGACCGGTCAGCCGTTTGCCGGCAACGTGATTCCGCAGGATCGCTGGGATCCCCTCGCGCGCAACTTCATCGGCCTCTACCCGTCGCCCAACCGCGAGGGCCTGCGCAACAACTACGTCGTCTCGCCGACGGTCACGACGAACACGTATCAGGGCGACCTTCGTCTGGATCAGAATTTCACGGACCGCGACGTCGCCTTCGTCCGCGGCTCCTACATCCATCTGGATCAGGTGACCCCCTCGCCGCTGCCCGGACTCGCCGGCGGCGGCGACTACGGAGCCGGAGACACCGGGCGCGAGATCTGGGGCGGCGTCCTCGGCTACTCGCGGAATCTCACGGATCGCTCGTTCAACGAGTTTCGCGTGGGGTTCAATCGGCTGAACACGTCCGTCGGCGTTCCGATCGGAGGCACGTTCATCCCGCCCGCGGATCTGCAGGTCCCCGGGGTGGTCCAGGATCCCCGGGTCAACGGCCTGACCGACTTCGCGCCCGACTCCTACTCCTTCATCGGCGATCCGGAGTTCAACCCGACCTACACGTTCAGCCAGGAGATTCAGATCTCCGACACGCTCACGTTCCTCCTCGGCCGGCACACCCTGCGCGCCGGCGTCTCCGTCCGGCAGTCGCGGTTCAACCTGTTCCAGATCCCGCAGCCCCGCGGCAAGTTCACCTTCAGCGGCGAGTTCACGGCGGACCCGAGCTCCGGAAACACGACCGACGGAGATCCGCTGGCGGACGCGTTCCTCGGGCTGGCCTCGCAGACGGACATCCAGAACATCACGGACATCAAGAACCGGACCATGTACTACTCGGGCTTCATCCAGGACGACTTCCAGATCAGCAACGACCTGACGGTGAACGTCGGCGTCCGCTACGAGTACACGGGCGGAACGATCGAGACCCGGAACCAGCAGAGCAACTTCGACTTCGCGACGGGGCAGATCCTGGTCGCGGGCCAGAACGGCAACTCGCGGAGCCTCATCAACGTCGACGAGAACAACTTCGCGCCGCGCCTCGGGTTCGCCTGGAGGCCGTTCGGGAGCGAGGACTGGGTCGTGCGCGGAGGCTGGGGCCGGTTCTTCGACAACCAGGAGCCTCGCACCGCGTTCCAGCTGGGCTTCAACCCCCCCTTCTTCTTCTCGGTCACCCGCTTCAGCGACTTCGGCGTGACGCCGGCGGCGCAGGTCTCGCAGGGCTTCCCGTCGGTCAACCCGGCCGACGCGCAGTTCCCGATCCTGATCACCGTCGATCAGCGCTTCCGGACTCCTTACTACGACCAGTGGAACATCGCCGTGCAGCGCAGCCTGCCGTGGGACGCGAGCATCGAGCTGGCGTATGTGGGCAACCGCGGGCACCGTCTGCAGGTCCTGCGCGACCGGAACCAGCCGGCGCCCGGCCCGGGCGACGTCCAGGAGCGCCGGCCCTACCCCGTATACGGCAACTTCGCGTCGATCGAGAACGACGGCCGCTCCTCCTACAACGGGCTCCAGGTCCGGCTGAGCAAGCGCCTGACTCAGGGGATCTGGTTCCTCATCTCCTACGCGTACGGCAAGGCGAAGAGCGATCAGGGCGAGATCGGGCTCGCCTCGCCGTGGCCACAGAACAGTCTCGACGTCGCCTCGGACTACGGCCGCTCGGACGGGGACCAGACTCACAAGCTCACGACCAGCTTCACCTGGGACCTGCCCTGGGGAGTGGGCCGGTGCTGGCTGAACGAGCCCGGCCTCCTCGAAATCCTGTTCGGCGGCTGGCAGCTCGGAGCCATCTTCAGCTACGGCTCGGGGTTCCCGTTCACTCCGCTGATCAGCGGCGACCAGTCCAACACGGGCACGTTCGGATCGGTGCGGCCCGACCTCACCGGCGACCCGTCGGTCAAGGATCCGAACCCGAATCGCTGGTTCAACACGGGTGCGTATCAGACGCCGGCGCTCTACACGTTCGGCAACGCCCCGCGAAACAGCCTGACGGGTCCGTCCTTCCAGACCCTCGACATGTATCTCGCCAAACGGTTCGGCATCACGAAGGACCTGGCGCTCGAGCTGCGCCTCGAGGGCTACAACATCCTCAACCGCGCCAACTTCGCGCAGCCGGATCCCTTCGTCGACAGCGACTCGGGCGGCACGATCACGGGCCTCGCGGGTACGATGCGAGAGCTGCAGTGGGGACTCCGGTTGTACTTCTGAGACGTTCGGTGCTCTGGGTTCTCGTCGCCCTGACTGGGAGTCTCTTCGCCTGGGGTGCGCCCGCCGAATCCGTGAGGGTGCCGGGAAAGGGCATCGCGCTCGAGTTCGACGATCACCTCCACAGCCGCGTGATCGCCGAGTTCGGCGGCGATCAGGTCGCGCTGGGTCCCTTCTCCGCCTCCGAGACGGTCACGACGTCCTCGGGCGAGGTTCCCGATTTTTTGCTCGTCGACCATGGCGAGGAGGCGATCCAGGACGCGTTCGGGACTGGCCGGCGGCATCGCCTCGTGGGACGCTCCCCGAAGTCGGGGCTCGAGAAGACCGTCGAGATCTCGGTTTACGACGACTTCCCGCTTGTCGCGGTCCTGCAAACGACCTACGTCAACGCAGGGAGCTCGCCCGTGACGATCGCCTCCTGGACGCAGAACCGCTATGCCATCGCCGCGACGAACGGAGCGGCGGGCACCGCATCTGCCGCGACGAACGGAGCGGCGGGCACCGCAATTGCCGAGCCCGCCTTCTGGTCCTACCAGAGCGGCTCCTACGAGCCGCGACCCGAC
>Ga0105248_10002312_pt1 | contig 21135 bp, 19 predicted proteins | sample KBSS34metaG_FD_81524 | JGI IMG/M metagenome (GOLD analysis project Ga0105248, IMG submission 81524) | Switchgrass rhizosphere microbial communities from Kellogg Biological Station, Michigan, USA - KBS S3-4 metaG | ecosystem: Host-associated > Plants > Roots > Rhizosphere > Soil | place...
CTCATCCTCGTCATCGTCGGTCTACTACTGATGGTCGTACTCACCCTCGCCATACCGGGTGGCAGGCTTGCGGTCCAGTTTACGGTCTCCGGCCAGATTATTCTCGGCGGCCTCTCGGCCCCTCAGGCGCTGGCCCTGCTGTCCTGGCTGATGATCCAGGTGAACCTGGCGCTCTTCTTCTTCAACTGCCTCCCGATCTTTCCTCTCGATGCCAGCCGCATCGTCCGCAACATGCTTCCCTACAACTCGCTTGAAACGTTTGACACGATCGGCCGTTACGGATTCATCCTGATTTTCATGATCGGCGGATTCATCGTTCGCATCTTCCTGGGACCGGCCATGCATCTCGTCTTGCTTGCGCTGAGTCCCTTGCTGCAGTAACCAGTCCCTTCCGTTTGCCCGCTCGGCCCGATCACTTCCAGAACAGGGCTTGCAATCCGGCCCTACTCTGCGCCACTCTTGCAGGGACTACTATGCCCGTCTCTTCCCCTACCTACCCGACGTCGCTCCGCAGCGCCCTTTTCCAGGCCTTCAGGCAGTCGTTGGGCAATGAGGTTCTCGACTCGGCCAAGGCCACTGCCTACTCCGGCATGTTGATGCTGTTTCCTGCCTTCCTTGTCCTCACCACGCTGCTCGCCCTCGTCCCCGCCGGCAACACCATGCTCGATGCCTTGCGCAATGCATCGGAACAGGTGCTGCCCGCCGACACGATGTCGCTGCTGCTCTCCTATTTTCAGAATCAACGCGCATTTTCTCTGCAGGTCATCCTCTCCGCGGCCAGCCTCAGCATCTTTGCCGCGCTCGGCGTCATGCTGACGCTCATGGAGGGCTTTCGCCGCGCCTACCAGTTGCCCAGCGACGTTTGGGGCTATTGGGAGCTTCGCCTGCGCGCTGTGCTGCTGGTACCCATTGCGCTTGTACCGCTTACGCTCTCGACCTCTGTTGTGATTTTTGGCCATCCCATCGAACTGTGGCTGATTACATGGATGATCGAGAACTCCCAGCACGAGCTCCACGTCTATGTTCTGCTGCTGTGGAGGCTGGTTCGCTGGACGCTTGCGCTGATCACCAGCACCACAGTACTTGCCGCGGTCTATCACTTCGGCATTCGAGCCCGTGAGAGCTGGACCCGCGTGCTTCCCGGAGCGCTTACCGCCACGTTTCTCTGGTTTCCTGCGACTCTCGCCTTTGGCTGGTATATCACCCGCATCGCCGACTACACGGTCATCTACGGCTCGCTGGGTACGGCTATCGCCACGCTGGTCTGGCTCTATCTCACCTCGTTCAGCGTATTGCTCGGAGCCCAGCTCAATGGCGTTCTCTACCGGCGGCGCTGTGAGTTCCTCGCCCAGCCCCGTACCCCGGCGGCAGCTCCTGTTGCGCCTCCAGGGGAAGAAATTCCCACTCAGGAATCCCCTGCGGAAATTCTCTAAAATCCACCCGACACGCAGCCATTTGCCCTCCGTTAGCGGTACCGGCGGCCATGTCCAGCGGGCCGTTCTTGTACAATTGGACGGGCCGGGAGAGTGCAATCCCCGCCATTGAATCGCTTTTTCCGCGGCCCCCATAACGCACTTGTTGCACGCGATATTCACGCAGTTCTTGCTTCACTTTGGAGACCTCTCGATGTCCACCGCCGACCTCAGCTTTACCGAAAACCATCTTCAGCGACGCGCCAAGATCGTCGCAACCCTCGGTCCGGCCTCGAACACCGAACCTGTCTTTCGTCAGCTCGTCCGTGCAGGACTCGACGTCGTTCGCCTCAATTTTTCCCATGGCACCCACCCGGAAAAGCTTGCCCTCATCCAGATGATTCGCAAGGTCAGCCGCGAAGAGAAAAAGCCGCTGTGTATCCTCGGCGATCTCCAGGGCCCCAAGATTCGTACCTCCAAGCTGGTCGATCACAAGCCGGTCATGCTCGTGGCCGGGGAAAAGATCACCATCACCCCCCGCGAGGTTGAAGGCACCGCCGCCCTCGTTGGCACCACCTTCAAGACCCTCGCCGAGAACGTCGAGCAGGGCTCCCGCATCCTGCTCTCCGACGGCCTGATCGAACTGCGCGTCCACGAGGTCGACGGCGATGACGTTGTCTGCGAGATCATCAACGGCGGCAAACTCGGCGAAAACAAGGGCATCAATCTGCCCGGCATCGCCGTTCGCGTCCCCTCGCTGACGGAAAAGGATGATGTCGACCTGGAATTTGCCCTGCGCTCGGGCGTCGATGCTGTCGCGGTCTCGTTTGTCCGCACCGCTGAGGACATCAACCTGGTCCGCAACCGTGTCGCAGCCTACGGCGGCCAGACGTGGATCATCGCCAAGCTCGAAAAGCCCCAGGCCATCGAGCACCTCGACGCTATCCTCGCTGTGGCCGACGGCATCATGGTGGCCCGCGGCGACCTCGGCGTCGAAGTTCCCCCGGAAAAGGTTCCAGCGCTGCAGAAGCTCATCATTCGCCGCGCCGCCGACTATCGCAAACCGGTCATCACCGCTACCCAGATGCTCGAGTCGATGATCGACAACCCCCGGCCCACGCGCGCTGAGGTTTCGGACGTCGCCAACGCCATCTACGACGGCTCGGATGCCGTCATGCTCTCCGGCGAATCCGCCATGGGCGCTTATCCGGTCGAAGCCGTCAAGATGATGGCCCGCATTGTGGCAGAGGCCGAAGACAACATTTCCGCCGCCAAATCTGAAACGCCGATGGGCGCAAGGCCCCGCCACCGCACTCTCTCGGTAGCAGAAACCATCTGCGAAGCCACTGCCCACGCCGCCGAAGACCTCGACCTGCGCGGCATCGCCATCTTTACCGAGTCTGGCGCGACGGCCATCAAGCTCTCCAAATACCAGCCGGCAGCTCCGATCTACGCTTTCAGCTCGATCGAGGTCACGATCAACCGCCTCAATCTGCTCTGGGGAGTCACCCCGGTCCACTGTGCCAAGGTTCAGTCCACCGAAGCCATGGTCGAGCTGGCTGAGACACTGCTGGAGCAGAATGGCTACGCTCGCAAGAACGACATCGTGGCCATCATCGCCGGAACCGGCACCAAATCCGGTTCCACCAACTTCCTACGCCTGCACAAGCTCGGCGACCGCATTACGCGCACCTTCTTTAACCCCGCAGCTACCACCACAGTTCCGGCGTAAGACAACGAATCAGAAAGCCCCATGTCCCGCTTACGGGCATGGGGCTTTTCATTGCGGATTCAATCTCCAAGGCACAATCAGCTAATCCTCCCCGAGCCCTGCACCACGCTGCGGGCTGCACTCTGCCATGTCAGGTAAACCACTTTCTCCTTGAACTTTGCTCCTCCCTATGCCAACCTAAAACCAGTCCTACGGCCCATCCGGAGTACCAGCGGCACCGTTTCCGGACCTTTTTCGCGACACGATTCATCGCAGGAAGTAAACATCTCCCCTATCGAGTCTGCCTTAATTTGAAGAATCCATTCAGCTTGTCGACGCTCCGCCGGCAGACATCCGGTCGCGCCTATGTGCCTGAGGTGGACGGCCTGCGTTTTATCGCCATCCTCTCTGTCGTTGTCTTCCATATCGCGGTCCAGTCTCTCGATCAGCCTCACCTGTCCGCCATCAATGACCTCATGGCACCGGTGGTTCACAACGGCAACCGCGGCGTCGAGCTCTTTTTTGTTATCAGCGGATTCATCCTGGGCCTGCCCTTTGCCCGCCACCGGCTCACTGGCGCACCCATGATGCGCATTCGCGACTACTTTCTGCGCCGCGTTACCCGCCTGGAACCACCCTACATCGTCATCATGCTGCTGCGCGGCCTGCTGCTGCTGGTCGTCAGCCATCAGACGTTCAAGGTTTTGCTGCCCCATCTGGCCGCCAGCCTCTTTTACTGCCACAGCCTCATCTACGGCCACATGAGCACAATCAACCCGCCGGTCTGGTCGCTCGAGGTCGAGATTCAGTTTTATTGCCTTGCGCCTATCCTGGGTTGGCTGATCTTCTCCTTTCCCAAGGCGACAATTGTGCGTCGCGCCGCCATGGTCGTGGTGATTCTGGCCTGCGGGCTGGTGCAGCAGCTCTATCTGAATCCTCACTCGGGACTCGGACTCACCATCCTGGACTCGATCCAGTATTTTCTCGCCGGCTTCCTGCTCTGCGATCTCTATGTCGTCGGCTGGGAAAATATCCGCTCGCACTGGCTTTGGGATGTGGTCTGCATTCCGCTCTGGGTCTGGGTCTTCTGGTGGAACAGCCACTGGTACCACGTCTTTTTGCCGCTGGCATGCGTGGTTCTCTATACGGGAGCTTTCAAAGGGCCGCTGATGCGCGCCTTCTTCCGCAACCCGGTCGTATCGACCATTGGAGGTATGTGCTACAGCATCTACCTCACGCATAACCTTGTACTCAGCAAGGCGGACGCGCTCTTCCGACCTCTCGCTAACCAGACCTCGCCCAATCCCTTCGCGGTCTGGAGCATTACTGCCGTCATCACCGCGCTCGTCTTCAGCGTCGGCCTCGTGTATTACATCTTCCTGGAGCGCCCCTGCATGGAGCGCGACTGGCCGCAGAAGCTGGCGGTCCGGCTGGGCCTTCGCCACGCCGAAGAGGCGAAACCGGCGGCACGAGCCTAATCCACTGAAAGCAATCTTCGACAGTGCGGCTTCAACTTTATAAAGTGGAAGCGTCGTCTGGAGAAGAGCGCATGCGCTGGTCAGTGAAATTCATCCGCAGGCGGCTGATCGGCGCAGCCATGCTGGCCGCAGCTGTGCTAGCCGCCTACCTGTACAGCCACCAACAGCCAACCAAACTCGGCGTGCCTCTCACCGATCCCGACCGGGGATCCGATGCTTACACCTACCTCAGCCTCAGCTTTAAGGAGTTCCGCCCTGCCGGAAACCAGTTCTCAGGCAGTATCACCGTCGACATTGCGCCCAACCTCGACCGCCTGAAGTCTGAGGGATTGCAGAAATGGACCGAAGCCCATAAAAAGGCAGTCCTGCGCCTTAATCACTACGACGGCCACAGCCTCACTTGGCAGGGGGGTACTGATGAGCCGGTAGCCCTCAGCTTTCCGCCCGCCTGGGGAGCCCTGCGCGGTACCGACACCTTTACCTGGTCTGCCGAGCCCGAGCGCGGAGCCTTTTTCTATCCCTTCGACCGTTACAACCTCCACGTCAACCCTTCCCTGATGGAGGTTTCCGACCCGGCCATCTACCCCAGTCTCTCGATCGACACACTCTCGGCCGACTTCACCAACTCCAACCTCGTCCCCCAACTCCATAACCTTGAGGCCAAATACCCTGACGACCGGTACTCCATTAGCCTCGAACGCCCTATCCTCCTCCGTTTCCTGGCGGTCATTGTAGGCGGCCTTCTGGTTCTCTGGCTGGGATATCTGCTCTGGTCTTCGAAGGCCGGCGAACAGGCTGGGCAACTTGTCTCCCTCTTCGCTGGAGTCTTCGCCATCCGCAGCTCGCTGCTCTCGGGAGCGCCGCTGTTTCCGAGCCTCATCGACTACTGCGCGCTGGCCATCTATCTCTCCGCTGTGCTGATCGTCCTACTTAAGTGGGTGTTGCCGGACCGGAAGCCTGAGCCCTGCCCGTGGTGCCAGTCCCCTATCTCTTCAAAAGCCAAAGTCTGTCCGCAATGCACCCGCGACCTGACCCAACCCGTAGCCTGAGCCGAGTCGAAACGCCAGGCACTCGCCTGTATTTCAACCCGGTTTTCCTCAAGAGCTTCAGGCAATCCGGCTACGACCCTGAGCTATCCTGAAAAGCTATGGGCCGCATCCGCATCCTCCCCGACCACGTCGCCAACCAGATCGCCGCAGGCGAGGTCGTCGATCGCCCGGCATCTGTGGTCAAGGAGCTGCTCGAGAACGCGTTGGATGCCGGAGCCACACGCATCCGTGTCGAAGTTGAGGCCGGGGGGCGCAAACTCATTCGCATCACCGATAACGGCCACGGCATGAACCGCGACGACGCCCTGCTGGCTTTTGAAAGGCACGCCACCAGCAAACTTCGCACCGCCGATGACCTGCTCTCGATCGCGACGCTGGGGTTCAGGGGCGAAGCCCTACCCTCCATCGCCTCCGTATCCCGTTTGTTGCTAGAGACTTGCGAACCAGAGACCTCGGCGGGAACAAGGATCGAGATCGCCGGAGGCAAAATTCTCCATGTGGAAGACGCGGCCCTTCCGCAGGGAACCTCGATCACCATTCAGGACCTCTTTTTTAATACTCCGGCTCGCCGCAAATTCCTTCGCGCCGAATCGACCGAGCTTTCCCACGTTGTCGCTTTGGTCACTCACTACGCTCTGGTGCATCCGGAAAAGCACTTTGAACTGCTGTCAGCCACCCACACCCTGCTGCTCGCGCCACCGGTAAACCGCTCTGCTGAAAGGATTTACCAGATATTCGGCGCGGACACTCTGGCGCAGTTGCTGCCCGTCGCCGCCGAATCTCCACTCGACCGCCCGGGCCTGCCCGAGCCGCCGCCGTGGAAGCAGGATCCGAACGAGCCGAGGCGCGACCCGGGATTTCTACGACTGACTGGCTTCTACTCCAAGCCGGAACTGCAAAAGCTCAATCGCAATTCGATTTATATCTTTGTAAATAAAAGGCTTATCCGCGACCGGCTGCTGCTGCACGCCATCTCGGAGGCTTACCGCAACATCATTCCTCCGACCTCGTTCCCGGTGGTTCTGCTCTTTCTGGAGATGCCGCCCGAAGAGGTGGACGTTAATGTCCACCCCGCCAAGACCGAGGTCCGTTTCCGCCAGCAGAGTCTTATTCACGACTTTGTCCGCGACAGTCTGCGGGCCGCGCTGGCCAAATCTCGGCCAGCGGCCGGTTTTCTAGCCGCACTGGAGAACGCTGCCGTTGCCTCGCCATCGCTGTTGCCTTCCATAGCCCCTCATCTGCCGGACCAGCAGGAAGGCACGCCAGCCCACGCGACGCCTAACGGAATTGCACCGGGAGAACCTGATTCAGAAGGCCTTTACCCGACGGACGCAGCCTTCCAGCTCATCCCAAAATTGCCTACGCCCAGCCCCGGCAACCTGCCATTCCTGCCCCACGAGAGCCCTGGCCCTTTTGACCCGCAGCAAAACTGGCAGGCTGCAGCGGCCGCCCTGCTTTCTCCTGCAGCCGATGCCCTGACCTCTTCCTGCGGCGAGGCTGCGGAAACTACGGCAGCCTCCACCACTGCTGTCGAAACCCAGCGCGAGCAGACCAACCTCAACTCCCTCGCTACGTTGAAGCCCCTGGGCCAGCTCCGCGACTCGTTCATTCTCGCTGTCAACGACGAAGGGCTCTGGATCATCGACCAGCACGTCGCCCATGAGCGTGTTCTCTTCGAAAAGATTCTCGCCAGCCGCGATACCGAGGCCATTCAACGCCAGCGGTTGCTCATGCCCATGCTGGTCGATCTGCAGCCCTGGCAGATGGCCATTTTTGCCGATATCGCCGACGAGTTGGAAAAGAACGGCTTTGAGGCGGAGCCCTTTGGACCGCGTACCCTTGCTGTGAAAGCCGCTCCCATCGGACTCGAAGGCCGGGAACTCGAACGCATGCTGGTCGAAGTCATCGAGCAGACCACCGTTTCCGACGGTGAAGGCCCGGCTCCCAAACAGCAAAAGGACCTCCGGACCCTGCAAGGAAGAGTGGCCGCATCCATCGCCTGTCACTCCGCAATCAAGGTAAATACCCCTCTGGAATCCCAAAAAATGGAGTGGTTACTAAAAGAATTATCAAAAACCACATTTCCTACCAGTTGTCCCCATGGACGACCAATCGCTTTGAGGTATTCTTGGAAAGAGATCCAGCGGGCCTTTCAACGAATCTGAGACCGGACGGTCTAAGACGAGTTGGAGGGTGGCACTTCGACTCCCAAGGGAGAGAGGTAGCCCGGCAAGAACGCCAGACCGTCTGCGTTGTCCGCCTCATCCGTGCCCGGCTTGTCTTCGGCTCCCTTCCGAAGATTCGATTTCACCGGAACCTGGATAAGGTGGTCTACAGCGCTGCCGGTTCAGCCTGGAAATGAGGTATGTCTTTGACAGCAGAGCAGTTGGAAGCAGCGCGCGCCGAAAGGATGCGTCATAACGGACACGGAGCAACGACCCTGGAAGATGTCCGTACCTGGATCGAGGAGACCGGATTGTGTATGTTCCTCCCTCGTTCTGCGCAGGCAGGTATTCAGTCTGGAGCTCACTCCAGCACCGCCAATCCCACATTTGTTGAAGCAGTAGCCGGCCAGCGCACCAACGAGCCGTCTGCAGAACTCATCGCCACCTCCGAATCTCTTCTCGTCCGTCTAGAGGCCGAGGGTGTCGCAGTCCGCCTCAATCTCTCCGGACAGCCCCACAACCACTCCGGCGACCAGCCCGACTACGTCGTCGCGGGATGGGTGCTCCCCTACATCTATGCTCTGCGCGGTGACCGCGACTGGCGCCGTTCGCCCCAGTTGACCGGCTCGCGCCAGGTTTCGCAGCTCGCCGTACTCGCCGCCAAGCAGATCGATGGCGCCAACCAGAGCGCTGCTCAGATTCGCGACGCTCTCGGCCGCGAAGTAACCGAAGTGGCCGTTTTGCGTGCCCTGCATGAGCTCTGGAAGCAGCTTCGCATTATTCCTGTGGTTCCTGAAGTCGGCTCCCCGGCTCTTTGGCAGCCGCTGCGCCAGCGATTCCAGAAGGCTATCGCGGAGGGCGCATCCACCTCGCAGGTCACTGCCATCTCGGTGCTCGCCTCAATCTACCTGCAGGCGGTCATTGCCGGTTCCATGGAAGACGTCGAACTCTTTCTGTCGCCGCTGACTGCGCGCAGCAAGATCCGCGAAGTTGTCCGCGGTCTGGCCGCTACCCGGCAGGTTCACAGCACGACCCTCGGTCAGTCGCCGATGTATTACGTCGCCGGTACGCTACCTGAGTTCCCTGCTGTTCCCAGCTTCCAGATCAGCACCTCCTACAGCTCGTACCGCAGCGCAAACTATCGCGGATCGGCCAGCCGTGGATCTTCTTACGCCTCGTATCTTGGCCAGGTGGAAGAAGAGGATTTTGCCGAGGCAGCAGCACCGGTTTTTAAGTCGCCAGCCGCTGAGAACGTAGTGGAGCAGCTGGCCGCGTCAGTCTACATCGCACCCGAGCCTGAAGCAGTCAAGGCAACCCCAGCCCCCATCCAGCCCATTGCGCATAAGGCGCCAGCCCGGCCAGCGGCAGTCAGTTCCTCTGCCAAGCCGGCTCAACCGCGTCCGCGCACGGTTGGCCCAGTCCATCCTCGGGAGCGCAGCCGCACGGCTTCTTCCGGTTCGGACTCCCGTCGCAGCCCGGCGCCGCGTAGCAACGGGTCGGCTGGCAGCTCCGCAAGGCCTGCGAACGCGAATGGAAACGGGGCAAAATCCCGTACCGCCGCTCGCCCGGCTGCGCATCCGGCTTCCCGGCCTAGCCGCGCTGGCGCTTTCAGCAATGGCAATGGCAACCACCCGGCCAACGGGAACGGAAGCCACACTACTGCCAAAAGCAACGGCAATGGCGTAAAGAGCGGTCCAGCAAAGAGCAATGGCACCTACGCCAAGGCCGCGAACGGCAACGGAAGCGTGCGAAGCGGTGCGCGCCCTGCAACCAGTTCAGCGCCGGCCAAGGGCACACGCAACGCAGCGCCTGCCCGAGCAACCTCGCGAACTGGAGACGCAGGCCGCAAGCCCGCGGCAGCCAGCGCAGCGAAGCGTTACAGCTTCTCTGGGCAGGCCAAGCAGGCTCCCAAGCCCGCAGCGAAGGCTGGAGTCAAAGCGGGAGTTAAGGCTGGCGCGAAGCCTGCGTCCCGTGCCACCAGCAGCAAGCGTCGCGGATGATTGCCGAGCCGATGACGCAAGCAAGCTCCTCCGACGTGAGTAACCTCTCGGAACAACCCAAAGCCCGCCGAGCCATCATCGCTATCGATGGCCCGGCAGGCGCGGGCAAAAGCACTGTTGCCCGTCATCTCGCCCGCTACTTTGGTTTGCTCAATCTTGAGACCGGCGCCATGTACCGAGCCTTTGCTCTCAAGGCGCTGAGGTCTGGCATTTCTCTCGAGGATGTGCCGGCTCTGCTTGCGTTATCCGCCGAAACGGCGATCGCGCTCGAGCCTACGGAGGCGGGAAACCTTGTCTTCCTCGACGGCAGAGACGTTACCGGTGAGCTTCGTGAACCCACGGTGACCGATGGAGCCTCCCGCGTCAGCGTTCACCCGCAGATTCGCGAGTGGATGGTGCGTCTGCAGCAGGAGTTGGGCGCAGAGGGCGGAGTTGTCATGGAGGGCCGCGACATCGGCACCGTCGTTTTCCCCAACGCTGACGTAAAGATCTTCCTCGATGCTGCGCCTGAAGTTCGCGGCCTGCGCAGGTACGATCAGATGGGGCAGATGGAACCTGCAGTCGCGGCCGAGGTACAGCCCGAGGCAGTGGTCCTTGAGCTCCGCGCCCGCGACGAACGCGACCGCAATCGCGCCAACTCTCCTTTAAAGGCAGCTCAGGATGCCGTCACACTCGACTCGACCCATCTGACTCTTGAGGAAGTGGTGGCAAAAGCTGAAGCCATCGTCATAGAAAAACTCGGCCGAAGATAGCTTCATCGCAATTGAAACGGGCCAGACCTCTTGCATAGGTCCGGCTCGTTTTCTATTTGCTGCTTTCTTTTTACTGCGTTACCGTCGTTGGGGTGTCGCTCTTCGACGGCTTCAGGTGGGGCACAGCGGGTGGTGCTCCCACCACTTTAGGCGCGCTGGGAGCCTTTGGCGCCGAGGGCACAACCGTTAGCTTGGGCGGGGCTGGCGCAGCAGGAACCGCTACAGCATCTCCACCTTTGCGGATGCGAAGATCGGCATGCTCGGTCGAGAGGGACAACTGCGGCCCACCCTTACCGATAATGCCAGAGGCGGTCTTGCTCTCGTCTCCCATAATGCTCAGCGGGAAATCTGAGACGATATCCCCGTTCTTCGTGCGAGCGTCGACGGTTACGCCGCTGCCGGCAGGCAAGGAAACCTCGACATCCCCCTTCATGTTCTTCACTTCGACGGGATAGGAACCAGCCATTTCCAGCTCGACGCGGGCATTTTTGTCCTCGATATGGACTTCTCCGAAGACCTGATTCATCTCAATGTCTTTGGAGTGCGTGACGATCCGCACCGGACCCACCACCTGCGTCACATGGAGATTGTCCATGCTCATCGACATGTCGCCGGGCAGCCGTCCCAGTTCCATATCGGTGCGCGATGAGTGGAAGTGGATCGTCTGATCGACGCGCTCCAGGTGCACATCGCCGCCGTACTCACCCTGCAGGTTGACCTTGCCGTGAATGTCCGACAGGGTCAGATCGCCGCCGCTGCCCTCCAGCGATACGTCTCCCTGAATGTCATGCACCGAGAAGTCGCCATTGTTCGACAGACGGCCGTGTACATGGCCAATGATGGAGGTTGCCTCGAGGTCGCCGTGCTGCACCTCGGCATCGACGTTGCCCGAGAGCCCTGCCACCGTCACGCCACCGCGGTTCGCCGTCACATTGACGCTGGCCGTCTTGGGCACAGTGATCACAAGGTTGGTTTTGCCGCTTGAATTGGCGTCAACCTTGACCAGCACCGCCGTGCCGCTCACCGTGACATGCGCCTTTTGCGAGTCGAATATCCTGGCCGCATCAGCGTCCGAGTTGGCATATGCCACCTGGTGGGCCTTTACACCGACATTGGCGTCGTCGCTGGCGGTAATGCTCACATCGCCGCGCGGGTTCTGAATCTCGATCACCGCATTGGCTGGGATGGCTGTATTGAGGACGGCCTGGTCGAGGTCATGCTGCGGCTGCCCAAACGAGTTGAAGAAGTCTCCGCTGTCGTCGCCAAACTGGGCGCGAAATGGTCCCCAGTAGCGATGCCATCCAGCTCCGCCTGTACCGATGAAGATGAGCAGGATGATCAGCCAGATGTAGCCGCCAAAGCGGCGCGCCGGGGGATTTTCGCGGCGAAGGTCGATAGCCCACTCAGCCAGTGCAACCAGCCCGAGGCCGATCAGCATGAGCGGCCACCAGCGCTCGACCACGCTCCAGAACTGGTCGGCATTGAGGCGCCCGGTGATCAGCAGCAACGAGATGATACCCACAGCAATCAGAACGATCGGTCCGGCGACGGAAGGCACCCGGTTGGCTCGTGCCTGTGCGCGAGCCATGTCCCGCTGTGCTCGCCAGGCATCGCGCTGAGCACGCCATGCGGCCTTGTTCTGCTCTTTCTGAAAGCGCCAGTAATCGCGTGGATTCGTCCCGTACGGATTGCCCTGAGGGGCACCGAACGGCGGACCGGGAGGACGTCCCGGAGGTGGAGGGGGCATGCTGGCCATTAGCGTCCCTCCTCTTCCTTACGCTCGGCAGATTCGCTGTGAAACTCAAGCCCGGTATTCACCGGCACGATGCCTGTTGAAGCAGGCGCAGGGGCCGGTGCAGCAGCCGCAGGCGCCGAGTAAACGCCGGGATACGCTCCAGGCTGCCCTGCGTAGCTGGCGGTCTGATAGCCGGCTGCATAGGGATAGCCAGTAGCTGGGGGCTGTTCGGTCGACAAAGTAGCACGTTCGGCGAGAGCCAGAACGCCCCACATAATCAGGTAGAGCGGCCAGGCGCGTCCCCAGCTCAGGATATGAGCCTGATCCAGCAGGGCAATGACGCCAGTGAGAAGAAGAAACGCCGGCCACCGCAGGCGGCAAATAATCATGTAACGGCTCATTTGGAACCTCCTCGTGCATATCCAAGACGGCTGATGATCAGCCAGACTCCCAACCCGATCAACAGCACAGGCCAGGCAAAGTGAAAGATGTGGCCGACAAACCCAAGGCTCTTCAACAGAAAGATCACACCCAGGACGATCAGGACCACGGCCCAGACCGGCTCCTTGCGCCGCCATCCAAATTGAGGAACGGGTGGGACGGGAGGCATGGGCGGAATCGGAGGCACATAGCCGGGCGGATAATCCTGATACCCACCCATGTACGGCTCACTGTAGGGCGGAGCGGTCTGGCCAGGTTGTCCCGGTTGGCTACCAGGCTGGCTGCCGGGTGCCGGATCGGTCCAGCTACTGGTGTAGGTGGTCGTATACGGCGCGTTGTACGGCGGTGGCTCTGCTCCAGCAGAAGGTCCAAATCCCGCGCCGGCTTGTGGCGGCGGTGGAGCCTGCGGAGGCACATTCTGCCCCTTGTTCTGCATGCCCAGGTTGAGCCAGTTGCCCACCTCGTTGAGCCCAAACGGGTCGGGAACCGGCGTACCGTCGCGCCGCGCCTTGGCTGTGTGGAAGGCCTCGAAGGACTGGTACAGTACCCATGCGCCGATGAAGATGCCGAAGACTCCGTAGTTCTCTGTGAGTGAAACCAGCACAGCAAAGATCACTACGTGGATCAGCCCTTTGAAGAGCTGCCCGTTGTACATGGCGCCTACGCCGGGAATCAGTCCCAGGACTGCCGCAGCCGCCGGATTTGGCGTGCCTCGCGGAGGGGTAACGAAGGCCTGCCAATAGGCCTGATTCGGATCGACACCCGCTGCCTGATTGGCAGCGCCCGAGGCCAGGCAGGGTTCGCAGAGAATCTGCCCGCTCGCCGTGGTCCGGACGCAAGCCGAGCACAGCGGCTTGCCACAATTCTGGCAAAAGGATTTTGCCTCAAGTTCTGGATGATTTACGCACTGCATGACTCACTCCGTTCCGGCCTTGCCAACACGCCTGCATGTATCCCATTCGAGGGTTGAGTTCGAGCGAGTCCAGATACAAATCGAGCTACTTCGGTTGGTTCAGGAAATCCATCTTCCGATTGTTGTACTGCCAACTGGTGGCGCGACGGCAATTCGAGCCGCGTTTCCAGAGTCTCTGTGCTCCACAGCGAAACCGGCGGGTTCACCGTCTGCTGTGGAGCCTCATTAGGGTTCAGCTTGGTGCCACCGTCCTTGCGATGCGTCTCGCCCTCTGGCTGGCTGCGTTGTTGGTTCTTGAGGTTCTGCTGCTCAATCTCGGTCGACCGCCGCAGTTCCTTCACCCGTGACTCGACCTCATACACAAAGCGCAGATGATCGTAATAGCGGATGATTGGGGTCGAAGCCGTCATGATGCGCCGCTCGACCATGGAGCGCAGGGCCGCTGGACGAAGATCGGCTGCTTTGACACCGCTGATATGCACACCCGTCATGCTCAACGTCAGTGCAATCGAGAAGAAGGCCATCGCCGCCGTCATCATCAGTCGGGGCTCGGCAAACCGCCGTAGCCGTGCCGCAAAACCTGGGCGCTGCCACACGGGAGGCATCGTGACCACGTTGCCGCCCGCCGCGGCCAGTTTGCCCTGGTTCAACTGGGTCAGGTCTGCCTTGCCATGACCTGTTCCTTCAAGAATCCGCTCCAGGAGATAGGCTGGAACCTCCGGCTCCGGGGCCAGAAACTCCAGCCACTCCCGCCCGCGCCGCGCCTCTTCAAACATCTCCATGCAGCCGGAGCAATTTGCCATGTGGCCCGAGAAGACAGCCTCATCTTCCGGTCGCAGAACTCCATCCAGAGCGTCCGCCAGGAGTGTTTCCCACTGTCCGCACTCGGGCGAGCTGGGGAAATTCATCCGTGCCTGGTTCGCATTGTGAACGTGATCTGTCATAACTACATCACCTCCCGCTTATTACGTTCCAGCAGCCGCGCAAGTTCCGCACGGCCCCGGCTGATACGGGACTTTACTGTTCCCTCAGGAATGCTCAGCACCTGGGCGATCTCCTTGTAGTCCATATCCTGCAGATCGCGCAAAATCACCGCCTCGCGCAGCTCCGGCGAAACCTGTGCCAGCGCCATCTGCACCATCTTTTCCAGCTCCCGGCGCGTCGCCTGGTCATGCTGTGAGGGGCCGTGCGCCTCAAGGCGGTCGATCGGCCGCAACTCACCGGTTTCGTCCCAGCCCTCGTCCAACGAGCCGGTAATGCGCAGATTTTTTGTCCGACGGAAATGATCGACCAGAAGATTACGCGTCATGGTCGTGATCCATACCTGGAGCGAGCCGCGCGCACCATCGAAACTTGTCAGATTGGAGTAGATCTTGAGGAAGACTTCCTGCGTCATATCCTCGGCATCGGTGCCCGAGCCGGTGAAGCGGTAGCAGAGAGAGTAGACGCGGCGGTGGTGCGCCCGGACCAGCTCGGTCCACGCATGAGACTCACCGGAAAGGCACCGGCGCACGACTTCAGACCAGTCGAGTTCCACCTGTGCTCCCGCCTCCGCAATGCGCGTAATGTGCCCTGCAACCAGACCCGCCGGGGGTTGTCCCACAGCGGTTCGCCTTGGCTCCGGCGTCAGCTCCCCGGGAACCATCGCCAGGCGTCTGCCAGCCCTCGCCAGCGCCCCGCCACCAGTCCAATTCGTCCATTGCGAGGGCGAAACCGCTTTGGCGGCCTCCTTACCGGCAGGAACCGCGCTCCCCGCATCGAACCAGCTTATTGTACCTACGCAACCCATATATAGCTGTACGGAGGGGTTGCGGCTTTGGTTCCATCGCCTGGATGCATCCCTTCCAGAAAGAAAAACGGGAGAGCGCATTTGCACTCTCCCGTTCAATTGAGCAGATTCAAAGCACCAATATCTAATACCGCTCCTGGAACTCTGGCTCAACGGGGTTCTCGAACAGCGACCGGTCGCGCGTCACAATCGTCAGGCCGGACGGGGTCACAAAGTACCGCCGCTTGTCCTCGACCGGATCGTAGCCGATCACCGTACCCTCAGGGATATCGACGTCACGGTCGATAATCGCCCGGCGAATCCGGCAGTGCCGCCCGATATTCACGTGGCTGAAAATGATGCTCGAGTCCACGCTGGAGTACGAGTTCACCCTTACATCCTGCGACAGCACCGAGTTCAGCACCTCTGCGCCCGAGATGATCACTCCGGCGGTAATAACCGAGTTGACGGCCTTGCCGGTACGGCCTGGCTCACCGAAGACGAACTTCGCCGGAGGGTACTGCCGCACCCGAGTCCGCATCGGCCAGTGCTTGTCATACAAGTTGAACGTCGGCGAAACCGAACAAAGATCGAGATTCGCGTCGTAATACGCGTCGAGCGTTCCCACATCGCGCCAGTACAACGCCTGCTGCCGGTTCTCGTCGACGAAGTTATAGGCAACCATCTTCTTCTTGCCCAGGATGTTGGGCAAAATATTGTGACCAAAATCATGCTTGGAGTGCGGATCTTCGGCGTCGGCAATCAACTCTTTCAGCAGCGTCTCGGTGTTGAAGATGTAAATGCCCATCGAGGCATCCACTGCGTTGGGGTTGAAGGGTGAACGGAAGGTCGTCGATTTCGGCTTCTCTTCAAAGCCCAGAATTTCGCCGCTCTGACCAACCTCGACCACGCCAAACCGCGAAACCTCATCCGGAGCAATGGGCAGCGTGGCCAGCGTCACTTCGGCGCCGGAATCCTTGTGGTGCTCCAGCATACGGCTGTAGTCCATCTTGTAGATATGGTCGCCCGAGAGGATAATGACGTACTTCGGCTGTTCGGAACCGATGGAGTAGATGTTCTGGTACACCGCATCTGCCGTGCCCATATACCAGTTAGCGCCGGTGCGCTGCATCGGCGGCATAATTTCGAAGAACTCACCCAGTTCCTGCGCCACAATACCCGTCCATCCCTCGCGGATGTGACGGTTGAGGCTGAGCGCCTTGTACTGGGTCATGATGTAGACCTTGCGCAGGCCCGAATTGATGCAGTTCGACAGCGTGATATCGATGATGCGGTAATGCCCGCCAAATGGCACAGCGGGCTTCGCGCGGTCGCGCGTGAGAGGAAAAAGCCGTTCTCCGGCACCGCCTGCTAAGAGCACTCCAAGGGTATCTTTCATCACTGAACCTAGTCTCCCGTTCCCCGCTCCATACCCGTTACAAAATGCGCCATCTCATTGCATAACGCCGCATTCCGCCTTGTGGTACGACAGCCTCTCCGGCAACTTGAAAGCAAATGAAGTTACCAGACGGGCGAGAATACCACAGCAGCATGACAGATGTTCACGGCAAAATATACAGTCACAAAAACTCCACTCATTATGCTTGAAACCGAATTCGAAAACATCGATCTCACACAACAATGCCCTGAACATCCTCGTGCGGCTGAAGAGGAGCAGGGCATTTTGCAGATAGAAACTGAATGCATCGGCAAGAACTTGCCAGACGCAGATTACTCGTCTTCACCCTCGACGGAAATTCGCAGCGATTTCAAGAAGTTCACATCGTGCGAGCTGAAAGGGCCACCAGCGTCGGTTTCGCCCTCGATCACGTCGTCGCCCGGCTGCCCGGCAGCTAACTCTCCGGCAGGCTCCGAAGCCACATCGTTCAGGCCAATTGTCGCCTCAAGCATCAGCATCACGTCAAACCCGTGGCGGCGGATATTCTGCACCACTCCGGCGATATGTTCCGACTCGATCACGGACTCGTGAATCGCCTCTCCAAGCTGCTGGATCAGGTCTTTCAAGCGTGGGTTCATCTTTCCCTCCGACATGGACTGCTCCCTCCCAGCAACCGGCAAACATCGATTCAAGTCCGGCCAATATCTCTCTACCTTACTTCCGACGCACGCCGAGGGCAACTGGGTAGCACCAAAAACTGTGCGAAACAAGTCCCTTTTCGACGCTGCTAGACTCATATCTGGGTGAAATCTGGATGGAGCCGAAGGATTTAGGTAGAAAACTAGGCATCGGAGTACGCGTCGCGGGCCGCGTCGCCCAGCAGCACGCACAGCAAAAGGCACAGGAAAAAGCCCAGGCCGCCCGGAACGCTCCTCCCGCCTCTTCGCAAACCTCGCAGGCGAGGCAGATCCTCTCGAATGCCCCCACCATGACTCGCGCAGCTGGACGCGGCATCGGCGGATTTCTGCGCCCCTTTGGCCGTGTTGGCGGACTGCTCTGGCTTGAAGTGACTGGGTTCTTCTTCGGCCTGTTCGCCCTGTGGTTTGCCCAGGACATCTGGCGCACCCGCCTGAGCTACGCCAGCGGCCCCCTGCATCAGCGCTTTCTCATCGCCGTCGCACTCACGCTGGTCTTTGGCTATCTCAGCGCCAGCGCCTTCTGGCGCGCCCGACGACGGTAAGTTTCCTAAGCTAACTCAATCTCCCGATAAAAAATGAGGGATCGCGTTTAGCATGAACAACGGCAAATACCTCCACACGATCAACCCTGACCATGTAATAGATAAAATAGGGGAAGCGGCGAACAATGACCCTACGAAAATCTCGATATACTGTGCGATAAAGCTGAGGATTGACTGCAGCCCTTGCCACTGCCTCATCCACAGCCAGCAGGAATCGAAGCACCAGTCGCTCATCGTCGCCACGACCAGCGTAGTAGGCGCTAGCCTCACTTATATCGTTGAGTGCGGCACGACGAAAATCAATTCCTAGCGAGCCCATTTCTTCATCAATTCAGCTTTGGCTACTTCCCAGGGAACCGAGTCTTCCGGAAATCGCTCAGCGTCCTTCAATCGCCGGTCAAGCAGATCCTTGTGCCAATCAGGCGGCTCAATTTCTGTTTCGGCCCCGAGCAAAGTTTCGTAAATGTCATCGACAAGCGCATAGCGCTCCTCGACCGAAAGCGCCGCAATTTCCGATTTCGTCAAAGTCGCCATGCCAGAATTCTACTCCCGAACCAGGCTCAATCCGTCACTTCTTCTCCGGCAATGCAGCCCTTAGTATGTCCCTCAGCTCCTGGTGCTGCCAATCCGGCAGTTTCGCCGTACTGACCACCGTCAACTCCCAATCATTTACAGCATCAACCAAAAGAACCACGTTATTAAACTCACGCGAATAGCGGTAGCTGTTCCAGCTCGTTCTGAATGGTTCCCCGAAATCAGAGTCTCGTGTAAACCCTCTGCTCGTAATCGTTACCCGCATTTCTGATTGAAGAATAGAGTCGGAGCGGTAGACGCGCGAATAGCGGCGCGGCACCCAGTAGATCCGCCAAAACGCTGGAATGATCATCAGAGCAACTAGCGGTATATACAGAGCTAAGGCAAATTCTGTACGCATCCGTTGCGAAGAAAACATCTGACCATAGGTAAGCATGAAAATGAGATGCAGGCACAGCGCTGCTAACAAAAGATAGATACATAGACCAACCTTCGAACTTGTATGACTTTCTACGTGTGATACCGCAGAACGTACATATTCACCCTCACTGATTCGAAAGCTGAAACCCATGTTGCCAAAATAGCATGACAAAGGCAGAACTTCCCGACCACTGCTAAACTCGATATTTGTTACGCAAGCCTATGATTTCTGACAACGCCAAGCACTTCTGCACCGCAGCAGACATCGATCAAGATCGCGTGGCCGCCGAGTCCCCAGGCGCGTACCCATACACCCGCGGCATTCAGCGCACCATGTATCAGAGCCGCCTCTGGACTATGCGCCAGTATGCCGGAATGGGCGACGCGGAGGAATCCAACCGCCGCTATCACTACCTGCTCAGCCAGGGGACCACTGGTCTCAGCGTGGCCTTTGACCTACCCACACAGACCGGCTATGACTCCGACTCGCCGCTTGCGCTCGGCGAGGTGGGCCGCGTCGGGGTCGCAATCAGCTCCCTCGAAGACATGGAGCGCCTGTTTCACGGCATCAGGCTGGACGAAGTCTCAACCTCCATGACCATCAACGCCACCGCGACTACGTTGCTCGCGATGTATGTCACTGCTGCCAGGCGCAGCGGCGCCGATATACGCCGGCTCAGTGGCACGGTGCAGAACGACATTCTCAAGGAATACATCGCGCGCGGAACCTACATCTATCCTGTGAAGCCCGCGATACGCCTCACCACCGATCTCTTCCAATGGGCTACCGAGCATCTGCCCAACTGGAACACCATCTCCATCAGCGGCTATCACATGCGCGAAGCAGGCTGCACCGCTGTGCAGGAGCTCGCCTTCACCCTCGCCAATGGCCGCGCCTATGTCGAGGCAGCGCTTGCCGCGGGTCTCGACCTCGACAGCTTCGCGCCTCGCCTCAGCTTCTTCTTCAATGCTCACAGCAATCTCTTCGAAGAGGTCGCAAAGTTCCGCGCAGCACGCCGCATCTGGGCTACGTGGATGCGCGAGCACTATCACGCGACCAACCCACGCAGTTGGATGCTTCGCTTCCATGCGCAGACCGCTGGCTCATCGCTCACCGCGCAGCAACCCGAGAACAACATCGTCCGTACGACGATTGAGGCGCTTGCCGCCATTCTCGGCGGCACGCAGAGCCTGCACACCAACGGCTACGACGAAGCCCTCTCGCTCCCGACAGAACAGGCCGCGCGCATTGCGTTGCGCACACAACAGATCATCGCCTTCGAGAGCGGGGTACCCGAAGTAGCCGATCCACTTGGCGGCTCGTATTTCATTGAGACGCTTACCGACCGGCTGCAGTCCGAGGCGGAGGTCATCTTTGACCGTATCGAAAAGCTCGGGGGCACCCTGCGCGCCGTCGAGTCCGGCTGGGTACAGCAGCAGATTCAACACTCAGCCTACACCCATCAACGCAAGGTTAATTCTGGCGAAACCATCGTCGTGGGCGTCAACAAATTCACCTCTGAAGAAGAGCCTGAATACCCCGTCCAGCGGCTCAACCCGGAGCTTGAACAACGCCAGGTTGAACGCCTGCGCGCCCTGCGCTTGCGCCGTAACAAGGAGGCATGGCAGCAATCGTTACGTCAGTTGAAAGACGCAGCACAATCGACTTCCAACCTGATGCCACATATTGTCAATGCAGTCGAAGCCTACGCGACAGTAGGCGAAATTGCAGATACGCTACGCGCCGTCTTTGGGGAATATCGCGAAACGGTTACAATATGAATTGAGCGTATTATGACTCATTCGACTCACATTATAAGAAATCTCATTATGGCAATCGTAATAACGATGGCTATAACTGAATCCCCTTTAGAGGCATCACTACAAGCATCGCAAACATGCCCTCAGCCTGTTGCAGCGGTAGATAAGAAATTTAGAATCGGCCAAGTCTGGCATGTTCGAGGTCGATCGCATGAACCCGATGCAACAGCGACTATCTTACGCATTGAGTCATTACCGAAGACTGGAATCGTGATCCATGCCAGTATCGATCATGTTGCGATGCACACATGCCCTGAAAATACGGTTATGCACTCTATCCAACACTCGCCAATTGCA
>Ga0105248_10002316_pt1 | contig 21123 bp, 22 predicted proteins | sample KBSS34metaG_FD_81524 | JGI IMG/M metagenome (GOLD analysis project Ga0105248, IMG submission 81524) | Switchgrass rhizosphere microbial communities from Kellogg Biological Station, Michigan, USA - KBS S3-4 metaG | ecosystem: Host-associated > Plants > Roots > Rhizosphere > Soil | place...
CTTTGAATGGCTGCTCGCGCTTAAACCGGACGCTCGTTTCGCCTCCGGGTTTCTCAATCCATACGGGGGAAATCGAACCGCCAGGTCACGCGGCGATGTCGCGCGCGTTGCTCGTGCGCCCATCGACGCCGACCGGCAGATCTCCGGCGAGCGTGATCCGGCGCATGACGCGACGCGCGTCGCCATAATCGTTGATCGCGTAATGCTGCGTGGCGCGATTGTCCCAGATGGCGACGTCGCCCGCCTGCCAGCGCCAGCGCACCGTGTTTTCCAACCGCGTGATATAATCCTGGAAAATGCGGAACAGACGGATCGAATCCGCACTGCCGACGTCCACTATCTTCTGCACGAAATGGCCCAGAACCAACGTTCGCTCGCCGGTATCAGGATGGATGCGGACAAGGGGATGCTCGGTGCGATAGGGCGTGGAGGCGACCCGGGTATATTGGGCGTCATCGGAGGTCATGGCCGGAGCGATCGCATAGTCGAACAGATTGGTGTGCAGTACCCTCAGCTGGTCTGCGAGCGCGCGCAGCGGCGCCGGGAGATCATCATAGGCCGTCGCGGTGTTCGCCCACACCGTATCGCCGCCATGATCGGGCACCGTCACCGCGCGCAGGATCGATGCCGAAGGATATGCCGGCACGAAGGTCACGTCGGTATGCCAACTGTTGGTGTTGGCACCGTAGACGGAATCGAGTTCCAGGACATGCGCTAGAGTGCCCGGGCCGTTGCCGACGGTTGGATGGCCGACCGGTTCACCGAGCGCGCGCGCGAAAGCGTCGTGCTCCATGTCGTCGAGGTTCGCACCACGAAAGAACAGCACCTTGTATCGACACAGCGCTTTCCACAGCGCGCTGGCGGTAGCTTTGGGAAGCGGACGCGCGATATCCAGACCAGTGATTTCGGCGCCGATCCGGCTCGCCATTGGGGCGATCGTGAAGGGCGCGGTGTCGACCGGTGCATCGGTAGTGATCGTCACCGGGCAACCTCCTGTGGCAAAATGACCTGGGCTTCCGGCTCGGCGCCCCGCACTTCCAACGCGTCGCGGATTTGCGCGTGACGCGCCTCGTCGAGCGGAAAGCGCAGCATGACGAGCGCGGAAAGCGTGTGCGCTGCGAATGGCACCAGCGCGAACACGCATTTGAGGGCGAACAGCGAATCTGCGTCGTTCGGACCGCTCGCCTTGAAACCCAGCCAAGCGACCAGCGGCAGAACGAAGCCGATCGCGACGGCATTTCCGGCCTTCATGGACAGGCCGAATACCGAAAAGAGCAAGCCGGCGCGATCGCTTCCGGTTTCGAGCCGTTGCTTGTCGGCGACGTCCGAGACGATGGCGCGAAGCATGAGATTGCCCGAACTCTGGGTAAGCCCCTGCGCGATCGTCAGGATCGCGAGCAGCACGATGCCCCCCGGCGTCACCAGCATCAGCGACAGATTGATCAGCGCCTGCAGCACCTCGCCCAGCACCAGCGCCCGATGCTTGCCCAGCCGGTAGCCGATACGCAGCCAGATCGGCGAGGCGATGATTCCGAACGTATATTGCAGCGTGAACATCAGGCTGACCGCCGCGCCCAGGTTCATATATTGCGCGAAGAAGAACAGCATCAGCGTGCCGCGCGCGGTCTGGCCGATCGTCACCGCGAAGTCGGAGAGCAGTACGCGCACCAGCAAAGGCTCCCCGGCGAGCAGGCGCAGGGCGTTGACGAAGCCGAGCGGCTTGCCGCGCGGCGGTGGTGGCGCTTCGCCGAACGACGTCAGGGTCAATGTGCCCCCGATCACGGCGGTCGCGATGATGAACCAGCCCATCGCCGCCACTTTCGCGTCCTGCGCGGTGCGGCCGATCTGATCGAGCAGGGTGGGCACCGAAAGGACCAGCATCAGGCCGGCCGCACCGGCAACGCCCAGATAGGCCTGGACGCGGGTGCGCTCGTGATATTGTCCGGAGATCTCCCCGCTCCAGGCATAATAAGGGATCTGGAGCATGGTCCAGCTGCCGTAGATCAACAGTAAACATGCCCCGAGATAGACAGGGCCGGCGTTCGCGGCCGGCATGAACGTCGACCAGGTCGCGACGACGTAGATCGGCAGCCCGATCATGATCCAGATGCGTCGCCGCCCAAAACGGCTCCTGCTCCGATCGGACAGATGGCCGACGAGCGGATCCCAGAGCGTATCCAAGATCCGCACCAGCGCGAACACCAGTCCGACCGTGCCGAGCGCGATGCCATGATACTGGGCGTAGAAGGCGGGCAGATAGGCGGTGAGCGGAAAGGCCGCGCCGCTGATCGTCACCATCAGCGTCGAGAAGGCGGTGAGCCGCCAGCCCGACAATCGCGTTGCGGGAGCCGCCGTCGCCATCAGAAGCGGAACCGGCCTGTGACGCCATATGTGCGCGGCTCGCCGACGCTGGCAACCAGCAGACCGGTGTTGAACGGCGCGAGACCGAGGCGGGTATAATGATCCTTGTTCAGCAGGTTGCGCGCCCAACCATAAAGATCCCACTGACCACCCGCCAGCCGGATTCCGGCGCGGGCGTTGACCAGCGAATAGGCGTCGATCGTCCCGAATGGCGAGTTGTCGGCGGCCGAATTGAACGAGGACCGATAGGACCAGTCCGCGCCCACATAGACCTCTTTGCCGGCCAGCGGCCGCGCCACCTCGCCGCCCACCGCGAGCGCCCAGCGCGGCGCGTTCGGCAGCGATTGCCCGCTCAGGTCGCACGTGGTCGTGCCGCCGGTCCCGGGGACGCCGAACGGGCACGGCGCGTTCCGGTAGGACAGGTAGACGGTGTCGGCGTATGTCGCCGAAGCGTAGAACCACGCGCCCTTGAAGGGATCCGCCTGAAGATCGATTTCGGCGCCGCGCGAGCGTACCTTGGCGGCATTGGTGAGATAGGTGAGCGAGCGCGCGGCGTCCGAGAAGGTCGACTGGAAATCCCGTATTTCAGTCCAGAAGGCGGCGCCGTTGAGGGTGATGCCGGGAAGCGGCGTTGTCTTCACGCCGACCTCGTAATGATCGACCTTCTCAGGCCCGACGACGGGGTCCACGCCGTTCGGCAAATTGGCGATGTTGAGGCCGCCCGACTTGTTGCCGCGCGCATAGGTCGCATAGGTCAGCACATTGGGCGACAGTTTGTAGGCGAGCGTCGCCTGCCCCGAGAGGCTGTCGTTGGTGGTGCGCGCGGTGTAGCTCCTGACGGGGCCGAAATTGTTGCGGATCGCGATGGCCGCCCCAGCGATCGCGGCTGGCAGCGTCGACAGGTCGGTCCCTCCAATCTGCCGCTGGTCGAAGTTGCCGGACTTCTTTTCATGCGTAAAGCGCAGCCCGCCGGTCAGGGTCAGCCGATCGCTCAGGTGCCAGTTGGCCTGTGCGAATACGGCATAGCTGTCGGTCGTGGCGCGGGAATCGCCGACGAACCTGAAGCCGTTCAGCGCCGCGTTGCCGATCGCGGCCGGCACGGTGGGCGGAAGCGCGAAGCCCGCCGCGTCGCTTCCGAACTCGGTCAGTGCCTGGGTCGGCAGTGATTGGTGAAAATAATAGAGGCCCGCGACCCAGTCGATCGTGCGCGTCCCGGTGGAGGCGAGGCGCAACTCCTGGCTGAACTGCTTCTGATGCGTCGTGGTCTGCGAAAGATTGAAGACCGACAGGCCGGTCGCGTCCGAATCGTTATGCGGCTCCCAGTCCCAGGCGCGGTACGCCGTGATCGACGTCAGCGCGACGCCGCCCAGTGCCCATTGCGCGTTCGCGGAAATACCCCTCTGCTTCACCGTGTAATAGGATGGCGCATTGATATCGGTGACGCGATCGAAGGCGTTCAGAGTCGGCAGCGTGTAATTGAGGCTGGCGGCGCGCTGGTAGAAATTATTGGCGATCGGGACGCCGCCGGGGAGCGTCGTGACGACGCCGGCGGGCAAACTGACGCAGCAATCCTCCGCCCGCTTCGAATAGTCGCCGATGATGCGCAGTGTGAACGTTTCGGTCGGCTTGATCAGGATCTGGCCCCGCAGCGTCTGGCTGTTGAGGTCGAGCAACTTGCCGCCGGTTCGCACATTGTAGACCGTACCCTCGCGATAGGTGTTGGACGCGGTCAGGCGGATCGCGACCTTGTCGTCGATGATCGGCACCGACGCGGCCGCTCGCGCCTGGACATAATCATAATTACCGACGCTCACTTCCGCAGTGGCCTCGGGCGTGAAGCTGGGCGCGCGGGTCGTGATGCTGACGGCCCCTGCGGTCGTGTTGCGGCCGAACAAGGTGCCTTGCGGCCCTTTCAACACTTCCATCCGGTCGATATCCACAAGATCGAACACCGACTGACCGGGGCGCGCGTAATAGACATCGTCGACATAGACACCAACGCCGGAATCAAGCCCGTCGCTGCTCACCGACGCGTTGCTGCCCAGGTTGCGGATGTTGATGTTGGTGTTGCGCGGGTTGATGGCGAAGATCTGGAGGCTGGGGATCTGCTGCTTGGCCTGATCGAGCGTGGAGACATTGGTCGATTCGAGCCGCGCGCCGCCAATAACGCTCAGCGCGATCGGCACATCCTGCGCATTCTCGTCGCGACGCCGTGCGGTGACGATGATGGCGCCGCCGTCTGGCGTGTCCAGCGCAGAATCCGCACTCGTCCCCTCCTCGGCCTGCGCCCCGTCCGCCGCAACGACGGCGTACAAGAGGGCGATCGAGCCCAAGGTGGCGCGCCTGGTTCGACGAGAATGTGATCCGCCTGTGCTCATGTTGATCCCCGTGCGGCCGTTGAGCCGTCTTGATGTGTAATCATCGGGCAAAAGGCTTCGCCCGGTCTCGAGGCGGACCGTGATGGAGAGGTTGCAATTTGTCTACCAACATAATTGAGTATTGGGAAGTTTTTGGTTGGCGCACCTAAATCTAGGCTATGCGCGCTTGAGCGTCGGAGGTGGGAGGCTCACTTGCCGGGTAGCGGCCGCGGATCGGGGATTTCATTCTGACCCGCACGGACTGCAAGTCATACGACACTGACCTGCTCCCCAGAAATCATGCCATTGGTAGGTTAGCTCGTCAGATGGAGACGAGCGATGCGGCGAGGCCGTTTAATCGAGGATCAGATCATTGGCGTGCTGCGTGAGCACGAGGCGGGCGTGAAGACCGCCGAGCTATGCCGGAAGCACGGCATCAGCGATGCGACGTTCTACAACTGGAAGGCGAAGTACGGCGGCATGACCGTGTCGGAGGCGGCGCGGTTGCGCACGCTCGAGGACGAGAACCGTAGGCTGAAGATGAGATGCCCTTTATGATCTACCCTGCTGGGAAAGACATAGTCGTCCACCGTACCGCCGCGCCGATCCAGCCAAGCAAGGCTGCCCGAGCGTCCGGCAGCAACTCGAACTGAACGGGCCGTCCCGTTTTTTGCTGCATCACGACTGACTGCGTTCGGATTTGTCCGCCGCTGACAATGTCGCCGATCTTCATCTGCATCAGGTTGCAGCCCCGAAGCTTGCTATCGATCGCCAGATCGAACAGCGCCCGATCTCGCAGGCGCCGGCGCTGATTGAGGTAGAAACGAATTTCCCAGATCTGCTTAGGTTTCAGAGCCCGCTTTGCACCCACGGTCCTTCCGGCATTCCAGACCGGGCGCTTGGTGGCGGTGAGTTCGGTTTCAGGCATCTCCATGGTCGTTCTCCCATGGCCACATTGGCCACGTGCAGAACGCTTGCCGGCGAGGTCGCGGACGAGTTGCTTTGGGGCTTGTGCCGACCAGTTTGCGACATTCCTTGGCCGGTTATTGAACGTCCGCTCGCTTCGGAACCGGTCATTCGTATAGATCGAGCAGGCGGAGGGCTGTCCGCTTCGCATCCAGCCGTTATCATCATGCGGAGGTGTAGGCGCGTTGGTCGTTCTGCATCCACGGCGATAGACATTTAGACAGAGAAAATTGACTATGTCCCGAGTCTCTATTTGAACGGCTAGGTGTCATGAGATCGAAGATCCTTCTTGCCGTATGGCTCTTGGTCGCGCTTTCTGCAGGCCCCGCGTCGGCGCAGATGGCCGGGCATGACCATGCCGCGATGGAGCGGCTTGGCAGCGTCAGCTTCGAGACCTCGTGCAACGCGGAGGCGCAGCCGCGCTTCAATCGCGCCGTGGCGCTCATGCACTCCTTCCAATTTGGCCCGGCGATCGAGGGCTATCGCGCCGCGCTTGCGGCTGACCCCAGTTGCGCCATCGCTTATTGGGGGATCGCGCTGAGCAGCTGGAGCAACCCGTTTGCCGGATTCAAATCGCCGTTGCAGCTGAAACAAGGCCTCGATGCGGTCCAGGCCGGCCGCGCCCTGAACGCCAAGACCTCGCGCGAACGCGCCTATATCGAGGCGGTAGCGCACCTCTACACCGAGACCGCGATCTCGGACCAGGACGCTCGGACCGTCGCTTACGAACGCGCGATGGAGCGCGTGGCCGCCGACTATCCCAAGGACACCGAAGCCAGGATCTTTTACGCCCTGGCGCTGGCAGCGGCCGCCGATCCCGCCGACAAGACCTACGCCAAGCAGCTGAAGGCCGGCGCGATCCTTGAAGGCCTGTTCGCCAAGTACCCCGACCATCCTGGCTTGGCCCACTACATCATCCACGCCTATGACGAGCCGGCCTTGGCGTCACGCGCCGCCGGGGCGGCCAAGCGCTACGGCGCGATCGCGCCCTCGACGCCCCACGCTCTACATATGCCCTCCCACACCTTCACACGGATCGGCGACTGGCAGGCCTCGATCGACACCAACCTGGCTTCGGCGAACTCGGCGCGGGTCGCCGGCCAACCAGCCGACGAACTGCACGCCAGCGACTACATGATCTACGCCTACCTGCAGACTGGACAGGACAAGGCTGCGGGGCAGCTTGCCGAGGCCTGTGTCCAAGTCTTTTCGCACTTCGATCCCACCAAAGCCACCGGCGCCGCGCCTGCTTCGGCGGCCTACTACGCCCACGCCGCGATCCCGGCGCGCTACGCGCTCGAGCGTCGAGACTGGGCAAGCGCGGCCAAGCTCGAACCGACGCCGAGCCGCTTTCCCTACGCGGAGTCGATCACCTATTTTGCCCGGGGCTTGGGCGCGGCGCACCTGAAAGACGCGGCCGCCGCGCGGTCGGCGATCTCATCGCTGGACCAGATCCACGACAAGCTCGCCCAGCAGGGCGAGGACTATTGGGCAGGGCAGACGGATATTCAGCGGCGGGAAGTTGCGGCAACCCTTTCGTTGGAAGAAGGTCATGTCGCCGAAGCACTGACGGGTATGCGCCAGGCTGCCGACCTAGAGGACAAGACCCAGTTGGCGTCTGTAACGCCCGGACCGTTGGCGCCGGCCCGGGAGATGCTGGGCGAGATGCTGTTAGGGAACAACCAGCCGGAAGAAGCGCTGGCGGCGTTCGAAGCGTCGCTTGTTCAGGAGCCCAATCGGTTCTGGTCGCTGTACGGTGCCGCCGAGGCGGCCAAGCGAGCCGGTAACGGCCTGGGCGCCAGGGCCTACTTCCATAAGCTCCTGGCCATGTCGCCGCCCCCTGAACCCCATGAACGGCCGGAGTTGTCAGAGGCGCGCCGGCAAGCAACGCCCTGAACGCGTCCCTCCAAGTTCAGACATCTTGCCTGTACCCATCACAATCCCGCTTGCCTTGCCAAAAGCCGTCGAAAGTTCGGGCAAAGGCGCCTCAGGAAAATCACCCCGCGCTGGGTGCCTGGCCCGGAACGTTGCTTCGACGAAACTCTTCCGACGTGTCGTCGAGGAATACGTACAGAGCCACGATCTTTCCGTCCCGCACGATGATGACATCCCACCCGGCATAGGCCGCTTCTTCGCCAGCGCGGCCGGAGCCCCACGCGATACGCCCGGCGTTCTGAAGGACCTGTGGTTGGCCGTGCGGCGAATATACAAAATCCGGGTGTGTCGCCCGGAGGTCTCCGGCGAACCGGCTGATCGCCTTGTGCCCCGTGATGGCACCGGGCGGCACATAGAGGATGCCGTCTTCTGCCCAAAGCTCGTCGATTGCAGCGCGACGCCGCTCGGCATCTCCCTCGCCGAACACCTCCTGCAGGTTGCGGTCTAGCAATTCGCGGATGCGGTCCGCAGATTCCATGGTCTGGAACATCGTGAGTTTCCTTATGGCGGATCGGCCGGGTCTGAGCGCGAGCCGGCCCAGCGGCCCGCGCCCATCCTCGGCCAAGCGTGGACGGTCAGATTTGTGCCTGACCGCCGTCTACGAAGAGTTCGATGCCGTTGATGTAGGAAGCCTCTTCGGAGGCCAGGAACATCACCGCCTTGGCGATCTCTTCGGGCTGGCCAATGCGGCCGGCGGGGATCTGGCCGACCAGATAGTCCTTGGTGCCCTGCGCCTGCTCACCGCCGCCGAAGAGGTCGTTCAGGCCGGCCGTCTCGGTAAGACCGGGGCTCACCGCGTTGACGCGAATGTGGCGCTCCTTGAGGTCAAGAATCCAGCTGCGGGCGAAATTGCGGATCGCCGCCTTGGTAGCCGAATAAACGCTGAAGGCGCCCGTGCCTTTGATGCTGGTAGTGGACGCGGTGAGGATCACCGAGCCACCATCGCGCAGCAGCGGCAGCGCTTTCTGTACCGTGAAAAGAACACCCTTCACGTTGCTGCCGAAGGTCTTCTCATAATGCTCCTCGGTAATCGCGCCGAGCGGGGCGAGTTCTCCACCCCCGGCGTTGGCGAACACGACGTCGATCTGCGCATGCTTCTGCTGGACGGCATCGTAGAGCCGATCGATATCGGCGAGATCCGCCATGTCGCCGCGTACCCCCACTACCCGGCCATCGATCTGCTTGAGCGCCACATCGAGCGCGTCCTGGCGGCGACCGGTGATGAAGACCGAGGCACCCTCCGCCGCGAAAGCCTTTGCTGTCGCAAGGCCGATCCCGCTCGTGCCGCCTGTGACCACCATCACCTTGTTTTCGAACCGGCTCGTCATTGTCTGTCTCCTTCGAGATCCGGCGAAGCGCCGGTGCCCGACGTAAATGCGGCGAGAACGATGATGCCTGCAGTGGGCAAATATGGCACTTAGCGTTCCACGAGAGGAACGCTGATGAGAATCGACCTCAACGACTATGCCTATTTCGCCGAGGTGGTCGCCCATGGCGGCTTCGCAGCCGCCGGGCGCGCTCTGCGCGAGCCCAAGTCCAAACTGAGCCGGCGCGTTGCCGGTCTGGAAGAGCGGCTGGGTCTGCGTCTGATCGAGCGGTCCAGCCGCCGCTTCCGTGTAACTGACACGGGACAGGCATTTTATGAGCGATGTCGGGCGATGCTGGCGGAAGCCGAACAAGCTGAGGCGCTGGTCGTTCAGGCGCAGGCCGAGCCGCATGGTCGGATCCGTTTCAGTTGTCCCACCGGTATGCTGCAACCGATCTCGGGGGTCATTTCTTCCTTCCTGGTCCGCTATCCGAAGGTACGGCTGCAACTGATCGCGACCGACCGCGCCGTTGATCTGATCGACGAGCGGATCGACCTGGCGCTGCGCGTCCGTGGGAGCCTGACCAGCGACGCCGCGCTGACGATGCGATCGCTCGGCACATCGACGCGCATCCTCGTCGCCAACCCGCAGCTTGCGAGCCAAGTCGGGTGCATTGAAGCTCTCGCGGCGTTTTCGGCGTTGGCGACCAACGATGTCGCCGATGATGTCGAATGGCATCTCGAAGGGGAGGACGGCCGCAAGCACGTGGTTCGGGTCGAGCCGCGTTTGGGATGTGAGGACATGGCGGCTGTGCGCGACGCCGCCGTGGACGGGCTAGGGGTGGCCATCCTTCCCGATCACGTCTGCCGAGAAGCGATAGAGGCGGGGAAACTCGTCCGCGTGTTGCCGGCCTGGCGGGGGCTGCAGGGCATCGTGCATCTGGTCTTCACAACGAGGCGCGGGCTGCCGCCCGCCGTCCGCGCGTTGATCGACCATTTGGCCGCCAACTTTCCGCGCGACGTGACTGTCGGCCGCATGGGCGGCGTGACCTGATTGCCACGAATAAATCGCTCTCGACCAACTCAAGACATTCAGCATCACTGATGTAAGCGTGAGCTTTTACCGCAACCCGCCGTTCGGATCGCGCAACCGGCCGATCGTAGAGCGGCCAGTCCAAGCAGGGAATCGAACATGAACGGGCGGTCGGTGTCGGGAAGCGGCGAGAGTGCCTCGAATGACCGAGGTATGGGTCCCTTCGGACCTCAGTGCGCTTCGCAAGCTACACGTCATCGCTAATTTACGAGACGGCGCGAACTTCTGACGCGCTTCGCAGCGTCATTGTGTCCGTTACGAACGATGCGCGTATCCAAGGCCGGAGGCGGTGAGTTTCTCCAGCATGACGTGTTGTTTTTCGACAAGCGCATGAAGGCGGTCCATGCGGAGGCCGTCCAGCTTTTCGTGCACCGCCATGATCTCGAGCTCGGCCTTGAGGTTCACGTCATAGTCGAGGGCCGCGGCGACCCGATCGCGGTTGGCCTGGCGGTTCTGCGACATCAGGATGATCGGGGCTTGCAGCGCCGCGACCATGGACAGGATCAGGTTGAGGAAGACGAATGGATAGGGGTCGAACGCCCGCGCATGGGCTGCCATCAGGAAGCCGTTCAGCCCCACCCAAAGGATCAAGGTGGCGACGAACAGCAGGATGAATGTCCATGATCCTCCAAACCGGGCGACGCGGTCGGCGATGCGGTCACCCGCTGTCTCGGTACTCTCGACGGCGTCGTTGACACTGGGCGTGGCGGGCTGCTGGCGGCTGGCCACTGCCACGATCAGGCGCCTGTCTCGGGCCGAAAGGCAACCGACCCCCTCGTCGAGCAAGCGGCGCGCAAGATCGGCGACGATGACCGGCTCGCTCCTGGGCGTCTCGGCCGAATCAGTCATTCAACTGCTCGGGCGGCTGCAAGGTGGCGGGGACGGTCTCCGAATTCTCGTCCGCCCTTGAGGCGGCCCAGATCGGAATGGCGATTGTCAGGCAGGTCAGCGTGACGCCAGTGGCATAATACCAGTTCATGGTTGCACCTCTGCTTCGTGCCAGCGACGCATCCGCCATCCCGACAGGACAGGCGAAGGGCGTCTGCCATCTTGAGCGGAAGCGCGAGCATCTCCCGGTCGCTACCTTGCTCGAGGCGGAAGCGATGCCAAATGATATGGGACACGGCGCTGCGATAGCCAGAGCTCCGGGGGCGATGTTCCCCCAGCATCTTCTGCGCATGTATTCGGACCGACCTGCCGGTCCGCCGGCTGAGGGATCGTTAGGGTGCGAGGCGGGGACGTGCTAATCAGCCTCATCGTCGCTTCCGCCCTGAGCACCGCGACGGCTGAGAGACCGATAGCGCTCCCGCTTGAAGACGGGAGACGGTCATGCCGATTATCCGCGAAAATCATTTCGTTCGTGCGCGGGCTGAGCGCGAGATGGCCAGGCTGTCGACCACCGATGTCGAACGCAACATCCACAACAAACTCGCCGAGCTGCATTGGGCGACCGGTCGCAATCGGCCCGCTGAGCCGGCGATCGACGGCGGGGCCGCTTGAGCATGGACGCGCTGCTCGATCGCCTACCCCTCGCCGATCCCCGCGTGGACATTCGCGCGGCGGAGGGGTCGCCGCTTCCGCCGGACCTACTGCGGCGGATGCACGGCTATTGGCGGGCGGCGAACTACCTTTCCGTCGGCCAGATCTACCTGCGCGCCAATCCGCTGCTGGAGCGTCCGTTGACGTTGGCCGATATCAAGCCGCGGCTGCTCGGCCATTGGGGCACCACGCCTGGGCTGAACCTTCTCTACGTCCACCTCAACCGGCTCATCGTCGAGCACGACCTCGACATGATCGCGATCATCGGCCCCGGTCATGGGGGTCCCGGCATCGTCGCGCATACCTATCTGGAAGGGTCCTACACCGAACGCTACCCCGCGATCGAGCGCAGCCGCGGCGGCATGGAGCGGTTGTTCCGGCAATTCTCCTGGCCGGGCGGCATCCCCAGCCACGTCGCACCCGAAACACCTGGATCGATCCATGAGGGCGGCGAGCTCGGCTACTCACTCGCCCACGCGTATGGCGCCGCGTTCGACAATCCCGACCTGATCGTCGCTTGCGTGATCGGCGACGGCGAAGCGGAGACGGGTGCGCTGGCCGCTAGCTGGCACAGCAACAAGTTCCTCAATCCCGCACGCGATGGCGCCGTGCTGCCGATCCTGCACCTCAACGGCTTCAAGATCGCCAACCCAACGGTGCTCGCCCGGATCGGCGACGAGGAACTGGCCAGCCTGCTGCGCGGCTATGGGCATGAGCCGTTCTTCGTCGAGGGCGACGACCCGATGCTCGTCCACCAGCAACTGGCAGGTGCGCTCGACACGGTGCTCGACCATATCCGCACCATCCAGCGCGAGGCGCGCTCGGCTGCGGCGAGCGGCATGCGGCCGCGCTGGCCGATGATCGTGATGCGGACACCCAAGGGCTGGACCGGGCCGAAGATCGTCGACGGCAAGCCGGTCGAAGGCACGTGGCGCGCGCATCAGGTCCCGATCCCCGACTTCGACGATCCCGGGCATCTTGTCCAGCTCGAGGAATGGATGCGCAGCTACCGTGCCGAGGAGCTGTTCGACGAGACTGGCAAGTTCCGTGACGAGTTCGCCTCGCTGGCGCCGACCGGGCACAGCCGAATGAGCTCCAACCCGCACGCAAATGGCGGCGAACTGATGCGCGCGCTGGGCTTGCCCGATTTCCGCTCCCACGCCGTCGCGCTCGCCGTGCCGGGCGGCGTCAGGGCGGCCGCTACGGCGACGCTCGGGGCCTATCTCAAGGAAGCGATGGCACTCAACCTGGGTGCATCGAACATGCGGCTGTTTGGCCCCGACGAGACCGCGTCAAACCGCTTGCAGGCGGTGTACGACGTGACCGGCAAGACCTGGATGGCCGAAACGAAGCCGAACGACACCGACCTCAGCCAGGACGGCCGCGTCATGGAGGTGCTAAGCGAGCATCTCTGCCAGGGCTGGTTGGAAGGCTATCTGCTGACCGGGCGGCACGGCCTGTTCTCTTGCTACGAGGCGTTCGTCCACGTCGTTGACTCGATGGTGAACCAGCACGCCAAATGGTTGAAGACGACGCGCAGCATTCCCTGGCGCCGGCCGATCGCCTCCCTCAATTATCTGCTCACCTCGCATGTCTGGCGTCAGGATCACAACGGTTCGTCGCACCAGGATCCCGGGTTCCTCGATCATGTCGCCAACAAGACCGCCGACGTCGCGCGCATCTACCTGCCGCCGGATGCCAATTGCCTGCTTTCGGTCGCCGATCATTGTTTGCGCAGCCACGACTATGTGAACGTCATCGTCGCGGGCAAGCAGCCGGAATGGCAATGGCTGACGATCGACGAGGCGGTGCGCCATTGCACGATCGGCGCGGGCATCTGGGAGTGGGCGAGCGATCCGGGCGAACCCGATGTGGTGCTGGCCTGCGCGGGTGATGTACCGACGCTGGAAACGCTCGCTGCCGCCACCCTGCTGCGTGAGTATGTGCCCGACATCCGCATCCGGGTGGTCAACGTTGTCGACCTGATGGTGCTGCAACCGCAGTCGGAGCACCCGCATGGCCTGGACGACCGGGCGTTCGACGCGATGTTCACCACCGACCGGCCCGTCATCTTCGCCTTTCACGGCTATCCGTCGCTGGTCCATCGGCTCGCCTATGCTCGCCATGGCCACCGCAACTTTCACGTCCGCGGCTACAAGGGCGAGGGCACCACGACGACACCGTTCGACATGGTCGTGATGAACGACCTTGACCGGTATCGCCTCGCGCTTGACGCAATCGAGCGTGTGCCGCGGCTGAAGGACCGCGTGCACAAGGAGACCGCCCGCTACTGGGCGATGATCGAGAGGCACAAGCTCTACGTCGCCGAGGAGGGCGACGATCTGCCCGAGGTGCGTGATTGGCGATGGAAACGTTGATCCTGGCGATCAACGGCGGGTCGTCGTCACTGAAATACGGCGCCTTCACCGTCGGGGAGGATCGGGTGGAGACGGTGGTGTCCGGTGCAGTCGGGGCTGCGCCCGATCACACCGCCGTCTTCGACGAGATCGCGGCGAAGCTGGACCGGCAGCCTGATGCGATCGGCCACCGCATCGTCCATGGCGGGCCAAAGCTGTTCCGGCCGACGCTGATCGATAATGACGTCACCGCCGAGCTCACGGCGACGTGCGGGTTCACGCCCCTGCACGGACCTGCCGCGCTGGACCTGATGGCGGCGGCGCAGCGCCATTTTCCTGGCGTGCCGCAGGTCGCTTGCTTCGATACTGGTTTTCACGAGCACCTGCCGGCGATCGCCGCGGTCATGCCCGTGCCCAAGGCGCTCCGCGCCGCCGGCGTTCGGCGTTACGGCTTCCACGGCCTGGCCTGCCGGTCGATCGTCCGCCAGCTCGGCGCGGACCTGCCCGAACGGCTGGTGATCGCGCATCTCGGCGGCGGGGCGAGCGTCACGGCGGTTCTGGGCGGACATTCGATCGACACGTCGATGGGGCTGACGCCGTCGGGCGGGGTCGTGATGGCGACACGCAGCGGTGATCTCGATCCGGGGCTGCTGTTGTTCCTGTTGCGCGAGCACGGGATGACAGCTGGTCGGCTGGAGGCGCTGCTTGATCGTGGATCGGGTCTCCTAGGGATTTCCGACCGAACCGGCGACCTGCGGACACTCAGACATCTAGCGCCGTCCGACCCCGACGCTCGGCTCGCCATCGAGATCTTCTGCCGATCGGTCGCCAAGCAGATCGCGGCGATGATCGCCAGCTTGGGCGGCATCGACCTGCTCGTCTTCAGCGGCGGCATCGGCGAGCATGACGCCGAGACGCGGGACGCGATCTGCGCCGATCTTGCTTGGGCCGGAGTGGTGCAAGGCATGCAGGACTCGGCCGCAGGGAACGTCAGGATATGCTCGCCCCATGAGGAGCAGATCGCGCGCGATGCGTCGGCGCTGATGAGGGCGGGCATCGGGCAAGAGGCGGCGGCGTGACATTACCTATGAATCGCAGCCCGCTGGAACGACGCACCTTCGCCGTGACCCTGATCGCATCAACGCTGGCGCTCGGCTGGGCGCTGTGGCCGTTTGCGGGAGCCATTCTATGGAGCGTGGTCGCCGCGATCATGTTCATGCCCCTCAACAGGCGGATCACCGAACGGCTGCCTGGTCGATCTACGCTCGCCGCGGCCCTTACGCTTCTTGTCTTTACCGCAGCAGTCGTGATCCCGGCCATCCTGCTGGCAAGCTTCCTGCTCGATCGTGCTGCGGACATCTACGTTGGTGTCAGATCAGGGCAGATCGATATCGGGAAGACGTTCCTTCAGGCGCAGGCGCTGACGCCCGGATGGCTGCTCCGCCTGCTTGGCAGGGTCGGGATCACGGATCTGGCATCGCTGCGGGAGACGCTGTCGGCCGGCCTCGCAACACGGCTTCAGGCCCTGACATCAGGCGCGCTGGCGCTTGGACAAGGTGCGGCGAGCTTCCTGCTCGCGCTCGTCGTGATGCTGTACCTCACATTCGTCCTGTTGCGCGACGGTCGGCGTATGGCCGCCGATCTTGGCCCCTATGTCCCGCTGGCGCCTGCCGACCGAGCCATGTTCGCTGCGCGCTTCGTTGAGGTCGTTCGCGCGACAGTTGTCGGCGGCATTCTGGTTGGCATCGCACAGGGGGCCTTGGGCGGCATCGTCATGGCGTTGCTGGGTGTACCCAATGCGGCGCTGTGGGCGGTCCTGATGGCGCTCGCCTCGCTATTGCCGGCGGTCGGGACCGGGCTCGTCTGGGTACCGGTGTCCCTATTCCTGCTCGCTACGGGAGCGACATGGCAGGCTGTCGCCATGGGCCTGAGTGGGCTGTTCCTGATCGGATCCGTCGACAATGTGCTGCGGCCAATTCTGATCGGCCGACGAACCAGGATGCCGGATTTCCTTGTTCTTCTCGCGACGCTCGGGGGGCTGGCATCGTTCGGCTTCAACGGCCTGCTGATCGGTCCCGTTGTGGCGGCGTTGTTCTTGTCTGCCTGGCAAAGTCGGGCCGCCTCCGACGTAGCGATGCCAACGGCCAACTGACCCCTCCACAGCGTCGCAATTTGAGCGGGCGTGGTTAGCCCTCAAGCCTACGACGGCGTACTACGACCACCCAATGATAATGAACGAATGGCAGGAGTTCGGAAGCTGGAAACCGCGCGCGAACTTCCGGGTCTGGATCATACCACCTGCGGCAGGCTGTACCGAAACGCCTCCTCAGCCGACGCGCGATCGAAGCTATCCCCAATCGCGCCCCCGTAAGCTGTCAGCCTTTAAACGGCCAGCCTCAATCATTCTGCGGTTGCGTTCTGGCAGATGCCGAATGACCGCTGCTGGCAGGAACCACCCATAAACGGTGCCCCACGGCGGAAAGCTGTCAGGCAGGAGCCGCCAGGGACAGCCCGAGCGCAGCACATAGAGGATCGCCTCGATGATCCGGCGCATCGACCATGGGCGCCGTCGTCCGCACGGTCGAGGTGATGGCAGATGCGGCTCGATTAGCCGCCACTCGGCATCGGTGAGATCGCTTCCGTAGCGTAGGCCCGCGCGGCTATGCTGCGCGCGGGCGGTCGGGCTCCACATCGGTCACTCCAGAAAAGGTGTCGCAACCCTCCGGAATCACAACGGAGCCCGATCGTCCAACCTCATTCCGCCGCCGTTCCCAAACAGCCTCTGAGTGCCAATGCTGGCCCCTATATCATGGACGAGGTCGGGTCGGCCCCCGCCAGCGGCGGTAAAGACGCTGCGGCGGACACCCTGGTACGGTTGCTGACGACGGATCATCTGAACGATCAGCGTTCGGCGCTGGCCTGGCTGAAGCAGCAGCCGTTCGATCAGATGCCATCGCCGCGATGGGCAATTCCTTCGGCGGGATCGAAACCGTTCTCGGCGCCAGCCATGGCGCCTATTGTGCCGCCGTCGATGCTGCCGGTGGCGCGGAAAGCTGGGACGAGGCGCCAGGGTTGCGCGACGTCATGATGGGGGCGGCGCGCGAAGCGCCGCGACCGATCCTCTTCTTTCAGGCCGAGAACGACGTGACGACCGCGCCCAGCCATGAACTGTTCGCGGCGCGCAAGGCGTTCGGGCGTCCGGCGGAGATCCGGATATATCCCGCGTTCGGCACGTCCACACGCGATGGCCACGCTTTTCCCTATCGTCGCGTGGACATCTGGAAGGCCGATGTGCTGGCCTTCATCGATCGGCATTGCGGGGCGGTGAAGCCCGTCATCGCATTCGGTGCGACGGAACGCCGATGATACGCACGCATCGCGTGGTGCATCCTCTGCTTGACGTTTCGTCATATTACGAAATATAGAGATACCACGCCCCAAGACGGAGTCCGGGACATGCCATCCGACCAAGCGCCTCTCTGCATCATCGGGCATTTCGACATTGCCGGGGAGGATGTGCAGGCCCTCGCCAATTTCTACCAGAGGATGTTCGGCTGGGACGTGACGTCGCGTGGTCCCGGCTATGCACAGGTCGAGACGCCCAACCTGCGCGGGGCGCTCATGGAAACGCCCGATCCTGGCCTGACGCTCGGGATCATCGTACCGGATCTGGACGCCGCGCTAGGCCGGGCCACCGGCGAAGGCGGCACGGTGACGATGATGGCGATGGACAATGGCTGGGTCCGCAAGGGACAAGTTCGCGATCCGGCCGGCAATCTGCTCACCCTCATCCAGGGCTGAAGACATTGGATAGCACGGCGCTCGACGAGGCGCTGCGCGCGCTCGCCCATCCGGACCGCCGCCTGTTTGTGCGGTCTTGCCAGAATGAGGCACGCGCTGCTGGCGATCTGGCGGCTTTGTCCGATCTGTCGCTGGCAACCGTCTCCGAGCATCTGAAAGTGCTACGAAAGTCGGGACTGCTCATCCTGACCAAGCAAGGACGGTTCTGGTTCTACCATACGGATACCAGAGTGCTGCGGGCCGTGGCAGATGCTGTCGCGCAGTTAGAGGAAGCATGATGGGACGCGAGGCAATCACCAGAGCTGAGGTTGGCGACGCGACCGGAGATGTCCGCGCCCTCCTCGAAAGCACCGAACTCATCCTGCGCGGCGACATCCGCCGCCGCTTCCAGCGCGACCGGCTCGCCGATGTTTGCGTGGACGGGGAGGTGCTGCGCATCACCTTCGAAGACGAAACCGTCGCGCTGCATCTGGGGGCTGGTGTTGCGGAGACATGGGCGAAGGCGATCGCCACGCCGCCGCCCAGCCTGCGCGCGAAGCTCGGTCTGGCCAAGGGCGCGAGGGCGTATCGCGTCGGTAGGTTCGAGGACGCCGCACTCGACGAGGCGATGGCGGGCACACTGGTCGATACGATGGCGGATGCAGACATGATGATTGCCTGCCTTGCCGACCCCGGCGATCTCGACACCGCACTGGCGGTCCATGCCGGTAACCCGACGATTCCGGTCTGGGCCGTGTATCCGAAGGGGGCAGGCGTGGCCTTGGGCGACGGCGCAATCCGGTCCCTGCTTCGCGCGCAGGGGTTCCGGGACAGTAAGTCGTGTTCCGTGTCCGCGCGGCTGACGGCGACCCGCTATGGGCGAACGCCTGCCCCCTGACCGGTCAGGGCTGCCCGCGATAGGTATTGATGAGTGGCTGTAGCTGCTGTTCGAGCGCGACGCCGTTCGAGGCCTCGTCCGGCATGCCGATCACCGCCCAATAGCCGCGATCATAATCGATCCATGGCGTCCATCCGAACGCGCCGGGGCTGGAGACCAGCCGTTGCGTGGCGCACTGGCTGGTGAAGGTCGGCATGTCGCACTCCCGCCATGACGCCAGCGCATAATGCCACTGGCCTGACGTGATGACCGCGTCGGGTGCATAGAGCACCGGCAGGCCCGTCGCCGCCTCGGCCATCGCGCCGGCGATCTGGAGGTGGGCCGGGCCATAGCTGAACGCGCTCCCCGGCGTCGACTGTAGCCCTGCTTCATAATAGGACCGCGCACAGGCGGCGATCGTCGTGCCGCCGTCGAAGATGCAGGTGTCGCGATCATCCTCGCCCGCATTGAAGCCGGACGTGAAGCTGAGCAATTGCTGGAGCGTCACGCGGCTGCGCGGATCGGCGGGGTCGCTGGTCCGGTAGCTCAGATATTTCTGCGGATTGTCCGACAGGCTCGTCCAGCCCGCCTCGGCGAGCCGCAGGATCGTCACGCCGGTCAGCATCTTGGTCGCCGACGCGATCGGGGTGATCGCGGTCGAGGAAAAATTGCCCTTCTGATAGCGGAAAGCGGATAGACGATCGCGGCTTCTACGGGCTGCCATCGCCACCGGCCTTTGCCGAACTGGTGCGCGCGATGGAGGCGGCTGGGCCGCAAGGCGGCAAGCGGCTCGTCGAAAATTCAACGGCTCGCTGTTTTCGGTCGGGATGCGGCAGACCCCGTCGCTCGATTTCCGCGAAGTGCCGCAGAGCATGCGGCCGCTCGCCATCGCCTATCGCCGGGCGCTGCCCGATCACAATGTCGTCGTTGATGGCGGGCCGGGCCGTTTCAACGGCGTGCTGGGCGACCGGGCACGTCCCTTGCGCTTCCTTGTGCCGATCCGCCTGACGATCTGGCTGCGCGATGGCGACGTGCTGGTCCTGACCGGCCGACCGGCGGACGGCCTGCGCGCCTATCTCGCGCAAAGGAGCAGGATCGGGCTTGTCGGTGGCGCGCTATTGCTTGTCCTGTTGTCGTTTGCGCTACGGCAGACGACGCGACCGCTCCAGCGACTGACGCGTGGTGTTCAGGCGGTGGGCGGAGACCTTCACGCCGACGATGTCAAACCGGAGGGCAGCCGTGAGATCCGCACGCTCGCCCGCGCGTTCAACGATATGAAGCACCGCATCGCGGGACTGGTCGACGAGCGAACCTTTATGCTGGCGGGTATCGCGCACGACATGCGCACCTATCTCACCCGGCTGCGTCTGCGCGTGGAGATGATCGCAGACGAAGAACAGCGCGCGCGCCGTGCGGGATGTGGACCAGATGTCGGCGTTGCTCGATGACAACCTGCTGTTCGCAGGCATCGCCCGCACCGGCATCGCCCGTGCCGAACTGGTCGATCTAGTAGAGCTGACCCGCGATCTTGCAGACGTGCGGATCGAAGCCGACCGGATCACACTGACGGCGGACGACTCTGCCTCGGTGTTGGCCGATCCGACCGGGCTGGAGCGGATTTTCGGCAATCTGGTCGATAACGGGCTGCGCTACGGTGCCCATGTCCATGTCTCCATCATCAGCGAAGGCGACAGGGTGCTGTGGCGCTTCGACGACGATGGCCCCGGGGTGCCCGCCGGGCAGCTGCCACAACTCGGGCACGCCTATGCCCGGCTCGATCCGTCACGCGACCGTCGGACCGGCGGCGCCGGCCTGGGCCTGGCCATCGTGACTGCACTCACCGGGGCGATGGGTGGGACCGTCGGCTTCGGGCGGAGCGGGCAGGGCGGCCTGGCGGTGTTGGTGCGATTGCGGGCTGGTTGACTATCCAAGCCTTATGGTGTGTGACAGTATGAAAATGGCATTCCCGCGCCATGAAGCGACGGGCATCCTGCTATAGGTCCGGAACCAGCCAGCGCGGTCCTACACCGTTCGAATCACCGATGCGCCTTTGACTATCGGGGATCGAAAGCCGCCCGCCGAGTTTCGGTCAGGGAACCGGGTCCGATGAATGGCATAGAACCCTCGCTTATGGTGATCCCCGAGGCGTGACGCGAGACGATTTCGTGAAGGGTTGAAACCGTCCACCGCCCGAATTCCTGTGTAGTCTGGGAATGACATCTTGGCGACAGGCCGCATTCCCGCCCGGATTGCCTGGCGCTGGGCGTCGCCAAAGACCTGTTTGTCGTCAGCCTAGATGCCGCCGAACTGGTCCAGCAACCACATGCGAAACATGCGCATTGCGTGGCTGGGTGGGCGCGATTTCAACCGCGCAAGCCAATAGCGATCGGTATCCACTTCAACCGCGAACGGTTGCACGAGCTGGCCGCCTTCAATCTCGCGCCGGAACAGGGCGTAGGGTACGAGCGCAACCCCCGCGCCCCGCATGGCTGCCTGCGTCATGATGAGCGAAGAATCGAACAGCGGACCACGGATGGTGCTGACCTCTACTC
>Ga0105248_10002320_pt1 | contig 21092 bp, 18 predicted proteins | sample KBSS34metaG_FD_81524 | JGI IMG/M metagenome (GOLD analysis project Ga0105248, IMG submission 81524) | Switchgrass rhizosphere microbial communities from Kellogg Biological Station, Michigan, USA - KBS S3-4 metaG | ecosystem: Host-associated > Plants > Roots > Rhizosphere > Soil | place...
CTTCGTGTCCGCGACCCGCCATGCAAAGATCCGGTCGATCAGAGCGACAGGAGCGTCCATGGCCACTGCACGACCCAAGGCAGTCGCGACCCGCTTGCAGGAAACCGAGCGCGTGATCGTCACTGAGTGGCGCTTCGCGGTCGGTGCGGAGACCGGCTGGCACCGCCACGCCTACGACTACGTCGTCGTCTGCCTCACGGCCGGCAAGCTACTCGCCGAGACCAGGGAAGGCGATGTCGAGACGCCGCTGCGCGCCGGCCAGGCGTATGCGCGTCCGGTCGGTGTCGAGCACAACATCGTCAATGCGAGCGAAGGCGAATTCGCGTTCGTGGAAGTCGAGCTGAAGTAGGGCGCCACCGCGCGCAACGCGGCATGCCTCGTCAACGCCATCTCGAGTAGTCTCGCCAACTCGGACAACGCCCACCCATGCTGACCATCAATGCACAACGGCTGTGGGACGCTCTCATGGAGCTCGCGCGCATCGGCGCGACACCGAAGGGCGGCGTCCGTCGGCTGGCGCTGAGCGACGAGGATCGCCGTGGGCGCGACTGCTTCGTCGGCTGGTGCCGCGAGGCAGCGATGACGGTCGAAGTCGACGCCATCGGCAACATCTTCGCGCGTCGAGCGGGGACCGATCCCGATCTTTTGCCGGTGGCGATCGGCAGCCACCTCGACTCGCAGCCCTCGGGCGGCAAGTTCGACGGCGCCTACGGCGTCATGGCCGGCCTGGAAGTGGTCCGCACGCTCGAAGACGCGGGCGTGCGCACGCGAGCGCCGCTCGAAGTCGTCGCCTGGACGAACGAAGAGGGCTCGCGATTCGTTCCGACGATGATGGGCTCGGGGGTCTACGCCGGCGTCCACACGCTCGAGCATGCGCTGCAGCAGCGCGACATCGACGGCGTGAGCGTGCGCGACGCGCTCGCCGCCATCGGCTACGCCGGAGCGACCTCACCGCATCGGCTCGGCGCGTACTTCGAGGCCCACATCGAGCAAGGTCCGGTGCTGGAGGAGGAGCGCCGGACGATCGGCGTCGTCCTGGGCGCGCTCGGCCAGCGCTGGTTCGACGTCGTCGTCCTCGGCCAGGACGCGCATGCCGGCCCGACCCCGATGCAGACCCGCCGCGATGCGCTGCTCGCAGCGAGTCGGCTGGTCGGCGAGGTGCATCGCATCGGCACCGGATATTCCGACTACGCCCGCGGGACCGTCGGCTTCCTGGTCGTCAAGCCCAACTCGCGCAACGTCGTACCCGGCGAGGTGCGCATGAGCGTGGATCTGCGCAGCGCGAAGTGGTCGACGCTGGACGCCATGGTCGAGGACCTGCGACGCTGCATCCGGACGGTGCAGGACGAGTGCCGGGTCGAGATCAGCCTCGAGGAAGTGGTCGCCTTTCGGCCGAGCCAGTTCGCCGAAGACCTGGTCGCGAACGTGCGCGATGCCGCGGAGAGCCTCGGCCATTCGCACCTCGACATCGTCAGCGGCGCTGCCCACGATGCGGTCTACCTGTCGCGGATCGCGCCGACGGCGATGATCTTCGTGCCGTGCGCAGGAGGGATCAGCCACAACGAGCTCGAAAGCGCTCGGCCGGAGCACCTGGCCGCCGGCTGCGACGTGCTGCTGCATGCCGTGCTGCGTCGAGCCGGAGCCGTCGGCGCCTGACATGGCGAGCGCGGACCGGGAAGGCGGCGGCGCATGAACGGCGCGAAGAGCCTGGTCGAGACGCTCCGGGCAGCGGGCGTCGACGTCTGCTTCGCCAACCCGGGCACGAGCGAGATGCACTTCGTCGCCGCGCTGGACCAGGTCCCTGGCATCCAGTGCGTCCTCGGCCTGCAGGAGAACGTCGTGACCGGGATGGCGGACGGCTACTTCAGGATCGCGCGCAAGCCTGCATGCACGCTGCTCCATTGCGGCCCCGGACTCGCGAACGGCATGGCGAACCTGCACAACGCGCGGCGCGCGCGCAGCGGCATCGTCAACATCGTGGGCGACCAGGCCACGTTCCACCGCCCCTTCGATCCGCCGTTGACGGCCGACACGGCCGGCATGGCGCAGGCCGTCTCGCAATGGGTTCGCACCAGCACGAAGAGCTCCGAGCTCGGTCGCGACGCGGCGGAAGCGGTCCGTGCGGCGCGCACGTTCCCCGGTCAGATCGCGACGCTCATCCTGCCGGCCGACGTGTCCTGGGACGAAGGCGGCATCGTCGGCACACCGGCGGATCCTCCGGCGCCACCGGCGATCGACGGCAACGCCGTCGAGACAGCCGCGCGAATCCTGCGCGACGACGGCCGCGACGTGCTGATCCTGCTGGCGGGTCACGGCCTGCTCGGCCGAGCGCAATGCCTTGCCTGGCGCATTGCCAACGCGACAGGCGCAACGGCGATGGCGGATTTCGTGACGCCGCAGGTCGCGCGCGGGCGCGGTCGGCTGCAGCTCGAGCGGGTGCCCTACGGCATGGACGCCGCGATCCAGGCGCTGGCGAAGTTCAAGCACATCATCCTCGTGAACGCGAAGCGGCCGGTCGGATTCTTCGCGTATCCCGGCCTGCCTTCGGTGCAGTACCCGCCGCATGCGCAGCTGCAGGTGCTCTCGCGTCCCGATCAGGATCCGGTGGAGGCGCTCGAGGCCCTGGTTCGCGCGCTCGACGCTCCCGAAGCGGCGATCCCCGATCCCGGTCCGCGCCCCGAGGCGGGCAAGGGGGCTCCGAGCCCCGAAGGCTTGGCACAGACCCTGGCAGCGCTCATGCCGGAGGACGCCATCGTGTCCGACGAGAGCGTTTCGTACGGGCGAGGCTTCTACAAGTTCACCCATGCGGCTCCGCCTCACGATTGGCTGCACCTTGCAGGAGGTGCGATCGGAGATGGCATGCCGGTGGCGACCGGGGCTGCCATCGGGTCCGGCAAGAGACGCCGCGTGATCAACCTCGAGGCCGACGGCTCGGCGATGTACTCGCTGCAGTCGCTCTGGACGCAAGCGCGCGAGCGGCTGCCCGTGACGACGATCATCCTCGCCAACGGCAAGTACAACATCCTCGTCGGCGAGTACAGGGCCGTCGGCGCTGCCCCCGGTGCCACCGCGATGAGCATGCTCGACCTCGGCAACCCGAGCATCGATTGGGTCGACCTTGCGAAAGGAATGGGCGTCGAAGGCGGGCGCGCGACGACGCTCGAGGAATGCGCCGATCTGATGACCAGCAGCTTCGGCCGCGCCGCACCGTTTCTCATCGAGCTCGTCGTGTAGGCAGTCAGCCCTCCCGCATCGCCGCCCGCCGTGCCCGCCGCTGCACCGCCTGCATCGCGAGGAACAGCGCGGTCGAGATCGCGATCATGATCGTCGCGACCGCGGTCAGGGCCGGCGTGATGCTGTCGCGCAATCCCGAGAACATCTCGCGCGGCAGCGTTCGCTGGTCCGGACCCGCGACGAGCAGCGCGATGACGACGTCGTCGAACGACGCCGCGAACGCGAACAGCGCGCCCGACGCCATCGCCGGCACGATCGACGGCAGGGTGACGCGAAAGAACGCGACCCGAGGCGTCGCGCCGCACGACGCCGCCGCGCGCGCGAGGCTCGGGTCGAGCAGCTCGAGCGCCGTCAGCACCGGCACCACCACGAACGGCACCGCGATCACGGTGTGGGCGAGGATGAGGCCGGTGAACGTGCTCGTCAGCGAGAGCGGCGCGAGAAAGAAGTAGGCGCCGACGGCGATCAGGATCACCGGCACGATCATCGGCGCGAGGATCATCGTCTTCAGCACCGCGGCCCATGCGCCGCGCAAGCGCGCGAGGCCGAGCGCCGCGAGCGTGCCGAGCACGACCGAGAGCAGGGTGGCCGACAAGCCGACCACCAGCGAGACGCCGAGCGCGCGCAGCCACCGCCCGCCGCCGAGCACCTCGTGGTACCAGCGCAGCGACCAGCCGGGCAGGGGATATGCGAGGAACGATCCGCTCGAGAACGAGAGCGGAACGATCGCCGCGATCGGCGCGAGGAGAAAGACGAGCACGAGCGCGCAGTACGCCCAGTACGCGAGGCGCCATGGCGAGGCGCGACGCGGCCGCGCCGCGAGCACGGTCGGTGCGCCGTGAAGCGAGGTCGTCGCCGAGGTCGCCTCCATCGCGTCGCTACCCCATCGCCACGGCGCGGCCGCCCGAGAGCCGGTGCGCGAGCGCGTAGAGCACGATCGTCGTCGCGAGCATCAGCAACCCGAGCGCGGCGGCGAGCCCCCAGTTGCCGGTGTCCGTCGTGTACGTCGCGACGAAGTACGAGAGCATCTGGTCGGCGCCGCCGCCGACCAGCGCCGGCGTGATGTAGTAGCCGAGCGCGAGGATGAAGACCATCAGCGAGCCCGCGGCGATGCCGGGTGCCGCGATCGGCAGGAAGACGCGCACGAACGCGGTCGGCGGCGGCGCGCCGAGGCTCGTCGCGGCGCGCATGTAGTGCGGCGGGATGCCCTTCAGCACGCTGTAGAGCGGCAGCACCATGAACGGTAGCAGCACGTGCGTCATCGCGACCAGCACGCCGGTGCGGTTGTAGATGAGCGTCAGCGGCCCGGCGATGACGCCGAGCTTCATCAGCGCGCCGTTGACGATGCCCTCGCGCTGCAGCAGCACGACCCACGCGGCGGTGCGAACGAGCAGCGACGTCCAGAACGGCAACAGGACCAGCACCATCAGCCAGTCGGCGGTGCGGTCGCGCACCTGGGTGAGGAGCAGCGCGACCGGAAACCCGAGCAGCAGGCACAGCACGGTGACGGTGAAGCTGATTGCCACCGTGCGCAGCAGCACGTCGATGTAGATGCGGTTCGCTTCGGGCGCGCGCTCGATCCGGCCCTGCGCATCGCGGACGAGATCGACCGACGCCAGCAGGTAGAACGCCGACACCGGCCCCTTCGCGCGCTGCACCGCGGCGAAGAACGCGGGGCTCGCGAGGGCGGGGTCGACCTGTTCGAAGAAGCGCGCGTCGAGCGGCGTGGCTGCGTCGGCGCTGCCGACCTCGCGCGCCGCGCGCATCAGCGTGCTGCGAACGCCGTTCACCTCGTAGTTGAGGCGCCGCGCCGCGTCGGCGAGCGTGCCCGCCTCGCGGCCCTCGATGAGGTCGCGGCCGAAGGCAGGAAAGAGGCCGGTGGGCAGCGGCTCGTTCGGCTGCCACGACTCGAGTGCGGCAAGCGTGCGCGGCAGCGCGCGCGGCACCTCGGCCTCGCGCACCGCGAGCGAGAGCAGCCACGCCAGCGGCGCGACGAAGAAGACCAGCAGGAAGCCGGTCAGCGGCGCGAGCAGCGCGACGCGGCGGCCGGCGGCCATCGTCCCTCCGCCTGCCGCCGCGCGCGGACTACTTGGTGCCGGCCCAGCGCGTCCAGCGCTCGGCGATCTTGTCGCCGTTGTCGATCCAGAACTTCGGGTCTTCCTTGAACGACTGGTTGTGGATCGCGGGATTGGTCGGCAGCTCGTCCATCAGCGACGCATCCACCTTCGCGTCCTTGGCGGTGACGCCGTAGCGCACGTACTTCGGCAGCTTGGCCTGGTTGTCCGGGCGGCCGAGGTATTCGACCAGCTTCTCGGCGCCGGCCTTGTTGGGCGTGCCTTTCATGATCACCCAGCTGTCCATCGTCCAGGGCGTGTCCTTCCAGACCATCTTGAAGTTCTTCTTGTCCTTCTCGTTGGCTGCGGTGATGCGGCCGTTGTACGCGGTCGTCATCACGACGTCGCCGGCCGCGAGCATCTGCGGCGGTTGCGCGCCGCTCTTCCAGAACACGAGGTCGGGCTTGATCGTGTCGAGCTTGCGAAACGCGCGGTCGACGCCGTCGGGCGAGCGCAGCACCGTGTAGACATCCTTCGCAGGAACACCGTCGGCGATCAGCGCGACCTCGAGGTTCCACTTCGCGCCGTTGCGGATCGCGCGCTTGCCGGGAAACTTCTTGCTGTCGAAGAAGTCGGCCCAGCCCGTCGGCGCGGTCTTCAGCTTGTCGCCGTCGTACGCGAGCACGAGGTTGTAGATGATCGCGCCGACGCCGCACGGGTGCGTCGTTCCCGGCAGGTAGCGGCCCTGGCCGCCGATCTTGGCGAAGTCCATGCGCTCGTAGAGGCCCTCGTCGCAGCCGATCTCCAGCTCGTCGGCCTCGACCTGGACGACGTCCCAGTTGTTGTTGCCGCCCTTGATCTTGGTGCGCAGCACGCCGATGCCGCCGTCCCACGACTCGTCGATCAGCTTGGTGCCTGCCGCGTTGTACGGCTTGAAGAAGACCTCCTTCTGGCCGTCCTGGTAGGCGCCGCCCCACGAGACGATGGTGAGGTCGTGCTGCGCCGACGCGCCGAGCGCGACGCCGAAAAGCGCCGCCGCGACGGCGCTGCGGATCATGGTGGGAGTCTTCATCGCTTGTTCTCCTCCGGTTGAAAGTCAGTACATCCAGGCGTCGTCAGCGCGAAAGCCGAGGCTCACGCGGCGCCCGGGGTCGAGGCCGGCGGGAAGCGCCGGGCCGATCTTCGCGAACCATTCAGGCGCACGGCCACCCGCCGCGTCGCCGTCGTGCAGTTGCATGACGAGCCGCCAATGATCGCCCTGGTGGATCGCGTCGACGAGTGTCGCGTCGATGCGATTCTCGGTCGGCAGGCCGGCTGCGTCGGCGGCGACATGGATCGCCTCGGGGCGGACGCACAGGATCGCGTCGTCGCCGTTCGGCGCGCCGTCTGCCGACCGGGCGCGCAGCAGCGCGCCGCGCGACGTGCGCAAGCAACCGCGCTCGGCGTCGCGAGCGCCGCGCAACATGTTGTTGTCGCCGATGAAGCCGGCGACGAACGGGTTGCACGGCGTGTCGTAGAGCGACTTGGGCGTCGCGACCTGCTCGATGCGGCCGCGGTTGAAGAGGGCGACGCGGTCCGAGAGCGTGCGCGCCTCGGCCTGGTCGTGGGTGACGAAGACCATCGTCACGCCGAGCTCGCGATGCAGGCGCCGGATCTCGAGCTGCATCTCCTCGCGCAGCTTCTTGTCGAGCGCAGAGAGCGGCTCGTCCATCAGCACGACGCGCGGCTCGAACACGAGCGCGCGCGCGAGCGCGACGCGCTGCTGCTGGCCGCCCGAGAGCTGCTGGGGCTTTCGTTTCGCGAACTCGCGCAGCCGCACCTTGTCGAGCGCGGCCGCGACCTTGTCGCGCGCGACCGAAGCGCTCATCCGGCGCACGCTGAGCGGAAACGCGACGTTCTGCTCGACCGTCATATGCGGGAACAGCGAATAGCTCTGGAACACCACGCCCATGTTGCGGCGATGCGGCGGTAGCGACTCGATGGGCTGGCCGTCGAGGCGGATCGTGCCGGCGGTCGGCGCCTCGAAGCCGGCGAGCAGCATCAAGGTCGTCGTCTTGCCCGAGCCCGAAGGGCCGAGCAGGGTCAGGAACTCGCCGGCTTCGACCTGCAGGTTCAGCTCGGCGACCGCGGCCGCGGCGCTGCCCGCGTACGACTTGCTGACCCCTTCGAACTCGATCAGCGCCACGAGCGCGTCCACTTCAGGGTGTCGTCGAGCGCGCGCGCGGCGCGCTCGACCAGTGCGTCGATCTCGGCCTCTCTGATGACGAGCGGCGGCGAGAAGGCGATCACGTCGCCGCCGAGCACGCGCACGATGAGCCCGTGTTCCTGCGCGCGCCGCACGAAATACGCACCGACGCCGCGCTTCGGATCGAACGGCTGGCGCCGCGCCGGATCGGCAGCGAGCTCGATCGCGCCGATCAGGCCGAGCCCGCGCACGTCGCCCACGATCTCGTGGCCGGCAAAGCGCTGCAGCCCTTGCTGCAGCCTGGGCGAGACGCGCTGGACATGGCCGAACACGTCGTCGCTATCGTAGATGCGCAGCGTCTCGAGCGCGACCGCGCACGCGACCGGATGGCCGCTGTAGGTGTAGCCGTGGCCGAAGGTGCCGACCGATGCGCTCGTGTCGGCGACGGTCTGGTAGATCGCGTCGCTGACGTAGAGCGCCGACATCGGCACGTACGCCGAGGTCATCATCTTGGCGACCGTGATCATGTCGGGCGCGAGGCCGAACACCTGGGTGCCGAACGGCTGCCCGAGGCGGCCGAAGCCGGTGATGACCTCGTCGGCGATGAAGAGGATCTCGTGCCGCTTCAGGATCGCCTGCACGCGCTCGAAGTAGCCCGCCGGCGGAATGACGACGCCGCCCGCGCCCTGCACCGGCTCGGCGATGAAGGCACCGATCGTGTCGGGCCCTTCGCGCGCAATCGTCTCCTCGAGCTCGACCGCGAGGCGATCGACGAACTGCGCGGGCGTCTCGCCGTCGCGCGCGTTGCGATAGAGGTCGGGGCAGCCCACGCGCACGACACCGTCGATCGGCAGGTCGAAGTGCTGGTGCATGATCGGGATGCCCGACAGCGACGCCGCCGCCATCGTCACGCCGTGGTACGCGCGGTCGCGCGAGATGATCTTCTTTTTCGCTGTCCTGCCCTTCGCGTTCCAGTAGTAGCGAACGAGCTTGAACGCGGTGTCGTTCGATTCGGAGCCGGAGTTCGCGAGCAGCACGCGGCCCATCGGCACCGGCGCCCAGCGCAGCAGCGCTTCGACGAGGTCGGTGACCGGGCCCGGGACCTTGCCGGAGAACGAGTGGTAATACGGCAGCGCCTGCATCTGCCGGTATGCGGCTTCGGCGAGGCGTTTCTCGGAGAAGCCGAGCGACGCGCACCACAGGCCCGCCATGCCCTCGATGTACTCGCGCCCTTGCTCGTCGACGACGCGCACGCCGTCGCCGCGCACGATGACGAGCGGGCCTTCCTGCTCGAGCTGGCGCAGCTGCGTGTACGGATGCAGGTGGTGCGTCAGATCGCGGCGGCCCGCCGCGGAGATCTCTGCCGAAATGTCGTCGCCCATGGCGGGCGAGTTTGGCCGAAATCGCGGGCGAAGGGGAGCGCCGCGTTGCTGGCTTGCCGCGCTTGCCCTCTCCCGCGTACGGGAGAGGGCAAGCACCCTACGGTGCAACCCTGCCGATGAACGTCCCCCAGTTCGCGAGCGACGTGCGCGGCGCATTGGGGATGTACTCGTTGGCGAACCAGATCGTGCCGTCCTGATCGGCCACCGCCGCGGAGTAGTCGCCCCAGCGGCCGGCGCGGTCGCCGCCCAGGATCGGGTAGCCGCTGAAGCCGTCGTCGGGGCCGGCGCCCGGCGCGACGATCGTGATCGCGCCCGTCCCCTTGGCGTCGATCGGCACGTACGCCACGCTCGGATACATCGACGTTCCCGCGATGCTGAACGACATCACGCCCTTGCCGTTCTTGTTGACGCCGACCGACGGGAACAGGATGCCGAGCCCGCTCACCGACACGTAGCCCTGCTTCACGATCGCGCCGCTCAGCTTGCCGCTGCTCACCGACGGCGTCACGACGAAGTACGCGGCACCCGACTGCACCGTGCCGTTCTTGGGCTTGACCACGGTGTTGAGCGACGACCACAGCTTGCCGTCGGCCCAGGTCACCTGCTGCATGCGGTCGTCGTTGGCCGTGATCAGCGGCAGCGCCTGCGCGCCGGCCTTGCCGAACGCACCTGCCTTGATCGCGTCCGCGAGCGGAGTCGCACCGGGGCGCTGCTGCACGTCGGGCGGTTGGCCATAGACCTGGCTGTCGAGCACGGCGCTTTGCAGCGTCACGCTCGGCACGGCGTCGTCGAGCGACTTCGTGTTGGTGAGCGCCCAGACCGCGATGCGGTTGTCGAGCGTGCCGTTGAAGTCGAGCGCGCTCAGGAAGTACTCGGTGCCGCCGACGCCCCCGGCGTGCGTGCCGCCTTGCGCGGTGATCGCGGGCTGCAGCGTGTAGGCCGGGCCTTCGGCGAGCGGCAGGCCGCTGAAGATCACGACCGGCGGCGTCGTGCCCGCCGCCAGCTGGCTCTTCGACATGGCATACACCTGCGCCCCGTTGAAGCCGTTGGCGAACAACGGGAACTCGTTGGTCGTGACGTAGAAGCCGTGGCTGTCGGCGCCGATGAGCGGCTGGTCGCCGAAGCACGGGCAGTTCGCATGCTCGGGGGTGCCGGTGACGTTGGTCACGTCGATGCTGAAGATCCGCCAGACGCCGGTGGGATTGCCTGTCGCGCTCACGGCGATCATCACTTCGGAGTGGGGGGCGAAGGCGCCACTGACCGGGTCCTGGTCGATCTCGAGCATCGTCACGAACCAGCGCTGCGTGTCGCTGTCGAAGTACGCCTTCGGGTCGGTGGTGAAGGGGCCGAAGAGGCCGCTCGTGCGGTCGATCGCCGCGGGCAGGCCGAAGAATTGATTCAGTGCCACCGTTGCGGCCGCCGTCGAACCGTCGGTGCGACGCACGCGCAGCGCCGTATTGACCGCTTCGAGCACGAAACCGTTGCCGACGGCCAGGCCCTGGTCCGGTGGTTCGCTGCTGAACTGGTTGCCGCTCGACGCCAGGCGCTGATCGCGGTGCGTGAGGCCCTCGAAGCCGGCACCGGATACGGCGCCGGCGATCGCGGTGTCGGCGGGGGTGGGCACGCCGGCGGCCGGAACGCGCGACGAGCTGATCGAGCCTTTGGCAACGCGCTCGAACCGCGCGTCGAACTCCGGTCCCTGGTGGGTCTCGGGACCGGCCCCGCCGGTCTCGCTGGTCGCGGCGGTGGCCGAACCGAACGACGTCGTGCCGCGGAAGGTGAGCTGCTTTTGCGTCTGCGCAGCGAGCGCAGCGGTAGTGGCAAGCGGCACGCACAGGGCGAGCGCAGCGACGATGTTCCATCGTTGCATTGGGGAGGTCCTCCTGGGGTTGGGATGCGATTCGCGTCCGCGCCGACTATGGTTGCGGGCCGGGGGTCGGTCAACGGGATGAAGTCCCAGGGTCGCGCGTGCAAAGCTGATCGCAAGCTGACTCGCAGTGGCGTCCGGTCACGTCGACTCGCGATGCTTCTTGCCGCGCGCGTGCGGCAGTTTCGGCGCTGACGCCGCGCTGTCCTTCCGTCGTCCGAGTTTCGGCGTTCGCACGACCGCGAGCGCGGTCGGAGACCGCGCATCGGACATCGAGCGCAGGGCTGCGACACCGCCTCGCAGCAACGCGCCTTTCTTGCATCCGCCCGCGATTCATCCGTTTCGGGGACAAGCAGCCCGCCCGATGATTCGTTGCTCGGCCGAAGAGCAGGCCAGGCCGAACCTTCGGTGACGAGGCGAACGCGTCGCGCCGTTGGTCCGGTTCGCGAACCGCGACCCTTCAGCGCCGCCGCAGCGCGCCGATATCGTCGCGAGACCCCCGGATTCTGGCCATGTTGCGCGCATCGTTTCCCGTCCTTCGGGCCGCCGTCGTGGTCGGCGGGCTGCTCGCGCTCCAGGGCGCCGTCGCCGGTGATCGCGATGGCGATCGGCGGGTGACGAACAGCTTCGTCCTCGTCACCGCCGCGCCGCCGACGCCGGCTCAGACGCCGCGGCCGTCGCCGAACGGCACCGGCGTGCCGCCGGCCAAACCGGTCGTCAGCAATCCGTACCAGGTTCCGCTCCTGCAGAACGCAGGGACGCTGCGCGCCCGCTAGCGCGGCCAGAGCCCCTGCTGTCGACCGGCCGATCGTCGCCCGGCGGGCGAGCCCGCGGCATCATGGGCCGTGCGCTTCGCAACGAGCACCATGGCGACCCTGCCCGGGCTGCCGCAGACCGACGAGCCCGAGCCCGACGCATTGCCGGTCGAGCCCGACGACGGCACGACGCTGCCAGGGACGACTCCCCCCGAGCCGGGCCACGTTCCCGTCGACCCGCCCCGTGCCTAGCGCGGCGGCGCGCCGAGCCGGTGCACAATGCGCCCGCGCCGTCCTCCGGCGCGACCGCTGATTGCGATGATTCGAGTCTGGGCCTTCGTGATCGCGCTGCTCGCTGCGCTCGGCTTCGCCGCCTGGGCGTCCGACTTCGTGACCATGCAGGGCGAACGGACGGTCTACACCGTCGACTGCGACGGCGGCGCGTGGGAAGGCGACCGCTGCAGCGGTAAGGTCAAGGCCGGCGATCGCTATCGCTACCGCGCCCTCAAGCCGCACAACGAAGTGATCTTCTGGACCGTCGGCTCCAAGGACCCGTCGGGCAAATTCAGCGACTGCCAGATCACGGACGGCCGCAACTGGGTCTGCAAGGTGTGCGCCGACTCGCCGCGCTCGATCACGCTGCAGATGGCGCAGGGCAAACCCGTCTTCGACCCGAAGCTCGGAACGAAGCCGTTTCGCGCCGTCTCGAAGTGGCGCTGGCTGCTGCTGCAGCGCGGCTACACCACCGGTCGACCGGTGGCGCCGATCACGTCCCCGGCCCCGACGGCCTGACCGCCGGCGACGCTCAGCGCGCGCGGCGGCGGCGCAGGACGCCGATCAGGCCGAGTCCGGCGATCGTCAGGAGCCATGTCTCGGGCTCGGGGATCGTCGCGACGAGGAAGTCCTGCTGGGCGCTGTTCTCGAGGACGTCGATGCGCGCCAGGGCGGCGTAGTCCGAGAGGTGGGTCAGGAAGCCGTTGACGGTGTCGAACGCGCCCTGTGCCGACGGATCCTCGGGGCCGCCTTTGAACGTGCCGCCGAGCAGGCTGAAGGTCGCGCCCTGCTCGTAGATGATTTCCCAGATCGCCGCCTGCATCGCCGCCGACGTGGCGTTGTCGACGACGAACCCCTGCGCCGCGGTGAAGAGGCGGCTGAGCGCGTCGTTCCTGGTCGCGCCGAAGTGCACCAGTCCGGAGACGAGCGTGTAGTCGTAGGTGACGTTGAAGTCGAACGTCTGCGTCAGCTCGGCGCACCAGGCGACGAACGACGACGACGCCGCCGCGTCGATGACGCCGAAGCGCAGCAGGTCGGAGCCGCCGACATCGCCGGTGCCGACGAAGCGGCCGGCGGGACCGTCGTACGAGGGGCTGCCGTCGGTGCCGTCCATCGAGACGGTGGTCGGCGCGGCGAAGCTGAAGTCGCTCATGTTGATGCTGACCGCGTGTGCAGGGACGGCGAGCACGATCGCGCCGAGCAACGGCAGGAGCTTGAGCGACATGGCGAAACCTCGTGGACGAGCGCCCGATCGGCGCGCGAGGCGTACTGTAGGGGCAGTCGCGCCGTTCGTCGCTATAGTTTCCGACGGCCGGCGCTGCAGCCGCTGCGCGGAGGCGACACCGGCTCGGATTGCATGGAAGAGACAGCCGAACAGATCGAGTCGGCGATCGCCGCCCTAGAGGCGCAGCGCGCCGTCCTCGGCGATGCCGTCGTCGCGACGGCGATCGCCCCGCTCCACGACAAGCTCGCGGCACTTCGCCTGAGAAGCCCGAGCGAGCAGCAGCGCAAGACCGTCACCGTCCTCTTCATGGACGTCGTCGGCTCGACGCAGCTGACGCAACGGCTCGACCCGGAGGAGGTGCACGCCGTCATGGACACGGCGCTCGTCCGCCTGACCGAGCTCGTGCGCGCGCGCCAGGGCAGGGTCCTCCAGTACGCCGGCGACAGCCTGCTCGCCGCCTTCGGCGCCGACCAGTCGCTCGAGGACGATGCCGAGCGCGCCGTCCGCGCCGGCCTCGACATCCTCGCCGAGGCGTCGCTGCTCGCGGCGCGATTCCGCGAGCGCCAGGGCCTGGAGAAGTTCGACCTGCGCGTCGGCATCCACACCGGCCCGGTCCTCCTCGGCGGTGGCGTCGACTCTGCCGGCAACATCCGCGGCGCGAGCGTCAACATCGCGGCGCGGATGGAGCAGACGGCGCCGCCGGGCACGCTCAGGATCAGCCACGAGACGTACCGCAACGTTCGCGGCCTGTTCGAGGTCGAGGCGCAGCCGCCGCTCGAGGTCAAAGGCATCGACACGCCGGTGCGCAGCTATCTCGTCGTGCGCGCCAGGCCGCGGACCTTGCGCGCCGCCAACCGCGGCCTCGAGGGAGTCGACGCTCCGCTCGTCGGCCGCGACGCCGAGCTGGCGAAGATCCAGGAGGCGTTCCACGGCGCCTGCGACGACAAGAGCCTCGCCCTCGTCACCGTCGTCGGCGAGCCGGGGATCGGCAAGAGCCGGCTCGCGTTCGAATTCGTGCGCAGCCTCGAGACGCTGCCGTCGCCGGTGCGCTTCTTCCAGGCGCGGCCGCAGCCGTACGGCAACAACGTTCCCTACGGCCTCTTGCGCGACCTGATGGCGTGGCGCTTCGAGATCCTCGACAGCGACGCGCAGGCGGTCGCGCAGGGCAAGCTCGCGCAGGGGCTCGCGCCGGTGCTCGGCGAGCGCGCTGCCGAGTACACGGCACTGATCGGCCGGCTGATCGGCTTCGACTACGGCGCCGACCGCCACATCGCGGCGATCGCCGGCGAAGGCAAGCAGATCCGCGACCGCGCGTACCACGCGCTCGCGCGCTACTTCCGCCTCGTCCACGAGCAGGACGCGGCGCCGATCGTGATGGTCCTCGACGATCTGCACTGGGCCGACGACGGCTCGCTCGACTTCATCAACCATCTCGCGCAGTCGTGTCGCGACGTGCCGATGTTGCTGCTCGGCATGACGCGACCGACGCTCTACGAACGCCGGCCGCTCTGGGGCAGCGGCCAGAGCAACCACGAGCGGATCGACCTCGCGCCGCTGTCGCGCCGCGGCACGCGCCAGCTCGTCGAAGCGCTGCTGCGCCGGCTCGAAGCCGTGCCCGCGGCGCTGCGCGACCTGCTGACGACGAGCGCCGAAGGCAACCCGTACTTCGTCGAGGAGCTCGTCGGCATGCTGATCGACGACGGCGTCATCGTCACCGACGGCGAGCCGTGGCGCGTCGTCGCCGACAAGCTGCTCGACGTCCACGTGCCGACGACGCTCGCCGGCGTCCTGCAGGCGCGCATCGACGGGCTGCCGGTGCCCGAGAAGGCGGCGCTGCAGCAGGCGAGCGTCATCGGCCACGTCTTTTGGGACGAGGCGCTCCGTCGGATCGCGCCGATGTCGCCCGACGCGCTCGACGCGCTGATGCGGCGCGAGCTGACGTACGGGCGCGAGACGAGCACGTTCGAAGGCACGCGCGAGTTCGTCTTCAAGCACCACGTGCTGCACCAGGTCGCGTACCAGAGCGTCCTGATGCGCTCGCGGCGCGAGCATCACCGCGTCACCGCCGACTGGCTGGTGCTGCGCAGCGGCGATCGCGCGAGCGAGTATTTCGGTCTGATCGCCGACCACTACGAAAAGGCGGGCGACGTCGCCAACGCCGTCACCTATCTGCGCAAGGCCGCCGAGGACGCCGCGCGCGGCTACGTCAACGGCGCCGCGCTCGAATACATCGGCCGCGGGCTCGCGCTCGTCCCCGCCGATGATGCCGCGGCACGCTTCGCGCTGCTGCTGACGCGCCGCGCGGTCTACAGCAACATCGGCAAGCGCTCCGAGCAGGCGGCCGACGTCGCCCAGCTCGAGGAGCTCGCCGAGCGGCTCAACGACGACGCGGCGCGCGCGCGGGCGACCGGCTTTCGCGCTTCGCTGGCGCTCGTCATGGCCGACTATCCGACCGTCTGCGCCGCCGCCGAGCGCGCCGTCGCGCTCGCGACGCAGGCGGGCATCGCCGACGTCGCGGCGATGGCACGGCTCAACTGGGGACGCGCGCTGCAGGCGCAGGGCGACTACGCCGGCGCCGAGCGCCATGTCGAAGAAGGCCTTGCGCTCGCGAGCCGTATCGGCGACCTCAGGCTCGAAAGCACCACGACCGGGCAGCTCGGCATCCTCGCGTTCCAGGTCGGCCGCTACGGCGCCGCGCGCTCGTACTACCAGCGCGCCCTCGAGCTCGCGCGCTCGATCGGCGACCGTCTGATCGAAAGCGGCATGCTCAACAACCTCGGCGAGACCGAGCGCACGCTCGGCAACTACGAAGCGTCGTTCGACGTCTTCCAGGCCGGCCGCCGCATCTGCGCCGAGATCGGGCAGCGGCTCGCCGACGCCTACATGCTCTGCAACATCGCGCACGTGACGCTGCAGCGCGGCGACGCCGCCGAGTCGCTGGCGTGGGCCGGGCAGTCGAGCGAGCTCGCCGACCGCCTCGGCGACCGCGACCTGCAGGCGGCGCTCGCCAACGTCAGCGGCCATGCGCTCGCCGCGCTTGGCCGCCTCGACGAAGCGGAGGAGCGCTACCGCGCGTCGGCGGCGCTCTTTCGCGAGATCGGCCGCACGACGATGCCGTACGAGCCGCTCGCCGGGCTTGCCCGCGTCGCGCTCGCGCGGGGCGACGTCGCCGCGGCGCGCGCGACGGTCGACGAGATCGTCGCCCACTTCGACGCCGGCGGCTCGGTCGACGGCACCGAGGATCCGCTCTGGATCCACCTGACGTGCCACGACGTACTTGCCCTCGCCGGCGCGCCGCGCGCGCGCGAGTTCCTCGAGCGCGGCCACGCGCTCCTGCAGCAACGCAGCGCAGCGCTCGATGCCGGCGAGCGCGCCGCGTTCCTCGGCAACGTGCCGACGCACCGGCGAATCGTCGCCGCCTGGCGCGCCGCGGGCCCTGTGGGCGACGGCTGAACGATCAGCGCCGCGCCGGCGTCTCGCCGATCGCAGCCGTGCCGCGTGCGGGTCGCGGCGCCAGGATCCCCGTCGTCAGCGCGGTGCCGAGAAAGATGACGGCGCACCCCGCGACGATCGGCAGGCTGAGACGCTCGCCGAGAAAGACGCCACCCCAGAGGATCGCGAACGGGGGGATCAGGAACGTGACCGCGACCGCGTTCGTCGGCCCGGCGTTGGCGATGAGGCGAAAGTAGAGGATGTACGCGATGCCGGTGCAGAGCAGCGCGAGCAAGGCCGCGGCGAGCCAGTCGGTCGCCGGTGGCGTCGCTGCCGGCCACGCGAGCGCGGCAGGAAGCGCGAGCAGCAGCGCGGCGGCGAGCTGGCTTCCGGCGGCGATCGCGAGCGGCGCGACGCCGCCGAGACGGCGCTTCGTCAGGTTCGGTGCGACCGCATACGACATCGTCGCGACCAGGCACGCGCCGATCGCCCACGCCGAGCCGCCGGGCTTGAAGTCGGCGCTGTCCCAGCCGATCCAGACGACGCCCGCGAAGCCGACGACCAGGCCGACGATGCGAAGCGCAGTCATCCGGTCACCGAGCCAGAGCCACGCCAGCGTCGCGGCGAAGAGCGGAGTCGCCGAGTTGAGGATCGCCGAGAGCCCGGTCGTGATCGAGAGCGCAGCGTACGAGAAGCAGAGAAACGGCAGCGCGGAGTTCATGGCGCCGACGACCGCGATCGTTCGCCAGTTGGCGGCGAGCGCACCGAGCTTGCCGCGCAGCGCGAGCAGCGGAACGAGAAAGAGCGCTGCACCGGCGACGCGGACGAACGCGAGCGCGACCGGACCGAATGCCGGCGCCGCGATGCGCATGAAGAGAAACGAAGCGCCCCAGAGCGCGGCGAGGACGACGAGCTCGACGACGTCGCGTGGTCTCAATGGAGCTCCAGCGCGCGATCGACGCGATCGCTTTCGATGCGCAGGAGCGAACGCTTCCGGTCGAGCCCGCCCGCGTAGCCGGTGAGCGCGCCGGAGCTGCCGACGACGCGGTGGCACGGCACGATGATCGAGACGGGATTGCGCCCGACGGCGGCGCCGACGGCGCGGCTCGCCGACGGCACGCCGAGCTCGCGCGCGATCTCGCCGTATGTCGACGTTCTGCCCGGGGCGATGCCGAGGAGCGCGTTCCACACCGCGCGCTGGAAGTCGGTTCCCTGCAGGTCGAGCGGGACGTCGAACGCCGTCCGCGCACCGGCGAAGTAGTCGCGCAGCTGCGACGCGGTCTCGGCGAGGAGCGGATCGTCGGCACGCTCGGGAGCGCCGATGACGTCGGGATGGTGCTTCTGGCGCTCGAACCACGCGCCGGCGAGGCCATGCTTCGTGCGCGCGAGCAGCATCGTGCCGAGTGGCGAGGCGATGCGGCATTGCGCGGTCGCCGAGTGCAGGATCGAGTCGGTGGCGTAGGTCATGGCGAAACTCCGAGCGAATTCCAGAGACGAAGGAGGGCGTAGCCGCGCCACGGCCGCCAGCGCTCTGCGTGGGCGGCGACCTCGCGTGCGGTCGCGATGTCGAAGAGCGCGCGCATCGCCTTCGCGGCGGCGACGTCGCCCGGCGGAAACGCGTCGGGCCAGCCGAGGCCGCGCATCGCGATGTAGTGCGCCGTCCACGGTCCGATGCCGGGCACTTCGCACAACCTCGCGACGAGCGCTTCGGGCGATGCGCCGGGCGCGAGAAGCGGTGCGATCGCATCCCATTGCGACGCGAGCGATTGGATCGCCACGACGCGGCTGCGAATGATGCCGAGCTCGGCGACGCGCTCGATCGGTGGTGCGGCGAGATCGGCGGGGCGCGGAAACGCGCGGTCGACGCCGGCCCACGGCGTCGCGACCGGAGCGCCGAAGCGCTCGACGACGCGCCGCGCGAGCGTGCGCGCCGCAGCGACCGTCACCTGCTGGCCGAGGATCGCGCGCACGGCGAGCTCGAACGCGTCGACGCTGCCGGCCAAGCGAATCCCGGGAGCGCCGGGCAGGTCGGCGAGCGTCTCGGCGATCGTCGCCGGTGCAGCGTCGAGGTCGAGCCAGCGCCGCGTCGCTGCGATGACGGTTCCGCTCGCCGCACCGAGCGCCGGCGAGAACGCGAGCTGCACCCGCGCGATGTTGTCGGCGAAGCGCGCTTCGAGCCAGCCGGCCGACTCGGCGAGCGCACCGGCTGCGACGGTGCGCCGGATCGTGCGGCCGGCAACGACCTCGATGCCGGGGATCGCGCGTGCGGCGATGAAGGCGAGCAGGGCATCGACGTCGAGCGGCGCGCGGTAGGCGAGCTGGACCGTGATCGCTTCGCCCGCGGCGAGCCGTGCCGCGCGGATCTTGCGAGGCGGCGATCCGGGAGCGTCTTCGCCGCGCGGCGCGGTCCTGCGCAGGCGCGTCGGGTTCATCCGGTAGCCGCCGAGGAACGCCGCGTTGAAGCGGCGCAGGCTTCGGAACCCGCTCGTCAGCGCGATCTGCGAAATCGGCAGCTGCGTGTCGGTGAGAAGCTGCTTGGCGAGCAGCAGGCGGCGCGTCTGCAGGTACTGCAGCGGCGTCACGCCGTGCTCGGCGAAGAAGATGCGGCGCAGATGCCGGTCGCTGACGCCGAGCCGCGCGGCGACATCGGCGACGCTCGGCGCGTCGCCGCGCGCCGCGAAGTCGTCGAGCGCGCTCGCCGCCTGCAACGCGAGCGTCCGCGAAGCGTCCATCACCGTCCACGGCAATCCGGGGCCCGGCGCGATCTCGGGGCGGCACTTGAGACACGGCCGGAACGACGCGGCTTCGGCTTGGGCCGGCGACGCGAAGAAGCGGCAGTTGCGCCGTGCCGGCATGCGGACGCGGCAGATCGGTCGGCAGTAGACGCCCGTCGACGTCACGCCGACGAAGAGCCGGCCGTCGAAGCGCGCGTCGTGCGCGAGCAGGACCTGGTAGGCAGCGTCGCCATCGATCGTCATGGCCACGATTATCGACGTCGAATGTGACAGGACTCGCCGTTTTCGGACACGTTGCGGAACGTGCCGAAACGATGTCCGCAGGCGACCTCAGGAGGGGTCGAAGCGGCCGTGCTTGCCGGCGCCGCCGACGAACCGCCTGGCGCCGCCTTCGGCCTCGCCCGACGCGAGCGTCGCGCGGCCGAGCGCGAACTCCTGTGCGAGCGCGTCGCGCGTCGCGAGGCCGTGCTGGCGGCGAACGCTCAGCCGGTCGTTGCGCATGCACGCTTGTGGAAACGCGGCGATCGCGTGCGCCATCGCCTGCGCGGCGGCGAGCGCCTGGCCCTGTGCGACGACCCGGCAGACGAGGCCGATCGCGAGCGCCTCCTCGGCACCGACCGCGCGCCCGGTGAGGATCAGCTCCATCGCCCGGCTCTCGCCGATGAGGCGCGGCAGCCGCACCGTGCCGCCGTCGACGAGCGGGACGCCGAAGCGGCGGCAGAAGACGCCGAAGGTCGCCGTCGCCGCGGCGACGCGCGCATCGCACCAGAGCGCGAGCTCGATGCCGCCCGCGACCGCGAAGCCTTCGACGGCGGCGATGACGGGCTTGCCGAGCTCGAGCCGCGTCGGCCCCATCGGACCGTCGTTCGCCATGTCGTCGTCGAGCGCGAGCGCGTCCGGTCCCATGCTGCCGCCGGCGACGGTGCGCAGGTCGGCGCCGGCGCAGAACTGGCCGCCGGCGCCCGTCACCACTGCGACGCGCGCTTCCTCGTCGGCGTCGAAGGCGCGAAACGCGTCGGCGAGGGCGCCCGCCGTCGGCCCGTCGACGGCGTTCCTGACCTCGGGACGATCGATCGTCACCGTCCAGACGTGGCGATCGCGGTCGATGCGGACGGTCGTCATCGCGGGGCCTCGCGCAGGAAGAGGGCGCTCGTCTCGGCGGCGAGCGTGTCGAGGTCGACGCCGCGGCGCCCGCGCGGCCGCGCGCGGTACCACGTCGCCGAGTAGTTGATCGCGCCGAGGATCATCAACCGCGCGATGCGAGCGTCGGCCGCGAGCCTGCCCTCGGCGTGCAGCGCGTCGATCGATTCCTGCCAGATCGCGTCGTAGCGGTCCTTCAGCTCGACGATGCGGCGACGGTGCTGCGGCGGCAGCGACCGCCAGTCGTAGAGCATCACCGGGATGAAGTCGCTGCCCGTCTCGTGGAGGATGCCGAAGTGCGCGCGGACGAGACGGCGAAAGCGCTCGACGGCGCCGATGCCCGGCTCGTCGACGACCGCGCGCGTGCGCTCGAGGCCGAGCCTGAGGCCTTCTTCCATCACCGCGAGCAGCAGCTCGTGCTTGCTCGCGAAGTGATAGAAGGGGCTGCCCGAGCGCATGCCGACGGCGCCGGCGATGTCGCGGATCGTCGTGCCGTCGAAGCCCTTCTGGCGGAACAGCTGCGCCGCGGCGCGAACGAGATCGCTGCGTCGGTTGTCGTTGCCGGCTTTGCCGTTCGTGCGCGGGCTCGCGGTCATCTCGCTACAAAGCAACTGCTTGCTTGGCGAGGGAGAATAGCAATTCGCGAAGCCGTTCGCCAGCGCCGCGCCTGCTAGGCTGTACGCGACGATGACGGTGCAACCCCCCGGCTCTCCTCCGCGCGTGCTTGACTTCGCGCGTCGCCCGCGCTCGCCGCGGGCACTCGCGCTCGCACTCGCGCTCTGGCTCGCCGTCGTCGGCAACCTCGCGCTC
>Ga0105248_10002321_pt1 | contig 21090 bp, 21 predicted proteins | sample KBSS34metaG_FD_81524 | JGI IMG/M metagenome (GOLD analysis project Ga0105248, IMG submission 81524) | Switchgrass rhizosphere microbial communities from Kellogg Biological Station, Michigan, USA - KBS S3-4 metaG | ecosystem: Host-associated > Plants > Roots > Rhizosphere > Soil | place...
CGCTATCACGTCGACGTGTTCCCCGCGTCGAGCCTCGGCAAGGAATCCGACATCAATCAGGGTCTGACGCTCGGCACGGTCGACATGATCATCTCCGGTCTGTCGTTCGCGGCGCGCACGATGCCCCGCTTCGGCGTCGGCTACTACCCGTACACGTTCCGTGACGGCGATCATCTGATCAAGTGGGCGCAGAGCGACGCGTTCAAGCAGCTCGCGGACGAATATCGGCAGAAGACCGGCATCCAGGCCACCGCCATGACGTACTACGGAACGAGGCACACGTCGTCGAACCGGGGCTTCACCGACTGCGCGGGCATGAAGGGACTCAAGATGCGCGTGCCCGATGTCCCGGCCTACCTCGCGTTGCCGAAGGCCTGCGGCGCAAATCCGACGCCGATCGCGTTCGCCGAGGTGTATCTCGCGCTGCAGAACGGCACGGTCGACGCGCAGGAGAACCCGCTGACGACGATCGAGGCCAAGAAGTTCTTCGAGGTGCAGAAGTTCATCATCCTGACCGGTCACATCGTCGACTCGCTCGCGACGCAGGTTGCGCCGCACGTGTGGAACAAGCTCTCCGACGCCGACAAGAAGATCTTCACGGACGTGACGCAGGAGGCCGCGCAGAAGGCGACCGCCGAGATCACCAAGCACGAGGGCGAGCTCGTTGACGGATTCAAGAAGAAGGGACTGACAGTGACGGCCGTCGACAAGAAGTCCTTCCAGGAAGCCATCAACAAGTCGGTGTCGCTCGAATCGATGGGCTACCAGAAGGCGGACTGGGATCGGATCCAGGCGATCAAGTAGCACGCAATCGATGAGCACGCCGATCGCCGTTGCCGAACCACCCGCGCCCGAGGAGCACGTCCTCGACGAGTCGGGACATTTCCATGTCACCGACGCGCCGATCGATCTCGGTCGCTACACGCTCGAGGCGTGGCTGGCCTTCGCGTTCTTCTGGTTGCTCGCCGTCAACGTCTTCTATCAGTTCTTCACGCGCTACGCGCTCAATGATTCGGCCGCATGGACCGAGGAGATCGCGCGGTATCTGCTGATCTCGATGGTCTTCGTGGGCGTCGCCGCGGCGGTGCGCACGGGGCGGCATATCCACGTCGATCTCGTCTACCGATTGGTCCCGCCTCGTGCCGGCCGCGTGCTGTCGACGCTCGTCGACGTCGTGCGCATCGCCTTCTTCGGGTTTGCGACCGTGCTGACGTGGCAGATGATGGAGCGCATGTCGAGCTACAAGATGACGATCATCGATCTGCCGATGAACGTGGTGTACGGCGTTTGCCTGGTCGGGTTCGCGTGCTCGGCGGTCCGCTCGGTGCAGGTCGCAATCCTGAACTGGCGCCGCGGTTACAGCGTGCTCGAGCGTCCGGAATGCGCCGACGAGATGGAGCGATGAATGCGGCGGGGCGAGGCTACCGGCCGAGCCGAGGCCCGAAGGGCGCGGCGCCGAGGAATTCGCAGGAGGCTGACATCCGACGTGCGTCCACGGTGTTTCGGCGAGGAGGCCGAGCGGTGAGCGCGCAACCATGACTTCCGCGCTCCTCGGCTCGTTCCTGGCCATGATGGCGACCGGCGTTCCGGTCGCCATCGCGATGGCCGGCTCCGCGCTCGTGTACATCCTGCTGACCGGCGACACGCCGCCCTTCGTCGTGGTGCACCGGATGATCAGCGGCATCGACAGCTTTCCGTTGCTCGCCGTGCCGTTCTTCATCTTCGCCGGCAACCTGATGAACAATGCCGGCATCACCAATCGGATCTACGACTTCGCGCTCGCGCTGGTCGGCTGGCTGAAGGGCGGTCTCGGACACGTCAACATCATCGGGTCGGTGATCTTCGCCGGCATGTCGGGCACCGCCATCGCGGACGCGGCGGGACTCGGCACGATCGAGATCAAGGCGATGCGCGACAAGGGCTACGACCTCGGCTTTTCCGTCGGGGTCACCGCGGCGTCCGCGACGCTTGGGCCCATCATTCCGCCGTCGCTGCCGTTCGTCATCTACGCGACGATGGCGAACGTGTCCGTCGGCCAGCTGTTTCTGGCCGGGATTATTCCCGGGGTCGTCATGGCGATCCTGATGATGCTCACGGTTGCGTACTACGCGCACAAGTACAAGTGGGGCGGAGACGTCAAGTTCGAATGGCCGCGGATCGCCAAGGCCCTGATCGAGCTCGCCGTCGTCATCGGATTTCCGCTCGCAATGTGGGGGGCGGTCAGCGCAGGATTGGCGTTCAATTACGCGCTGGGTCTCGGCCTCGCCTTGCTGTTCCTCGCCGACTGGAAATTCAAGTTCGACGCGGTCATGCCGATCATGACGCCGATCCTGCTGATCGGCGGAATGTCGACCGGCGTGTTCACGCCGACGGAGGGCGCGATCGCGGCGTGCGTGTGGGCGCTGATTCTCGGTCTTGTCTGGTATAGGACCATGACGTGGAAGATGCTCGCGAAGGTGAGCATGGACACGATCGAGACGACGGTCACCGTCATGTTCATCGTTGCCGCCGCGTCCATCTTCGGCTGGCTGCTCACGGCGACCCGCGTCACCGACATGGTTGCGATGTGGGTGCTCTCGTTCACGCACAGCCCGTGGGTGTTCCTGCTGCTCGCGAACCTGCTGATGCTGTTCGTCGGCTGCTTCCTCGAGCCGACCGCGGCGATCCTGATCCTCGTCCCCGTGCTCTTGCCCGTCGTCCAGCAACTCGGCATCGATCCCGTGCATTTCGGCCTCGTGATGGTGCTGAACCTGATGATCGGATTGCTGCACCCTCCGATGGGCATGGTGCTCTTCGTGCTCGCGCGCGTCGCGAATCTGTCGATCGAGAAGACGACGATGGCCATCGTGCCGTGGCTGATTCCGCTGCTGCTGTCGCTCGTGCTCATCACGTACGTGCCGTCCATCGTGCTGTGGCTGCCGCATCTCCTCATGCATTGAACGCCGCACGGAGATCGAACGAGCGCATGGACCGCATCGAACGCATCGACGTGCTGCAGGTCGACCTTGCACCGAAGGTCGCCCGGAGCGATGCAATCCAGTCGTTCGTCACGCAGGAAACGCCCATCGTGCGCATCACGTGCAGCGACGGTGCACAGGGCACCGGCTACTCGTACACGATCGGCACAGGCGGATCGTCCGTGTTCGCGCTGCTGCGCGATCACCTCGCGCCCCGGCTCATCGGACGCGACGCGTCCGAGATCGAATTGCTGTGGAAGGAACTGTTCTTCCACACCCATGCAACGGCCGTGGGTGCGATCACGAGCCTCGCGCTTGCGGCGATCGACACGGCCTTGTGGGACCTCAAGTGCCGCCGCGCCGGGCAGCCGCTGTGGAAATGCGCAGGCGGCGCGCAGCCGCGCGTTCCCGTGTACACGACCGAGGGCGGCTGGCTGCACCATTCCCGGGACCAGCTCGTGTCGGAGGCACGCGCGGCGAAGGCGGAAGGCTTTCGGGGGGCGAAGATCAAGGTGGGGCGGCCGTCGATTGCCGAAGACGTCACGCGACTGTCCGCGGTGCGCGAAGCGGTTGGCGATGCGTTCGAAATCATGGTGGACGCGAACCAGGCGTTCACGGTCGCCGAAGCGCGGCGGCGCGCGCACGCCTATTCGCCGCTCGGCCTCGCATGGCTCGAGGAACCGCTGCCCGGGGAGGACCTCGGCGGCCACGTCGAGTTGGCGGCTGCGGCAACGATGCCCATCGCGGTGGGCGAGTCGCTTTATCACCTTTCCCACTTCCGCGAATACCTGGAGCGGGGCGCGTGCTCGATCGTCCAGGTCGATTGCGCGCGCATCGGCGGAATCACGCCGTGGCTCAAGGTCGCGCATCTCGCGGAGGCTTTCAATGTCGCGGTTTGCCCTCATTTCCTGATGGAGTTGCACGTCTCGCTGACCGCGGCCGTGCCGAACGGGGCGTGGGTCGAGTACATCCCGCAACTCGACGCGATCACGACGTCCCGCATGTCGATCGACGACGGCTACGCGATCCCCGCGTCGTCGCCGGGGCTCGGCATCGAATGGGATCTTGCCGCGATCGAGCGCACGGCCATCGCCCGGGCGACGATCGCTCGCTGAACGAGGAGTTCAAACATGCTTACCAGATCATCCTTGACGATCCGCCTGCACCCCGCCGACGACGTGGTCATCGCCCGAGCGCAGCTCATCGGCGGCACGAAGCTGCTCGACGAGGACGTGACCGTTGCGGGCCTCGTCCCGCCGGGGCACAAGGTCGCGACGCGGGCGATCGCGGCCGGTGCGCCGGTGCGCCGCTACAATCAGATCATCGGCTTCGCGAGCCGGCCGATCGCGCCGGGCGAGCACGTACACCTGCACAACCTCGCGATGGGCGCGTTCGATCGCGACTATGCGTTCGGGGTGGACGCGAGGCCCACCGACTACATCCAGCCGGCCGCCACGTTTCAGGGGATCGTGCGGCGCGGCGGACCCAATGACGGCAAGGTGGCGACCCGGAACTACATCGGCATTCTGTCGACGGTGAACTGCTCGGCCACGGTTGCGCGCGGCATCGCCGGCTACTTTACGCAAGATCGTCTTTCACGATATCCGAACGTCGATGGCATCGTCGCATTGACGCACGGCTCGGGCTGCGGGATGGACACGAATGGCGAGGGCATGCAACTTCTGCGGCGCACCCTCGGCGGCTACGCGCAGCACGCCAATTTCGCTGGTGTGCTGATCGTCGGCCTCGGCTGTGAAGCGAACCAGATCAGCGCGCTGCTCGGCTCGCAGTCGCTGACGGAGGGACCGCTGCTTCGCACGTTCTCGATCCAGGACACGGGCGGCACATCGAAGACCATCGCGCGCGGCATTTCGATGATCGAGGAGATGTTGCCGCACGCCAACGATGTCGTGCGGGAGACGGTGCCCGCGTCGAACATCACCATCGGGTTGCAGTGCGGTGGATCGGACGGGTACTCGGGCATCACTGCGAATCCGGCGCTCGGCGCAGCGGTCGACCTACTCGTCCGGCATGGGGGCACGGCCATCCTTTCGGAAACACCCGAAATCTACGGCGCCGAGCATCTGCTGACGAAGCGCGCCGTCTCGCGCGAGGTCGGCGAGAGGCTCGTGTCGCGCATCCGGTGGTGGGAGGAATACACGACGCGCGAGCGCGGCGAGATGAACAACAATCCGTCCCCCGGCAACAAGGCGGGCGGTCTCACGACGATCCTCGAGAAGTCGCTCGGCGCCGTTGCGAAGGGCGGCACGACCAACCTCGTCGAAGTGTATGAATACGCGCAGCCGGTGACCGCCAAGGGATTCGTCTACATGGACACGCCCGGCTACGATCCGGTGTCCGCCACCGGCCAGGTTGCGGGCGGTGCGAACATGATCATCTTCACGACCGGACGCGGATCGGCATACGGCTGCGCGCCCGCGCCCTCGCTCAAGCTCGCGACGAACACGCAATTGTGGGTGCGCCAGGAAGAGGATATCGACCTCAACTGCGGCGAGATCGTCGATGGCGGGGCGACCGTCGCCGAGATCGGCGAGCGGCTGTTCGCGATGCTGCTCGACGCGGCGTCGGGGACGAAGACGAAGAGCGAGCTTCACGGCTACGGGCAAAGCGAATTCGTGCCGTGGTATGTGGGTGCAGTGATGTGACGGCTGGGCGTCTCTCGGTTGACACTTCCGGGGGGTGCCCGTAGGCTGCAGCGACGTTGTCGGCGGCCAGGACGCCGGCAACGGAAATCGGCGTTCTAAGGGAGGAGTCGCATGAAACGGTTCACGAAGTACGTCGTCGCACTGTGCGCGCTCGGCATGCTTGGCGCTGTGACGCCGGCCGCCGCGCAGGAAACGATCGTCGTCTGGTGGGTCAAGGGCTTCTATCCGTCCGAAGACGCGGCGCTTTACGAAGCGGTGAAGAAGTTCGAGGCCAAGACCGGCGTCAAGGTCGACCTGTCGCAGTACGCGGTTCAGGACGGCATCCCGAAGACCGTCGCGGCGCTCGACGCGGGCAATCCTCCCGATGTCGCTTACATCGACGTGTACGACTTCCAGGTGCTCGGCAAGTGGGCCTACGAGGGCAAGCTCGAGGACCTGAGCGACGTGCTGACGCCGATGAAGGACAAGTTCCTACCAAACACCCTCGAGACGACGTACCTGTACAACGACAAGACGAAGAAGCGCGCGTACTACGGCTTTCCGCTGAAACAGCAGACGATGCACATCGAGTACTGGAAGGACATGCTCGCGGAAGCGGGGGACACGACGATCCCCGAAACGTGGAAGGAATACTGGGCATTCTGGTGCGACAAGGCGCAGCCCGACTATCGGAAGAAGACCGGCAAGCGCATCTTCGGCACCGGGTTTCCGATGGGCGTGGATTCGAGCGACTCGTACTATTCGTTCCTGACGTTCATGGACGCCTACAACGTCAAGCTCGTCGACGACAACGGCAAGGTCACCGTCGGCGATCCGAAGGTGCGGCAGGGCCTGATCGGCGCATTGCGCGACTACACGATGCCGTACACCAAGGGCTGCACGCCGCCGTCGTCGACGTCGTGGAAGGATCCCGACAACAACGTCGCGTTCCACAACAAGACGACGATCATGACGCACAACGCGACGATCTCGATCGCGGCGAAGTGGTTCGACGACATGAACAACGACAAGCTGAAGCCCGAGGAGCGCGAGCAGGCGAAGAAGAACTATTACGAGAACATCGCCACCGCCGGCTTTCCGAAGAAGCCGGATGGCTCGCCGATGACCTACCGGGCGGCCGTGAAGACGGGCGCCATGTTCGCGCAGTCCAAGAACAAGAAGCGCGGCAAGGAGTTCATCGCGTTCCTGCTGCAGGACGAGAACCTGATCCCGTATGTCGAAGGATCGCTCGGGCGCTGGTATCCCGTGACGAAGTCCGGCGCCGCGCGGCTGTCGTTCTGGCTCGCCGACCCGCACCGCACCTCGGTGCAGCGTCAGTTCACGGCGGGCACGACCACGTTCGAATTCACGAAGAACTACAAGTTCACCGTCCTGAACAACGAGAACGTGTGGGCGAAGGCGATGAACCGCGTCGTGAGCGAGAAGTGGCCGGTCGAGAAAGCGGTCGACGAGTTGCTTGCGCGCATCAAGGAAGTGGCGGGATCCGAGATGTGATGGCACGCGGGGCGGCGCCGCCGCCCCGTCGCATGATTTGGGATTGGAGCGGCTAGGCCTTTCCGATGTCTACCCTCGCGCTTCCCCGGGTTGAACCGACCCGCGCTGCCGATCCGCGCAGAAAGCGCGTGTCGCCGTGGAAGACGTGGGGTGTGCTGTTCCTCCTTCCGTACGTCGTCATCTTCGTCGTGTTCGTCGTGTATCCGGTGGGCTACGGACTGTGGCTCGCGCGCCACCCGCAAAGCTACGTGCAGCTCTTCGACGATCCGATTTTCGCGGGATCGGTCGTCAACACGCTCGTGTTCCTGATCGTTGCGATCAACCTGAAGATGATCGCGGCGCTGCTGTTGTCCGGGTTCTTCGTGACCGCGCGGCCATGGATCAAATGGCTGTCGGTGCTGTTCATCCTGCCGTGGGCGGTGCCGTCGATTCCGACGATCCTCTCGCTCCGCTTCATGCTGAATCCCGAGTGGGGCGTGATCAACCAGCTGATCTTCAAGCTCACGGCGGAGGACGGCCCGAACTGGTTGAACGACCGCTGGCTCGCGCTCTCGATGGCCATGCTCGTGCACGTCTGGAAGAGCCTGCCCTTCTGGACGATGATCATGATCGCCGGCCGTCTCGGCATCGCGAAGGAGCTGTACGAAGCCGCGAGCGTCGACGGCGCCACGCGGTGGCAGCAATTCAAGTTCATCACGTGGCCGTCGATGCGCACGTTGTACCTGACGTCGACGATCCTCTCGATGATCTGGACGCTCGGCGATTTCAACAGCGTCTACCTGCTGACGGGAGGCGGCCCGGCCGATCTCACGCATATCCTCGCGACGCTCGGCATTCGCTACCTGCGCCTCGATCAGGTGGATCTCGCGATGGCGACGATCGTCTGCGCGATGCCGCTCGTGCTGCCTCTCGTTTACTTCATGATGAAGCGGTTGTCGCGATGACGCCATGAAAAAAGTCGTCACCGAAGCGAAGCTGTTGCTGATCGGGATACCGGTCGCGATCTGGACGCTGCTCCCGATCTACAACCTGTTCCTGTTCTCGATCTCGACCAAGGAGGACGCGTTCGCGGGCAAGCTCTGGCCGGACCATCCGACGCTCCGCAACTTCGAGCTCGTGTTTCGCGAGCAGCATCACTTCCTCGGGTTCTTCTGGCGTCAACTCTGGAACTCGATTCTCATCGCCGTCGCGGTCGGCGTTCTCACGCTGCTCGTCGCGACGACGGCCGCCTTTGCTATCAGCCGCTTGAAGGCGCGCGGCGGCCGGACGGTGCTGAACTGCGCGCTCTTCACGTACTTCATTCCGGCCGCGTTCCTTGCGGTGCCGATGTACAAGGCAATGGGGACATACGGCTTGCTGAACAACCAATGGGCGCTGATCCTCGCGATGATCACCATCGCGTCGCCTTATGCGATCTGGGTGCTGAAGCAGGCGTCGGACAAATTGCCGTTCGAGCTGGACGAGGCGGCACGCATCGACGGCGCATCGCCCCTGCAACTGTTCCGCCTCGTCTACGTGCCTCTCATGGCGCCATCGCTCGTCGCCGTGGGCATCTATGCGCTGCTCCTGGCGTGGAACGAGTACCTGTACGCGTTCCTCCTCCTGTCGAGCGACAAGGATGTCACGCTCGCCGTCGCACTCGGTCAGTTCATGTCGGCGGACGACTCGCCGTGGGAACTGCTGATGACCACGGGGTTGATCTACGCGCTGCCGCCGGCGGCGATCTACTACGTGTTCAAGCGATATATGCAGTCCGGCCTCACTGCGGGGGCCGTCAAGGCATGAACGTCATCCGCAAGCGCGCTCGACGCGCGCCCACCGGCGACTGCATTGCTTCCCGGCACCTGTCACCTGTCCTCTGACTCCTGACTCCTGACACCCGAACATGGCCTCCGTCTCTTTCCACAACATCGAGAAGTCCTTCGGCACCACGAAGGTCATCCACGGCATCTCGTTCGACATCCAGGACGGCGAGTTCATGGTGCTCGTCGGACCGTCCGGTTGCGGCAAGTCGACGCTCCTGCGCATGCTGGCCGGATTGGAGGAGATCACCGCCGGCACGATCGCGATCGATGCTCGTCCCGTCAACGACGTCGATTCGAAGGACCGCGACATCGCGATGGTGTTCCAGAGCTACGCGCTGTACCCGCACATGACGGTGCGCGACAACATGGGCTTCAGCCTGCGTCTGCGCAAGGCGGACAAGAGCGAGATCGCGAGCCGCGTTGCGCGCGCCGCGCAGATCCTGAATCTGGAGCCTTATCTCGAGCGCTATCCGCGCGAACTGTCCGGCGGACAGCGACAGCGCGTTGCGATGGGCCGTGCGATCGTTCGCGATCCGAAGGTGTTCCTGTTCGACGAGCCGCTGTCGAACCTCGATGCGAAGCTCCGCGTGCAGATGCGCTCGGAGATCAAGGCGCTGCACCAGCGTCTCAAGACGACGACCGTCTACGTCACGCACGACCAGATCGAGGCGATGACGATGGCCGATCGCATCGTCGTCATGCACGACGGTGTCATCGAGCAGATCGGCACGCCGCTCGAGCTGTACGACCGGCCGAACAACCTGTTCGTCGCGCAGTTCATCGGCTCGCCCGCGATGAATATCGTCCAAGGCACGCTGCGGCGCGCGAACGGCTCGTCCTTCGTGGAAAGTGCCGACGGGATCCGCTGGCCGCTCGGCGGCACCGCCGGCACCGACGGGCAGACCGTCACGTACGGCGTGCGTCCCGATCATCTCGAGCTCGCGGCGAACCAGCCGCAGACCGTTCCCGGCGAGATCGTCGTCGTCGAACCGACGGGATCGGAGACCGAGCTCGTCGTCCGGATAGGCGAGGCACAGGTCATCGTCGAGACGCACGGCCGACCCGCATTGCAGCCGGGCGACAAGGTGCGGTTCATGGTCGACCCCGCCAACGTCCACCTGTTCGACGGGGCATCCGGGGCACGGCTCGCGTCCTGACGTCGACGGCCGCGGGCGGCAACCCGCCGCACCTTCCCGCGCGGCCCGCGAGCGAGCGCGACGATCGCATTGGATGGCCAGATGGCCTCATCGGACGTATCTCCTTATCCGTTCATCGAACATCTGCTCGGATTCCAGAAAACGGCGGCGCTCAAGGCCGCCGTTGCGCTGGATCTTTTCAGCGCGATCGGCAAGGGCAGCGAAACGGCCGCGGCGCTGGCATCGCGGGTAAAGGCGTCGGAGCGCGGCGTGCGCATCCTTTGCGATTACCTGACCGTTGCGGGTCATCTGGAGAAATCGGGTGACACGTACCGGCTGACGCCTTCGTCTGCAGTGTTTCTCGACCGGTCGTCGCCAGCATGCATGACGAGCGTCGCCGATTTCCTCGCATCTCCGATCGTGATCGCGCGCTATCTCGGCGACCCTGAGGCGATCGTCCGCAATGGCGGCGCGCTGAACGAGGCGAGTCTCGCGCCGGAAGATCCGTCCTGGGTGACGTTTGCGAAGTCGATGGTGCCGTTCATGGCGCCCGTCGCACAGGGCGTTGCGTCAGCGGTTGCGGCATGGTCGCCGCCGCCAAAGCGGATCCTCGACATTGCCGCCGGGCACGGCATCTTCGGCATCGCGCTCGGCGCAAAGATACCCGGTGCACAATTGACGGCGCTCGACTGGCCCAACGTGCTCGCCGTCGCGCGCGAGAACGCGATGAAGGCGGGCTTGATGGAGCGCTTCAGCACGATTGCCGGCAGCGCGTTCGACGTCGACTGGGGCCGGGGCTACGACGTCGTGCTGCTGCCGAATTTCCTGCACCACTTCGATCGCGCGACGAACGAGTCGCTGTTGCGGCGCGCCCACGACGCGCTCTCGCCCGGCGGCCGGGTGGTCGTCGTCGAAATGGTGCCGAACGACGACCGGGTGACGCCGCCGTTTCCTGCCACGTTCGCGTTCATGATGCTCGGCGGTACGCAGCATGGCGATGCCTATACACTGAAGGAATTCGAGGCGATGGCGCGGGCCGCGCAGCTTGGCGTCGTCGCGTCGCAGCCTCTGCTGCCTTCGCCGTTGACGATGATCGTCCTCTCCTGACGCATGGATTCCCCCAAGCCCAAACGCAAGCTCCGTTCCGCTCAATGGTTCGGCCGACACGACCGCGATGGACTCGTGCATCGCTCCTGGATGAAGAACCAGGGCATACCGCACGATCAGTTCGACGGACGTCCCGTCATCGGCATCTGCAATACATGGTCCGAGGCAACGCCCTGCAACGCGCATTTCCGCGAGCTGGCCGAGCACGTCCGGCGCGGCGTGCTCGACGCCGGTGGTTTTCCGCTCGAGTTTCCGGGGATGAGCCTCGGCGAGACGCTGATGCGCCCGACGACGATGCTCTTCCGCAACCAGTGCGCGATGGACGTCGAGGAGTCGATCCGGGCGAACCCGTTCGACGGCGTCGTGCTGCTGATGGGATGTGACAAGACGACGCCGGCGCTGCTGATGGGCGCCGCCTCGTGCGATCTGCCGACCATCGGTCTTTCGGGCGGACCGATGCTGAACGGAAAGTTCCGCGGTCACGACATTGGTTCGGGCACGCACGTCTGGAAGTTCACCGAGATGTTGAAGACGGGCGAGATGAACGAAGCGGACATGATCGAGGCGGAATCGTGCATGTCGCGCTCGGCGGGCCACTGCATGACCATGGGTACGGCTTCGACGATGGCGTCGATGGTCGAGGCGCTCGGCATGGGCCTGCCGACCAATGCGGCGATTCCGGCTGCCGATTCGCGCCGCAAGGTGCTCGCGCGCATGGCCGGCCGCCGCATCGTGAAGATGGTCGACGAGGATATGCGGATGTCGAAGATCGCGACGCGGGAGGCGTTCGAGAACGCGATCATGGTGAACGGCGCGATCGGCGGGTCGACGAACGCCGTCGTGCATCTGCTCGCCGTCGCGGGTAGGCTCGGGGTGCAGCTGACGCTCGACGACTGGGATCGACTGGGCCGGACCATGCCGTGCATCGTCAACCTGATGCCGTCGGGCGAATACCTGATGGAGGACTTCTACTATGCGGGGGGCTGCCGGTCGTGATTCGCGAGATCGGCGAATGGCTGCACAAGGGCGCGCTGACGGTGAACGGTCGCACGCTGTGGGAGAACTCCAAGGATGCCGTGAATTATGACGAGCGCGTCATCACGCCGGTGGCGCGTCCGTTCAAGCCGCAGGGCGGCATCGCCGTGCTGCGCGGCAACCTCGCGCCCGACGGCGCGGTGCTGAAACCGTCGACGGCGACACCCGCGCTGCTGCATCATCGCGGCCGCGCCGTGGTCTTCAACGACATCGACGATCTGCACCGTCGCATCGACGACCCCGCGCTCGACGTGAACGCCGACGACATCCTCGTATTGAAGAACTGCGGGCCGAAGGGCTATCCCGGATTTCCCGAGGTCGGCAACTTCACGCTGCCGGCCAAGCTTCTTAAGCAGGGTGTGACCGACATGGTGCGAATCTCGGATGCGCGGATGTCGGGGACTGCCTATGGCACGGTCGTCCTGCATACGGCGCCCGAGGCGGCGGCGGGTGGGCCGCTCGCGCTCGTGGAGAACGGCGACACGATCGAGCTCGATGTCGGCAATCGACGGCTGCATTTGCAGGTCGCGGACGACGAGCTCGCGCGAAGGCGCGCGCGCTGGAAACCGCCCGCGCCGCATGCGCACCGCGGCTGGGTCAAGCTCTACTGCGACACTGTCCAGCAGGCGGACAAAGGTGTCGACCTCGAGTTTCTCGTCGGCAGCTCGGGCGCGCCGGTGGGACGCGAGAGCCATTGACGCGTGGATCGCGCAGCGTCTCCATCGCCGAACATCGGTCGCGGCATAACGCGCGCCCCGCGCTCGTACAACGGCAGCTGCCACTGCGGCGCCGTCACGTTCCGCATCGAGACCGATTTTCCCGAGCTCACCACGTGCGACTGTTCGATCTGCCGGCGCAAGAACGCGCTGATGGTCAAGGTGCACGAAACGCAATTCGAGCTTCTCTCCGGTGAGGACGCGCTTGCGGAGTATCGCTTCCATACGCACACCGCGCGGCACTTTTTCTGCAAGACGTGCGGCATCTACCCGTTCCATCGCAAGCGCGTGACACCCGATTACTACGGCATCAACGTCTTCTGCCTCGACGACTTCGATCCCGCCGGCATTCCCGTCCGGCGCACGGTCGGCGCCGCCATGGAGTAGCGGCGGGCTTCGTTCATGCCGATGTCCGACTACATCCGGGGACTGCGCGCGCGCATCGGCACGACGGTCCTCGAGATCCCAAGCGTCAGCGTGCTGACGTTCGACGAGCGCAACCGGGTCCTTCTCGTTCGTCACGCGGAGGGCAACGACTGGACCACGCCGGGCGGGATGATCGAGCCCTACGAGACGCCCTCCGATGCCGCCGTGCGCGAGATGTGGGAGGAAACCCATCTCCACGTCGCGCTGACGCGCATCATCGGCGTTTTCGGTGGGCCCACGTGCGCGAGCGCGTACGCCAATGGCGACGAGCTGTCATGGGTTGCTACCGTGTTCGAGGGCCGGGTGATCGGCGGAACGCTGCGACCCGACGGCGAGGAGACGCTGGAGGCGCGGTACGTCGCACGCGCGGACATTGCGTCGCTGCCGTGCAAGCCGCATCTGCAGATGTTCATCGACGCCGGTTTCGCGGCCGACCGCAACGCGCACTTCCAGCCGCCCACGTGGCGGCCGCCCGACTGAGCGCTGCAACATGCTTCGTCGCTGCCGCCGGGCTTCGACGATCGTCACGTGCGCTTCGTGTATCTCCCTTCGAACACCACGTTCCACGTCTTGCCGCCGTCCGTCGACGATTCCCATAGCTGACGCACGTCGCCATTCGGCTGCGGCGTCCATGTGATCCGCTGTAACGCACGCCTGGAGGGTGCGTCGGCGTCGACCGCTTCGCCCGCGAGTACCATCGCGTTGGCAACGAGCGCACCGTCGAGTTGCAGCAGGCCGCCGCCGCTGTCCACCCAGGTCTGATGCCACCTGCCGCGGTCGCGGTCGTAGACGTTCACGCTGGTCCCCGTGACGCGGGCAACGCTCGTCCAATGCTCGATCAGCACGCATCCTTCATGCGCTCTTTCGATGCGGTTGTGACCGACGATCTTGCCCTGCGGGTCGCGCACTTCCCAATCGCCGATCCAGAAATCGAACTGGCGATGCTCGGCGGCGGCGCACGCCGGCGGCGGGGGATTTGGAGCCGCGGTCGATTGCGCGACTGCGGGATCGGTCACTGCGAGCGACAACAATGCCGGCACGAACGCGTTCCGCAGCGCTCTTTTCGCGATGCACTTCACGTGCCGTTCACTTCGCGCGTCGCAACCCCCGTGCGTTCCACTGACGTTCGACCGCGCTTCATCAGCCTCAGAATTTGCCGAACCGGTTGTATGCATCAACGGGGTCCATGCCTGCGAGCAGCGCGGCCCGCATTTCGCTTTCTGTCGCCATCACTTCCTCCATGCGGGTGATGGCTTCGGCGACCACATCGGCCGGGATGATGACGACGCCATCGCGATCACCGAGAAGATAATCGCCGCTTCGCACCGTTACGTCGCCTATCGTGACGGGCTCGCCGAACGCATGCGGGATCCACCGTTCGACGATGTCGGTCGGCGTGAGGAACGCGCAAAAGACGGGAAAGCCGTGCTCGAGCACGAGGTCGGTGTCGCGCGAGCCGCCGTCGACCACATACCCGAGCACGCCCCGCGTCTTCAGCGTCTGCGCCGACAGCTCGCCCATCAGCGCGATTTCGTGGTTGTGCGGCTGACACACGACGACGTGCCCGGCCGGCGCCTTGGAAAGCAGCGTGCACCAGCCGAGCAGGCATTCATGGCGGGATCGGGTCCGATCGATGTGACCGGCGACGGTCCACACGGGTCCGGCGAGGCGGGAGCCGGGCGCGATTGCCTTGATCGCAGGCGGCAGCGCGATGCGTTCGTGTCCCATCATGAGCAGGACGTCGTGGAGGGCCCCCGTGTAGCCCGCGGCGAGGCGCGAGGTCAGCGATGCATCGGCTGCGCTGCTCATGCTCGACATGTATCGGTTGCGGTGCTCATGCTGGAAATGTTTTCGTTGCCGTGCTCATACGCGCTGACACAAAACGTCACGTCCGTCGCTTCCAACCGCCGATGATGGCGCCGGCGATCCCGAGGCCGACCGTCGCGTAAAGGGCATTGATGAGCCACAGGCTGATGCTGCGCCACTCGAAGCCGTAATTCAGCGCCAGATTTGCTGCCACGAAGCCGACGCCGATCGCGGCGCCTACACCCATGCCTCCCGCGAATGTTGCCGCCTGAAGTCGCTGCAGCAGCCACGAGAGCGTGTAGCACATCACGAGGATCGCAACGAAGCCGATGACATACGGAAGCGGCGAGCCGCCGGGGTCGGCCGCCATCTGTTCCATCGTCTTGCCGATTGCGGCGAGCCACTGGCCCGCGAGTGCGCTGTACCAGATTGCGCCGATGACGAAGAACACGATCGCCGCAATCCAGACCGCCAGATGTCTCGCACCATTCACGTCGTTTCCCCCGACCATTGAACGAGTGGGTATTTGAACACAGTCGAGCCCGTGCACGGGCATTGCGGTTGGCCGCGCGACGCAGCCGGTTTACCGCTTCGTTGATCCGTTAAGCCAACCTTGCGCATCGGCGCTTGCCGCGCCGCGCTACATTCGCCGCACGCGCCCGCGGCCATCGTTGCATTCCGCGCGCGCCGGGAGTCTTGCGATGAATGCGATCTCCACGATGCAGTCCGCGCCGTTCGACAGCACCGTCTACGTTGCGCGGGTCGATTCGCCCCTCGGCGCCCTGCATGTCGCGAGCGTCGAAACCGGCGTATGCGCCGCGGCATTCGACGATCGCGCGGATTCCCTCGAGCCGCGGCTGCGCCGGATGTTCGGCCCATTCTTCAGGATGGAGCGCGGCGACCCTCTCGGCGTGCAGCGGCCGCTCGGGGCCTATTTCGCGGGGCGCACCGACGCATTGCGGGACATCGCGCTCGCAACGGCCGCGACGCCGATGCAGCGACGCGTGTGGGGACTCGTCGCCGCCGTTCGCCCAGGTACCGTGACGACGTACGCGGCGCTCGCCGAACGAATCGGAATGCCGCGCGGACAGCGCGCGGTCGGCGTATGCCTCGCGACGAATCCCGTGCCGCTGATCGTGCCCTGCCATCGCGTCATCTCGACGTCAGGCGGGCTTGGGAGCCACCCGGGTGGCGTGGCTTGCAAGCGGTGGCTGCTGCGTCATGAGGGTGCCCTCGATGCCGGCAATCTCACACTGGCACGGGCTTCAAGGACGAGGACCGCAGGGCGGCATTCGCCGCTCGATCCTCGCGACACCGTGGAGCTGGTCGAACTCCCGCTCGTCGTAGGGTATTGAGGCTGCCGGCAGGCGTTGGTGCTGTGCGCTCGCGTCACCGCGATACGTCGTCGCCGGGATCGGAGTCCCGCCAAGCGTCAGCCGTCCACGCCGGACCGGGCGAGGCCGAATGCCTCCTGGATCGGCGCGCGGTAGCTGCGGCCGGACGTGAGTTCGGTGCCATCGGCGAGCGTGACCGCATATTCGCCGTGCAGCAGCGGCCGCAATTCGCGGACGAGGCGGATGTTGACCGCGTGCGAGCGATGGATGCGCAGGAACTCGGCCGGATCGAGGCCCAGCATCAGGCCGCTCAGCGTTTCCTTGTGCATGTACGGTCGGTCCGCCCAGATGCGCACATATTTGTCCTCGGCCTGCACGCGCACGATGCTCGCGACCGGGACGATGATGATGCGATTCATCGACCGCACCGGGATGCGCGTCAGCCATCTTCCGCGGGCCTCCGGACGCGGCGGAGCCGCGAGCGGCGGTTCATCGAGCGTTGCGCCGGACGGAAATTGATGTATGTACATATTTCGTCACGTTAACTCGAAATTCGTTGCGGCGCAACGATCGGCCCGCGCGGGTTTCGTCAACGCGCATGCGCGAGGAAACGCACACGTTGCTGCAACTCGGGTCCTGTTGCCCGTGCTTTCCGACCGGTCGCTGCCCCCCGCGACGAAAGGCCGTCGGCGACGATAGGATGCAGCGAGTGAGGTTGCGCATGCGTCGACGACGTGCGATCGAAGAAAGTGTGTCGAAACGTTTCTGCTCGCGTTGCTTGCGGTCTCGGGGTCCGCTGCCGTGCCTGAAACGGTCACCTCGATCATCCGCACGAGGGCGAGCTTGCGCGAAGTCGGACTGCGAAGGGCACATCGGAGTTCCCGAGAGTCACCGACGGCATGCGAATTTCGGTGACGCGTCTCGCATGAGAGTGCGTCACGTCACGCGCCGTCAACGACCGGCGACGTCAGAACAACGAGCCTTGGGCGCCGGAGCCGGGCGGAGCCCCGACCGGTGGCTGAAACCGTGACGTATCGAGGCGGCCGTGATCGCGGCCGACGTCGAAGCCTGCGCGCTTGCGCGCGATCTCGAACCGCTTCTCGAAGAGCTCCGCGAACTGCCCCTTGCCGCGCATCCTCGAGCCGAACGTCGAATCGTAATCGCGGCCGCCGCGCATCTGCTGGACGAGGCTCATCACGTGCGCGGCGCGTTCGGGATAGTGCGCGTCGAGCCACTGCCGGAAGAGCGGGGCGACCTCCCGCGGCAGGCGCAGGAGCACCCATCCAGCCTCCCGGGCGCCATGAGCGAAAGCTGCCTCGAGGATGGCCTCCAGGTCGCGGTCGTTCAGCTGCGGAATGATCGGCGCGACCATGACGCCGACCGGAATTCCCGCGTCGGCGAGCCGCCTCAACGCCAGGAGCCGCCGGTGGGGAGCGGCAGCCCGCGGCTCCATCTTTCGCGCCAGCTCGCCGTCGAGCGATGTGATCGACAGGTAGACGCGGGCCATGCGCTGCGCGGCCATGGGGGCGATGATGTCGATGTCGCGCTCGACGAGCGCCGACTTCGTCACGATGGAGAACGGATGCGCGTGCTCGGCGAGCACTTCCAGTACCGACCGGGTGATCTTCCATTCGCGCTCGATCGGCTGATAGGGGTCGGTGTTGGTGCCTAGAGCGATCGGATCGCACCGATAGCCGGGCTTGGCAAGCGCTGCGCGCAGCAACTGCGCGGCATCCGGTTTGGCGTAAAGCTTGGTTTCGAAATCGAGGCCCGGCGACAGGTCGAGGTACGCGTGCGACGGCCGTGCGTAGCAATAAATGCAGCCATGCTCGCATCCCTGGTACGGATTGATGGACTGTGTGAAGGGCACGTCCGGCGAATCGTTGCGCATGATGATCGTGCGCGCACGCTGAATGGTGACGCTCGTACGTAACGGTGGCGGCGGCTCCTCGTCGTCGACGGGCGGCTGCCAGCCGTCATCCACGCGCTCGCGCTCGTCGCGCCGGAATCGATTGGCGGGATTGAACGTCGCACCGCGGCCCTTTACGGGAGGCGGCGGGGGATCGTGTGGGACCATCTTCAGAGACTGCAAGTTGCGGGAGCTGCTACCGCATGAATATACGGTATGACGCCCCGGTTGTACAGCCTGGGGTCCCGAGTCAGAAGCTCCTAAGCAAAAAGGGAGCGCCTCGAACTAGCGAGCGTCGCTAGATGGGCAGCCGCTCCTTGCGCCGCGCGCCGAAGCGCTCGTCGATCGTGCCGGGGAAGAAATGCGCCGTCGCGAGCAGCAGATACTCCTTGTGGTCGCCGATCAGGTCGGTTGCGAACGGGACGAAGCTCACGAGCAGCAGATAGAGCAGGTTGATCCAGATGAGGCCGCGGTCCGTTCGCTTCACGAAATGAAACTGGACGTGGTGGTTGGTCCAGAAGATGCCGATCACGACGAAGCTGATCACATAGATGACGAGATGCCGCTCGAGGCCAAGCAGGTTTCTCACCAGCTCATCGTGCGTCGTGGCGGTCGCGGTCTCCGGAAGCTTGATGTCGAGCACGAGCAGCGTAAGCGAGACCGCGAAGATGCCGTCCGCCAGCGCCTCGAGCCGGTTCTTCTCGAGACCGTACGTTGGCGCAGGCACCGTTTCGTTCATTGCCTTCCCCCACGGCTCCGGTCCGCATGCCGCGCGCTTCCCCGCGGACGGCGACGCGCCGGTTGCATATAGGCGCGCCCGAGCACCGTAACACAGCGAACGAAGCGCCGAAAGACGGGCCGTGAACTGGCAATATCCGGATCTCATGCGAATGCTGCCGCCTTTCGTCTCGGGGAGCGCGGCGGCGGTTCGCGTTTCGACAAGAACCGTGATCACCCATCCGCGCGGGTTACGCGCTTTCAACGCAGAAGCGTGCTCGCCATGAACGAGCGCGCAGCGCGCGACGTGGCGCTGGTGCACGCCATCGAGAGCACCGACACGGACCGCGTCGTCTGGAGCGATGCGGACCGCGCGCTGGCAAGTCGAGCGGCCGCGGAGAAGGTCGGCGCCGGCGCGTCCAGCGATGAATTCCTGGCAGAGCGCGCGGCGCTCGTTCTCACGCGGATTGCCAGGCGGCATCCCAAGGTGCAGACGCTCGCGCGGAGCGCACCGGCACGCGCGTGGTTGATGCCGGTCGTCGGCGCGGCCGCGTTCGTCGTCGGTGCCCTCGGTGCCGATGTCGGTCCCGCGCAGCGCGTGAACCTGCTCGCTCCACCCGTGCTTGCGCTCATCGCCTGGAACCTGGCTGTATATCTCGTGCTTGCCGGCAGCCTGCTCGTGCGCCGTTCTGCAACCGTAGCCGAAGGACCGCTTCGCCGCACGGTCGCCGCGTGGCTGCGCGATACGGTGCGTCGGGTGCCGAAGACAGCGCTGCCCGCGCCGCTCGCGCTCGCGGTCGGACGCTTTGCAGCCGAATGGCCGCTGCTCGCAAGCCGGCTCTGGCATCAGCGCGCGGCACGCCTGCTGCATGGGGCCGCTGCCGCGCTGGCCGCCGGCGCCATCGCGGGCCTCTACCTGCGCGGCATCGTCCTCGAATACCGTGCGAGCTGGCAAAGCACGTTCCTCGATGCAACCGACGTCGCACGGGTGTTGCACATCGTGCTCGCGCCGGGTGCGTGGCTCACGGGCATCGCGCTACCCGACGCGCAGCACATCGCCGCGCTTGGTGCAGGAAGCGCAGGCGAGAATGCCGGTTCATGGATCCATCTGTACGCAGCGACGATCCTGCTCACGGTGATCATTCCGCGCGTTGCGCTCGCTACGGTGGCATCACTGCGGGAGCGGGCGCTCGTGCAGCGCTTTCCGATGTCCCTCGAGCTGCCCTATTTCCGGCGACTGCTCGGCGCGTGGCGGCAAGGGTCTGCGCGCGTTGCCGCCGTTCCGTACAGCTATACGGTGCCGCCGGCGAGGACCACCGGCCTCGCGCGCATCGTCACGCGCGCGCTCGAATCGCCGGTCGACATCGACTGGCTGCCGTCGGTGCCGTACGGAAGCGACGATCTCCCCGTGTTGCAGGATGCCCCGCTTGCTGCCGTCCTCGTGATCTTCAACCTGAACGCGACGCCCGAGCGCGAAAACCATGCAGCGTTCACCGAGGCGCTCGCAGCGCGTGTCGCCGGCACCGCGCCGCTCGTTGCGATCATCGACACGTCCGATTTCGTCGAGCGCTTCGGCGCTGCCACGCAGCGGATCGCCGAGCGCCAGGCGAACTGGCAGCAGGCGCTTGCCGGCCAGCCCCTCGATATCGTGTTCGCGCGCCTCGCGGATCCGGATTTGCAGGCGTCCTCCGCTGCGCTTGCGGCTTCCATGGAGCGGGTGCCGGCATGAATCTGTCGGCAGCCGAGCGTGCCGCCGGGTCCAAGTCTGCGTCGGCGCAGGATGCTCTGCGTGATGATGGGGCGACGGAAATCGCGCTCAGTCTCATCTCGCACACGAACGTCGGCAAGACCGCGTTGGCGCGCACGCTTCTCGGGCGTGACGTGGGCGAGGTCCGCGACGAGACGCACGTCACGGCGACCGCCGAGCGCTACGAGATGATCCGCTCGAGCGCCGGCGATGTCCTGTCGCTGTGGGATACACC
>Ga0105248_10002323_pt1 | contig 21089 bp, 20 predicted proteins | sample KBSS34metaG_FD_81524 | JGI IMG/M metagenome (GOLD analysis project Ga0105248, IMG submission 81524) | Switchgrass rhizosphere microbial communities from Kellogg Biological Station, Michigan, USA - KBS S3-4 metaG | ecosystem: Host-associated > Plants > Roots > Rhizosphere > Soil | place...
AGATTCAGGCAACGACGCGTGCCGGCCAGCACGCTCTCGAACTTGAGCGCGCCATCGGTTTCGCGGCTCACCCTCCATTTCTGGTTGACGCCGCCGTGGCAAGGCCACGAGATGATGCGGGCGAGATGCCTGTTGTGCCCGCCTTCCACATCGAGGCATTGGTCACCCACGCGAAGCTCCTGGTTCGCCGTGTACTGGAAGCGCTGATTCGAGCCTCCATGACACGGGTAGGTGATGAGGCGGCGGCCCGTCGCCACGCCGCGCTCCACATCCATGCACAGCATGTTCGATACGTTGCGAAGCAACGCGCCGTTGATGTCGATCAGGGCCCCGGGAGCCATCCGATGCCAGGGCGCGAACTGGGTCGGACCCTGATTGCAGTAGGAGAGCAAGACCGCGTTCGAGACCTCATCCACCTTCAGGCAGCGGCTCGAATCGGTCTTCAGATGAATGAAGCCCGAGTCCCTCACTTCCCACGAGGCAACTGCCTTCGCGCAATCGACGAAGCCCACATCCGGCGTGCCCGGCAGCAGGATCTCTCGGGCGCCGTACTGCACGAGCCATTGCGTGTCGGCGCACATCGCCCCGACGCGAAGTTGCCCATGACGGATCTCGAATTGCTGGTTAGGGGCGCCGGTGCAGGCGGCGATGACGAGGCGCAGATCCGCGCCGACCCCCAGGCAACGAGACACCGTATCCACCATGGCCGTCTGCAGCACGACGGGTCGACTCATCGGCTCAGCCAGCATCGGCTCGATGGAGGGTCCCTGGGCATCGAGACCGTGAGGCACAGCCGACCCGTCGCCGGGCTTCTGCGGCGGCGGGTCCGCCACGCTCAGCCCGGCCGGCATCTGCTCGACACCGGCGCTCGTGTTCGAGTCTTCGGTCTTCGATTCGACCGAGGACTGAAGCGCCGAGGGTTCACCAGGGGAATCCACCCGCGCCGTGTCGGCCTGCGTAGCGGAACCGCCGCCGCCACAGGCCGCGAGAAGCACGGCTGCAAACATTGACGCGGCACAAAGCAAGCGGCGCGCACCATGCGGCAGCCGCGCTGATTTCAACGCTGAACTCATTCGATCTTGAGGGGGTTTGTTGATGGAGCCCGGTCCGCGGTCGCGGAGAGGGTGCGCATCGCGCGGAGAACTCGAAGCGCGACAGCGCGCGAGTGTCCAAAAGAAGGCGCGCTCAGTGGTTCAAAAGGCGCTCTTCAGCGACCGTTCGCCTGCCATCACAAGCCGGTGCGCGCGGCTTCCACTCCAGGGCCGATGAATCGCGCTCAACCCCAGACGATGAACGCGTCGCGGCCCTCGACCGACAGCATCACGCGCTCGCCCACGGGCATCGTGACCTTCGGGTGCACGTGGCCGAAGGGCAGCCCGGTGAGCACGGGCGTGCGCGTGGCGGCGCGCACGGTCTGCACCATCGTCTTGAGCGTGTAGCCGCGGTCCAGCGGCGACTTGCGGAACTCGGTGAACGCGCCCAGCACGATGGCCTTCTGCGCGTCGAGCACGCCGGCCTGGTGCAACTGCAGCAGCATGCGCTCGATCGCATAGGGATGCACGTTCACGTCCTCGAGGAAGAGGATGCCGCCCTTGATGCGCGGCCAGTGCGGCGTGCCCAGCAGCGACTGCACCATCGCAAGGTTGCCACCCCAGAGCGTGCCGCGCACTTCCAGCCCGTGATGGCCGGGCTCGGTGCGAAAGCCCACGGCTTCGAGCTCGCCGTGCATGGCCTCGAGGAAGCAGGCCTGCGTCACGTCGTCGACGCCGCCGTGCTCTTCGCTGCGACCGAAGTCGTCGCAGGCCATGGGGCCGGCGACCATGTTCCCGGCCTTGTGCGCGAGCGAGGCGAGCTGCAGCGCGGTGAAGTCGCTATAGCCGACCCAGCGCGTGCCGCGCGAGATGCTGCGTGCGATGAGCTTCCAGTCGATGCGGTCGAGCAGCCGCGTGAGCCCGTATCCGCCGCGCCCGGGCATCACGATGTCCGTGTCGGCGCGTGCCACGCGGTGCAGCGCGGACAGTCGCGTGTCGTCGTCGCCCGCGAAGCGCTGGTGGCGCATGAGCGCGGACTCGTCGAGGGTCGTCTCGAACCCCATCTTCGTGAGGCGCCGGGCTGCGAGCCGCAGCATGGCGCCCTTCGCGACGACCCCCGAGGGCGAGAAGAGCGTGATCGACTGGGCGGCCTCGTGGTGCGTGTGCAGCGAATGCGTCATGACGTGATGGAGTTCGGGTCGTTCGGATCCGGAGTCGGGTCTTCGATGATCTCGGGCAGCGGCAGCGGCGCCTGCGCCTCGTCGGCCTGCTCTGCGCTCTCGGCCAGGCCGGTCGCATCGAGCGCGGCGCTGGCCTCGCCCTCTTCGGCCGGGGCGCGTCGGCGCAGCGCCCTCGCCTGCTCGCGTCGCTCGACGAAGAAGTCGCGCAGCAGCTTCCCGCAGGCGTCCTCCATCACGCCGCCGATCACCTCGGTGTGGTGGTTCAGGCGCGCCTCGTTGAAGAGGTCGACAACCGAGCCGGCGGCTCCGGTCTTCGGGTCGCGCGCGCCGAAGATCACGCGCTTGAAGCGCGCATGCATGAGCGCCATGGCGCACATCGCGCAAGGCTCGAGCGTGACGTAGAGCTCGCACTCCGGCAGCCGGTAGTTGCCGAGCAGCTGCGCGGCATGGCGCAGCGCCACGATCTCGGCGTGGGCCGTGGGGTCGTGCGTGGTGATGGGACGGTTGTAGCCGGTGGCGATGACCTGGCCCGCACGCATGATCACCGCACCCACCGGCACCTCGCCCACGAGCCAGGCGTTGTGCGCCTGGTCGAGCGCGATGCGCATCGCGTACTGGTCGGCGGCGTGCGGGTCCACGTGCGGGATGGCTCGCATCACTGCGAGGGTTCTTCGGCGCGCGCGGGAGCTGCCTGCTGCATGGCGCGCGCGATGTCGTCCTGCACCTTGCGCTGGATGTTCTGCGACTGCTCACGCACGGTGGCGGCAGGCTCCGCGCCCGTGGCCGCGACCGCTGGGCCGGCCCCCACGCCCGCGAGGCCCGTGGCATGGAGCTGCTTCTTCATCAGCACGCCCACGATGGCCAGCGCAAGAACGAGCCCGAGTACACCGAACACCATTCGCATCGCTTCACTCCCATTCGATGGTGGCGGGCGGCTTGGACGAGACGTCGTAGGTCACCCGGTTGATGCCGCGCACCTCGTTGATGATGCGGCCCGACACGCGCTTGAGCAGGCTGTACGGCAGCTCCGCCCAGTCGGCGGTCATGAAGTCGCTCGTCTGTACCGCGCGCAGCGCGACCACGTAATCGTAAGTGCGGCCGTCGCCCATCACGCCCACGCTCTTCACCGGCAGGAACACCGCGAAGGCCTGACTCGTGAGTTCGTACCAGGTCTTGCCCGAAACCGCGTCGCGGGTGTTGCGCAGTTCCTCGATGAAGATGGCGTCGGCGCGACGCAGCAGATCCGCGTAGTTCTGCTTCACCTCGCCAAGGATGCGCACGCCCAGGCCCGGCCCCGGGAAGGGATGGCGGTAGACCATCTCGGGCGGCAGGCCGAGCGCGACGCCAAGCTCGCGCACCTCGTCCTTGAACAGCTCGCGCAGCGGCTCCAGCAGCTTCAGGCCCAGGGTCTCGGGCAGGCCACCCACGTTGTGGTGGCTCTTGATGGTGGTGGCCTTCTTCGTCTTCGCGCCGCCGGACTCGATGACGTCGGGGTAGATCGTGCCCTGCGCCAGCCACTTGGCCTGCTTGAGCTTGCCCGCCTCGGCCTGGAACACCTCGACGAACTCGCGCCCGATGATCTTGCGCTTCTGCTCGGGGTCGCTCACGCCGGTGAGTGCGCCGAGGAACTGCGCGCTCGCGTCCACGTGGATGACCTTCGCGTGGAGCTGGCCGGCAAACATGTCCATCACCATGCGGCCTTCGTTCAGGCGCAGCAGCCCGTGATCGACGAACACGCAGGTGAGCTGATCGCCGATGGCGCGGTGGATGAGCGCAGCCGCCACGCTCGAATCGACGCCGCCGGACAGGCCGAGGATGACTTCCTCGGAGCCCACCTGTTCGCGAATGCGCGCCACGGCCTCCTCGATGTAGTCGCCCATGATCCAGTCGGGGCGGGCGCCGGCGATGTCGAGCACGAAGCGCGACAGCAGCGCGCGGCCCTGCACCGTGTGCGTGACCTCGGGGTGGAACTGGACGGCGTAGTAGCCCTTGTCTTCGTTGGCCATGCCGGCGATCGGACAGCTCGGCGTGGAGGCCATGAGCTTGAAGCCTGGGGGCAGCTCGGTGACCTTGTCGCCGTGGCTCATCCAGACCTTCAGCATGCCGTGGCCCTCGGCGGTGCTGAAGTCCTCGATGGCCTTGAGCAGCCGCGTGTGGCCGTGGGCGCGCACCTCGGCATAGCCGAACTCGCGGTGATCGCTCCATTCGACCTTGCCGCCGAGCTGCGCCGCCATGGTCTGCATGCCGTAGCAGATGCCCAGCACCGGCACGCCCGCGTCCCACACCGCCTGCGGCGCGCGCAGCTGCTGGTCTTCGTAGGTGCTGGCATGGCTGCCGCTCAGGATGATCCCCTTGGGCGCGAACTCGCGGATGAACGCGTCGCTCACGTCGTTCGGGTGGATCTCGCAATAGACGTGCGACTCGCGCACGCGTCGCGCGATGAGCTGCGTGACCTGGGAGCCGAAATCGAGGATGAGGATCTTGTCGTGCATGGCAGTGCTCGAAGCTTCAAACGGAGGAATGCGGTGCGCCCATGGCGGCGGCGCGGCGCGCACGCGCGCGGCGGAAGTGGATCAGGGCCACGACGGTGGCCAGCGCCTGCAGCGCGCTGCAGAAGTAGTACGGCGCGCCGATGCGCCAGTCGCCGTGCGGCAGGTGCGAGACGATCGCCAGCAGCGGCGCGCCGATGACCGGCGCCGCCACGGCCGTGAGGCTGTTGAGCGAGGCGACGGCGCCCATGGTCTGACCCTGCGTGCGCGCGTCGGCGGCGTTGGAGATGAGGCTTTGGATGGAGGCGGTCGCGGCGAAGCCGAGCACGTTGCAGAAGATCACCGCATACATGACCCAGCCTTCCCAGGCGAGACCCCAAAGGGCGTAGCAGATCGACGAAGAGACGAGCCCCATCACCGCCAGCCGCTGCGCCGAGAAGCGCTTGAGCAGGCGACCGAGCAGCAGGCCCTGCACCAGCGCCGACATCACGCCCACCGCGAACAGCGACATGCCGTTCTCGCGCGGGCCCCAGCCGAACTTGAAGCTCGTGTAGAGCACCCAGGTCGTGTGCAGCATGAACTGCGCGAGGCTGGACAGGCCCACGACCACCACCAGCGCGCCCACGCCCTTGAGGCGACCCAGTCGCATGAGGGAGCTGACCGGGTTCGCCGAGCGCCAGTCGACCGGATGCCGGCGCTGCACCGGCAAGGACTCGGGCAGCACGAAGAAGCCGTAGAGCCAGTTGAGCAGGGCCAGCGTGCCCGCCACGAAGAACGGCAGGTGCAGGCTGATGCCTCCGAGGAGGCCGCCCATCACGGGCCCGAGGATGAAGCCCATGCCGAACATTGCGCCCAGCATGCCGAAGCGCTTGGCGCGCTGCTCCGGCGGCGTGATGTCGGCCACATAGGCGTTGGCCACTGCCGCGTTGGCCTGCATGGCGCCGCTCACCAGGCGCACGGCCACGAGCATCCACAGCGCGGTGGCAAGACCCGTGACGAAGAAGCTCAGGGCCAGCCCGCAAAAGCCGATGAGAAGCACCGGCCGGCGCCCGTAGCGATCGGACAGCGCACCCAGCACGGGCGAGCCGAAGAAGTTTGCGATGCCGAAGGCAAACGCCACCACGCCGAACCAATAGGCCTGATCGGCCTGCGAGCCGGTGAAGGTGCCCACGAGCGGCGGCAGCACCGGGATGATCAGCCCGATCGACACCATGTCGATCAGCACGGTGAGCATGATGAAAGGCATGGCCGCCTGTCGGCGGGGCTTGTGCGGCGTGATGGAGTCCGGCTTCACGGTTTGCGGTGTTCAGAAACTGCAACGCCCGGCCGGAGCCGGGCGGTGCGTGCTGGAAGGCGGTGTCACTCCGCCCGGTAGTTGGGCGCTTCCTTCGTGATCTGCACGTCGTGGACATGGCTCTCGCGAATGCCCGCCGAGGTGATCTCGACGAACTCGGCGCGCTCGCGCATTTCGTCCACCGTGGCGCAGCCGCAATACCCCATCGAGGCACGCAGGCCGCCTGCCATCTGGAACAGGATCGCAATGACCGACCCCTTGTAGGGCACGCGTCCCTCGATGCCCTCGGGCACGAGCTTGTCCGCGTTGGGGTTGGCGCCGCTGTTGTCCTGGAAGTAGCGGTCGGCGCTGCCTTGCTGCATGGCCCCGATGGAGCCCATGCCGCGATAGCTCTTGTAGCTGCGGCCCTGGAACAGCACGATCTCGCCGGGCGACTCTTCGGTGCCCGCGAACATGCCGCCCATCATCACGGTGCTTGCGCCGGCGGCGATGGCCTCGGCGATGTCGCCCGAGTAGCGGATGCCGCCGTCGGCGATCAGCGGCACACCGCTGCCGCGCAGCGCGGTGGCCACGTTGTCGATGGCCATGATCTGCGGCACGCCGACGCCTGCGACGATGCGAGTGGTGCAGATGGAGCCCGGGCCGATGCCGACCTTCACCGCGTCGGCGCCGGCTTCCACGAGCGCCAGCGCCGCGGCGCCGGTGGCGATGTTGCCGCCGATGACGTCGACCTGCGGGTAGTTCTGCTTCACCCAGCGCACTCGGTCCAGCACGCCCTGGCTGTGGCCGTGCGCGGTGTCGACCACGATGGCGTCGACGCCGGCCTTCACCAGCAGCTCGACACGCTCCTCGGTGCCCTCGCCCACGCCCACCGCGGCACCCACGCGCAGCTTTCCTTGCGCGTCGCGTGCGGCGCTCGGGAAGCTCGTCTGCTTCGTGATGTCCTTCACGGTGAAGAGGCCGCGCAACTCGAAGGACTCGTTCACGACCAGCACGCGCTCGAGCTTGTGCTTGTGCATGAGCGCCTTCGCCTCCGCGAGGCTCGTGCCCTCGCGCACGGTGATGAGGCGCTCGCGCGGGGTCATGATTTCGCGCACGGGGGCGTCAAGGCGCGTTTCGAAGCGCAGGTCGCGCCCGGTGACGATGCCCACCACGCGGCCCTCCTCCATGACCGGGAAGCCGGAGATGCCGTGCTGCCGGGAGAGCTCGATGACGTCGCGCACGCGAACGCCGGGGGAGATGGTGATGGGGTCGCGCAGAAGGCCGGACTCGTAGCGCTTCACGCGGGACACCTCGGCCGCTTGCTGCTTGGGCGGGAGGTTCTTGTGGATGATGCCGATGCCGCCCTCCTGAGCCAGGGCGATGGCAAGCCGTGCTTCCGTCACCGTATCCATGGCGGCGGACACGAGCGGCAGGTTCAGCTTGATGTTGCGGGAGAGGTGGGTCGCGAGAGAGGTGTCGCGGGGCAGGACCTGGGAGAACGCCGGCACCAACAGAACATCGTCGAAGGTGAGCGCTTTGCCGAGTAGGCGCATGGGAAAAGCTCCAGACGCAAAAGCGGATTATAGGGATCGCACCGGCTTGTGTCGTGAAGGAACCAACACCCTACGCCATGTTGCAAGGCACGCGCGCTGCAAACGACGTGCAGAAAAAAGCCCGCCGCTACACTCTGCCGCCATGCTGAACACCCGCATTTCGCGCCTTTGCGTTTTCGTTGCCGTGATCGCCGCCACCGCAGCACTGCCCGCCGCGGCGCAATGGAAATGGAAGGACTCGCGAGGCCAGACGCAGTACAGCGATACGCCGCCGCCGGCGAGCGTGCCCGAACGCGACATCCTCCTGCGCCCGAACGCCGCGGCCCTGCGCCCCGTCGCCGTCAGCACCACGTCGGCGCCTGCTCCGGCGGCATCCGCCGCGCCCGCCGACAACGAGCTGGATGCGAAGAAGCGCCAGGCCGATCAGCAGGAGGCCGCAAGGAAGCGCGCCGAGGAAGAAAAGATCGCACAGGCCCGCGCCGACAACTGCCTGCGCGCGCGCACCTACCTGCGTGCCCTCGACGACGGTCTGCGCATCGCGCGCAGCAACGAGAAGGGCGAGCGCGAGATCCTCGACGACAAGGGCCGCGCGGAGGAGTCGCAGCGCGCTCGCCAAATCGTCGCGACCGACTGCAAGTAAGTCACGCGGCCCCAAGCTCGCACACGAATCGCGGCGCCCTCAGCGCCGCGATTTTTTTTGCGCGCCGCCCTGGCTCGCGAAGCGGCGCCTGCGCGCTTCCTTCGGCTCCACTTTCAGCGCGCGATAGATCTCCACGCGATCGCCCTCGCGCAGCACCGAGTCGAGCGCGCAGCGACGCCCCCACACCCCCACGTCGTCGGCCGCTCGCCATTGATGCGCGAAGCGCCGCGCGATCTCGCTTGAGCCGAGGGCATCGGCCAGCGTCGACCCGGGCGAGAGCTCCAGCGTCTCGCTTTCGACCTCGCGCGCGGCGGGGCTGTAGACGACCTCGACCTTCATGCAACCCCTCAGCGCGCGCCGTAGACCTGCTCGGCGCGCTTCACGAAGGCATCGACGAAGGAGTTGGCGATGCGGTCGAACACCGGGCTCACCACGGTTTCGAGCGCAATGCTGTTGAAGGCGTACTTGAGATCGAACTCGACCTTGCAGGCTTGCGCGTTGCCTTCCGGCGCCGCGTTCAGCGGCAGGAAGCGCCAGGTGCCGTCCAGCACCGAGAAGGGCCCGTCGACGAGCGTCATCACCATCGACTCGCCGGGCACGTTGACGTTGCGCGTGGTGAAGGCATGGCGAACGCCGTGATAGTTCAGGTGCAGCCGCGCGGTGAGCGAAGCCTCCCCGCCTTCGAGCACTTCCGCCTTGGAGCACCAGGGCAGGAACTTCGGGTAATCCGGCACCGCGACCACGAGGTCATACATCTCGCGGGGCGAGTACCAGAGCAGGACCGACTTCTTCACGTGCTTCATACAATCGCGCGATTGTAGGGAGCCCCTCGAGGCCCGCTCCTCTTCCCCCAGGGCCCCACCGCTTTCCGGCACCCCCAATGGCAATCGCAGAAAACAAGAAGGCGCACTTCAACTACATGCTCGAGGAGCGGCACGAGGCCGGCATGGTGCTCGAGGGCTGGGAGGTGAAGGCGATCCGCGCGGGCCAGGTGCAGCTCACCGACGGCTATGTCGTGATCCGCGACGGCGAGCTCTTCCTCATCGGCTGCCGCATCAACCCCTTGCGCACCGCGTCCACGCACGTGCACCCGCAGGCGGACCGCACCAAGAAGCTGTTGATGAAGAAGGACGAGATCCGCCGCCTCATCGGCAAGGTCGAGCAGCGCGGCTACACGCTCGTGCCGCTGAACCTGCACTACAAGGGCGGGCGCGTGAAGGCCGAGATCGCACTGGCCAAGGGCAAGGCGGAGCACGACAAGCGCGACACGGAGAAGAAGCGCGACTGGGAACGCGAGAAGGGGCGCCTCATGCGCCACAAGGTCTCGGGCCCCAAGACCTGAAGCGCGTCAGCGCTCGAGCGCCGCGAGCGCCTGCTGCAGGTCGGCGATCAAATCGCCCGCCGCTTCCAGCCCCACGGAAAAGCGCACCAGCGTGCCCTCGGCCACGCCCGTCATCGATCGAATCGACTCCACCCGGTACGGCACGACCAGGCTGACCGGCCCGCCCCAGGAATAGCCGATGCGAAACAGGCGCAGCGCGTCGACGAAGGCGTCGACCTGTCCGGGCGAATAGCGGGGATCGAACACCACCGAGAACAGCCCCGCCGCCTGCGTGCACAGCGCCTTCCAGTGCGCGTGGCCGGGAGAGCCCTCGAAGGCCGGATGCAAGAGCTGCACGACCTGCGGCTGCTGCCGCAGCCACAGGGCGATGGAGCGCGCGCTCGCGTCATGCGCGGCATAGCGCAGCGCCAGGCTGGGCAGTCCGCGAAGAATGGCTTCGGCGTCGTTCGCACCCACGCCGTAGCCCAGGCGCATATGCGTGCCGGCCAGGCGCTCGTGCAGCGCCGTGTCGCGAGTGGTGATCGCGCCCATCAGCACGTCGCCGCCGCCCGAGGGGTACTTGGTCAGCGCATGCACGCTGATGTCGATGCCCGTCTCGAACGGCGCGAAGGCGATGCCGGCGCCCCAGGTGTTGTCCAGCGCTACGATGGCGCCGCATTCGCGCGCGATCTGCGCGAGGCGCGGCAGGTCGGGGAACTCCATCGTGACCGAGCCCGCCGCCTCGACCCACACGAGGCGCGTGCGCTCGTTGCATGCGGCGCGCAGCGACTGCGGGTCCAGCGGGTCGTAGAGCCTGTGTCCCACGCCGAACTGCGCGAGCTCCTCGCGGGCGAACACCTTGTTCGGCCCATAGACGTTGTCCGGCAGCACCACCTCGTCGCCCGACTTCAGCAGCGAGAAGCTCACGAGGGTGATGGCTGCGAGTCCGCTGGGCGCGAGCAGCGTGCGCGTGCCCCCTTCCAGGCTCGCGATGCGCTCCTCCAGCGTGAACGTGGTGGGCGTGCCGTGCAGCCCGTAGGTGTAGCCGGTCTTCTCCTGCCAGCGCCGGTTGCGCAGGGCGGCGGTGTTCTTGAAGATGACCGTCGACGCCTTGTGCACCCCGGGCTGCACCGACTCGAAGCCCTCGGGGGGCTTGTAGTCGTGGTGGATGAGCGCAGTGGTCGACGGGTCGCGATCTGGCATGGGCTGGACGGTGGGTCTCAGATCGGCAGACCGACGAGGTCGTGCCCCTGGGTGCCGACGATGCGAACGCGGGTGAATTCGCCCGTGCGCAGCGTCTTGCTGTGCTTCTCCGGCGGCAGCAGCTTCACGGTGCCGTCGATCTCCGGCGCGTCGGCATAGCTGCGGCCCACGCCGCCCTTGCGCCCGAGCGCGACCGCGTTGTCCACGAGCACCTGCATCTCGCTGCCCACGCGGCGCTGCAGCTTGGCGGCCGAGACCCCCTCGGCCACCGCCATGAATCGCGCACGGCGCTCTTCGCGGACCGCATCAGGCAGCGCACCCGGGAGCTCGTTCGCGCTCGCGCCTTCGACCGGCGAATACGCGAAGCAGCCGGCGCGGTCGATCTGCGCTTCGCGCATGAAGTCGAGCAGGTAGTCGAACTCGGCCTCGGTCTCGCCGGGGAAGCCTGCGATGAAGGTGGAGCGCACCACGATCTCGGGGCAGGTCTCGCGCCAGCGCTGCAGGCGCTCGAGATTGCGCTCGCCGCTTGCGGGGCGCTTCATGCGCTTGAGCACATCCGGATGCGCGTGCTGGAACGGAACGTCCAGGTAGGGCAGCACGCGGCCCGATGCCATCAGCGGCAACACCTCGTCGACGTGCGGATACGGATAGACGTAGTGCAGGCGCACCCAGGCGCCATAGCGCTCGGCGAGCTCGCCCAGGCGCTCGACGAGATCGAACATGCGCGTCTTCACCGGCTTGCCGTCCCAGAAGCCCGTGCGGTACTTCACGTCCACGCCGTAGGCCGAGGTGTCCTGGCTGATGACGAGCAGCTCCTTCACGCCGGACTCGAACAGCGCATGCGCTTCCTTGAGCACGTCGCCGATCGGGCGCGAGACGAGGTCGCCGCGCATCGAGGGAATGATGCAGAACGAGCAGCGGTGATTGCAGCCCTCGCTGATCTTGAGGTAGGCGTAGTGCCGCGGCGTGAGCTTGATGCCCTGCGCGGGCACGAGGTCGACGAAGGGGTCGTGCGGCTTGGGCACGTGCACGTGAACCGCGTCCATCACTTCCTGCGTGGCGTGCGGGCCCGTCACGGCCAGCACCTTCGGATGCACCTGCCGCACCAGGTTCGCGCCGCCCTCGCCCGCCTTCGCGCCGAGGCAGCCGGTGACGATGACCTTGCCGTTCTCGGCCAGGGCCTCACCGATGGTGTCCAGGCTCTCCTTCACCGCGTCGTCGATGAAGCCGCAGGTGTTCACGATCACGAGATCGGCACCGGCGAAGGTCTTGGAGGTGTCGTAGCCCTCCGCGCGAAGCTGGGTGAGGATGAGCTCGGAATCGGTCAGCGCCTTGGGACAGCCCAGGGACACGAAGCCGATCTTCGGCGCGGAAGAGGAAGCGGCCACCTCGGTGGTGGCCGCATGGATGTCTTGCGTCATGGGGCGCGATTTTCCCTTATCGAGGGACGGCGCCCCAATTTCTGGGGAATACCCGAGCCGGCGGCGCCGGCCGAGAGCTCACCCAGCCCGCTTGCTCAACGCTTTCCCGGCGGCTTGAAGCCGGCAGGGAACAGCGTCTCCGCCTGCTTGGACATCTGGTCCTGCATCTGCGCGAACAGGTTCTTGGACTGGTCCAGGTAGCTCGTCATCAGGCCCTGCATCACCGGGGTCTGCACGTTCATGAACTGCGTCCACATCTCCGGTGTGAAGGCCTTGCCGGCGCCCATGCCCGACTGCTCGGCGAAGCGCGCCTGCATGTCGATGAAGGCCTGGATGTTCTTCTCCAGGTAGGTGCCCATCAGGCCCTGCAGGGTGTGCCCGTAGAAGCGGATGATGTGCGCGAGCATCTGCGTGGAGAACATCGGCACGCCGCCCGTTTCCTCTTCCAGGATGATCTGCAGCAGGATGCTGCGCGTGAGGTCTTCGTTCGACTTCGCGTCGCGCACCACGAAGGCGTCGTTTTCCAGAACCATCTGCTTCACGTCGGCCAGCGTGATGTAGCTGCTCGTTCGGGTGTCGTACAGGCGGCGGTTCGGGTACTTCTTCAACACCCGGAGCTCGTCGGCGCCGTGCGCCCCCGTGGAACCGCGTTGGCCATTCGCCTTCGCTTGCACCATGCCCGTATCCCCCGGTTAAGGAAAAGTTCATTCTAGGAATGGCACTTCCGAGGCAGCGAAGGGGTTTACCCGGCGGGGCTGTCCCTCGGGGGATCGGCTTGCGTACCCGCAAGACGAGGGGCTGTAGAAACGCAAAAGCCACCCGAAGGTGGCTTTGCCTGTTCTTGTTCTTCGCGTTTTTCTTGTTTTTAGAATTCCTGGTAGGCGCGATTGGACTCGAACCAACGACCCCCACCATGTCAAGGTGGTGCTCTAACCAGCTGAGCTACGCGCCTGGAAAAACCGAGAGTATAGCAGCAGTATTCGGCGCGTCTGCCCCGTCGCGGTCGACTTTCGTGAACTTCATCGCCTTCGCGCGCCGCGCACACCGTTCACATGCGAGACGGCGCCGAGCACGTGCGCCAGCCTCGCCGCGTCCGAAACCTCCACGGTGAAGGTCATCCACGCCACGCCTCGCGCGGTTTGCGTATGCACGCCGACCACGTTCATCTTCTCCTTGGCGAAGATCTCCGAGATGTCGCGCAGCAGGCCCTGGCGGTCGGAAGCCTCGACCGTCACGTCCACCGGGTAGAGCGCGTCGGCCGGCCGCGAGCCCCATTCCACGGGAATGACTCGCTCGGGCGAGCGTCCGGCCATCTGGCGGAAGTTCGAGCAGTCGCGGCGATGCACCGCCACGCCCTTGCCGCGCGTGACGTAGCCGGCGATCGCGTCCGGCGGCGCGGGCTTGCAGCAGCGCGCCAGCGTCGTGAGCAGCGACTCCACGCCCACGACCAGCACGCCGCCCTTGGGCACCGCGGCGCTCGCCTCGCCGCGAGACAGCCGCTGCGCGAGCGCAATGTCCGGATCGGTGGGCGGCTCCGCGGGCCGCAGCAGCGCCTCGATGTTGCGCAGCGAGAACTCGTCCTTGCCGACCACCTCGAACAGCGCATCGGCATTGCGAAAGCCGAGCTGCGCGGCGAGCTCCTCGAGCTTCATCGAGGTGCGCCCTTCGCGCTGCAGCAGCCGCTCGACCGCCTCGCGACCGCGCGCGATCGTCTGCGCCTCGGCCAGCGCGTTGAACCAGGCGCGCACCTTGGACTTCGCGCGCGAGCTCTTCAGGTAGCCCAGCTCCGCGTTCAGCCAGTCCAGCGACGGCCCGCCCTCCTTCACCGCGGTGATCTCCACGGTCTGCCCGCTTTCCAGCGGCGTGTTCAGCGGGACCATCGCGCCGTCGACCTTCGCGCCGCGGCAGCGATGGCCGAGGTCGGTGTGCAGCGCATAGGCGAAGTCCAGCGGCGTGGCGCCGGCGGGCAGATCGATCACGGCGGCTTGCGGCGTGAAGACGTAGATGCGGTCCTCGAACAGCCCCTGCGCCGGCGCTCCTGCCTGCGGCTCGATGAGATCGCGCTCCCATGCAAGCAGCTGGCGCAGCACGGCCTTGCGCGCCTCGGCCACCTGAGCCTCGAAGTCGCCAGCCGCACTCACGCCCGCATAGCCCTTCGCGCCCGCCTCCTTGTAGGCCCAGTGCGCGGCCAGGCCACTCTCGGCGCGCTCGTGCATCTCGAGCGTGCGGATCTGGATCTCGATCGGTCGCCCCTGATCGCCGAGCACCACCGTGTGCAGCGACTGATAGCCGTTGGGCTTGGGGCGGGCGATGTAGTCGTCGAACTCCTCGGGCAGCGGCCTCCACAGCTCATGCACGCGGCTGAGCGCGGCATAGCAGTCGCGCACGCTGCTCACGATCACCCGCAGCGCGCGCACGTCCATCACGCGATCGAAGTCGAGCTGCTTGCCCTGCATCTTTTTCCAGATGCTGTAGATGTGCTTGGGCCGGCCCTGCACCAGCGCATCGATCCCCACGCGTCGCAGTGCCTCGCTCAGCCGTTCGCGTTCGCGCGCGACGCCCTGCTCGCGCTCGACGCGCTTCTCGTCGAGCAGCCGCGCCACGCGCTTGTAGTCGTCGGGCTGCAGGAAGCGAAAGGCGAGGTCCTCGATCTCCCACTTCACCGGCCAGATGCCCAGGCGATTGGCCAGCGGCGCGAACACCTGCATCGATTCCTGCGCCATCGCCCGCGGGCACCCCTGCTTGCTCGCCGCGTAGTAGCGCAAGGTCTGCAGTCGCGACGCCAGTCGCAGCAGCACCACGCGCAGGTCGCGCGAGAAGGCCAGCAGCATCTTGCGAACGCGCTCGATCTGCTCGGCGCGCTGCGCGCTGTCGCCGGTGTCGTCGGCCAGCGCGTCGCGCGCGCTGCGCTGGATGCGCACGAGCTTCAAGGTGTGCGCGACGACGCTGGCGTAGCTTTCGCCATAGGCCTTGGCGATCACGTCCTCCGGCCGCGTGAGGTATTCGCCCGCATACACGAGGTACGCGGCCGCGCGCATGGAGGGCGCCGCGCCGATGCCGCGCAGGATCTGCGCCACTCCGTCGGCATGATCGAGCGCGTCCTCGCCCGTGTCGAAGCGGCGACCGCGCAGCAGCGGCTCGGCGAATGCGCGGGCCTGCGCAAGCACCTCCTGCTCATGCTCCAGCAGGGCCAACGCAGCCTCGCCCCGTCCGTTCACCCTTTCGCTCACATCGCCCGCGATGGCAACGATCGCGGCCGATTGCGCTTCATCCGCGTCTGCGAGACCGGTCTTCATGGCGAGAGAAGGAAATCGCGCACCACCGCGATCTGCTGCGGCGTGCCCAGCATGGGCGCGTGGCCGATGCCCTCGAACTCGACGCATCGCGCGCGCGGGCCGCGCTCGGTCATGGCCTTTGCGGTCTCGCGCGAGAGCAGGTCGGACTCGGCGCCGCGCAGCAGCAGCGTGGGGCAGCGCAGGCTGTCGTAGCGCTGCCAGAGCAGGGCCTGGCCCGCCGCGGCCAGCTGCGGCGTCACCGCGCGAATGGGCACGGCAATGGCCGGGTCGTAATGCATGCCGATGACGTCGCCGCGCGCGCGCAGCTGCGGCCGCGTGAGCTCCATCCAGCGTTCGCGCGTGTGCGGGCCAAACCCCTGGGAGATGCTCCAGAGATAGTCGGCCGCCTCGTCTTCGTTGGCGAAAGTCTTGTCCGCACCGAGGTAGGACGCGATGCGCTCGATCGCCACCGGCTCGACCGTCGGGCCCACGTCGTTCAGGACGAGGCGGTGCACCAGCGAGTTGCCCGCGCGGTCGCTCAGCGAGGCAAGGCCCATGCCGATCAGGCCGCCCATCGAGGTGCCGACCCAGTCAAGCCGCTGCGCATTCAGGCGCGCGGCGAGGGTGACCATGTCGGCCACGTAGGTGGGAACCTGATAGCCCATCGGGTCGACGAGCCAATCGGACTGGCCGCGGCCCACCACATCGGGGCAGACCACGCGGAAGTCCTTGCAGAGCACTCGCGCCAGCGCGTCGAAGTCGCGCCCCTGGCGCGACAGGCCATGAACGCACACGACCACGCGCGGATTCAGCGCATCACCCCATTCCCAATAGGCCATGCGGTGCAGTCCCTGCATGTCGACGCAGTGAACATGCTTGAGTGCGGGCAGCGTCTGGAGATCGGCATTCATTTCTTGTTCAGGCCTGTTCTTCATAATTGATCGTAACCAACCGAATGGAGGCTCTCGTGATGTTGAAAGGCAAGACCGCACTCGTCACCGGCTCGACGAGTGGCATCGGACTCGGAATCGCGCTGTGCCTGGCGCGACAGGGCGCGAACGTGGTGCTCAACGGCTTCGGCGACGTCGAAGGTCCCAAGGCGCAGTTCAACGGGCTGGGCGTGAAGGTCGGCTACCACGGCGCCGACATGAGCAAGGCCGCGGAGATCGAGGCCATGATGGCCTACGCTCAGAAGGAGTTCGGCGGGGTGGACGTCCTCGTCAACAACGCAGGCATCCAGCACGTCTCGCCGGTGGAGAGCTTCCCGCCCGAGAAGTGGGACGCGATCATCGCCATCAACCTCACCTCGGCCTTCCACACCACGCGGCTTGCGGTCGCGTCGATGAAGAAGAAGAACTGGGGTCGCATCATCAACGTGGCCTCCACGCACGGACTCGTCGCCTCGGCGGGCAAGTCGGCCTACGTGGCCTCCAAGCACGGCATCGTGGGCTTCACCAAGGCCGTGGCCCTGGAAACTGCCACGACCGGCATCACGGTCAATGCCATCTGCCCGGGCTGGGTGCTGACGCCGCTGGTGCAAAAGCAGATCGACGACCGCGCGAAGAACGAGGGCCTCTCGCAGGACAGCGCCAAGCGCGACCTGCTCGCCGAGAAGCAGCCCTCGCTGCAGTTCACGACGCCCGAGCAGCTCGGCGAGCTGGCCGTGTTCATGTGCTCCAGCGCCGCCGACAACGTGCGCGGCGTGGCCTGGAACATGGATGGCGGCTGGGTCGCGCAGTAGGCGCGCCGCCCTTCAGGACCGAAAAGCAGGAAGGGGCGCCGCAAGAAGCGGCGCCCCTTCCTCTTGATGCGCGCAGATCGGCGAATCGATCAGCGCGTGAGCTGCACGCTGCCGTTCACATTGGCCTGGATCGTGCCCTTGCCCTGCTCCACGGGCAGCGGCGCGGCCGCCTCGGCCGCTACGGCCGCGTCCTTGCGCATGTACAGCGGCCGCGGTCCCGGGGTCGACACGCCCGACTGCACCGAGACTTCGCGCAGCGTGTAGCCCCGTGCGCCGAACTGGCGCGCCAGCGTGTCGGCCTGGGCGCGGTACTTCTGGATGGCCTGCGCCGTCACTTCCGTCTCGTATTTCTCCACCAGCTCGCGCGAGATGCTCGAGTTCACGCTGACCACGTTCATGCCGTTGATCTGACCCGCGGTCTGCGCCACGCGGGCGATGTCCTTGCCCTCCAGCACCAGGTTGGCCTGGCCCGTCCAGTTGCCGATGCGGCCGTCCTTGCCGTAGCGCGGGAACAGGGAGAAGTTCCCGGTGCGCACGTCCATGGCACCGGGCTGCGCGGACTTCTTCGCCTCGGTGAGCGCCGCATCCAGCGCCTGCTTGAGCTGCGCCTGCACGACGCTGGCCTCGGCCCCATCGCGCACCGCCTGCAGCGTCACGCTCAGCACGTCCATCGGCACCTCCATGGTCGCGCTGGTCCCGAAGCTGATGACGTCCGCCGGCGGCGGCGTATCGGCGTGCGCGGCCGTGGCCGCCAGACAGAGCGCGGCAAGGGCCACGCGGGCCGATCGAGCCCAGGGAGCCCTTGCATTCGTTTGCTTCATCACTCGTTTTCCTCGTTGAAAGGTTGAGCGCACCCCGTAGCGGATGCGATTGCCTCCGCCACAACGCTTTCGATGCGCACCCCGCCGACCGCGTGCCACCGGAAAGACGTGCACGACCTCAGGGCTGACGAAACCCCGGGTGGACGCGCCCCCCGGGGCTGGCGCAAGATCTGTAACAGAGGGTCAGGGGGGATTGGATTCGATTCTTCCCCGTTCAAAATCGCCGCTGTTACAAATACAGGAGCTCTCCAGCATGAACGCGACTGCAGCCAACCAGCGCGCCGATCGGATCGTGGTCGTCGACGACGACGCCCGTATCCGTGACCTGCTTCGGCGCTACCTCACGCAGGAGGGCTTCGAGGTCCTCCTTGCCGAAGACGCCAAGGCTCTGAACCGCGTGCTCACCCGCGAGACCGTCGATCTCATCGTGCTGGACCTCATGCTCCCCGGTGAGGACGGCCTGTCGATCTGCCGGCGCCTGCGCGCGGCCAACGACGTGACGCCGATCATCATGCTCACCGCCAAGGTGGAGGACGTGGACCGCATCGTCGGCCTGGAAGTCGGTGCGGACGACTACCTGCCCAAGCCCTTCAACCCGCGCGAGCTGCTCGCCCGCATCCACGCGGTGCTGCGCCGCCGCCCCACGCTCGAGGCACCCGGCGCGCCGGCCAAGGAGGCGCAGACCGTCACCTTCGGCCCCTTCGAATTCGACCTCTCCCTGCGTCGCCTCACCAAGGACGGGGAGCAGATCGCGCTCACCACCGGCGAGTTCTCCATGCTCAAGGCGCTGGTGCGCCACCCGCGCCAGCCGTTGTCGCGCGACAAGCTCGCCCAGCTCGCCCGAGGCCGCGAATTCGAGCCTTTCGACCGCAGCCTGGACGTCCAGATCTCGCGCCTGCGCAAGATGATCGAGCCCGATCCGGCGCAGCCGCGCTACATCCAGACCGTGTGGGGCGTGGGCTATGTGTTCGTGCCGGACGGCACGGCGTGATGCGGGCCGCGCGCCGGCCTGGCTTTTCGCCGGCGGGCCCCGGGGTGGCCGATGGGTGATGCAGTGAACTCCGGGACCGCACGCCGCCCCGAAGGTCCTCATACCCAGCCCCGGGTGCAGCGGCACGATCGCCGCCCGCCCGGCTCGCGCACCACGCAGCGCATCCCCAATGCAATGCAGAACAAGCGCCGGCATGCCTTCCTGGCGCCGCAGCGCTTTGCGCTCAGCCTCTTCTGGCGCACCTTCATCCTGCTGGCCATCCTCCTGGGCGGAGGCATCTTCGCCTGGGTGCAGACCTTCCGCGCCCTCGAGTTCGAGCCGCGCGCGGTCCAGGCCGCGCAGCAGATCGCGAGCCTGGTGAACCTCTCGCGCACCGCGCTGCGCTATGCCGACGGCATCAACCGCATCACGGTCGTCAAGACGATGAGCGACCAGGAGGCCGTGCGCATCCTGCCGCGCGAGCCCAACGACCAGTTCGAGCCCTTCGAGCTCGACCGCTTCTCGCGCGCCATCAGCCAGGAACTGCGCTCGCGCCTGGGGCCCGACACGGTCGTGGCCAACAGCGTGAACGGCGTCTCGGGCTTGTGGGTCGGCTTCATGATCGAGAGCGATCGCTACTGGCTGCAGGCCGACCCCAAGCGCGTGCAGCCCGTGGCCGGCAGCACCTACTTCGTATGGATCTCGATCGCGCTGATCGCCACGCTCCTGGGCTCGGCCGCGATCGCCGGCCTCATCAACCGGCCGCTCAAGCAGCTCAGCTTCGCCGCCAGCCGCATCCGCGACGGCGAGTTCGACTCACGGCTGGACGAGCAGACCCTCACCAGCGAGATCCGCGAGGTGAACATCGGCTTCAACCGCATGGCCCGCGAGCTCGCCAAGGTGGAGGAAGACCGCGCGGTGATGCTCGCGGGCATCTCGCACGACCTGCGCACGCCGCTGGCGCGCATGCGCCTGGAGTCCGAGATGAGCATGATCGACGACGAGGCCAAGCGGAACATGGCCGCCGACATCGACCAGCTCGACGCCATCATCGACAAGTTCATGGACTACGCCCGCCCCGGCGAGGTGAAGCTCGTGCCGGTGAGCGTGTCGCAGGTGCTCGACCGCGAGATCGCGGGCTTTCGCGACACGAGCCAGATCCGCATCGAGTCGCGCGTGGCGCCGGACGTGAAGGTGATGGCCGACGACATCGAGCTCGGCCGCGTGATGGCCAACCTGTTCGAGAACGCGCGCCGCTACGGCCGCACCACCGAGACCGGCATCGCCCGCGTGCAGATCAGCTATGCGCGCACCGGCCCCTGGGTCATCCTGAGCGTGCGCGACCACGGGCCGGGCGTGGCGCCTGAGAAGCTCAAGCAGCTGACCACCCCCTTCTTCCGCGGCGACGCGGCCCGCACCGCGGCCACGGGCGCGGGCCTTGGACTGGCCATCGTGGAGAAGGCCGTGCAGCGCATGGACGGCAGCTTCGAGCTGGCGAACGCCGCCGACGGCGGCCTCGTGGCGCACATCCGCCTCAAGCGCGCGCCCTGAACGCGATGAGGAGAGGCACACCGGCCTCGATCCACCTCAGCGCATCAACAGGCACACCGCGCGCGTCTCGATCGATTCGCCGCGACCCACCGGGCCCATCTTCTCGGCGGTCTTCGCCTTCACGTTCACCTGATCGGCCTGCAGGCCCAGCGTCTGCGCGATGCGCTCGCGCATGGCCGGGATGTGCGGCGCCATCTTCGGTGCCTGGGCCACGATGGTGCTGTCCACGTTGGCGATGCGCCAGCCCGCCGCGCGCACGAGGCCTGCCGCCTGCGCCAGAAGCACGGTCGAATCCGCGCCCTTGAAGCGCGCATCGGTGTCGGGGAAATGCCGCCCGATGTCGCCCAGCCCCGCGGCGCCGAGCAGCGCGTCCGTGATCGCGTGCAGCAGCGCATCCGCATCCGAGTGCCCGAGCAGGCCGTGCGTGTGCGGCACCGTCACGCCGCCGAGGACGAGGGGGCGGCCGGTGACGAGCGCGTGGGTGTCCCAGCCTTCGCCGATGCGCATGTCCAGGGTCATGTGTTCACCTTGTTTTCAGAAGACGCTCGGCCAGCGCGAAGTCCGACGGCCAGGTGAGCTTGAAGTTTTCCATCGAGCCGGGCACGAGCCGCGGCGC
>Ga0105248_10002326_pt1 | contig 21082 bp, 26 predicted proteins | sample KBSS34metaG_FD_81524 | JGI IMG/M metagenome (GOLD analysis project Ga0105248, IMG submission 81524) | Switchgrass rhizosphere microbial communities from Kellogg Biological Station, Michigan, USA - KBS S3-4 metaG | ecosystem: Host-associated > Plants > Roots > Rhizosphere > Soil | place...
GGTCAGGGGTTCGATTCCCCTCAGCTCCACCACGCCTGTCATCTCGAATGGATTGCGCGAGATAGGGACAGACAATCGGTCAACCGGTCTTTTGGAAAAAAGCGCAGTGTATCATGTTATAACTGCCTCGGTTAAAAGAGATGGTTCTTCGATGCTCCACGGTCGCGCAACGAGGTGAAAGATGCTCAACGCAGCAAATCCAACGGTCGCAAACCAGTAAAGTGGAGCGATGCGGATAATTCGCCGCTTTGCAAATTGCAGAAATTGCTCATCGCGGGCGGCGGTGAAGATGATAAAACCACTTATGACAAAGAAGATATCCACACCCCTCGCGAATTGCGTCAGATCGGGGAAGGGGCTAACAGCCATGCTTGCGGGACTTGTGAATGATGGCATACGACCATCAAGGCTGCGATGCCCCGTAAATACTGGACCGACAACAGCATTCCTGTTGTCGAATTTCGGGATATTGCTATCTCGTTGAAGATACAGAGTCCATACGCTCAAAAGATCCTAATCTGTTTCGCCCGGCTTATGTTAGCTATTCTTGGCCTGCATCCATTTTTAAGATAGTCATAAATAAGCAGTATTTCTGTCTTATTTTATGGATCAGAAACCGCAGTTGTTGCTGAATCTGACTTCACACAAATGATGTGCTTGGTACCCGCGTCGCCAATCGTCTGCTGCACGGCCCCGATCTGCTTGACGAGCATGTCTACGAGCTTCGTGCCGAGACCTTTGTTCGCGCTACCATCAGGTTCCAAGCCCTTCCCATTGTCGGAAATCTCCACGCAGATTTGGTCGGGAAAGACAGAAAGCCGAACGAGAATCGTGCCAACACCTTCCGGAAAGGCATGTTTTGCAGCATTCGTTACAAGTTCATTGACGATAAGACCGAGATGGACAGCAAGATCGTGGCGAACGACTGCGGGTTCTGCTTCCAGTGTCAGGACGATAGCAGGGGAAAGCATGGCGTCACGCAGCTTGCCAATGATTTCCTCCAGGTGATCGTGAAGGCGTATGATTTGGATATCGGCACTGTTTATGGCCAGATTTTTATAGAGCGAGGCCATCGCTTGCAAGCGTCCCACCGCACGATCGAGCGCGGCCTTGACCGTAATATCGGAAGTTTCGCGGCTCTGCAGAGTAAGCAGACTGATCGCCAGCTGGAAATTGTTTTTTGTCCGGTGATCCATTTCCGCCTGAGCCAGCGACAGGGCTTTGATACGGCGCTGATCTTCTACCTGGAGCAAGCGGACTGTCTTGCGGTAGGACGCGACAGCCCACAGCAGAAGAACCTGCGCGGTGGTGACCAATAGCAAATTCAATACAGTCGTGAGCGATTCAATCGCGAAGCTCTGTCGCGGCGGCAGTATCGCGTACCAGATCAGGATCTGGCACCCGATAAGCGTGATTGCGCCAGCCCTTGCCCCTGCCAGAATGGTCACGATGGTAATCACGGGAAAGGTAAGCGCGAATGGCACGACATCCGGGGCAATTCGTTCGAGCAGAAGCCGCAGGCCTACGGCAACGACAATTCCCGCGACGGCGATAACAAGCTGGGTAAGACGCGGCCGAACTTTGCCCGACAATAATAGGGGCAGATCGATCAGACTTTTTCCGGTCATGCGAACCACCCCCCAATGGACCCGTTCAGTGCAGGCTGACTTGTGCCGGTTTCGCTGTCCACCGCTTTCGAAGTTTGGAGAGTTTTAACGACGAATGTAGCCGGCGTTTACCTTACATTTCACCGCGCTGCCGCCGGATCGCATAAAATTTGGCGACATTGGCTTCGTGCTGCGCAAGAGTTTCGGCGAATACGTGACCGCCTTTGCCATCAGCAACAAAATACAAGGCCCTGCTCTGTTCAGGATTGAGGACCGCGGCGATTGAATCCCTGCCGGGATTGGCGATTGGCCTGCGGGGAAGCCCGACCATGGCGTAAGTATTGTATTCGTTCACGGCATCCAGTTCGGATCGTCGTATCCGGCGGCCCAGCGGTTTGCCTCTGGTAATCGGGTAAATCACCGTCGGATCGGCCTGAAGCTTCATGCCCTGCCTCAGCCGGTTTGTGTAAACCGAGGCCACCATGCGGCGCTCAGAAGGAATGCCCGTTTCTTTCTCCACGATCGATGCGAGGATGACGGCATCGCGCTTGTTCTGCACGGCACTCGCCGGTGTTCGCTTGCTCCATTCAGCATTTAGCACATCGTCCATCGCCGCCTGCATCCGCTTCAGAACCGCCACGCGCGTTTCTCCGCGTTCGAAGCTATAACTGTCGGGAAGCACGGACCCTTCGACCGGTATAGCCAGCTTTCCCGTAAGCAACGGTTCCGCCAATAAGCGATCGTGCACCAGCACCGCCGGCATTCCTTCGGGAATCGTCATGAGATGCTGGACGACTTTCCCTTCCTGCAGGAGCTTGAGGATGTCCGCCCCACTCGCCCCTTTGGGGATCTGATATTCGCCAGCGCGGATTGCTCGCCCGCCACCCGCATAATGCGCGATCCGGACAAAGATCATCGCGGACCGGATGGCCCCAGCCTTTTCCAGGCTTCGCGCGGCCGACGTCAAGGTCGCGCCCTGGGTTATGCTGACGTCAAGTCCACCCTTCGAAGGCCCTGGCCCGTACCACAACACCGCCGCAACGATCGCCAGCGCCACAACGGCCAGCATCAGGAGGCGGGCGAGCCCACGCATGGGCTAAAGCGCTTTCATCACCAGGCTGGCATTGGTACCGCCAAAGCCGAAGCTGTTATTCAGCACGGCTTTCACCTTCCGTTTCTTCGCGACATGCGGGACGAGATCGACGCCCTCACAACCATCGCTCGGATTATCGAGGTTAAGGGTTGGCGGCACGATCTGGTCGCGCATGGCAAGGATGCAGAAGATGGACTCGACCGCTCCAGCGCCGCCGAGCAGATGACCAATCGCCGATTTGGTCGAGCTCATTGAAAGGCTATCGATGCTGTTGCCGAACAGACGACGCACTGCCCCGAGTTCGAGTTCGTCACCGAGCGGCGTCGATGTGCCGTGCGCATTGATATAGTCGATGTCGGCAAGCGACAGCCCGGATTTTCTCATCGCCATTTCCATGGCACGATAGGCGCCTGACCCCTCCGGGTGCGGGGCCGTGACGTGATAGGCGTCCCCCGAAAGGCCATAGCCAATCACCTCGGCGTAAATCTTCGCGCCACGCGCCTTGGCGCGCTCATACTCCTCAAGGACGACCACGCCAGCGCCTTCGCCCATCACAAAGCCGTCACGGTCCTTGTCGTAGGGGCGGCTGGCCTTTTCCGGCGTATCATTGAAGCTGGTCGAAAGCGCGCGCGCCTGCGCGAACCCAGCGATCCCGAGCGGGCAAATCGCACCTTCGGCGCCCCCTGCCAACATGACGTCGGCATCGTCCATGGCGATCATTCGCGCAGCATCACCGATTGAGTGAGCGCCTGTCGAACAGGCCGTGACGACTGCATGATTTGGGCCCATCAGACCATATTTGATCGAAACCTGACCCGAGATCAAATTGATGAGGCGGCCATGAACGAAATGCGGCGACACGCGGCGCGGGCCTTTTTCATGCAGCACGATCGATTCGCTCGCGATGCCAGGCAGCCCGCCAATGCCAGAGCCGATCGAGCAACCGGCACGGTAACGCTCGGCTTCGGTCATATTCGTGAGGCCCGCATCCTCAATCGCCTGGCCCGCCGCGTCAATTCCGAAGATAATGAACGGGTCGACCTGCCGCTGAACCTTGTGATCGACCCGCTTGCCGGGATCAAAGCCGTCAGGATGGTCAGCCGGCTTCACTTCCATCGCGATCTGGCACGCATAATCGCGCGCGTCGAAACGCGTAATCTTCGCGGCGCCAGACTTGGACGCGAGAATATTGGCCCAAACCGTTTCGACATCGGCCCCCAGGGGGGTAACCATCCCAAGTCCGGTCACGACAACACGGCGCATGGCTTTCTCCTCAGCATTCATTCACGTCGCGACAAAACGCAAAACGGCCTCCCGCACGAGGCGAGAAGCCGTCTGGCAAAGGCTCGATCAAGCCCGTTTCAAGCGATCCCCGCGGATCAGGCCTTGTGGGTATCGATATAGCTGATGGCGTCCTTGACGGTCGAGATCTTCTCGGCAGCGTCATCAGGAATTTCGACACCGAATTCCTCCTCGAATGCCATCACCAACTCAACAATGTCGAGGCTGTCTGCGCCAAGATCATCGATAAAACTCGCGTCTTCGGTCACCTTTTCGGCTTCTACGCCCAGATGCTCGACAACGATCTTCTTCACGCGTTCTGCGGTCTCGCTCATATTCTCATACCTTCCCTAGGCCTGTTTGCGGTCGCACTAACCGCGCCGGATGACGGTTGCAAGCGGAAGTGCCTCAGATCATCGCCATACCGCCATTTACGTGAAGCGTCTGACCCGTGACATAGCCCGCTTCGCGACTTGCCAGATACACTACCGCCGCAGCAACATCGGCGCCCTCCCCCAGCTTTCCCGCGGGAATCTTGCCGAGTAGCATATCCTTTTGTGAATCAGGCAAAACCTCGGTCATCGCGGAAGAGATAAAGCCTGGGGCCACGCAGTTGACGGTGATATTGCGGCTCGCCAATTCCTGCGCAAGTGCTTTGGACATTCCGACGAGACCGGCTTTGGACGCGGCGTAGTTTGCCTGGCCGGGATTGCCGGTCGTGCCGACCACCGAAGTAATGGAAATGACACGGCCAAAACGGGCCTTCATCATCGGTTTGGCGGAAGCGCGAATAAGGCGAAAAGCGGCCTCCAGGTTTACGCGGATAACCTGATCCCACTCCTCATCCTTCATCCGCATGGCAAGATTGTCGCGGGTAACGCCTGCGTTGTTCACGAGGATGTCGAGCTGGCCAAGCTTTTCGACAGCCCGCGGAACCAGGGCATCGACCGCGGCTCCATCGGAAAGGTTACAGGACAGAATGACCGTTTCGCCGCCAATTTCCGCTGCGACCGCGCCCAACGCATCTTCACGTGTTCCCGAAAGAGCCACCCGCGCGCCCTGCCCCGCCAAAGCCTTTGCGATGGCGACCCCAATGCCACCGGAAGCACCGGTCACCAGAGCTGTCATACCTGTGAGGTCAAACATACCTAATCCCTCGTTCTTTTTTCAAAGCGTTGCGGCCAATGCCTCGATATCCGCCATCGTTACGATGCTTGCCACCGTGGCGTCCGGCACGGTCCGTTTGACCATCGGGCCGAGAACCTTCCCGCCAAGCTCGACGAAATGATGCACGCCACCCTCTGCCATTGCTGCAACACTTTCGCGCCAACGCACCCGGCCGGTGACCTGCTCGACGAGTTGGCGCATTATCGTTTCCGCATCCGAAACCGGTGCGGCAGTGACATTGGCGTAAAGCGTCACCAGGGGCGCCTGAAACTTGACGGTGGCAAGTGCTTCCGCCATGGCCTCAGCGGCCGGTTGCATCAACGAGCAGTGAAACGGTGCTGAAACGGGCAAGGATATACCACGCTTGATCCCGAAATCCTTCACCAGCGCAATTGCGCGCTCGATCGCACCAGCATGTCCGGAAATCACGACTTGCGACGGATCATTGTCATTGGCGACAGTACAAACTTCGCCCTCCGCGGCTGCGGCAGACAATGCTTCCGCCTTCTCGATGTCCGCGCCCAATAGCGCCGCCATGGCCCCTTCGCCGACGGGAACGGCGGCTTGCATCGCCCGGCCGCGTAGCTTCAACAGTTTCGCCGTAGTGGAAACGTCGATCGCACCGGCCGCGCACAGCGCACTATATTCCCCAAGGCTGTGACCCGCGACATAGTCAGCTTTGTCGGCGAGACTGATCCCGCCTTCTTTTTCGAGCACCCGCAGCACGGCTATCGAAAGCGCCATGATCGCCGGCTGCGCGTTCTCGGTCAGCGTAAGGTCCCGCTCCGGCCCCTCTATCATCAGCCGGAAGAGATGCTGGCCCAGCGCATCGTCCACCTCCTGAAACAATTCACGGGCGGCCGCCGACGCATCCGTCAGTTCCTTGCCCATGCCGACGGATTGGCTCCCTTGTCCGGGAAAGATGAATGCACGCATAGCTCGCGTTCCTGTTATGAAGTGCTGGGCGGTTAAGGATCATGCGACCGGGATGCAAGCGCCCTTGCATTTCAAACGCGTTTCCGCCAATAGGCCCGCGACCGGGGCGACAGACCAGATCTGCCGCCTCTTGGTTATTTTGAAGCAAGCCGGAGGGGCGTTCGCATCATGCGGCGTCAGCGATCGGCAGGATGAAAGGAATGCGCACCATGCCGCTTTATGAGCATGTGTTTCTCGCGCGTCAGGATCTGGCTCAGGCTCAGGTCGATGCGCTGGCAGAAAATGCCACCAAGATCGTCGAAGAAGGCAATGGCAAGGTCGTGAAGACCGAAACCTGGGGCCTTCGCGGACTAGCATACCGAATCGCGAAGAATCGCAAGGCGCATTATGTGATGCTCGAGATCGACGCACCCACCGGCGTTGTTGCCGAGCTGGAGCGCCAGATCGCGATCAATGAAGACGTGATCCGCTACATGACCATCAAGGTCGACGAGCACGAGAACGGTCCGTCGGCGATGATGCGCCGTTCAGAGCGTTCGGAACGTCGCCCTCGTGATGGCGGTGACCGCCCACGCCGCGATCGCGACGATCGCGACGACCGCGATTTCGACGCACTCTGAAGGAGCCAGTATAGATGGCACGCCCATTTTTCCGCCGCCGCAAGAGCTGCCCTTTCTCCGCGAAGGACGCTCCCCGGATCGACTATAAGGATGTTCGTCTGCTGCAGGGCTTCGTGTCCGAGCGTGGTAAGATCGTCCCCAGCCGCATCACTGCGGTTTCCGCCAAGAAGCAGCGCGAACTCGCCAAGGCGATCAAGCGCGCCCGTCATCTCGGGCTGCTTCCGTACATCGTCAAGTAAGGGAGCCGATCCATGGATGTGATCCTGCTCGAACGTGTCGAGAAGCTCGGCCAGATCGGTGACGTGGTATCGGTGAAGGCCGGTTTCGCGCGCAACTATCTTCTGCCGCGCAAGAAGGCGCTCCGCGCCAACGAAGCCAACAAGAAGGTTTTCGAAGCAAACCGTGCCCAGATCGAAGCCGACAACGCCGCGCGTCGCAAGACTGCGGAGACGGACGCCAAGACGATCGACGGCATCACGGTGACATTGATCCGTCAGGCGTCGAACACCGGCCAGCTTTACGGTTCGGTCTCTGCGCGCGATCTGACAGAGATCCTTGAGGCGGAAGGGCACAAGATCTCTCGCTCGGCGATCGTACTCGATCGTCCGATCAAGTCGATCGGCCTACACACCGTCAAGGTATCGCTGCACGCTGAAGTCGCGGTAACCGTCAAGGTCAACGTTGCCCGCTCGCCGGAAGAAGCAGATCTTCAGGCCCAAGGCGTCGATGTCATGGCATCGATGTTCGAACGCGAGGAGGCGGGCTTCACCGAAGCCTATGATCCGAACGCCGAACCCGGTACGATTGCGGGCGACGAATCCGAAGAAACCGCTGACGAAGCATCAGCCGAGGCCTGACCTCAACGTGTGATTAAAGAGCCGCCTCAAGAAACGAGGCGGCTCTTTTATGACCCTGATAAAGAGGGATTTGCAGGACCTGACACGGCTGAGAAAATGGTGTCGTTATAATCCCTGAAGGTCTGCCACGTCGTCGCTAAACGCGGTGATCGTATAAGAACTTTAGCCCCGGCACTTCGAGCAGCCCGTCCGTCGCGTTCGGGCCTGTCCCCTATGATAAGCGCCCTCTCCGGCGTGACATTTGCAAGCTCGATAAGCCGTCGCATACCGCGAGGATGTGGCTTTGGTAACCCTACATCCACATCTTGCGCGCAGCGCACGTGGTCAGCACAAAGGCCGAGAGCAGCAAGTTTTGCTGAAGCGGGATAATCAGATAGCACGCCGATCTGTTTGCCGTGCCGTTTCAATCCGCGAAACAACGTTTCTATTCCAGCATAACGGTATCTTGCCACGTGACGCAGCGGGCGATGTTCGATCCATTCTGTTATAATTGATGATAGGTGCGCCGGCGAAATACGGAGCGTAGTTGCCACGTGATCCCGCACTCTTTCTTCAAACATCCCATCGTCGGACTCGCAGAAAGCTTCATGCGTATTCCGATAGAGCTTGAGCGCAATTATCGTGGAAAGCGTTCGACGGCGGGCGGCATCGCGCAGCAGTTCAGCGGCCATGCGCAGACGGAGCGGCCGCTGCCGATAGAGCGTGCCATCAACATCGAAGACGACCAGATCTATCGCGCCCCAATCTATCTGATTGATCATGCTATCAAAATATATTGCTGGGTAGTCAAGCCGCGCAAGACTGGCATGTCGATAAGCGTCGCCATGACGAACAACATGCCTACAAACGACACGAGCAAGATCAGCACCCGCTCGCTAAACAGTTTTTCCGGCTTCTGAGCAGTCGATCCGGGCTGCATCGACAGCGCTAAATAGTGCGCGAACATCACGATGATAGCAGGCAGGGTTACGATGTATTCCACGCGATACTTGATCAGGAAGATAGCGAGAAAAAAGGTCGAAAGCAGCGCGAAAACGAAGCAGGAAACGGTGAGCGAAATATCATTATAAACTGCAAAACTCGCACGATAACGCGCTAAAAGCGCCTTGCCATGACTGGCGGTAATTTCGCGATATTCCGACAGGCGCTTGGCGGCCATCAGGAACGCACCACCGAACCAATAGGCGAGAATTATGGAAGAAGGCGGAAGCGCGGACGGATCTATAATTGCCCAGCCGATCATCAGACGCAGCGGATTGTTGATCGATTCCGAAATTACATCAAGATACGCGACATCCTTCGAGCGGAATGGCGGAACGTTGTAAATCACTCCCTGCAGCGCGAATATGCTTGCAACGAGCAACATCGTGATACTGGAGATCCATGCGAAACCCAGGCCGGTCATCACCAGTCCTGCCCACATCGTAATGATAATATTTCCGTTCAATTCCCGCTGCACGGCGCGGCGCAAACATTTGGTGGGATGGAAACGATCGAAGTCGCGATCCAGCCACTCATTGATTACGTAATTGGCCGACGCGACACACACCAGGGTGATCGCACCGAGTATCACCGAGCGACCGGATATGCCGTTGCCTACACCGCGAAGCACAATAGCGAGCACAATTCCCGGCACTACGAAAATATGCTTGGTACTGTGGTCCAGCCGAGCAATGGCGAGATAATCGCGCCATCCGGCTGCTTCAGGCTTTATTTGATGGCTGACACTCTTGATCATAGCAGTTGTCCTGGCGAGCTTGTCGCGGCGCTGGTCTTCAATTGATAAACGTCAAAAACTTCATCGCCGGTAGCTTTGTCGAGGCGGGCTATCCGGCGAGTGGCGGCCAGAAATTGCCGGGCATCCGCAGACGTAACCGAGAATGTCCAGTTATATCCTTCAGCGTAAACGCGCGGAAGAACAGCGGGATCGATGCGGTGTTGAAGAAGAATGACCACGGGGCGGGCATTTTCCTCGTGAATTTTACGAGCGGTGGCCAATATCTGCGAAAGCGTCAGATCCAGCTGTGCCTTTTTGCTGAAGACCACTACCTTGCCATAGCGATGTTCTCTTAGAAAATAGGTTGGATTATCAGCGTAATAGGGCAGTGCCTCGACTAGATAATCCGGATCGGCCACGATAGTCGCGTTGCGAAGCGCTGGCTGTTCCAGCAGCATGGCGAGATCGCGACTGCTGCTTTTTTCGCGTCCGGCAAGGCTGTCGCGTACTGCGTTCATACCCATTGGAAGCTGCAGCAGGAGCAGCAATGCAAGAAAGGCGAGCCCTACCCGCTCCAATAACTGCACACGGGGGGCGGTTAAGCCGAATGCGGCGGGCCACGCCCCTCCTCTGCCGATCCTGGCAAGCCACGCCATTGTTACGATGAACACGGGGAACATGGCGACGTGCCGATATTCTCCCGGATAAATCAGCCTGAAAAATAGCTGAAGTCCCAGCAGGACGAAAACGCCTCCAGCCAATGTGCCAGGCGCGCGGATCAGCGATGTCAGACTACCAAGGATGAGGGTGGTTATTGCAACAGGCCAGATCGCAGCCTCAACACCGGGAGGCGCCAGCTGCAAAAACGCGCTGCCTGGCGTAGAGAGCGCCGAGATTAACGCCGTAATACCAATCCCATCGCCATGAGCGATTTGCGCGGCATCGTTGATGGGTGGATAAACCGTCGCTGCACAGGCCAGCACACCAATTGCGCTGCAAGCTGTTGCTGCGAGAAACGGGCGCGATCGCAAGATCGCCTGGATACCACCTTCTGAGATCAACTCCACCAACCAGAACAACATGAACCCGGCGGCAAAGAAAATTGAATGAACATTGCTGTTGCACAGCAGAAAAATTAAAAAGGCGGGAAGCGGCAAGCCGGTTTTTCTTCGCGAAAAGCAGTGTGCCAGCACGAACAGGATCAGCATACTGATGCCATAATTGCGCGCGGAAACGGTGTACTCAAACAGGCCGAAGCCACTGAACAGCACCAAGAAGACAATCGGCAGCGGAAATGGGGATCGCAGAGTGAAAACCAGCATTGCAGATGCGCCGACCGCAAATGCCAAAACCGGGAGAATTTGAGGCACGGGAACAAGCGTGTGTGCGCCACGAAGCATCAAATACCAAAGCGCCGGATGCCCTTCTCCGTGCAGCGAACGCAGCATCGCAAAGATGGTATCTCCGTGCATAGCGATAGATAAAGCGCGAACCTCATCCCGCCACATCACATGTCCCGTTGCCAGAAGCACGACAACGGCAAGCCAGGCGCACCAGAGTATTAAACGAGCAGGAAGATCGCGCACGCCGGTTCGGGTGGCATCAAGCGGCAGCTTCAGCCCGTTTTGCGGATCAGCAGCAGTGACGAATATAGCCGCTGAGTCCATCCTGTTCGTACGAGTCCACGCTTCGGCCATTGCCGCGTACTAAACGGACATAGTTAACGACAGGTTGGCATTTGAAGCGGTCAGCCGACAATGAAGGCGAGAACAAGCAGGTCGCAATCTCATATGCCAGGCGAATGTCGATACTCGAAAGATTTAGCCGATCGATTGGCCCGTTTTAGCCCAATCCGCCATGAAACCCTCAATACCCTTGTCCGTCAGTGGATGATTGAAGAGCATCCGGATCACAGCAGGAGGCGCAGTCATGACATCTGCGCCAATCTTGGCACTTTCCAGGACGTGAATTGGATGCCGGACGCTCGCGACGAGGATTTCGGTCTGAAAGTCATAATTGTCGTAGATCTGACGGATATCGCTGATGAGTTGCATGCCATCGAAGCCGATGTCGTCATGACGCCCGACAAATGGTGAGATGAAGCTCGCGCCTGCTTTCGCGGCCAGCAATGCCTGATTTGCCGAAAAACATAGCGTAACATTGACCATTACGCCCTCGTCGGACAACTTCTTACAGGTCTTGAGACCATCGATCGTGAGCGGTACCTTGATCGCCACATTTTTCGCGATCTTCCGCAATATGGCAGCTTCCTTCATCATGGTATCGTGATCGAGCGCGACCACTTCGGCAGATACCGGCCCTTCGACCAATCCGCAAATCTCCTCGACCACTTCCAGGAATTTGCGGCCTGATTTGTGAATCAGCGAAGGGTTCGTCGTGACACCGTCCAGCAACCCGGTTGCGGCAAGGTCAGCGATTTCCCTGGTATCGGCGGTATCGACGAAGAATTTCATGGCTGCCCTTCCGGCTCTGATGATTCGCAAAACGCGGTATAGACAGTTGCGAACGATCGTCGAACAAGGACTGGCGTCAATTACCGCGTTAGTCTTCCTCAGCCAGAAAATCGCAAACACTCGTCACGAAGCGAGACCATGCACGCTCGGTTTCAAGCATGAGGTGATTGCGGCCCTCAAGTGCCACGAACCGCGCATCAGGGATTGCGGCCGCCATACTCCTGCCAGCCGAAAAGGGGATTACCGCGTCGTCGTCGACGTGCAGAACCAGTGTCGGCACCTTCACCTGCGGCAGAAGTGAACGAACGTCGATATCGGCAAACGCGTTCTGCAAACGCTCGGCGTTCTGCGGTGATGTAGTCATACGCTGCAATTCATTGAACCAATCCATCTCAAATGGCGTAGCATCAGGGAAGAATAAGGTAGTAAACATCTGGCGAAACGCGGGATTGTTCTGCCCCCACCCCTCCCGGATCAGGGTGGCCATCGCATTTCGCCGTTCAAGTTCACCGGGTAATTGGCGTACCCGCCAGCCCATGGCGTAGCCGCCGTACAGAACCAGGCGCCGCACCCTCTCCGGATGCCGCACGGCATAAGCGATCGAAACGCTTGCACCTTGCGAAACACCAAGCAGATCGAATTTTTCGAGGCCCGCCGCATCGACGACACTTTCCAGATCGTCAACAAAGGCGTCAAAGGAGATATTGGCGGCATTCCAGTCGGAAAGACCGTTGCCGCGTTCGTCGTAACGGACGAGACTATGATCTTGCATCAATATGGTGATCCAGTGCCGCCAGACCGGACTGTCCCAGTCATACTCGAGATGGTTCAGCCAATTGGCGGTCTTCACCAGCGGCCTCCCCTGGCCCACGATCGACCATGCCAGCCCTGTATTATCCGACGCCGTACAGAACCGGACATGCTGTTCGGGCAGTGGGAAGACCTCCGCCACGATCGCGGGTTCGGTAGTTTTGGCTGCGCGCAGCTCCGCTGGTACCGACGCGCCCGCTTCCTTTAGTTTGCTGAGCGCCAGTTCGCGCTGACGCGGTATTTCGTCACGCCGGCCTGCGGCTTCCAGTAACCGCAGCAGCGAAATGCGCGCGCCTGGTTCGAACGGATCCAGGCGCACCCACTCCCGCGCGAACCCCAAGGCCTCCTCCGGATCGATCTTGCTGGCGGCGAGCGCTCCGAAAATCGCGCACCGCCAACGCCGAACATCCTCCCGGTGGGCGATGCACCAGGCCTGGAACTCCTCACAGCGCGGTAGCTCCAGCCCTTCCAGAAAATCGTTGCTTGCCGAGGCGGCAGCGCGCAACCGATCAATGGAGACTGTGGCAACGTCATCGCTAATGATCGCGCGCAAAAGATGCCAATCACTCTGAATAGTTCCGGTATGAAGGCCAACAGTATCGCGGTCGGCGAAGAGTCTTTCACAGCCCGGGCTGTCAAGAATGCCGCGCAGCTTGCTCAGGCTCCAGCGCAATGCACCACGCGGATCATCTGGCACCTCCCAAAACAGCTCGCAAAGATAGTCACGCCGTACGGGCCGACCCGTTACCGCAAGAAACGCCAGCAACGCACGTGTTTTGCGGGAAGACGGCAAAGTAACGTCTGTCCCGTCGCGCCTCAATCGCATCGGTCCCAGCAAGTTAAGCTGCGCTCTGACTTCGATGTTTTCCGCTTCCATGCGTGGAAATTAGCTTAGCCGTAATAATCCCGCAATTCACACGCCATTTCCAACGCCGTTTCCATCACGCGCGGGCAATGCTTCTCCAGCAGCCGGCATCTGGGCCGGAGGACTCTTCCCAGCTCATCGCGGGCCGTACCGCAGAAACGGCGAATTTCCGTAGTTTTTATGAGACGCCTTGGGCGCTTTCGAGACCTCCCGGGACGGAGGTCTGGCTGGGGCGGGAGGATTCGAACCTCCGAATGGCGGCACCAAAAGCCGCTGCCTTACCACTTGGCGACGCCCCAACTGCGTCCAGCGGCGCCCTTATAGTCAGGATCGTCTCGCTGGGAAGCCTCGACGCACGCAAAATGCCTCGCTATCGCAAATCAGAAGGGAAGCGGCATGGCGATACTGATTACCGGCGTTGCAGGATTCATTGGTTTTCATGTTTCCAGGCAATTGCTCGGCCAGGGATATGACGTTGTCGGAATAGACAACCTCAATGACTATTACTCAGTCCAGCTCAAATCGGATCGCCTGACCCAACTGGAGAAAACAGGTGATCGCTTCCGCTTCATCAAGGTGGATTTCGCGCGGCATGAAGCATTGGAGCAGGCACTGGCGCCGTTTGACATCGACCGCATCGTCCATCTCGGCGCGCAAGCCGGCGTGCGCTATTCACTGACCAATCCACGCGCCTATGCCGAATCCAATCTGATGGGGCATCTGAACATCCTGGAACTCGCGCGGGCACGTACCGTTGAACATATGGTCTACGCATCGTCCTCCTCGGTCTACGGCGGCAATAAGACTTTGCCCTTCCGCGTAGAGGATCGGGTCGATCATCCGTTATCTCTCTATGCAGCTACCAAGAAAGCCGATGAGTTGATGAGCGAAACATACGCTCATCTGTACCGCCTGCCCCAAACCGGATTGCGTTTCTTTACGGTATACGGTCCCTGGGGAAGACCCGACATGGCGATGTGGATCTTTACGCGGAGCATTCTCGCGGGAGAGCCGATTTCCGTGTTCAACCACGGTGAGATGCGCCGGGATTTCACATATATCAACGATATCGTGGCGGGCATCATTGCCGCGCTGGAAAATCCGCCGGCTGATGACGGAAGCGTGAAAGCGGGTGGCGCCATCACGCCGCACCGGCTTTACAATATTGGAGACAACCAGGCCGAGGAACTCGGAAGAATGATCGATCTGATCGAGCAGGCTTGCGGAAAAAAAGCGGTTCGCCAGTATGAAGCGATGCAGCCGGGAGATGTTCCTGCAACCTTTGCGGACATCAGTGCCATCCAGAATGATCTTGGGTTCGCTCCGTCGACTCCAATCGACGCAGGCGTACCGCTGTTCGTTCAATGGTACCGCGATTATCATCAAGTCTGATTATGCAAGCCTCAGCCCTCTGACCGTCTGCCACGTACAAAGTCTGCATAGTCTTTCTGAATCATCCGCGTGAGACCGCCGATTTCGAAATTCCACGGCCCGGCGGACGCGACGGGCGCGATCTCGGCCGCACTGCCGGTAAGGAAAAATTGCTCGAAGTCCTCCAGTTCCTCTGGCCATATCGCGCGCTCGTAGACTTTCAGACCGCGATTGCTGGCTAGTTTGATGACGGTCTGCCGCGTTATCCCGTTGAGAAAACAGTCCGGGGCCGGCGTGTGGATCTCGCCGTCCCGAACGAAGAAAGCGTTGGCTGCGGTCGCTTCTGCGACCTGTCCGCGCCAATCAAACATCAAGGCATCATTGAAGCCTCGGTTTTCTGCGTGATGCTTCGACATGGTGGCGATCATGTAAAGCCCAGACGCCTTGGCCTGCGCCGGCGCGGTGTGTGGAGGCGGACGTCTCCAAGGGGCAATATCGAGTTTCAGACCCTTTTTGTCGCTTCCCGCAAAATAGCCGCCCCATTTCCATGCAGCAATCGCGAGATGCGGCTTTGTTTTCTGGGCGGCGACACCCATCTGCTCGGATCCGCGCCACGCAACCGGGCGCACATAGCAATCGGTCAGCCCATTCGCCCTGACGACTTCGTTGCAGGCCACGTCGATGTGGGAAACGTTCCACGGCAGATTGAAGCCAAGCATGGCGGCGCTGTCGATGAGTCGCTGGCTATGACGGGAAAGTTCGAAGATTTCGCCGTCGTAACAGCGCTCCCCCTCAAATACGGAAGAGGCATAATGTAAAGCGTGGCTCAGCACGTGAATATTGGCCTCGCGCCATGGGACAAGGCTTCCGTCCAGCCAGATCCAGCCATCACGATCGGCAAAATTCTCTTCCGGAGGCATCTGATTCCCCGTGATTATTGCGTGGCATGTCCGCATCACTTCGATATGGACGTGCGCACGGTGTAGGATTATCACAAGAATAGGTCAACATGGCTGTCCCTTCTGCTTCTCCCCTCTTTTTACGCGAACCGGAAATTCGCCGCGGCATGGAATTGCTTTATTTCGGCTACAGTCATTTCAGCCGGGCAATAGAGGCGGTACTTGAAAAACTGGAGTTGGGGCGCGCGCATCAAAGAGCATTGTATTTTATCGCGCGGCAGCCGGACCTGCCCGTTGGTGAACTGCTCGAAATCCTGAACATCACCAAACAATCGCTCGGCCGGGTGTTGAATGAGATGACTGCCCGCGGGCTATTGGAAATACGGCCAGGCGAGCGGGACCGGCGGCAACGGCTGTTGCGGCTTTCTCCTGCCGGTGCAAAGCTGGAGGCCGAGTTGTTTGAGGTGCTTCGCGATCAGATGGCGACAGCCTATGCCGAAGCTGGACAGGGTTCGGTAACCGGGTTTTGGCAGGTGCTGGAGGGATTGATCCCTACAAAAAATCGCGAACTGATCGGCAAACTCGGGAATAGCAGGGAAAGCTAGCTTCTCGCCGCTGCTGCAAGCTCCGCATTACGCCTGGCAGCAGCAGAAAGCGTACGCGCAATCAGATTTTTGAGTGCCCGTTCCCCATCCAGTACGTTCAATCCTTCGCGTGTGGTGCCGCCCGGACTGGCGACACGATCGGCGAGAACAGCGGGATCTTCACTCGATTGCGCGGCAAGCTGCGCCGCGCCTTCGACAGTGGCACGCGCAAGACGCAGAGCCTGTTCGGCAGGAAGGCCTAATGTCGCACCCGCCTCCGCCATCGCTTCGATAAAACGGAAGACAAATCCGGGGCCGCTGCCCGAAAGCGCGGTCACCGCGTCGAACAACCCTTCATCCTCGATCCACTCTACAAGACCAAGTGGCGCGACCAGCGCACTAGCAGTTTTCCTGACTGCGGCATCGTCGTCCGGAGAATATAGAACGGTAACGCCTTTACCGATGGAAACGGGAAGATTTGGCATCGCCCGTACAACATGCTGCGCAGCAAAGGCTGGTTTCAGCACCGTTACTTCCACGCCGGCCAGGATGGAAAGAACGACACGTGGCGCGCCTGAACGGGCACGATACTGCTCGGAAACACCGACCAATTGTTGTGGCTTTACCGCCAGCACGAGTGTTTCAGGCGAAGCATCCCTGGGAAATTCGCGAGCCCAATTTATGCCGGCCGGTAAATCTTCCACCATCGGATCTATGACGCTTATCGTGGCAGGATCGATTCCGTCAGCAATCCATCCACGCAGCATCGCGCCACCCATATTGCCTGCACCGACCAGCCAAAGCTCGTCGCTCATGCCTCGCCTTGCGTTTCGATAAGAGCAGCGGCGATGGCCTCTGACGGGGTTTTGTCCGCCCACAGGACGAACTGGAAGACGGGATAGAATCGTTCGCACTCGTCAATTGCGGCTTCAATGAGCGTTTCGGCCTGCTCCAGCGTAAGCTGGGCATCCCCTGTGCTGTCCAGCAATGCGGCGTGGCGGAACAACAATACACCGGAACTGGCCCACATCTCGAAGTGACCGATCCAAAGCTGCTCGTTGATCAGGCCCAGGGTTTCGTAAATCAGCGTACGCTTGTCGGCTGGAACACGGATATCCGGCAACGCCAGGAACTGAAGGACGCGATCCTCCTCACGCCAGACCGCGCGCAACTCATATTGGGTCCAGCTACCCTGGTAATTGGCGAGGATTTCCTCGTCCCCACTGCGCTCGTAGGACCAGCCATGCGCTTCGAAATACTGCTCGAGCATATCGATCGGCGCATTGGCCTCGCGCGCGGCTTCGTAATAGTCATCTACAGTCAAGAGGCGACCCCCGTTTCCTTGTTCGCGCACCGTGCCGACGCGCAATCACGCGCGCAAGCAAGCTCGAGAGCCGGCGGGAAGAAAATTGTGGACGAATCGCAGATATTACGCCCTCGTTCTCTAACGGGCAGCAGGACTTTTGGCCTTTATTTCTGCTAGTTCGGTCTTGAGACGGTCTACTTCTTCGCGCGCTTCCAGCGCAATTGCCTTGACGGTCTCAAACTCCTCACGGCTCACGAAATCAGCGCCTCCGATCCATTCCTTTGCGCGTTCACGTACGGAAGTCTCTGCCTCACGGCCCATGCCGGCGAGCGTCCCGGCGGCACCGTTCATGAATTTCACGAAGTCGTCGAATAATTTGTTTTCAGACTGCACGGGAGCCTCCAGTGTTACGGTCAAAGCGTTATTTGGGTAGCGCTACGGCCCGGCACAAGCGTTTCAGCATCAGGGTTGAGCTGCATTATCTCGAAATTCAGGAACCCCGCATAAATCAGCCACAGGAGGTAGGGCAGCAGCAAAAGACCCGCGATGGACCGTATACGCGCAAACAAGGCGGATGTAATAGCGGCTAGCACGAACAGCACTACGATAACCGCAAAGCCAGCCACGACCTTATGTGCGGCAAAGAATATCGGAGACCAGGCCAGGTTAAGCGCAAACTGAGCAGCGAAGAATGCCAACGCCATGCCCCTACCCCGTGCGCCACGCGCGCCGATGATCATCGCGACGGAAAGTCCCATCAGCACATAAAGAACCGTCCAGATCACCCCGAACGCCCAACCCGGCGGCATGAGATCGGGCTTTTGCAAAGCATCAAACCACAGATTCCCGGCAGCTGACCCGGACAGTTGCCTGCTGGCGATGCCCAACAGCACCACCAATGGTACGGTCACCAATGCCCAACGCACGAACGCCATACGCAACTGCGATGGGGAAGCCAATTCGCCCATAAACTCTACCTCAAGCGCTTATCCGCTATGGCGACTGGCCGATAAGGGAGCCGAATGCAATCTTCTATCAACCGAAATGCCGAGAATTATGGCGTTTCCGTGCTATCCTCCACCGCCGCAATGGTCTGCTTCCTCGCAGCAATTAGAAATTCTATATTGCCTTCCGGACCCTTGATGGGGCTTTCCATAACCATTTCGACCGACCAGCCTGCACCTTGGATCCAATTGTGCACTTCATCACAAACGCGTTGATGCACCACGGGATCGCGAACGACACCGCCCTTACCTACCTCGGCAGCACCAGCTTCGAACTGCGGCTTGATCAGGGCTATGAGACGCCCCGCCCCTGTTGCAAACTGCAGCGGCACGGATAATACCTTTGCCAGGCCGATGAAACTTGCATCGCAGACGATCACGTCCACCGCTTCGGGCACATGGTTCGGCGTAAGATCGCGCGCATTGGTTTGCTCATGAACGATCACCCGCTCGTCCTGGCGTAATTTCCACGCGAGTTGGTTGGTCCCGACATCGATGGCGTAAACCTTGGCCGCGCCGTTGGTTAGCAAGACGTCCGTGAACCCGCCTGTCGAAGAGCCGACGTCCATTGCGACTACCCCCGCCACATCCCAGCCCAGCACTTTCAACGCGTGAGCGAGCTTGACCCCACCGCGCGAAACCCAAGGATGATCCTTGCCCTTCAGCGCCAGCGGAGCATCCAGGAGAAGCTGGTCACCGGCCTTTTCAATCCTGCGGTCGCCACTATAAGCAAGGCCGGCAAGAATGACTGCCTGAGCCCGACTTCGGCTTTGGACGAGCCCCCGTTCGACCAGCATCTGATCGGCGCGCATCTTCTTAGACATTGTCAGGCAGCGCGCGCCAACAGCGCGCCTCGACGAGACGCAGCAAGATCGTTGTAGTTTAGGCGGTTTAGGGTTGCCATTGCGTTTCTCAACCTCTGCCGATGACACGGCAAAACGCAAGCGAAACCAAGGAACATCTCTACGCTTCGTTGTGCGACAAGCCGCCGGTGGAGGCCAGGCGATAGGGCGAAGCGGTTGCGGGGGTTACCTGATAGCCAGGCCGGCGGGCAGCGTAGAGGCGCGCCTTCGCGACGCGGGTGATGCAGACGCTGTCGGACTGGTTACCGCCAAGACAGTGATATGCCTGTTCGTCTTCGCCGACGTACAGGGCGACATGGCCCCCGCCGTTGCGACGGAAAACCAGTACGTCGCCTAGCGACGGCGTTGTCGTAGCCTCGCCGAATCGGGTCCAGCTCAGTGCCCACAAGGGCTGCGACGGCACCTGCTTGCCAGCGCGCTTCGCAACGACGGCCATGAACAGACCACACCAGGGCACGTCATCGGCATGATAAAGACGCAAAACGTCCGCGCCTATCTCCTCGGCCCAGCCCAGAATAACTGGATTGTCGGTGGCGCCTTGCGCCTCAAGCACGCCGTATTCCTTCAGTGCCTGGGCTATCATTCGTGGCAGTGGCTGCAAGGTTTTGAGCCACATGTAAGCTGTAGGAATGTTGGACATATTCGCGCTCCTTCAATCGAGAGCGCCAAGGCGAGCCGCGGCTGCGAGCTTAGACGCGGGGACGAGATGTAGGACAGCTTTATTGTCGGCCGGCGCGCATTCGCTATAAGATTCCGGGATGCAGAATATGGTTTTTCCGCTTGCAGCCCCGACCGTACCGATCGCAGGTTCGCCGTTTTGCTTTCCGGTACGCCGCATCTGGTGCGTCGGTCGGAACTACCCCGATCACGCGCGGGAAATGGGGCACGATCCTGATCGCGAGCCACCCTTTTTCTTTGCCAAGCCGGCCGATGCGGTCGTGCCGGGCGGGGGCGTCCTCCCTTTTCCGACCGCCACCGAAGATCTGCATCATGAAGTGGAACTGGTCGTAGCGATCGGAAAGAATGGCGCGAATATCGATGCCAGCGAAGCACTCGATCATATCCTCGGTTACGCAGTCGGCCTGGACATGACACGGCGTGACCTGCAGGCTGAAGCCAAGGCGGAGGCCCGCCCATGGACATTCGCCAAGGGTTTCGATCAGTCCTGTCCAATATCCGAAATCCGCGCCGTCGCGGAAATCGGTCATCTTGATCATGGCGCGCTGACGCTTTCCATCGACGGCACGATACGGCAGAGCGGCGACATTCGCGACATGATCTGGCCCGTTCCTGATGCGATCGCCTACCTCTCCCGGTTCGTTGCTCTGGCGCAAGGTGACCTTATAATGACCGGAACGCCCGCTGGCGTCGGCCCGGTAAAACGCGGCGAAACGATGACAGCGCAATGCGAAGGCGTCGGCCAGCTAGGTGTCCTCTATCGTTAGGCGTAACCATTCGGGCACCGTAACTCGACGCCCTGGCGGCGCCGAGTCCAATGACGCCCACCTTGACGCGCCCGCCGCGCAGCCATAAGGCACCGCCTTCGCGCGACGGCCCCTTCGTCTAGCGGTCCAGGACGTCGCCCTCTCACGGCGAAAACACGGGTTCGAGTCCCGTAGGGGTCACCA
>Ga0105248_10002330_pt1 | contig 21066 bp, 19 predicted proteins | sample KBSS34metaG_FD_81524 | JGI IMG/M metagenome (GOLD analysis project Ga0105248, IMG submission 81524) | Switchgrass rhizosphere microbial communities from Kellogg Biological Station, Michigan, USA - KBS S3-4 metaG | ecosystem: Host-associated > Plants > Roots > Rhizosphere > Soil | place...
CACCCGTAACTCCTCGATCTCGGCCAGGGACATGAGGGCCTTCCCTATTGCAACGGCATGAGCGCCTTGGGTGCGCCCGGCAGGAAGGTCAAATATTTGCCGAGCGTCATGCCGCCGTCGACGGCGATCTCCGCCCCGCACATGTAGGACGCCTCGTCGCTGGCCAGAAACAAGCTGACCCGGGCGACCTCGTCGGGTTGCGCGGCGCGCCCGATCGGCAGGCTGACGAACTGCGCATCCATCTCGGCCGGTGACGCGCCGGTCGGATTGCCCATGGGCGTATTGACCGGGCCGGGATGCACCGAATTGACACGCACGCGGTGGTGGGACAGCTCCATCGCCGCCACCTTGGTCAGGCCGCGCGCGCCCCATTTGCTCGACGCATAGGCCGCCATGCCGTTGGTGCCCTGCAGACCCTCGGTCGACGAGATGTTGATAATCGATCCCCCACCGGCCGCGATCATGCCCGGCGCGAATGTCTTAATGCTGAGGAAAGTGCCGACCAAATTGACCGCGATCACCCGCTGATAATCGTCGAGCGACAGGTCGACGATCGTGCCGACGCGCAGGATACCGGCGTTGTTGACCAGCACCGTCACCGGACCGAAGCGGCTTTGAGCCTCCGCAGCGACGCGCGCCCAATCGGCCGCGCTCGACACGTCGAGCCGCGCCGCCATCGCCCCCTCGCCGATGTCGCGCGCGACCTGATCAACGTCCGGCAACACGTCCGCGACCACCACTTTCGCGCCTTCCTGCGCAAATAGCCGCGCAGTCGCCTCTCCCATACCGCGCGCGGCACCGGTGATGACCGCCACCTTTCCAGCAAGTCTACCCATTATCGCCTCCGTTTTGAGTCTCGTTTATTTTCAGATCGTGGCCGGACTCGATTACCGTTGCGTATATCTTTTTGACAATTGGCACAGGCCACCGGAAATAAGCTGTGCACAGAACATCGAACGCTCTTCATTCATTCGCTCCCGATCGGGATGGGCGGCACGGAGGATCTCCTCCGCGTGATTGAGGGACTCTGAAAGCATGACCGCGCCAAGAGCCTCCACGCTTCGGAACAGCAATTGATTTGACATATTAGGGAAGAAGACCTGCAGCTCGTCGCAGAACTGCTGCCTGAGTTCCCCGACCCGTTCCATTAGGGCGTCAGTTTGTTGTCCGCGCTCATTAAGCATATGCTGCATGAGCCGGCCATAATCATGTCCGTCTGCCTTTGAAAAAACAATGAAATGCGACATGGTATAAGCGGAGGTGCGGGTCCCATTCTTGAGAGGAAGGGACACGGAGAGGACGCGAGAGATCAAGCCGGAGCTGCTGGACGAACTGCTATCGGGGCTATCGAAGCCTGCGGGGCGATGGAGGCTATTCCGGAGCTGAAGAAAGCGCCGATGGAGCGGGCGCTGGGCGGCGAGCTGACCCACCATCTGGGCTACGGCCAGAAGCACGGCAGGCGCCTCCCTAACGAGCGACATTTGGGCAGGAGCATGCGAGGCTCCCCGCCAAGTCTCTTGTGGGCATCAGCTACTATAGTAACGATAGGGCGGCTTAACCTGTTGGAATGAGCAGGATACCTAGTGCGCACCAATGTGTACGTTGGCTTCGGAACCGGCAAATGCATTGTCCTGGGGGGAACACCCGGCGGCTGGAGAAGGAACGGGGCATGAGTGAGGCGCAGAGCATCGGGCTGTGGAACTACGCATCGGCCGGACGCGACAAATTCTTTTCGGAGATGCAACCCGAGCAGGAAAAGCTCCGGCCGGTGCCGTGGGACGCCCATTTCGAGTGGGATGAGACCAGCATGTTCGGGTTCAACATCCCCGAGCATGGCATCGATTGCATCATCTATTACTGGCACCATCCGGTGATGCGCACCGTCTATGGCGGCATCATGATCTGGCAGGGGCTTAACACGAACGCGATCGGCTGCGCCTATACCGATTATCGCCTGGCGATGCCGATGCCGGCCGACATCACCGACTGCACCTATGCCAATGGCGTCAAGGTCAAGATGGTCGAGCCGATGAAGGAGTTCGACATCAGCTTCGACGACGATGCCCGCAACACCCATCTTCGACTCAACCTCAAGGCGATCATGCCGCCGGCCTGCCGCTACAACAACAACCACATCACCCAGGCGATGAAGACGGCGGGCGAGCTGGTGCTCAACGGCGAGCGCTACACGATCGACGGCTTCCACAGCCGCGACCGCTCGTGGAATGAGTGCCGCGACGAATCGCAGCTCCGCATCCCGCCGCTCAACTGGACGGTCGGCATCGCCAACGAAGGCTTCGCCTTCCACCATACGTCGTTCGACAACCGCAAATATCGGCCCGAATGGAGGAATCTGTTCCCCGGCCATGGCGACGACAACAACTGCCTGTGGGGCTATGTCTGGGACGAGGGCGAGCTGCTGGGCATCACCACGGTCGACCAGAACACCAGTTATGCTTGGGATCCGTTCCGGCCCGAGCGGGTGAAGACGGTGCTGACCGCTTCCAACGGCAAGCGCTACGCGATCAATGGCCGCCAGATCGCCAGCACCCAGATCCAATGCTGGCCGAACATGACCGGCAATTTCGCGCTGATGGAGTGGGATTGCGGCGACAAGGGCACCGCCTATGGCGACATCCAGATGTGCACCTGGAGCGATGCCTACAAGCTGATGGATTCGCTCAACCCACGCCACCGGCTGTGACGGGAAAGCCCTCTCCGGGACATTGACGCCTCAACAGTTGCTCGACATCGTTCGCAACCATTGGGCCGTCGAAAACCAGCTCCACTGGCAACTCGACATGTCCGTGTTGATCGTTCCGTCTCTGGCGGCTGGGCCTGACTCAGGTGCTGGCGCTGCCGGGAGCGGAGGCCGCGTTGCCGATCGGCGCGTGGTGCAGGTCGCACCCGGTGATTGCCGCCGGAGCCCTGAGGATCGAACGTCGAGCTTCGCCCGGGGGCGGCTGTACCGATGGGCCCCCAACTAAGAACAGGGGTGGCTATTGGACCTCTATGTGCGAGTTCGGAGCAGGTCGGTGTTGCATCGGGCCTGGGCACGAGTGCGCTTCACGGAACTCACGGTTAACCCTGTCGAGCGGGCATGGCGCTTTGGGGTTGCTGACGGTGGTGATCGTCTTCCTGCCCCCCCGCACGCCTGCCAGCCCATCGCTTGCATCAACCGTTCCACCGTGCACTTGGCGACAGTGACGCCCTCACGCCGCAACTGGTGCCAGATCTTGCGCGATCCATAAAGGCCAAAGCTGGCCGCATGGGCACGCCTGATCTGCTCGCGCAGTTCGTCATCGCGCCGGGCACGGCCCGGACGCTTGCCGGGATCGGCCCGGCGGGCGGCATGTTCGTGCCAGGAGGAAGGAGCGATGGCCAACTCGCGGCAGATCGGCTCGATACCCAAATCCTCACGATGGGCGTCAACAAACGCCATCATCATCTCCCGTGGCGGTCGAGCTCCGCCATCGCGAAATACGCCGATGCCTCACGCAGGCTCTCCGTTGTGCAGCCAATCTTCCCCGCAATCGATGTCATCGCCACCCATTCCGACGGGTATTCCGCCCGGTGTTCCTCCACCATCCGCACCGCGCGCTCGCGCACGTCAGGCGAAAATCTGTTCGTCGTCTTGCTCATATCGGATGCGCCTCTCACAAGTCGGAGCCTCCGGAAAACCCGGGACGCTTCACCTCGTCCATGCTCTCTTGGTCTCATGACCCCATATTCGCGCCTACTAAATGTAATGGGTTACATCGTCCCGCAAAGAAATTTAAGAGCGTCAAATAATCGCGAAATGCGGGATTGGGAGAGAGGCGTGGGAAATGTGCCAAGAGCTGTGCGGTTGCGGCTGTTCGCGATGATGGCACTGCAGCTGGCGGTGTGGGGCGCCTGGGCTCCGAAGCTGTTCCCTTACATGACCGGCTTGAGCTTCGGTGCGGGGCAGCAGGCGCTGGTCGGTAGCAGCTGGGGTATCGCTGCATTGGTCGGCCTGTTTTTTTCCAACCAATTTGCCGATCGCAGCTTTGCTGGCGAGCGCTTCCTCGCGGCGAGCCATGCGCTGTCGGGGCTGTGTCTGCTGGGTGTGGCCTTTTCCACGCACTTCCTCTCGTTCTTCGCCTTTTTCCTCGCCTACAGCATGATCTACGTGCCAACATTGTCAGTTTCGAATGCATTGGCTTTTGCCAACCTGGGGCATCCGGCGCGTGACTTCGGCGTCGTTCGGATGGGGGGCACGCTGGGCTGGGTGCTGGCGAGTTGGCCGTTCGTGTTCCTGTTGGGTACCCACGCCACGATTGGGGAAACGCGCTGGATCTTCATCGTCGCCGCGCTGATCTCGTTTGCACTTGCGGGCTATGCCCTAACTTTGCCGCATACGCCGCCACGGCGCGGTCAAGGCATCGACCGATTGGCCTGGCGCGCGGCATTCGGCCTGCTCAAGAAGCCGTTCGTCGCGGTGCTGTTCGCTGTGACGTTCCTCGATTCGGTCATTCACAACGGTTACTTTGTGCTGGCCGATGCCTTCCTGACCAATCGTGTGGGAATTGCCGGAAACCTCTCGATGGTGGTGCTCAGCCTTGGCCAGATCGCCGAGATGGGGACGATGCTGGTGCTGGGCGCAGTGCTGATGCGGCTCGGCTGGCGCACGACGATGCTCGTAGGTGTGCTCGGCCATGCCGCGCGCTTCCTCATTTTCGCTTTCGCGGCCGACAGTGTGGGCACGATCGTGGCGGTGCAACTGCTGCACGGGGTTTGCTACGCCTTCTTCTTCGCCGCAGTGTACATCTTCGTCGATGACGCCTTCCCCGAGGATCTAAGATCCAGCGCGCAAGGGTTATTCAATTTGCTGATCCTGGGCGTGGGCATGGTCGTCGCGAGCGCCCTGTTCCCGGCGCTGGTCACCCACTTCACCACTTTTGCCGGCGGCACGGCGGCCGTCGACTATCGCAGCCTGTTCATGGTGCCGGTCGCGCTTTCGGCGCTGTCCGCGTTGCTCCTCGCCTTTGCCTTCCGCCCGCCGACACGGGGACCCATCGGACCGATGGAGTGCTGATCGATGGCCGAGAAACTTCATCTTGACCCCGTGCGCATCGCCATGGTCGGTGGTGGTCCTGGCGCCTTTATCGGTCCGGTCCATCGCATGGCGGCCGAACTCGACGGGGTGGCCCGAATTGTTGCAGGTGCGTTCTCGTCCGATCCGCAGCGCGCGCGAGACGGCGCGCGGTTATGCGGTCTGCCCGAAGACCGCGGTTATGCCGACTGGCGCGCGCTGATCGCAGCAGAGGCGGCCAGGCCTGACGGAGCCGAGGCAGTGGCGATCGTCACACCCAATCACCTGCATTTGCCGGTCGCGCTGGCTGCACTGGAGGCAGGGCTGCATGTCATTTCAGACAAGCCTGCGACGGCAACGTTGGACGAGGCACTGGCTTTACGCGACGCGGTATCTCGCTCAGGCAAGGTCTATGCGCTGACTTACACCTATACCGGTTATGCCATGATCCGCCACGCCCGCGCGTTGGTGGCTGCGGGCGCGATTGGTGCCGTCCGCAAAGTGACTGCTCGCTATGCGCAAGGCTGGTTGGCCGAGCGTGTGGAAGCCGAAGGTAACCGGCAAGCGCAGTGGCGGGTGGACCCGGCCCGGGCGGGCCCTGGCGGCTGTATCGGCGACATCGGCGTGCATGCCTTCAACCTCATCGAATATGTTTCGGGATTGACGGTGGAGCGTTTCGTTGCCGATCTTTCCGCGCTGGTTTCGGGGCGTGATCTCGACGACGATTGCAATGTCCTGCTGCGCTTTGCCGGTGGTGCGCCGGGTGTCCTGACCGCCTCGCAAGTCGCAACGGGTGAGCGTAACGATTTGCGTCTGCATGTCCACGGTACCAAGGCCACGCTTGCATGGTCTCACGAGGATCCCGGTAGCCTCACCATATTGTGGCCCGGCGGCCGGTCAGAGACACTGCGCGCCGGATCGCCTGGCATAACCGGCCCAGCGCGGTTGCCGACAGGGCATCCCGAAGGCTTCATCGAAGCCTTTGCCACGCTTTACTCGGATTTTGCCGCCGCTGTGCGCGGGCAAACCGGTCTGGTCGATGCCCAGCTTCCGGGAATCCGCGCCGGGATGCGCTCGATGCGCTTTGTCGAACGAGCGGTTAGCGCGAGCGCCGTCGCGGCAGGCTGGACGCAATTTGACGATGACAACGCGACCATCCCGGCGGGAGAAAGCGCATGACCGGGGCGGGTAGCGCACAGTGGAGCCGGCGTCAGATGCTCGTTAGCGCGATGCTGGCAGGTGTGGCGGCAGCGCCGGTACGCGGCGCGGCGTTCTTCGGCAAGGGCAATGACGTAGGTCGCCCGCGCCTCGGCGTGCAGCTCTACCCTCTGTCAGAGGCCGTCGCAAAGGACATGGGCGCGACTTTCAGGGCGCTGGCGACGATGGGATATCGCACAGTCGAAACCTCCGGGTTCCATGGCAAACGCCCACGAGAACTGAAGGCGGCGGCTGATCGTGCCGGCCTGACTATCGTGTCCGCTCACGTACAACCGCAGCTCCGGCTGGCCGCGGGTGACCGTCTGCTGACAGATCCCGACATAGGTGCGCTCGCCGCCGATCTTCACGCGCTGGGCGTGAAGCACGTGGTCATGCCGCTGATGTTACTGCCTGATGGCGCGATCCCGGTAGTGGACGAACATGTCCTCGCTGCGCTGATTCGGGCGGTGTCGGCTTTTACCGTGGCTGACTGGCAGCGCAGCGCGGCCTTTCTCAACCGGCGGGGAGAGGCGCTCCGTCGCGAGGGGCTGGCGCTGTCCTACCACAACCACAACATGGAATTCGCACCGGTGGAAGGCACCACTGGCTGGGACGTGTTGATGAGCGAGACCGATCCTGCGCTGGTCGGCTTCGAACTCGACGTGGGCTGGGCGACTGCGGCCGGGCTCAATCCGGTGGATGTGCTGCGCCGCCATCCGGGGCGTGTGCGGATGCTTCATGTCAAGGACGTTGACCCGGTGACGAAGCCGAATTTCATCGCGCAGCAGGTTTCCGCGCCGGTTGGCAAGGGTGTGGTTCATTGGCCCGAACTGCTCCATCTCGCCCGCGAGCAGGGCGTAACTGGCTACTTCGTGGAACAGGAGCCACCGTTCGCTACCAATGCCTTAGATGCCATGGCGCAGTCCTTCGCCTACCTGCGGGGGGTAAAGTGAGCCGGCACGGGACAAGAGCGGCGCTGCTGGCGGTGCCGGTTGCGCTGGCCATGTCGGTCGCAGAGCCGGGCGCGATCGGGCGGGCCGCGCCGGACGCAGTGGATTGGCCTGTCTATGGCGGCAACGCTGGCGGCCAGCACTTTTCGCCGCTGAAGCAGATCAATCGCGGCAACGTCGCAGCACTTGCCCTGATTTGGCGGTTCGATTCCGGGCCGGGTGACTTGCAGACGTCGCCGATTGCCGTTGATGGGGTGCTCTACGCGATGACCCCGGCGCAGGAAGTGATCGCGCTTGATGCTGCGAATGGACGCTTGTTGTGGAAGCACGCGGTTCAGGATGCCGGGCAGCAGCCAGTGCGTGGGCTGACGCTGTGGCGGGAACATGGCGAACAGCGCCTGCTTGTCGGTGTAGGTCCATGGCTGGTTGCACTCGATCCGGCAACCGGGGCGGCCGTGCCGGGGTTCGGCTCGGGCGGGCGAGTGGACTTGCGCGAAGGGCTCGGACGATCGGCTGGGCAAGTCCCTCTTGCGATGACCAGTCCCGGTGTGATTTGGCGCGACACGATCATCGTCGGTTTCCGCACTGCGGAGTCAAAGCCGGCCGCGCCTGGTGCGGCGCGCGCCTATGACGTACGCACCGGCGCCTTGCGCTGGACTTTTGACTTCGTGCCCCGCGCAGGTCAGCCCGGCAGCGGGACTTGGCCGAGTGGCGCGCTCAATACGGCGGGTGGGGCCAACGCCTGGCCAGGAATGGTGGTCGACGAGCAACGCGGCATCGTGTTCGTGCCCACAGGGTCTGCCGCTGATGACTTCTACGGCGCTGACCGCAAGGGTGCGAACCTCTACGCCAATTCGCTGGTTGCGCTCGATGCCGCTACAGGCCGGCGATTGTGGCATTACCAGATCGTCCATCACGACATCTGGGATCGTGATTTGCCCAGCCCACCCGTGCTGCTGACCGTCACGCGGGGGGGGAAGCGCATCGATGCGGTGGCACAGGCAACCAAACAGGGCTTCCTGTTCCTGTTTGACCGCGTGACAGGAAAGCCACTGTTTCCGATCGAGGAACGCGCTTTTCCAGCCAGCACCGTGCCGGGCGAGGAAGCCTGGGAAACCCAGCCCGTGCCGCTGCGGCCAGCCCCGTTCGCAAGGCAGCGACTCACGGTTGAGATGCTGACGCAGCGCAACCCGGCAGCGCACGATGCCGCTGCGTCGGCCTTTGCCGGGATGCGCAGCGAAGGCATCTTCGTGCCTCTTTCGGTTGGCAAGCCAACCGTAGTGTTCCCAGGCTTTGACGGAGGGGCAGAATGGGGCGGGCAAGCGGTCGATCCGCGCACGGGTGTGCTCTTCCTCAACGCCAACGACGTACCGTGGACGGGTGCGCTGGCGCCGGTCGCGGGTGGTGATGGCACGACGGGAGAAGCGCTTTACCAGCAGAACTGTGCCGCCTGTCACGGCATGGACCGCAAGGGCTCGCCACCGGCGTTTCCCTCGCTCCAAGGAGTTATGGGACGGCTGCTGGAGGCCGACGTGTTTGGCATCATCATGGGTGGCCGGGGGCGCATGCCTGCGTTCTCCCAGTTCGACCAGACGCAAGTGCTTAACCTGATCAATTACCTGCGTCAGCCGCCGGTGATCGAGCGCAACGAAATGGCTGCGCAGGACCTGTCGGCAAGGGGCGCAAATGGCTACATTTTCACGGGTTACCGCAAGTTTGTCGATCCCGACGGATACCCCGCGATTGTGCCGCCATGGGGTACGTTCAGTGCGATCAACCTGAATGACGGGCGCACGCTGTGGCGCGTACCGCTGGGGCGCTATCCCGAACTGGCGAAGCCGGGCCTGCCCGACAGCGGCTCGGAGAATTACGGTGGGCCGTTGCTGACAGCGGGCGGTGTGCTGTTCATCGGCGCGACCATTTACGACCGCGCCTTTCGGGCCTTCGACCCCAAGAGCGGCAAGGTGCTCTGGGAAGTTGGCCTTCCTTACGCCGGGGTAGCGACGCCCGTGTCCTACAGCGTTGGTGGGCGTCAGTTCGTGGTGATCGCCGCCAGCGGTGCGCGCGATCACGCAGGACCGCGAGGCTCGGCTTACCTCGCCTTCGCACTGAGCGGGAGCGTTGCGCTCAGGCACTGAATCGGGCGAACGGCCCGGGAATACCCCTGCAGCTAGAAAAACAGGGGCACATAAGGAGGGAAGACACGGATGACTCATACAATCACTTACAAGCGCGGGCTGTTGCATTTCAGCGGCGCCCTCGCGCTCGGCATGTCGTTGGTGGCCGCGACCCCCGCGCTGGCGGTGGACCAGGAAACCCCTCAGGAAAAGGGGGCTACCAGCGATGACATCGTGGTCACCGCCAGCAGGACGCAATCACTGCTGTCCAAGACGCCGATTGCAATGACCGCGGTTACGGGGGACGATCTTGCCAAATCCGGCATCAGCAACCCCACGCAGCTTGATGCCGCGGTCCCCAATTTGGCGATCTCGCGGAACCAAGGACTGCAAATCACCATCCGCGGCGTGACGTCGGCCGACAATACCGAAAAAGGCGATCCATCGGCCGCGTTCATGTTGAACGGGATCTATATCGCCCGCCCGCAGGCGCAGGAAGTCAGCTTCTTCGATATCGACCGTGTCGAGGTGCTGCGCGGACCGCAGGGCACGCTATATGGGCGCAACTCGACAGCAGGCGTTGTCAACGTGCTGAGCGCGCGGCCGAAAATGCAATTCGGCGGTTCGGTCGATGCGATGTACGCAAGCTACAACAACATCAACGCCACCGGCGTGCTGAACGCGCCCCTGGCAACGAACCTGGCAATCCGCGCGGCGGTCAATATCGACCGGCGCGACAATTTCCTTATTGATGGCAATCCCGGCGACGGCATATCGCTCGATCCGTACAAGAACGTCATTTCCGGTCGCCTGTCGTTGCTGTGGGAGCCGAGCAGCGCGTTCAGTGTCTATATCGTGGGCGATTACAGCAAGTCGAAGGGGACTACCGACTTCACCGTGCCGGCGACCAACTTCTATTCCAATATCGTCACCGGCGCGCGTCCGACCTTTAACGCGCCGACCTTCCTTGATCGCAGCAGCAGCGACAGCCGGACCCTGACCAATCGGTTGGCTCAGCGCACCAGCAGCGACAATGACGACAAAGGTATCATGGGAGAGGTCAACTATGATTTCGGCCCGGTCAGGCTGACCTATCTCGGGTCATATCGCGGATTCGACCGGAGGGAAGCGCCCACCTACGCCAATGGCCTCGTCGCGGCCCATTTTGGGGGCAATTATTGGCAGACTTCGCATGAGCTAAGGCTTGCGTTGACGGGGCAAGGTCCGCTCCAGCTTCAGGTCGGCGGTTACTACTTCAAGGAAAAGTCGAACCTTCTGCTATCGCTCTTTAACTTGCTGGGGCCGAACACCGCGTACCAGTTCATACGCAACCCCACCATCTCGGAAAACAAGTCCGCGTTTGGACAGGCGACCTACGAAATCGCTCCAGGGCTGAAGTTGACAGGCGGCGTTCGCTATTCGAGCGATACCAAATCGCGCTTTGGTTCCACGGCGATCGACACATATACCTCCATCGTCGATGCCTACCATATCGGCACATTCCTCAACCGCACCACGCTCGAAGTCACAGGGGCAAAGCGCACCTTCAACAAGGTCACCTGGCGCGCCGGGATTGACTATGACAGCCCGATTGGCCTGGTCTTCGCCTCGGTCGCGACCGGCTACAAAGCCGGTGGTTTCAACGACGGTTGCCAGGTCGGCACCGGACCGGGCTGTAACCAGACTGCCGATTCCCTTTACTACAACCCCGAGACGCTGACTGCCTACGAGGCCGGGTTCAAGTTCAGGTTCGGCCCGCAATTCCGTCTGAACGGTACGGTATTCCACTATGACTATTCCGGTCTGCAACTGACCCAGGTGGTCAATATCTGCGGTCCCAAGGGCGACCTGCCATGCACCGTCACTCGCAATGCGGCGGTTGCCAAGGTCGATGGCGTCGAGCTTGAGGCAAACTTGCGGCCAAGCGATCGCTTTTCTGTTCACCTTGGGCTGAACTACCTCGATGCACACTACGCCAGGTTTACACCACAGGCCGGCATCGATTTTTCAGGGCGCACGCTTGATCGCAGCCCCAAATGGACCTGGACGGCCGGACTGGATTACAAGCTGCCGGTCGGCGAAGGGAACGTCGTGGCTTCGGCGTTCACCCGGTTCAGCAGCCGCTATGAACTGACGGATCTGGGCAACTACGCCTACTTCTATCAGCCGGCCTTCACCAAGACCGACCTATCCCTGACTTATGAGGCGCCGCAAAGCCGGTTCTACGTCGGGGCGTTCGTCAAGAATCTGGAGAACAGAGTCACTGTCACGACCGCTTCAGCGGGCTTCTTCGGTTTCGTCAGCTTTGCCGATCCTCGCCAGTTTGGCGCGCGTGCAGGCATGAAGTTCTGATCCCTGCCTGGGCAGGAGGCGCCGAGGCGCCTCCTGCCCTTCATTCCACCATGGATACAGATCTCGATGAAAACGATCAAAGGGCCAGCGATCTTCCTGGCCCAGTTTCTTGGCAACGCACCCCCGGGCAATGCGCTTGACCATCTTGCAGAATGGGCGGCCGGACTTGGCTATGAAGGCGTGCAGATCCCTTGCGATCCGCGGCTCATTGACCTTGAAAAGGCCGCGAACAGTCAGGCCTATTGCGACGACCTTCAAGGCCGGCTGATGCGGTACGGCATCTGCGTGACTGAGCTTTCCTCGCACCTGCAAGGGCAGCTTGTCGCGGTACATCCCGCCTACGACACCCTGTTCGACAGCTTCGCGCCACCCGAGGTGCGCGGCAAGCCGGCTGAACGGCGGGCTTGGGCGGAACGGCAGGTCCGGCTCGCCGCGCAGGCGAGCCGCCGGCTTGGACTGTCCGCGCACGCGACCTTTTCAGGAGCTTTGGCCTGGCCTTATCTCTATCCCTGGCCGCAGCGCCCTGCCGGGCTGGTGGAGGAAGCCTTCGCCGAGCTGGGTCGTCGCTGGCGGCCGCTTCTCGACGCCTTTGACGATGCGGGCGTCGATTGCGCTTTCGAACTGCATCCCGGTGAAGACCTGCATGATGGTGTGACCTTCGAGCGCTTTCTCGACGAAGTGGGTGGCCACACGCGCGCGGCGATCCTCTACGATCCCAGTCACTTTCTGCTACAACAGCTCGATTACCTTGCGTTCCTCGACATTTACCACGCGCGGATCAAGGCGTTTCACGTCAAGGACGCCGAGTTCCGACCGAACGGTCGCGCCGGGGTCTATGGTGGCTATCAGAGTTGGATTGACCGGCCGGGGCGCTTCCGTTCCCTGGGCGATGGACAGGTCGATTTCGGGCAGGTGTTCTCCAAGATGGCCCAATATGATTTCGCCGGCTGGGCCGTGCTGGAATGGGAATGCGCGATAAAGCATCCCGAGGACGGCGCGCGCGAAGGCGCCGCCTTCATCCGCGACCACATCATCCACGTGACCGACCAGGCATTCGACGATTTCGCCGCCGCAGCGGTCGATGGCATGGGCTGCCGTCGTCTGTTGGGCTTGTAACGGGAAGGATCGGGAACGATGGCGACTCCCATCGGCGTCGGCGTTGTGGGCACCGGACTGGCCTTCCAGGCCATCCATGCACGCGTGCTGGAAGACATGTCCCAGCAGTTTTCCTTACGCGCGGTTTGGGACCCCGATGGCGCGCGCGCGGCAGCGGCGGCGCACTGGCTTGGTGCGCGCGTGGCGACCGACTGCGACAGCCTGTTCGCGGATCCTTCGATCGACGTCGTGGTCATCGCCAGCCCCGCGCGCTTTCATGCCGAACAGGCAATTGCAGCCATGCGCGCAGGCAAGCGCGCCGTGCTGGTCGAAAAGCCGCTTTGCAGGACGCCCGGCGAAGCGGAGGCAATCGCACGCGAAGCTCATATGCGCGGCGTGGCGCTGCTGGTCGGAGCCATGCACTGGCACGATCCGGCGTGGCTGGCGGCACGGGAGGTTTTTGCCAAGACCATCTTCACGCCCGCGCTGGTGCGATCGTCGATCATTCTGCCGCCAAATGCCCGTTTCGAGGAATGGACGACCGAGCCGCTGCTGCCCGTCGCCGCGCAAGGTGCACCCGTCGCGATGGATGCCGCGCAGCTGATGCGGTTGTGCATTCTGGAGCTGGCGATCCACGATCTGCCGCTGGTGCGCCGGCTGCTGCCGGAGGGGCAGGTGCCGCGCGTGCTGGCGGCGCGGCTGCGCCAGCCGTTCGGTTACGCCGTGAGTGTGCGCTACGGCGATGTCCTGGTGGATCTGACGGGGTTCCTCCACGGCCATTGGCAGACCGCCTGGACCCTGGATGCGACCGGCCCGCAGGGCTCGCTCAGGCTCGATTTCACACCCTCGTTCGTGGCGGCGGGATCGGGCACGATGGTCTGGGAAGGGCTGCACGACGCACGCGTTCACCTGCCGTCCGACTTCAACGGCTATGCCGGTCAGTGGCAGGCGATCGATGCCATTCTGCGCGGCGCGCGCGACCTGCCTGACCCGCGTGAGGTGGCCGAGGACTTCCGCTTCGCGCACGCCATCGCCGAACAGGCGGCCGCGCTGGTTGGCGGGGAGATTGCGCGATGAACAGCGACGATACGACGCGAACGGTCGGGCTGGCGAGTAGGCGGGCCGGTTGGGGACGCGAACTTGTGGCCTCGCTTCCACGATCGCTACGGCGAACGAACGACGGTATGCTGCCAGTAGATATCATGCTGGTCGATGGCGTGCCCGGATGGACCATTGCCGCGATGCAGACGCTGGCGCAGGGTGTTCGCGCACTCGTGGTCGTCGAACCGGGCTTTGTCGATCCCGACGAGCTCGCGGCGTTGGCTGATGCGGTCGATGAGGCGGGCGCAGACTTAACGCTGGTTGACGCACTGGCTGATAGCGCCGCACTCGCGGGGTTTCGCAATCTCCTCGATGATTCCTTCGGTGAACTTGTAGTAGACGGCGCGCGCGCCGATTGCCGTTCTGGCTTGCTGCTCGCCCAACTGCGCGTGCTGCGAGCGCTGGGGCTGGAAGGCCTGCAGCTGACGATGATCGACGCCACCTGTGCGTCCATCATTATCGAGGGCGAAGGGCACCTCGGCCCGGCGACACTGCGCCTGCGGCTGTCGGGCGCGGTCGGCGCGGGGCCTGAGCGGCTGGCCGTCATCGCTCACGCTGCCGCCGCGACTGCGCGGCTGTCTTGGCGTGGCGGAACCGCCGCACGGCCGATTGAAGTGACGTTGGCTAATGTGGCTGGAATTCGGACGTTGCCTGCGATTCACGAAGGCGGGCATCGCCGCGGCTTACGGGCGCTGTTGGCATCGACCCGCGCGCCGAGTGGCAGTGCTGCCCTGCGCGCCTTCGGCCGCGATTTGGACCTGCTGCGCGTGCTGCTTGACGCGCCCTGACCTGGCAATGGCAGAGGATAGAGACATATTGGTCGCAGTCGCAAACAAGAGCCGCGCGCGGATCGACTGGAAAGTGATGGTGGCGTACTGGCTGGTCCAGTTCGCCGCGTGGCTTGCACTGTTGACTCCTCTGGTCATCACCATCGCGCTCAAGATCAGCCGGATTGCTGGCGAAAGTGGCAAGGCTGAATGGCTCGGGTTGATCCTTGGCGTGGGTGCGGCGGCGGCGATGATCTCGGCTCCGATATGGGGCGCGATCTCGGATCGTACGACCGCGCGCATGGGACGGCGCAAGCCTTGGATCGTTGTCGGCGCGGTCTCGCTGCTGGCGGGCCTGTCAATCATGGCTATGGCGCGAGATCCAATGGTGTTCGGCATTGGCTGGCTTATTTGCCAAATCGGTTCAAATGCGGCGCAAGCCGCGCTCAACGCCGTGATGAGTGACATCATTCCCGAGGGGCAGCATGGGCTTATGTCGGCGCTGCTTGGCGGGTCGGTGACGGCCGCGATCGTCACCGGCGTGTTCGTGACTCAATTCACGAGCGGATCGCCGCTGGCGATGTTCCTTGTTCCCTGGCTCGTCAGCCCGCTGGCAGTGGCGCTGTTCCTGTGGCTCGTACCCGATGCTCCGGCGCCGCGACAATTCCGCCAACCCATCACGCTTGCCGGGTGGGTCCGCTCGATCGGCATAGGAGCGCTGCGCCATCGCGATTTCGCATGGGCCTTCTCCAGCCGCTTCCTCGTGACGCTTGGCGCGGCCTTCGCTATGACTTATCAGGTCTATTACCTGACCGACCATCTCCACGTCCCGCAGGCGCAGGTGGCGCGATTCATGGTGCTTTCCACCTCGCTGATGGGCACGCTGACCTTTTTCATTTCGTGCTGCGGCGGGTGGCTATCTGACCGAGTCGGGCGGCGCAAACCTTTTGTCGGGCTGGCAGCGCTGATCATGGCTTTTGGCCTTGGCGGCATGGCGCTGGCGACTAGCTTCGACCAGTTCTTGATCGCAGCGGCGCTGACCGGCGTGGGGCAGGGCCTGTATTTTGCGGTGGACATCGCCTTGTGCGTTGAAGTTCTACCCGATCGAGCCAACGCCGCGCGTGACATGGCGGTGTTACAGATCGCCAATTCGCTGCCGCAATCGCTCGCGCCCACGATTGCGCCGTTGCTGCTGGGCGTGGCTCTGGGGGGGCTTGCGGGCCAGAACTATCGCATACTTTTCCTGTTCGCCGCGCTCGGCGCACTGGGAGGCGCCGCGGCGATCCTGCCGATCCGCAAGGTGCGGTGAAGATAATGGAGGTCGCCATGAAGGAGCATTTCCCGATTCGTTGGGGTATCCTTGGGCCAGGCACGATCGCGCATGATTTTCTGGCCGGAACGGCCGGATCGGCAACGGGGCGTATTGTGGCACTGGGCTCACGCAATCCCCACGATCCGGCGCTGGCCCGGGCGTTTCCTGGTATCCGCATCGCGGGAGACTACAACGCGCTGTTGGCCGATGAAGATGTCGATGCCGTCTACATCGCGACGCCGCACAGCCACCATGCGCGCTGGGCGATCGCCGCGCTGGAACGCGGCAAGCACGTGCTGTGCGAAAAGCCGTTGGGCCTGTCCGCTGCCGAAGCGCGCGCCATGTTCGCGGCCTCGGCCAGCGCCGACAGGTTTCTCGCTGAAGCCTACATGTACCGGCACCATCCGCTGACGCGGGCGATTGTCGATTGTGTCGCCGGAGGCGTCATCGGCGAGGTGCGAATGATCCGCTCGAGCTTTGGTTTCGCCTTGCCCGAACCCGCTCCCGAACACCGCTTGTTCCGCCCCGACCTTGGCGGCGGCGCCATCCTCGACGTGGGCGGCTATCCGGTTTCGATGGCTCGGCTGATCGCAGGAGTGGGCACGCCTGACGGCATTGCGGAACCCGTCAGTGTGGTCGCCAGCGCTTAGGTGGGAGCCACTGGCGTCGATGAGTGGAGTTCGGCGCTGCTTACCTTCCCCAACGGCGTGATCGCCCAGCTCTCCTGCGCAATCAGCGTGTGGCAGGACAACGTGCTGGAGATCATGGGTACGCGCGCGCGCCTGCAAGTGGATTTCCCGTGGTTCGGCGGCGGCAAGGCCGGAGGCGTGGCAGTGATTCACCTGCATTATCCCGACGGACGGCACGAGGAGGTTTGCGTCGAAACGCCGCAACACCTTTACTCGTTTCAGTTCGAGGCCGCCAATCGGGCCATCGCCGCGCGCGCGCCCAGCCTCGCGTGGCCAGCCATGACAGCAGTCGACAGCCTGGCCAACGCCGAAGCGCTGGATCGCTGGTTTGCGGCAGCGGGTGTGGCATCGCCGCGTCCGGCTGATCACGCGGCGATGCTGTTGTAGACCACCACCTTCCGCCACCGCGCGCCGCATTCGGCACTGAAGATGGGGTGGATCGGATCGATTTGGTCGGCGGCCTGTTCCGCCAGCCCCGCGATCAGGCGCGCGCGGTCATCTTCGCCGTCCGGGCTCGCCAGCTAGCAAGAGACCTGATGCATCATGGTCTGGGCTTGTTCATGCAAGGGCGGGGAACGCCGCGCGCACCTGCGCGACGACTTCGGCAGTCTTCTCCCATGGATCGCCACGACGGCCTTCCCATTCTATGCTGACGTCGCCGGCATAGCCTGCTGCGGCGATGATCGACAGCGCTCGCGGTACATTGGGGAGCGGGCTGCCGTCTCGCGCGGGATCTACGGCCTTGGCATGGACCAGGCTGGCGTGTGGCGCGAGTGCGGCGATTCGGGCATAGAGCGGTTCGAAGTCCAGCCCTGCATCGTCGCAATCGGGATCTGCAAAACGTGCGTGCGAAAGCGAGACGAGCGGGTCAAAGTTGCCGAGGTCAAGCAGGAGGCCCAGCCGGTCGGTTCCCACTTCATCGCGAAGGGCGAGTAGAAATGCGGGATCGGAACTGGTGCCGCCATGGTTTTCGACCAGAAGCGAAAGGCCGAGGGCGCCTGCAGCATCGCCAAGCCGGCGTAGTGTTTCGACCAGGGCTGGCCGCACCTCGTCGGAGAGCGTTGAACCCGGCGCGCCCGCATTCACGCGCACGAAGCGCGCACCAAGCGTGGAGGCAATGCGGAACCACGCCATTGTGCGCGCCTCGTCCTCGGCACGCCAACGTGGATCATGCGTGCCGAAGTCACCATTGTCGATGGGCAGGGTCAGCAGGCGCGTCCCTGCGGCATCCAGCCCTGCGCGCAACGCTTCGATGCGCGCGGGATCGTGCGCGTCGAACTGGATCTGGCAAAGCTCGATCGCGGACACATGCAAGCGTTCGCGGGCTAGTGCGGCGAATTCCTCCAGAGTGTGTTGCTGTGGGAAATCGAAGGACTTCACCTTCAGAACACCATCCTCGTCGCGTCGCTCGATCGCGATGGGGCCGAGCAAGCTGTGAAGGCTGAAGCTGGAAACGGCGAGTTGGGGCATTGTTGATTGATCCGTTCGTTAATCGAGAGATTTAACGCGAATGGCGCGCCACCGACACACCGCTCCCGCGCCCCAGCGGGTATCGCGGAAGAAGGCGTCATTGTCGTGGACTTCCAGCGCGATGTGTCCGCGCGGCCCAAGGTAATCGAGCACGGCCTGCGGATCGTAATCGGGCACGTCGATCGTGGCGGTGTCGATCTCGGCGATTTTCAGGCGATTGACCCAGGTGGTGATCACAGGCAGCGCACCCACGCACCGGATGCGGATTTCGTTCCAATCGTCCCACTTCCACACCCCAAGAAAATCCTCGACGGTGCCCGCGTACGACAGGCGTTCGATTTTCTCGCGCGTAACCGGCTCGAGCGAGGTCGTCGGCTCGTCGGCTGCGAGGCCGATCACTACACCATCGGCATTTCTGAGCGAACGTATGGCGAAGGGCACTGCTGAGAAATTGGCAAGGCCGTTGCCGAAGAAGCCGCCGATGCCGCCGGATTCACGGTGATCGAGCAGCACCTGGAAGCCCGTCCAGTCGCGGAACGCGCGGCGAAGCATGATTCCGGTATCCGCAGGCCAGTCGGGTCGTGCTTCCAGCACCAACTCGAAATCGCCAAAATCTGCGTCGCTAACCAGATAGCCGCCGTATCCCGGCGTACCTTGCTGTCCTATAATCGCACCGCCCTCGACATGCCACACCGCCGGATGATCTTCGGGGTCCACGGGTGGCTCGATGCCATGTTTCGCGAACAGCGTATCGACGCCAGGACCACCTGGATAAAGCGAGCCGTAAACGCGCGGTTCGGCATGCCAGCCTGCCAGGCTGAACCCGTCGAACAAACTGACGAAGCCGGTTTCGTCGAAAGAATCCAACTTCATTCCTGTCCCATCATGCTACGCTGCTGTCGTTGCAACTTAAATTTTTAATGGAATTAAATAGTTGCACAAGAGCAAAGTTTTGACCAAATCCCGGACATCGCGCGCGAAAGTGGAGCGTGGTTCTGCCGCGGGCTATTCCAAGGGTCTCGCCAAGCGCGAAGAAATTTTGGTCGGGCTTATGAACGCCCTTGTGCGGGGCGAACTTCGCAATCCGTCGCTACGGGCAGTCGGTCAGGCTCTGGGCATCGAGCCGGCGCACATCCTGTATTATTTTGGAAGCCGCGAAGAATTGATGCAGGCCGTTATCGTCCGGTGGGACGAGGATGCCATAAATCGGAATCCTTACAGTCTATCGAAACGGAATAGGACTAGACGAATACGTTATAACTATTGGTAAATAATGTTACGAGGCCGGGGATCGTACACCTATATTTGGCTTTTGCTGCCGAAGCGGTAGAATCTAGCTATCCCGCTCATGAGTTCATTGGAAAACGCTTTGAGCAATGCGCGCAATAGCCTTGCTGGGGCTATCAGGCGGGAACAGGAAGTGGGAAAGATCGTTGCCGAAGTCGATGCGGAGATTGAAGTGCGCCTGCTCATTGCGCTGGCTGACGGGCTGCAATTGCAGTCACTGATCGATCCGGGCGTTGATGCAGTCGCGCATATCGCAACCGCCATTGCGCAGTTGCGTACCGGGACGTGAGATTCCGGCGGGAAATAGGCGTCAATTCCGACCAAGCCCGCTTCGCGTGATCCAGAGCGCACAATTGCCCTTCGGCCCTATCCGGCGGTGAAACTGTTCCGCGACGCCATGTATGCTTCGCTCAAGGACCAGCTACCAGCCGATGTCTGGGACTATCCGACGCCGTAATGCGACCGCGCCCCCTGGCTTGGCGCGGACGCTGTTCGAGCAGCAACCGATCGGCCTGATCCAGCGACGCATGGATTATGGCATATGCTTGTTCGCCGACCGATCTCTCGGGAGCCTGGACCGCGATGGGGGCCTGCGGATGACGCGCCAAGAGCGCTGGAGGACGCAACTCGTATGGCAGCTCGTGCTCGTAGAGAATCTGATTGATGACATCGGCGTCGGGCAATCCGACTTCTGGGTAGTCCGCACGCACCTGCTCGCAACCATCCCAAAAGGCGCTGATGAACGTAGGGGCATTTTCAGCTGCTGCCATCATGCCGGTATGGAGATCGCTGATGGCCCAACTCTCATTTGAGCTTCGCGAATACCCATCAGGCAGCCGGCCATGACGACGATCGGCTCGCCTTTGCCATAGACTTCGTAATGGACCTTCAGGCCATCCGCAGCATCGGCAAACCCGCTGGCATCGGGCTTGGAAAGTTGCACCCCGGACTGTTCGGTCGCCTGCGATGTGGTTTCGGAGTGGAAAATCACCGGCATCATCAATGTCACCAACACATCGTCTGGAAAAGGCTGGACTGCCCGGACAAAGGCAAAATCACGCCGTTCGACAGCCGCTTAGTAGTAGCCATAGGGCGGGCGAAACCCGTGATCATCATCGTCACCGATAAGCTTGCTTTTCTCGAAGCGCTGCTCGAGACTGTCAGCCGAAAGCGCTGCTTTCGCGCGAGGCCAGTCGGCGCGCGGCCAGCCCCAGGAATGCGGCCACTCGGCCGGTACTCCCTGACATTTCCTCGGCGTGCAAATCCGATGATCGAGGAGCCCAGCGATCAGCCTGCCTGCTAAACCTTCTGCACGAAGATCGAGCGCGCGTTGGAGAGCTCGCGGAAGCCGTAGATTCCCTTGTAGCGACCGATACCGCTGCCGTTGACCCCGCCGAACGGCAATCGACTTTCGGCATAGTGCATCAGCACATTGTTGACGGTGACACCGCCCGACGAAGATCGCGCAAGCACGTCGTCGACGAACGCCTGGTCATGACTGAAAATATACAGCGCCAGGGGCTTGCCGGTGGCGTCGATCTGCTCGACGGCCTCGTCCACGCTGCCATAACCGATCACCGGAAGAACGGGTCCGAAGATCTCCTCCTGCATGATCGGCGCATCGAAGGGGGGATCGAGAACGATCGTGGGCTCGATGGTGAGATCGGACAGGTCGC